>ENA-ORUQ01000251-ORUQ01000251.1-human-gut-metagenome-genome-assembly--contig:-NODE-251-length-64420-cov-4.477666_pt1 | contig 64420 bp, 45 predicted proteins | sample MGYA00242081_ERZ509211 | MGnify/ENA primary metagenome ERZ509211 (study PRJEB26280, sample SAMEA2338785) | human gut metagenome | biome: human gut; feature: human-associated habitat; material: faeces...
CGCGGCCTTTTGATGCTGTACCGTCAGAAAACAACAAAGTATTATAAAAAATATAATAAAACAACTGAAACGAGCGAGCCTGAGCTGTTAGAAGCTGCGGAAGGCTGAAAAGCGCTGCGAAAGGACGCTCAATACGGAAAATACGGAGCATACGGTAACGGCGCCGCACAGGGTAAATTATCTCTGTGCGGCGCCGTTTTGCTTGTGATTCAAATTTTAAAGCTGTGGGTAGATCTCCTCAAAGACGGCGCGCAGCAGTGCACCGGCATCGCGGCTTTCGGCGGTGACGGTGACGACGGCGTTTTTGTCGCGCATCAAAATGACGAACTGGCCGTATTTGCCGTCGGCGCGGAAGGAACCCTCGGGGCCTGCCCAGAAGAGGTAGCCGTAGCCCTCGCTGCCGTTTTCGACCTGTTTTGAGGTCGCTTCTTTGACCCACTCGGCGGGGATGAGCTGCTTGCCGTTCCATTCGCCGTTTTGCAACAATAGCTGACCGAACAGGTGCAGTTCGTCGATGGTGAGGAACAGACCGCCTGCACCGAAGGTCTGACCGTTCGGGTCATTTTCCCATGTGGGCAGCTGAATGCCCATCGGCGCGAACATGCGCGGCATCAGGTAATGGACAAGGTCGCAGCCCGCGCGGCGCTGCACGAGAATGCCGGCAAGGTACGGGCCGACGTTGTTGTACACGAATTTTTCGCCCGGCGCGTACACGAACGGCTGACGAAGCGCAAGGCGCACCCAGTTGCGGTCTTCATAGTACGGGCGTTCGCCGCCCATTAAAAAGCTCTTTTCCTGTCCGAGACACATGGTGAGCAGATCGCGCACCGTGGCGGCCTTTAAGTTGTCGGAAACGATTTCGGGCAGGTCATCCTTGAATGCGTCCGTGAGCTTTTCGTCGATGGAGAGCAGGCCCTCTTTTTGCGCAATGCCGACTGCCATAGAAGTAAAGCTTTTGCTTGCGGAATACACATTGCGGCGGCAGGTATCGTCCCACAGCTTGCGGGCCAGCTGCGTGCCGTTTTGCGAGACCACAACGCCGAGTGCGCGAAGCGGCACTGCACGGCTTTCAAATTCGGTAAGATCGATCATAGTAAACGCCTCCTAAATGAAATCGAGTTGGTGTAAAGGGAACGAATAAAGTCTTTGGTCAAACAATACCACAATAAAAATGCCGATGCAAGTATTTTTGGCTAAAATAAGATTTTCAGAGAAAATTTGAAGTTTTTTTAAAAAAGGGGTTGACATATTGCACTTTTGAGCTTATAATGATGAAGCCGTTTGAGAAATGCGCTTGTAGCTCAGCTGGATAGAGTGACTGGCTACGAACCAGTAGGTCAGGGGTTCGAGTCCCTTCAAGCGCGCCAAGGAATCCACAAAGATTTCGGTCTTTGTGGATTTTTTCTGTTTTAAGATAGATTTTATCGGTTAAAAGATTTATAAAGCTGAATGTATTTGGTCGATTCAACAAATTACTTTTGTCTTCCGACCTTGTGCGAAAGAAATACGCATTTTTACTTGCTACATCTTGCATATGTGTGTATAATAAAAAATATTATTCTGCGTTTTTCGACTTTGCCTGAAAGAAAAGTGAAAAACGCATCAAATTTGAGAAACGAAAGTTGGAAGATCATGTTAGAGATCATAGCTGCCGTAAACAAAGCGGTGAACGATTTTATCTGGGGTGTTCCGGCCATGGTCTGCATCATCGGCGTAGGCTTGCTTTTAAGCTTCCGCACGCGCTTTTTGCAGATCCGCAAATTCCCCTATGCCATGCGCACCACGGCAGGGCGCATGTTCCGCAAAAAAGATGCTTCGGACGGTTCCATGACGCCGTTTCAGGCTGTATGCACGGCGCTGGCCGGCACAGTGGGCACGGGCAACATTGCCGGTGTGGCGGGCGCTATTGCGATAGGCGGCCCGGGTGCGGTATTCTGGATGTGGTGTTCCGCACTGCTCGGTATGTGCACAAAGTTTGCGGAAGTTACGTTGGCGGTGCATTTTCGTGAGCGCAGCAAGACCGGCGAGTGGGTCGGCGGGCCGATGTATTACATTAAAAACGGCCTCGGTAGGCACTGGCAATTTTTGGCGGTGCTGTATTCGCTGTTCGGCGCGCTGACGGTGTTTGGTACCGGAAACGCTACGCAGGTGAACACCATTGTAACCGCTATCGATACGGCGCTGACGCAGTACAATGTGATTGGCGCGGACCACATTCCCACGGTGAACCTTGTCATCGGCATTTTATGCGCAATGCTCGTTGCCATGGTGCTGCTGGGCGGCATCAAGCGCATCGGCAGTGTGAGCGAAAAGCTCGTGCCGTTTATGGCGCTTTTGTATGTGCTTTTGGGGCTTGGCGTGGTTGTCCTGAACATTACGCGTCTGCCGGAGGTACTGGCATCGATCGTTGTTGGCGCGTTTAACCCGAAGGCTTTCACGGGCGGTGCCATCGGCAGTCTGTTCATCAGCATGCAGCGCGGCGTTTCCCGCGGCATTTTCTCCAACGAGGCCGGCCTCGGCACGGGTTCTATCGCGCATGCCTGCGCCGATACGAAAAAGCCTGTAAAACAGGGTGTGTTTGGCATTTTTGAGGTGTTTGTCGATACCATCGTCATCTGCACATTGACGGCGCTTGTCATTTTGTGCAGCGGCACGGCGGTGAATTACGGCACCATGGCGGGCGCAGACCTGACGATTTCCGGCTTTACGACGACCTACGGCAGTTGGGCTTCCATTTTCTCTGCGGTCGCGCTGTGCTGCTTCGCGTTCTCGACCATCATCGGCTGGGGCCTTTACGGCTCGCGTTTTGTGGAATTTCTGTTCCGCACCAGTAAGGCCGTGCGCCCGTTCCTCGTCATTTATTCGTTCGTCGCAATCCTCGGCGCAACCGTCAACCTTGACCTGCTGTGGAACATCGCCGATACCTTTAACGGCCTGATGAGTATTCCGAATCTTATCGCGTTGTTATTGCTTTCCGGCACGGTGGTGAAGCTGACAAAGGAATTTTTTGCGAAAGAAGACGGGCGTAAGCTCAAAAAATAACAGAAAAATAACAGATAGTATGCGGAAAATCGCCGGGGCAAGTGCGCTCCGGCGATTTTTTGTATGTGAAAATGTCGTAGAATCGCCCGTGCCATTTGGTGGGTTTGTTAGAAAATTGCAAAATATGGCAGAAATTGCCGAAAAACTATTTAAATGTTCAACGGATTACGATATACTCTTGTCAAGAAGTTCGTTCGGCGCAGAGAGGGGACGAAAACATGAAAAAACGGCGATATTTTGCGGGTGCTGCGGCAATTCTCTTTTTACTTTTGCTTTGCGGATTTGCCCCGCAGAGCATCACGGAAGACAAGGATGCGCAGGTTTTACTGTATGAAACTTATGGTGAAAGCGAGATACTGGTCTACACCGGTCGTACGACGGTGCTGTATCGCCCGGACGGTCGTTCCGCCGAAGCACCGTTTAACGGGCAATATGCCGTTTTGCATGGCGATACCGTGACGGTTTTCGCCGAAACGGAGGAGTTCCTTGCCGTGGAGCGTTTCAGTGCGGAAACATTGGAGGAAACAGACCTGTTCGCTTTGCCTGTGACGAGCGGCCTGCGCTTTGCGGAAAGCGACAGCGCGGGCAGGCTTTATGCTGTTACCTACGGCGCGCCGAGCACATTGCAAGTGTTTGACGCGGCGGGTGAGCCCCTAACGGAATTCATATTTGAAGATAAAATATTCGGCATACAGACAGTGGATGGTACGCTTTATGTGCTGCTTTCGGAAAGTGCCGTGCAGATTTCGCTTGCGGGAAATGTGCCGACACTTTCCGGCACGGCGTTTACCTATGCGCCGGCTGCGCGGCCGTATAAGCTGCTTGGCAGCGACGTGTACGTCAACATGCAGGGCGAAGTGCGCTTGTTTTCCGGAGAAGAGTGGGCGGAAGACACGATCGTGACGGAGGCCGTTTTGAGCGGCGATATGCTCTACTGGCTTTCGGACACCTCGGAGGTCTCGCGCGTGTGCCGCGGCGACAAGGCGGAGTTCTTCACGCTTTCCGGCGAAGCGGCTGCACTCTCCGCAAATGCAGCGATCATCTGGCAAAACGGCGCACTGTGCAGAGAGTCGTTCGGTACATTTGTGCAGCCTACGCCCACACCTTCGCCCATCCCGACACCTACGCCGGAGCCGACCGCGACCCCAAAGCCCTCTAAAACGCCGAAGCCGACGGCTACACCGAAACCGAGCACGACGCCGAAGCCAACGGCTACACCGAAACCGACCGCCACGCCGGATCCGGATATCACGGCGAAGTTGCGTGTTTCCGGCCACATTTTGTACGCAGAACCGGGTGTTACGGCAGCAAAGCTACGGGCAGCATTCCCACAGGCGGAAGTGGAAGTGTATACGTCATCCTCTGCAGCGGCCTCCGGCAGGCTGAAAACCGGCATGAGCGCGCTGATCGACGACAAGCTGTATACGGTCATTGTGCCCGGCGACATCAACGCTTCCGGCACCGTGAATACGGCCGATATGCGTCTTTTGCAGCGTGTGCTCGTTGGGGAGACGGAACTGACCGACACAGCCGCGCTTGCCGCCGATTTAAACGAAAACGGCAGGCCCGATGCCGCAGACCTTGTTCTGCTCGCCGCCAAAATGCAGCGGGACTAAACCGCATAAAATGGATAGCACAGGGTAGGTTTTGTTGTGGGGGTGAATCCAATTGCAAAGCAGTACTTTAAAGAAGATTGAAATCGCGCTTGTTACGGTCTGTGCTCTAATCGTTTCGGGGATTGTGCTTCTCTTTGTAGTTGCGTTTACAGCCTTTGCCTCGTACGATGATTTTAGGATCAAGTCGTGGGAGTCGGCGCAGGGCAGCCCGTGCGTTGGGCAGGTGTTTAAACGCTTGCTGAAAACAGAAACGGAATCTGTGTCGCTCAACGACGTTTTGGAAGAAGGCGCATATGAGCAGGCTTTGGCGATTTACGACAATAGAATTTATCTGGTTTGGCGTCATTGGGCACAAGGCCAAGAGACATACCTTTTGATCTCTTCGAATTTATCCAGGGAAGACAGCCGTGTTTTGTATATGACCGATGTGGACGTGTTTGAAAAGGCGTGTGCCAATAAAGAAAGAATTTGGTGGACGGAAAATAACGAAATCGTGCAGTACGATTTTAAAAGCGGAAACATTAAAAGGACGAACGACACCACGGAGACAGACAAAAGCGGGCTAATAGAAGACGGCCTCGTGCAGATTGATCACGAAGACAACGCGCTGCTTTTGTTCAATGAGAAAAGCGGTGACCGAATTCGGATTACGTTTGAAGAGTTTGCCGAGATGAGCGACAAAACCGATGAGCTTATGCAAATTTCAAAGCAGAAGACTTGGAGCCGCAAGCCTTGCACAGAGTATTTTTTTAACCGCATATATTGCTTTGACGATGTGTATTATGTCGTCGGGCAGGTCAGAAACAAAGGCGGCGATGCCATAGCGCTTGTGTTCCGCTTTGACCCGGAAGCGCGCAAGGCCGAGTATGTCACCTACGACAATGTAGGCGAGGGCACATGGACGGGCTATGAGCTGATCCCACGGTTTGAAGCAAATGAAAGCCCCCATCAGCCTGAATTTCAGCGCGATGGGGGATAGAACGTTCAAAAATAGTCATTTGGGTAAAAAGAAAAACCTCAGAAACCGAAGTTCCTGAGGTTTTGGTGGGCGCTAACGGACTTGAACCGCTGACCCCCTGCACGTCAAGCAGGTGCTCTAGCCAGCTGAGCTAAGCGCCCAATTTTCTGTTGCTCGATTATTATATAGCAAGTCCTCGAAAAATGCAAGTCTTTTTTGCGAAAAAGTTAAAATTAATTTTCCTTTCGTGAATATCACGAAAAATTGCGTAAAATTTGGTGCACTGTTTGCAGAAATTTAAGGTTTCTTACAAAACTCATAAGAATCGCACATTTCTATTGTTTATTCCTTTTCTATGCCGTATAATGAAAATACTGAAAACTGTGAATAGAATGTGAATGAAAGCGGATGGCGGTTGCGCATTGCGCTTTGAATACGGAGATTTAGACAGAATTGGAAATCTGAAAACAGACGATGACGTTGGTCCTGCACCAAGGCCAGAAAAGGAGAAACCATGAAAACACTGTCATATGTGAACTTTATCATTTCTATTTTATTTATGGCTTGCTACGCGTACCAGGCGGTCTACCTTGCGGCGGCGCTTTTAAAAAAGCAGAAAGTCTTCAAAGCGAAGAAGTTGCACCGTTACGGCGTGCTGATTGCCGCGCGCAATGAGGAAGCCGTCATTGCGCAGCTCATCCGCAGTGTGCGCGCGCAGAAATATCCCGAGGAGCTTATCGATATTTTTGTTGTGGCGGATAACTGCACGGACAACACCGCGCAGGCGGCGCGCGAAGCCGGTGCGGTCGTTTACGAGCGCCACAATACGTATGCCGTGGGCAAGGGCTATGCGCTGCGTTTCTTATTAGAAAACATTTTTAAGAATTTCGGCGAATATGCCTACGACGGTTTTTTCGTCTTTGACGCGGACAATATTCTGGATGAGAATTTTATCTCCGAGATGAATAACGTTTTTGACAACGGCTACAAGGTTGTCACGTCCTACCGCAACTCGAAAAACTTTGGCGACAACTGGATCAGCGCGGGCTACTCCATTTTCTTCCTGCGCGAAGCGACGCAGCTCAATCGCGCCCGTATGATGTTCGGTACCAGCAGCTGCGTTTCCGGCACCGGCTTTTTGTTCAGCAGCGAGATTGCACGCGAAAACGGTGGTTGGAAGCATTTCCTGCTGACGGAGGACTTTGAGTTCACCGTGGACCGCATTTTAAAGGACGACACGGTCGGTTACTGCGAAAACGCCATTATTTATGACGAGCAGCCCACGCGGCTTGGGCAGTCTTTTACGCAACGTGCCCGCTGGATTAAGGGCTATTTGCAGGTTTTCAGCCGATACGGCTTCAAAATGCTGAAAAAAACCGTTGTGGATGGCAGTTTTGCCTGCTTCGATATGATTATGAACAACATTCCGTGCCTTGTCTTGACCTGCGCTTCAATCGTGTTTAACGCGATTATGGTCGCGGCGGGCGTTGTGACGCGCACGCCGGATATGGGCGTTTGCGTGCTTTCCGTGTGCAGCGGCATTTTCGGTTCTATACTGACGCTGTGGTTCGTCGGCGGCATCACGTGCATCACGCAAAGGAAGCGCATCCGTGCATCGAAAAAAGCGATGTTCTTCGGTTGGCTGTTGTTCCCGCTGTTTATTTTCACCTATGCGATTGCAATGGTTTACGCGGTGTTTACGAACATTGAATGGAAGCCCATTCAGCACAAAGTGGCGCTTAGTGTGGAAGACCTGAACGACACTACCAAAAAATAGCACAAAATTGCACTCAAAAACAGGGCGTGATTTGCTATAATCTATATTTGCTTATAAACGGCACCTGTGATAAAATAGTAAGAGATTACTTTGTCACAAGTGCCGTTTTTTGCGGCAGTACAAATCCTGATTTTTCCCCAGAAGAAAGGAATGGTCACAAACATGGTCACACGCGTATTTGTGGAGAAAAGAAAGGGATTCGATGTTGAAGCTCGCCACATGATGGCGGATCTTCGTCAGAATCTCGGCCTCAAGGCTATTGAGGACCTGCGTATTTTGAACCGCTATGATGTTTCCGGTCTTTCCGGCGAGGAGTTCGAGGCGGCAGCCCGCACGATCCTTTCCGAGCCGAATGTGGACAACGTGTACGACGAAAACTACAAGATCAGCAGCGAATATCACGTCTTCGCAACGGAGTTTTTGCCCGGTCAGTACGACCAGCGTGCGGATTCCGCTTCCCAGTGCGTACAGCTCTTGACGCAGGGCGAGCGCCCGCAGGTCGCTTATGCAAAAGTGATCGCCGTTAAGGGCGACCTTTCCGAAGAGGAAATGGACAAGATTAAGAACTATATCGTGAACCCGGTCGAATCCCGTTTGGCATCGATGGAAAAGCCGGAGACGCTTGACATGAAGATCGATGTGCCGGCAGACGTTAAGCGCGTCACGGGCATGATCTCCTGGAGCGACGAGGAGCTTAGAAAATATTACGGCACCATGGGCTTTGCCATGACGTTTGAAGACCTCGCGTTCTGCCGCGATTATTTCCGCGACGAAGAGCACCGTGACCCGAGCGTGACGGAGCTGCGCGTGATTGATACCTACTGGAGCGACCACTGCCGCCACACCACATTCCTTACGCGTCTCAACAACATCGAGATCGAAAAGGGCAAGCTGAGCGGCGCCATCGAAAAGGCACTCGGCGAGTATTTTGCAGCCCGCGAAGAGCTGTATAAGGGCAAGGACAAGCCTGTTTCTCTCATGGACATGGCGGTCATCGGCGCGAAATACCTCAAAAAGCACGGCATGGTAGACGATCTGGACGAAAGCGACGAGATCAACGCCTGTTCCATTGAAGTGCCGGTCACGATCGACGGTAAGACCGAGCAGTGGCTCGTGCAGTTCAAGAATGAGACCCACAACCACCCGACGGAGATCGAGCCGTTCGGCGGCGCGGCAACATGCCTTGGCGGCGCGATCCGCGACCCGCTCTCCGGCAGAGCGTATGTTTATCAGGCGATGCGCGTTACCGGCAGCGGCGACCCGACTGTTCCGTTTAAGGATACGATGAAGGGTAAGCTGCCCACAAGAAAGATTACCACCGGCGCTGCGGCGGGCTATTCCTCCTACGGCAACCAGATCGGCCTTGCGACCGGTCAGGTCACGGAGCTTTATGACCCCGGTTATGTTGCAAAGCGCATGGAGATCGGCGCGGTCATCGGCGCATCTCCGAAAGCGAACGTCAAGCGCTTCGAGCCGAAGCCCGGCGATATCATTGTGCTGCTCGGCGGCGCAACGGGCCGTGACGGCTGCGGCGGCGCAACGGGTTCCTCCAAGGCGCATACGCTCGAGTCCATCGAGGTTTGCGGCGCAGAGGTGCAGAAGGGCAACCCGCCGACCGAACGTAAAATTCAGCGTCTGTTCCGTGACCCGGAGGTTTCCACGCTCATCAAGCGCTGCAACGACTTCGGCGCGGGCGGCGTGTGCGTCGCCATCGGCGAGCTTGCACCGGGCCTTGAGATTGATTTGAACAAAGTCCCGAAGAAGTACGAGGGCCTCGACGGCACCGAGCTTGCGATTTCCGAATCGCAGGAGCGTATGGCGGTCGTGCTCGACCCGAAGGATGTGGAGAAATTCCGCGCCAAGGCGCAGGAGGAAAATCTCGACGCGCAGGTCGTGGCCATCGTCACCGAAGAGCCGAGACTCAAGATGGAGTGGCGCGGCGACCGCGTAGTCGACCTGAGCCGTGCATTTCTCGATACGAACGGTGTGACGCAGAACGCAGACGCGTTCATCACCGCACCGGATGAAACGAAAAACTACCGCAACGCCGTACCGGCTTGCCTTGAGAATAAATCACTGGACGAGGCGTTCGCAGAGAACCTCTCCCGCCTCGAGGTTTGCGGCCAGAAGGGCCTTTCCGAGCGTTTCGATGCTTCCATCGGCGCAGGCACCGTGTTGATGCCGTTTGCCGGTAAGTATCAGCTGACGCCGGAAGACGCTATGGTTGCGAAGATTCCGCTGCTCACGGGTGAGACCGATGACGCCACCGCTATGGCTTACGGCTATATTCCGGGTATTGCACGCTTCTCGCCGTTCCATGGCGCAGCGTACGCCGTTGTGGAGAGCCTCTCGAAACTCGCAGCTGTCGGCGCAGATCCGATGAAGTCCCGCTTGACGTTCCAGGAGTACTTCGAGCGCCTGCACGATAAGCCGGAGCGCTGGGGCAAGCCTGCCGCAGCCCTGCTCGGCGCACTCACCGCGCAGCTGAACCTCGGTCTGCCGTCCATCGGCGGCAAGGACAGTATGTCCGGCTCCTTTGAAGACCTCGATGTCCCGCCGACGCTTGTCAGCTTTGCGGTGACGATGACGAAGGCCAGCAAGACGATCTCCGGCGCGTTCAAGAACGCCGGCAGCTACGCCGTGCTGCTGCCGATTCCGGAGGACAAGGAAACCGAACTCCCGAACTGGGAAGCTTTGAAGGCATACTACAAGAACGTGCTCGCAAAAATCGCGGACGGCTCTGTTCTTTCCGCACACGTCGTCAAGGAAGGCGGCGCGGCTGCTGCTGTTGCGAAGATGGCGTTCGGCAACAAGCTCGGCTTCAAGTTCGAGAAGACTGCCGAAAACGCAGAGCTGCTTTTTGCCCCGAAGGCTGGCGCACTCGTCGTGGAAGTTCCGGCAGATGCGCTTGAGAGCGTCAAGAATACATTCGACGCTGTTGTGCTCGGCACCGTTACCGATACGGCAAAGATTGAGCTGAACGGCAAAGCGCTCGACTTGGACGACCTCATTGAGACCTGGAACGGCAAGCTCGAAAAAATCTTCGCGAATAAAGCGGAGACCGTCGCCGTAGAATATGATGTGCCGCTCGATAACCACAAGTACACCGGCTCCCCGGTCATCCGCGTCGCAAAGCCGAAGGTATTCATCCCGGTATTCCCGGGCACCAACTGCGAGATCGACACGAAGCGTGCGTTTGAAAAGGCGGGCGCAGAGACCGAGATCCTTGTTGTGCAGAACCTCTGCGCAAAGGACATCGAATACACCATCGACCGCATGGAAAAGGCAATCCGCTCCTCCCAGATCATCATGATCCCGGGCGGCTTCTCCGGCGGCGACGAGCCGGAGGGCTCCGGCAAGTTCATCGCGACAACGTTCCGCAATCCGAAAATCGCACAGGCAGTCACGGACTTGCTCGACACGCGCGACGGTCTTGTGCTCGGCATCTGCAACGGCTTCCAGGCGCTCATCAAGCTCGGTCTTGTTACCTACGGCAAGATCGTGGACCTCAAGGACGACGATCCGACCCTGACGTTTAACACGCTCGGCCGCCACGTTTCCCGCATGGTCTACACTCGCGTGACAAACACGAAGTCTCCGTGGCTCTCCGGCGTCAATGCAGGTGATGTCTTCGCCATCCCGGTCTCCCACGGTGAGGGTCGCTTTGTAGCGGATGACGCAGCGCTGAAAAAGCTCATCGAAAACGGTCAGATTGCCACGCAGTACACCACGCCGTGCGGCAAGGTGAGCGGCGACATCACATGGAACCCGAACGGCTCCGTGTGCGGCATTGAGGGCATCACAAGCCCGGACGGCCGCGTCTTCGGCAAGATGGGCCACAGCGAACGCAAGGGCGAAAACCTCTACTTTAACGTGCCGGGCGAAAAGGATCAGCAGATCTTTGAGAGCGGCGTGCGTTACTTCAAGTAATAAAAGGCAGAAACGCCTTATAAAATTCCGGTATGCGCGGGCAAAATGCTGCCCGCGCAGCCGCGTATAAGGACAATTTGGTTATGGACATTTTACAGAAAAGAACATGGGCGCAGATCGACCTCGACGCGGCGGCGCACAATTTTAAGGAAATTCGCCGCTATGTCGGCAACCGGTCGATGGTCTGCTGTGTGATTAAGGCAGATGCCTACGGGCATGGCGCAGTGCGCATGGCAGAGGAATACGAAGCCCTCGGCGCAGACTGGCTGGCGCTTTCCAACATTGAGGAAGCCTTGCAGGTGCGTCGTGCGGGCATCAAGCTGCCGCTGCTCGTGCTGGGCTATACCCCGGCGGAAGCCGCAGACGTGCTTTCCGAAAACGACATTGCGCAGTGCGCGTATTCTGCAGAATACTGCGCGGCGCTCTCCGAAAACGCCGTAAAAAGCGGCGTTAAGGTGAAGATTCACGTCAAGGTCGATACCGGCATGAGCCGCCTCGGATTCTATTTTCAGGACATTGAGCGCGACAAAGAGGCCGTAAGCGTTGTGGCAGAAGCGTGCCGCCGCCCGGGGCTTATCCCGGAGGGCATCTTCACGCATTTTGCCGTGGCAGATGGTGGCGAGAATGGCAAGGCATTTACCTTGAAGCAGTTCTCGTGCTTTATGGCGCTCATCGCGGAGCTTGAAAAGCAGGGCATCACGTTTAAAATTCACCACTGCGCGAACAGCGGTGCAATCCTCGATTACCCCGAGATGCACCTCGATATGGTGCGTGCGGGCGTGATTTTATACGGCATGGAACCGTCGCTCAGCGTGGAGCATCACGCGGATTTCCGCCCGGTGCTCAGCCTGCACTCCGTCATTTCGCACGTGAAGGAGATTGAGCCCGGATCGGACATCAGTTACGACCGCACATTCACCGCAAAGGAACGCATGCGCGTCGCGACCATTCCGGTCGGCTACGCGGACGGCTACTCCCGCAGGCTTTCGAACCGCGGCAGTGTGCTCATTCACGGCACGCGCTGCCCGATTTTAGGTAAAGTCTGCATGGACCAGTGCATGGTGGATGTTTCCGCCGTGCCGCAGGCGAAGGTAGGGGACACCGTAACGCTCATCGGCCGCGACGGCGAGGATGAGATCACCGCGGCGGAAATTGCCGGCATCATGGAGACAATCCACTATGAAGTGGTGTGCGACATCTCAAAGCGCGTCACACGCGTCTACCTGAAAAACGGCAAAGAAGTCAGTGTTCTGGACTGTATTTTGGACAAATATTGATTGTAAAGCAGCGGCTTTTGGCTCCGTTCAGCCGGGTCGCTGCTTTGAATTTATAGTGATTTGGAAGGATGAAAGTGATGGAAAAACTTTTAAAGCTGCGCGATGAAATGAAAGAGGATTTGCTGCACGGTTCTATTTTCCCGTTCTGGGAGCAATATACCATCGATCACGAAAACAGCGGCTTTTACGGCGCCGTGACGGTTGATAAGGTTATTCACAAGGACGCGTCCAAGGGCCTCGTGCTGAATGCACGTTTGCTGTGGACATTTGCGGGCGCGTACCGCATTTTCGGCGACGAGAAGTATAAGGAGCTCGCCGACCGCGCGTTTAACTACATTGTTGAGCGCTTCTGGGACCACAAAAACGGCGGCGGTTTCTGGATGCTGCATGCAGACGGCTCTGTGGAAGACGACACGAAAATGACCTACGGCCAGGGCTTTTTGCTGTATGCGTTCTCCGAGTACGTCCGCGCAACGGGCAGCGAGGAAGCACGCAGATATGCCGATATGACGTATGATTACATCGAAAACGAGTGCAAAGAGGGCAACTATTACCTTGAAAACGCACGCGGCACGGGCAGCAGCAACGGCGCCATTACGGAGGCGGGCAACCTTTCCATGAACACGCACATTCACATTCTGGAGCCGATGACGTGCTACTTCCGTATTCGCCACGATGCCTGCGTGGAGGAGAGCCTTGTGAACCTCATCGAGATCACCGCACGCAGAATTTATGACCCCGAGCACCACCATTTTGTCATGTTTTTCAACGATAAAATGGAGCCGCTGCCGGGCGAGGTTTCGTTCGGCCATGACATTGAGGGCTCCTGGCTGTTGACGGAAGCTGCCGAAGTGCTCGAAAAGTACGGCGCAGATAAAGCCCGTGCGGAAAAGCTCCTTGAGGAAGCGAAGGAGGTCGCCATCAACATGGTGAACTTCACGCTGAGCCACGGCATGGATACGGACGGAGGTCTGTTTGACGAGGGTCACGAAGAAGGCGGCATCGCTGTGCCGAATAAGGTCTGGTGGGTGCAGGCGGAAGCCGTTGTCGGCAGCGTGAACGCATGGCAGATTACAGGCGACGAGAAGTATCTCGATTCCGCGCTGAAGAGCTGGGCATACATCAAAGCCGAAATCATCAACGGCCCGGCGGGCGAGTGGTTTGCAAGCGGTAAAAATTCCCCGGACGAGGAAAATTCGCACCTGCTGTGCGGCCCGTGGAAGTGCCCGTACCACAACGCCAGAGCCGCGTTTGAAATTTACGAGCGCTGCGAGGCACTGGAAAAGTAAACAGCAACAGCAAAGCCCTGCCGAGAAAATTCTCGGTAGGGCTTTTGTCATGCTTAAATTAAATTTAATCGAACCCGTAGTTTTCCACACCCGAAAGCTCGGAGTGCGTTTTGGCATAGCTCTGCGCGGCGGTGTAAAAATCCTCCCAAGTTTTCTCCGGCGCACCGGGGGAAAGCGGATGCAGGTGCAAATTGCTGTCCTCGCGCACGGCGGCATAAGCGTAATCGCTGTAAATCAAAATGCCCGTCACATTGTCGAGCAGGTCGTAGCTTCGCGGCAACTCGTAAATGGTCTCCGTATCCGTCGTTTCGAGCACCTCAAGGTCAAATACGTGCCTGTACTGCCCGGTGACGTACAGAGCGCTGAGGTCGGTGAACCCGTTTTCAAGAAAAACAGGGGAGTCGGCGTCAAAATAGAGCCGCAGCACGGAAACGTCGCCCTCTGTGCCGCCGAATTCGAGTGCGGGCACATCGACCTTGTGCGCCGCGCAGCCGGAAAGCAAGAGCAAAATACTGAGGAAAAAAACAGAGCGCTTATTCATACATTGAAATCACACCTTTTTTATTTTTCAATAAAATATTAACATTTTAAAATTTATATGTCAATAATAATTGTTGAAATTTTCAAGAAAAATGATGCAAACTTAAATTATTAACAAAACTAATAAGAATTTAAAATGTGTACTCAATTTTAAGAATACAAAACGGCCGCTCTCCGAATACTCGAAAAGCGGTCGCTTTCTTATTTATTCAGTAATTCGTCAACCTCGACGGGTTCCAGCTCTTTTAATGCCGGGTGGTCGGTCAGCGTTTTCAGCATGCGCCAACCGAAATGATTTTCTTCCAAATTCTCCGGCACGGGACGGAAGCCGAAATCAAGGTACAGCTTTGCGGCGACCCACGTGGTGGTCTGGGTGGGCACGAACAGCTCTTTGTAGCCGAGCGCCTGCAAACGGTGCAGCGTGTGCGCGATGAGCGGGCGGGAAAGTCCCTTGCCTTGCGCGTCGCGGCTTACGGAAACCCAATGCAGCCAGCCACCGGGCAGCTTTTCATCGAAAAACGCCGTTGCGGTCGCAACCTTCTTGCCGTTCGGGTCGACGATGAAGAACATTCTGTCGGGCAGAACGTCTTCGTGCTTGCCGTAGTAGCGCTGCCACGCGTCCACGCCTTCCTCAAAAGTTGAAAACTCTTTCGCCGATTTTTCAATCTCAATCCACGTATCGCGGTCGCCGCGGGTGTAGGTTGTGAACGAATACCCCGCGGGCAGATCGTAATGCGGAATTTCCGTTTTCGCCGGCATGGTCATGAACAGATGGTAGTACTTCAAACGGCTGTCGTGATTATCTAAATGTAAAGAAGCTAAGTCTTTCATAGATTTGATTATGAATTAGGATTCATTTCTGCCGCAGCATTTCTTGTATTTCTTGCCGCTGCCGCACGGGCACGGGTCGTTTCTGCCGGGCTTTTTGCCGTTTTTGCGCACCGGCTGCTTGACGGCCGGCGTATCGGAGGATGTGGTGCCGGTCTCCTTGGCGACGGCTTCACGCTTCGGTGCTTCCGGCGTCTTCAGGCGCACAGTCAGAATCATGCGGGCGGTATTCTCGCGGATCGTGTCGATCATCGCGTCAAACATGTCAAAGCCCTCTTCGCGGTATGCAATGACCGGGTCTTGCTGGCCGTAGGCGCGCAGACGGATACCCTTCTGGAGCTCATCCATCGCATCGATGTGATCCATCCACTGCGTATCGACGTTCTTCAGCAGCACCACACGCTCCACTTCACGCATGATCGGCGGGGTGAACGCCTTTTCACGCAGGTCGTAAAGCTTGTGCGCACGCTCCTTGAGAAAATCGATGACCGTTTGCTGCTCGAGATCCTCAAACGCCTGACCCTCATAGTGCAGCTCATCCGGATTGACCATCCAGCCGAGGTAGTGGTCGCGCAGACCGCGGAGATCCCAGTCGTCGTGCAGGGTGTTCTCCGGCAAGAAGCGCTTGACGTTCGCTTCGATGGCCTGATCGATCATGGACATAATCTGCGGCTTCACGTTGTCGCCGTTCAGCACACGGTCGCGCTGCTCATAGATGATCTCGCGCTGGCGGTTCATCACGTCGTCATACTGCAGAACGTTCTTACGAATGGCAAAGTTTCTGCCCTCGACCTTCTTCTGTGCGTTTTCGATGGTGTTGGAGAGGATAGACGCTTCGATCGGCATGTCCTCGTCCACATTCAGGCGGTCCATAATGGTCTGGATGCGGTCGCCGCCGAACAGACGCATGAGGTCGTCTTCAAGAGAGATGTAGAAGCGGCTCTTACCGGGATCGCCCTGACGGCCCGCACGGCCGCGCAGTTGGTTATCGATACGGCGAGATTCGTGGCGCTCCGTGCCGATGATGTACAGGCCGCCGAGCTTGCGAACTTCCTCTGCCTCCGGCGCAATCTCCGCTTTGTATTTTTTATTGAGCTCCGCAAAGGTCTTGCGGGCATTCAAAATCTCTTCATCGTCCGTGTAGCCGTAGGCGGAAGCCTCGCCGATGAGCTCCTCGGAGAACTGCATGCGGCGCATTTCGGCACGCGCCATGAACTCTGCGTTACCGCCGAGCAGAATATCCGTACCACGGCCGGCCATGTTCGTTGCGATGGTCACGGCGCCCTTACGGCCTGCCTGTGCGACGATTTCGGCTTCTTTTTCATGGTACTTTGCGTTCAGCACTTCGTGCTTGATGCCGCGGCGCTTCAGCATGGCGCTGAGCTGCTCGGATTTTTCAATCGTGATGGTACCGACCAGCACCGGCTGGCCTTTTTCGTGGTGCTCGATGATGTCGTTGATAACGGCATTGAACTTGCCCTTTTCGGTCTTGTAAACAACGTCCGGGCAGTCTTCACGAATCATCGGCTTGTTTGTCGGAATCTCTACAACGTCCAGTTTGTAAATTTCGCTGAACTCGGATTCCTCGGTCATGGCCGTGCCGGTCATGCCGGAGAGTTTATTATAAAGGCGGAAGAAATTCTGGAACGTGATGGTTGCAAGCGTTTTGCTTTCGCGCGCGATTTTCACGCCTTCCTTCGCTTCAATGGCCTGGTGCAGACCTTCGTTGTAGCGTCTGCCGTACATCAGACGGCCGGTGAATTCATCAACGATGATAACTTCGCCGTCGCGCACGACGTAATCAATATCGCGCTGCATGATGCCGTTCGCCTTGATCGCCTGATTGATGTGGTGCTGAATGGTGATGTTGTCCGGGTCCGTGAGGTTTTCCAAGCTGAAGAACTGCTCGGCTTTTTTTACGCCGCGCTTGGTGAGCGTTGCGGTCTTCTGCTTTTCGTTGATGATATAATCGTAATCCTCGTAGATCTCGTCATTGTCTTCCTTTTCGTTCGTCTCCGCCACGCGGATGGGGCGCAGGGTCTTTGCGAAGCGGTCGGCGACGTTGTAAAGCTCCGTGGACTGCTCGCCCTGACCGGAAATGATGAGCGGGGTACGCGCCTCATCGATGAGGATGGAGTCCACCTCGTCCACGATGGCGAAGTTATGGCCGCGCTGCACCTTGCGCTCCTTGTAGGTGACCATGTTGTCACGCAGGTAGTCAAAGCCGATCTCATTGTTTGTTGCGTATGTGATGTCGCAGGCGTAGGCTTTTTTCTTTTCGTCCGGCTCCATGCCGGGAATGGCAAGGCCTACGGTGAGACCGAGGTAGTTGAACACACGCGCCATCATTTCGCCCTGATATTTTGCAAGGTAATCGTTGACGGTGACGATGTGCACACCCTTGCCGCTTAAAGCGTTGAGGTACGCCGGGAGGGCGGCGGTGAACGTCTTGCCTTCGCCGGTCTTCATCTCGGCGATGCGACCCTGATGCAAAATGATGCCGCCGATAATCTGTACCGGGAACGGCTTGATGGAGAGCACGCGCCACATGGCTTCGCGGCACGTTGCAAACGCTTCGGGCAGGATGTCGTCAAGGGAAGAGCCAAGGGAGAGACGCTCTTTCAACACGGCGGTCTGGCCCTTCAGCTCCTCATCTGTCATTTTTGTGTATTTGTCATCGAGCGCGAGCACCGCTTGCTTAAGCGGTTCAATGCGCTTTAATTCTTTCTTGCTGTAGCTGCCGAACAGCTTTGTGAGTAGGTTCATGGTTCGGGAACACTTTCCTTTCTTTCGCGCGGATTCCCCGCGCGCGGCATATAAATCAGTATAGCATGGAACAGCATAAAAAAGCAAGCGATAGGGGCATATTCATGAAAACTTTATAGGTGATCAAAAAGAAGCGCATTTTAAAACGCAAAAACGGCAGTGCAATTCGAGAAAAACAGCAAAATACAGGATAGCCTTAGCCGAAATGCACAAAAAACTCTTTTTTTCCAAATCATAAACAGCTTATGAACAAAATGTGACTTTTTATTCGGTTTTCTCTTGATTTTCGCAAAATTAGAGGCTATACTATAGGTAACAATTCCTGTTTTTCCGATGTGTGCAAACCATAACTGGTCAAAAAAACGAAGAACAGGAAATTCTTTAATTTATAGGAGAGTGAACATCCTTGGACAAATTCTTCAAAATTTCCGAGCGTGGCTCGAACGTCCGCACAGAGATCATTGCCGGTCTCACGACGTTCTTCGCGATGGCTTACATCGTAGTCACGAACCCGAACCAGATTGTTAGCTTCAACCATCTGGCTCCGGATGCCGACCCGGCCTTCCAGCAGATTTGGAACGCTGTATATGTCGCATCCATTCTGGCAGCAATCATCGGTACGCTGCTGATGGCTCTGTATGCGAAGATGCCGTTTGCACAGGCTTGCGGCATGGGACTGAACTCCTTCTTCTTCGTATCCTTCATTCTGCCGGAAATCATCTCCGGCGGCGACGTCATCAAGGGCTACCATGCAGGCCTCGTCATCATTCTGGTTTCCGGTATCGTCTTCCTGCTGTTCTCTGTCACGGGTCTCCGCGTCAAGGTCGCAAAGGCTCTTCCGGACTGCCTCAAGAAAGCAATCCCGGCCGGTATCGGTCTGTTCATCGCTTTCCTCGGCTTCCAGAATGTCGGCATCATTCAGGCTAACGAGTACACGCTCGTTCAGTTCGTCGATATCCACGGCGCACTGAAGGCAGGCGCGTTCTTTGCGGATGTTAAAGATGTAAAGGCATTTATGCCGGCTATCCTCGCATTCCTCGGTCTGCTCGTCATTGCAATTCTTGAAAAGCACAACGTCAAGGGCGGCGTGCTCATCAGCATCGCAGGCATTTCCGTTCTGTACTATCTCCTTTCCGGCACGACCCCGACCTTCGACATGAGCCAGATCGGCCAGACCTTTAAGGATTTCGGCTCCATCGGCATCACCGGTGTGTTCCAGGCTGACGCTTGGAAGCGTGCGTTCACAGGCTCTGAGCTCGGCGGCATCTTCTCCGCAATCATGCTCATCGTTACGTTCTGCCTCGTCGATATGTTCGACACCATCGGCACCCTGTACGGCACCGCTTCTCAGGCAAACATGCTGGACAAGAACGGCGATCCGATCAACGTTAACCAGTGCATGACCAGCGACTCCGTTGCAACGGTTGCGGGCGCTGTTTGCGGTACTTCCACCTGCACCACGTTCGTTGAGTCCGCTGCTGGCGTTGGCGCCGGCGGCAGAACCGGCCTTACGAGCCTTGTTGTTGCAATTTGCTTCGCGGTTTGCCTGTTCCTCAGCCCGGTCGCTTCTCTTGTTCCGACCTGCGCTACGGCTCCGGCACTCATCTATGTCGGCGTTCTGATGATGAAGGGCTTCGCAAAGGTCGATATGTCCGACCTGCGCAGCGCTGTTCCGGCGTTCCTCGCTCTCATCATGATGCCGCTGACCTACTCTATTTCCAACGGCATCGGTATCGGCGCGATCGCTTATGTGCTCATCACGCTCCTCACCGGTAAGTACAAGAAGAACGACATCGGTATTACCATTATCGCTGCGCTCTTCGTCATTAAGTTTGTCTTTGTCACGATGTAATTCGTACATAAAACGAACTTTAGCTTGAGATAACATAAGAGGCGCTCGCTTGTGATTTTTCACGGCGGGCGCCTTTTTTCGTTTTATTGCGCGGTTTTGTCCTGCTATACTTTGGGCATATCGGACAAGTAAAAGGAGCAGGCGATGAAACAGGCGGATAGTTTGCTTTTAAACGCGTTGAAAGCAGCGATACATAACGAAAAAGCGGCGCTCGGTGTGCTGCCGCAGGAAACACAGACGGAGCTTTTGCGCCAGGCGGTGCGCCACGGCGTGTTGCCGCTTGTTCTTGATGCGTGCGGCAATGCACTGAAAGCTGCACGGCAAATGGCGTTTTGCCAAACGGCAGAGCAGATTTTGAAAACGCAGGTATTTTTACAGCTTTACGGCAAGCTGCGCGACATGAAATTGCATCCGCTCGTGCTGAAAGGCCCGGTGTGCGCTGCGCTGTACCCGAAGCCGGAGCTGCGGCTGTTTTCGGATGTCGATTTACTGGCGATTTCGGGTGAATTTGACCGCACACGTAATGCTTTATTGCGGCTCGGCTGCCGCACAGCGGGGGAGAGTGTCGATCCGCTTGAGCAGACATTTTACCTGCCCGGCAGTCCGCTCGTTTTAGAACTGCACGGCGCGGCATTCCCGGAAAACGATGCGTACGGGCACATGAAAGCCTTTTTTGCGCATGAAAAGCTGCGCACGGAAACCGTTTCCGTGCAGGGCGAAGAAATTTATACGCTCGGCGCGAACGAGACGGTTTTGTACCTTTTGTGCCACAGCTTAAAGCACTTTCTGCACGGTGGGTGCGGCATCCGCGCGGTGTGTGATTTGCTGTTGTTTGCCGAAAAGCATGAAAAGGAGCTTGACAAACAGTATTTGCGCCGCTGCTGCGAAAAGCTTTCGGCACTCGAATTTTTGACAGCGCTCTTTGAAATCGGCGAGAAATATCTCGGCTTTGAGAAAACGGAAAGCTTAGCGCTGCTTCGTGTGCACCCTGCGCCGGATGAGACTGCGCTTTTAGAGGATATTTTAGCAGGCGGCGTGCACGGTGCGGCAGAAAAAAGCCGCTTGCACGGTGCGAACATGACGCTGCACGCGGCGGCTGTGCAGAATACAGGAAAACGCGAGCGCTTTTCCGTACTGCGTGCGGCGTTCCCCTCTGCAAAAGCGATGCATTGCGCGCCGCATAGCTTGCCTGCCGCATGGGGAAGGCGACTTATACGCTACGGTAAGGAAAACATTCAAAACCGTACAAGTCTTAGAAAAAGTGTCGAGATTGGCAAGCGGCGCGTGGCGCTTCTCAAAACATATCACCTCATAAAATAAGCCGGCGGCTGCGCCCAACTCGGGTACAGCCGCCGGTGCTTTATTTTTGATTAACGGATGCGGAACGTCTTGATCTCATACGGCTTGATGGTGAATTTGAATGTACCGCCTTCGACCGGAACATCCGTGAGCGCATTCTCCTGCAAGTCACACTCCGTAACGGAAGCGATGGGGCGGTTCCAATGCAGTTTTGTCGTTGTGCGGGCGTTTTCACATTCGTATAGACGCACGATCACGCCGTCGCCGTCTTCCGCCTGCTTGACGGTTTCCAAAATGATGTTTTTGGCGTCCACACTCGCGAGAGAGTATGCTTCGCCTGCTGTGCCGCCTGCGGTGGCGCGCACAGGCTGATTCAGGAAGTACGCTTGCGCTACGGTTTCGGCGCTGCGCCATGTTTCGGCGTGCGGGTAGAGCGCGTAGGTGAATACGTGCATCTCCTGATCGGCGACAGGGTTCGGCTCTGTGCCGGATTTGATGAGTGTCAGCGCCATTTCGCCGTTGTGCACGGAGTGACCGTATTTGCAGTCGTTTAACAGGCTGATGCCGTAGTGACCCTCGGAAACATCGATCCACTTTTGGCCGCAGCTCTCAAAGCGTGCCTGATCCCAGCTCGTGTTCTGATGTGTTTTGCGCGTCACGTTGCCGAACTGAATCTCAAATGTTGCTTCGTCCGTGTGTACGTCCATCGGGAAGTGAGCTTTCAGGAGGTGCTGGTGCTCTTTCCAGTCGTCCGTCGTCTCAAAGTCGATGCGCGGGCACGCGGCGTAGAAGTGAATTTTCTGGCAGATGACCGAACGGCTGACCTTGCGCTCAATCTCGAGAGTTGCGCGCACGGGGCCGCATTCCGTCCATTCCATGCGCTGCACGATGCGCAGACGGTAAAGCTCATCACAAATGCGCTCCACACGTTTAGCGAGATACCTCATAGTTGCAACTCCTTTTCTATAGCGGTTGGGGTTTCGTAAAGACTGGTGCTTTTGACTTGATTTTAGCATAATAAAGTACAGAAAACAAGATAAAATGCACAAATTCTTCCGGCTTTTCACACATTAGAATTGTCTTTACGCACACGTCGCGTCGAAAATGCAGAAAAACAAGTTATTTATGCACAGAACATAAAAAATAATTGAAAATCAGCGGAAAGTACGCTATACTAAATCTATAAATCAGAGCGTATTTTGAGAAAAGCAACGGTGGCTCAGCCCCGAAAAACACCCGGAAAAACAGCGGCTTTGGAGTGCCGTATTCAAATCACATCACATAGAAAACAGAGGAAAAAAATATGCGAAAAAAGGCTTGGATCCTTTTGCTTTTTGCCACGCTTATTGCGCTGCTTTGCGCATGCAGCGATACGGCACAGCAACCGGAGACGGAAAAACCGAAAATACGTATCGGCGGCACAACGTATGCGCCGTATTTTTACCGCAATATCGGCGGCAACTATACCGGCATCGACGTGGAGATTGCCGAGGAAGCCTGTGCGCGTATCGGGTATGAGCCGATCTTCGTGGAGCTCGATATCGACAAGGGCTTTGAGCTTTTGGATGAAGACTATGTGGATTGCCTTTGGTGCTGCCTGACGATGGAAGGCAACGAAGATAAGTTTATTTGGGCAGGGCCGTATATGTACACGCAGCGCGTGGTCGTGGTGCCGGCGGACAGCGAGATTGAAACACTGGAAGACCTTGCCGGAAAGTGCGTGGCGGTGCAGGCCGGCTCTATAAGCGAGGAGATCATTTTAAAAGGGCTGAACCCGAATTTGCCGGAGATTACGGACCTTTCCACATTCAGCACGATGGGCGAGGTGTTTACTTCGCTGCGCAAGGGCTATGCGGATGCGGCCATCGGGCATGAAAGCTCGCTGAGATTATATACGGACGAATACCCGGACGGCTACCGCTACCTCAACATGAACATGTACAGCGACGCCGTGGGCGTGGCATTTAAACCGGACGGCGATGCGGCACTGGCGGAAAAGCTGACGCAGACGCTGCTTGAAATGCGCGAAGACGGCACAACGGCCGCTATTGTGAAAAAATATGGGTTGGATGCCGAAAAAAGCGTGAACGGAGGTACCGAATGATGCCGAAGTTCAAGGGAAAAACAAAACCGAAGCTCCATAAGCCGAGCATGGAAACGGTCATGCGGTGGATTGTCACGCTTCTTCTCGGCTTTGTTGTGCTGCTGCCGGTATTTGCAGGCGTAACACAGTATGAACAGAACAAGGCGAAAGCGGATGTTGAGGACGTACTCGCTTTTATGCAGACGAACTGCCGTAAGTACGACAACTACCGCTTGGCCAATACCACCGAAGCGCTGCAGGATATTTTGACCAAAGTCAAAACACTGACGGCGTACCGTTACGAAGAGGAAGATGAGCTTTTAAACGAAAACCGCTTACAGCGCTATGCGAAATTTCAGTATTTGACCGGCATTTTTGTTTTGGATGAAAATTTCTCCGTGCTGGCTCATTACGACAAAGCGGGCAAGGATGAAAGTCTGCTGCTCAGCCAGATAATAGGGGACAAAAATGCGACGGATATTTTGAACTATCCGCAGAAAACCTATGCCGACCAGATCTGTATAAACGACAATACGTATAACTACGCCATTTCCGCACGGCAGGATAAACCGGGCCTCGTTATTTGCTATACGGATATCACGCGCTTTCAAAACGATAAAAATGAGCTTTCTCTCTCCAATATGCTGGATGCTGAAATGTTCCGGCAGGATGTGACCGTCGTCATCACGGACGGCATGCGCGTTATCAGCACGAATTGCGAGCAGCTGGAGAACACGCTTGTGCAGTATTATCCTATTGCTGACGTGCTCGTTGGAGGGGAGCAACTTACACCGGACACATTGCTGCAATTAAAAAACGACAGCGGCACATGGTACGGTATGTTCACCCAGTACAGAGATTATTATTTGTATGCCTTTTTCCCGAGTCGCGTAGTCTACGCAGACCGCTGCGGTTGGATGCTGCTGTTTACGGCAATCTACCTGTTTTGCGGCATGGGGTACCTTATTTGGCGGCAGTACAGTAAAAAGCGCCGTCTGCTGCGTATGGAAAAAGAATACCACCTTGTCAGCGCCATTTCGAGCATTTACCTATCAAACCTGCTCATTCACCCGCAGGATGATACATGGGAGCCCATTGTGCAGAGTGAGCGCATGAAAGCAATCACAAACGGTATTTTAAGCGCAAAAGCCGTGCTGGAAAAGTTTAACACCGAGTGCGTAGCCGAGGCGTACCGGGAGGAATTCCGTGCGTTTACGGACCTCGATACCGCTCAGCAGCGCTTAGAGGGCAAGGCTTTTGACGGCTTCACAATGGAAAATGTGGAGGGCAAGTGGTACCAGTTGCTTCTTGTGCCGCAGCGCCGCTTTACGCACCGGGAAAAGCCGAGCGCACTCATGCTTTTGTTCCGCGATGTTTCGGAGCAAAAGGAGCGCGATATGGAATATCAGGAAAACCTGCGCCGCGCAGCAGAGGAAGCCACCCTTGCAAACGCCGCCAAAACGGATTTCCTGCGCCGCATGAGCCATGACATCCGCACGCCGATCAACGGCATCCGCGGCATGGTACAGATTGCCGACCGTTTCCCGAATGACGCGAAAAAGCAGGCGGAATGCCGCGAAAAGATTATGCGGTCTTCGGATTTTCTTTTAGAGCTTGTAAACGATGTGCTCGATATGAGCAAGCTGGAATCCGGCGAAATGCAGCTTGAGGAAGTGCCGTTCAATTTGAACGAGCTGCTGCACGATGTGGGCACGCTGCTCTCCACGCAAGCGCAGGCGCGCGGTATTACGTGTACCATCACAATGGAAGATAAGCGCGAAAAGCATGTCATCGGCAGCCCGCTGCATTTAAGACAGATCTTTCAAAACATCGGCGGCAACGCCATCAAGTATGGCAGAACCGGCGGCTATGTACATGCTGCGTGCAGCATCGTTTCACAAACAGAGAACACCGTTCGCTACCGCTTTATTTGTGAAGATAACGGCTGCGGCATGAGCGAAGAATACCAAAAGCATATGTTTGAGCCGTTCTCGCAGGAAAATTCCGGTGCACGCACTACGTATCAGGGTACGGGGCTCGGCCTTTCCATCGTGAAAAAACTCGTCGATGCCATGGGCGGCACCGTCACCGTGGTCAGCGAAAAGGGCGTGGGCACCACATTCATCACGGAGATTCCGCTGAAGCTCGACCCCGCGGCGTCTGATGCCGAAAAGCCGGAGGAAGAGATCGATACCACCGTGTTCCGCGGGCTGCATGTGCTGCTTGTGGAGGATAACGAAGTGAACATGGAGATTGCGGCGTTCCTGCTTGAGGACAGCGGCGCCGAGGTCACAAAAGCATGGAACGGCGCAGAGGGCCTGGAGAAATTCAAAGCCTCGGCCCCGGGTACGTATGATCTCATCTTAATGGACATCATGATGCCCGTGATGAACGGTTTGGAGGCGGCGGAGAAAATCCGCGCGCTCGACCGCCCGGATTCGGAGACCGTGCCGATCTTCGCCATGACGGCAAACGCGTTTTCCGACGACGCCGCCCGCAGCCGCAAAGCCGGTATGAACGAGCACCTCACAAAGCCGCTCGACCTTGAAAAGATCACAAAAGCGGTGCGCAAATATTGCAAGAAAAATAGCCGATAAAAGCCATAAAACGGCGGCGTGCCTTTAAAAGCGGTGCGCCGCCGTCTTTTTATGGGCTGCAGTGTGCCTGTTTCTACCAAAACACCAATGTGCAGAAATTTCATAAATTGATTCTGAAAATAAGATGAATTCCTGTGGGAATTTTCTCCGCATGAAGGGTGAAATCATAGTGTTGATATGATAAAATAATAGCGCGAATTATGCAGAAAATGAGAATTTTGGACGCGGCTTTCGCATTTTAAGCCTATAAAACTGCTCGATTATGCGAAAAGCAGCATAAATATACGAAATACGAAGCTCGGTTTAGAAAGGGAGGACGTTCCATGGCTTATATGCGACTTGGCGATCTGCTGATTGCGGCAGGTGCCATTACGCAGGAGCAGCTTGAAGAAGCGCTGACCATTCAAAAGCAGAAGAAAGAACGTCTCGGCGACGTTCTGATTGAAAGTAATATCATCACGGAACGGCAGCTCATTGAAGCACTGCAAATGCAGCTCGGCGTCGATTTCATCGATTTAACGGCGATCTCTATTCCGTTGGAGCTCGCCAAATTTGTGCCGCGCGCCATCGCGAAAAAATACAACGTGGTGCCGGTAAAGCTTGTAAAAGACGAGCTCTTTGTTGCCATGAGCGATCCGTTGAACTTCGTTGCGCAGGAAGAGATTAAGGCCGCTTCGCATAAGCGCGTTGTGCCGATGATCTCCACGCGCCGCGCGACCGAGCAGGCCATCGGCACATTGTACGGCAGCGAAGGCACGGCCCGCGCTATTGAAGAAATGAAGCGAGAGGTCGGCACATCCACACCGGATATCGTGCCGGTGCAGATGAACCAGACGGATGCCGGCAACGCGTCTGCCGCGCCGACGATCCGCTTTGTAAATTCCGTCATTGAGCGCGCCTTTTTGGAGCGCGCGAGCGACATCCACCTTGAGCCGCAGGAGGGCGAAATGGTGGTGCGCATGCGTATCGACGGCATTTTGAGAAAGATTTTGACCGTGCCCGCGAATTTGCAGAGCAACGTTATTTCCCGCCTGAAAATCATGGGTGGCATGAATATTTCCGAGCGTAAGATCCCGCAGGACGGCCGTGCCATGGTGCAGGTGCGTCACCACGAGATCGACCTGCGTATCTCGTCCATGCCGACGATCTACGGCGAAAAGATTGTTTTGCGTTTGCTCGATAAATCCGGGCATACGATCACGAAGCAGTCCATCGGCCTTGAGGGCACAGACCTGCAAAAGTATGATGCGCTGCTCAAAAACAGCAGCGGCGTGATTTTGATTGTGGGCCCGACCGGCTCCGGTAAATCCACGACGATGTGCGCCATGCTGCAGGAGCTTGCAAATGAGGAAACGAACCTCATGACGCTGGAGGACCCGGTGGAATACAACATTCCGGGCGTTAACCAGTGCCAGATCAACGAAAAGACCGGCATGACGTTTGCGGCAGGACTGCGCGCCATCTTGCGTCAGGACCCGGATGTCATTTCCGTCGGTGAGATTCGCGACGGAGAGACGGGCGCCATTGCCATTCGTGCTGCTATCACGGGCCATTTGGTGCTTTCCACTTTGCATACGAACGACGCCGTTTCCGCCATCGACCGCCTGGTCGATATCGGCGTGGAGCCGTACCTCATTTCCAGCGCACTGCGCGGCGTCATCTCCCAGCGCCTTGTGCGCAAGGTCTGTCCGCACTGCAAGAAGGCGTATAGGCCGGAGGCGGAGGAGCTTGCCATGCTCGGCCTGCCGGAGAACGCCAACGTGCAGTTCTACCGCGGCGAGGGCTGTCAGGAGTGCTACCACACCGGCCACAAGGGTCGCCGTGCCGTCTTTGAAATCTTCATGCTCAACGGGCGCATTCGCCGCATGGTTACAGAAGGCGCAAAGTACGATGCGCTTTTAAGGGCAGCAGTGGAGACGAACTTTGTCACGATGCGCGAAAATTGCCGTAACCTTGTTTTGCGCGGCGAAATCAGCGCAGCGGAAGCCGCGCGCGCCATCAATTCCACAGCGGATTGACATTCTGCTGAAAATCTGTTGAAAACTTGCTCATAACTTTCGGAAAGGACGCAGTCGCCGCGTTTCGGCGATGGTTTTAATATGCTTGAAATCAGCGAAATCATCGCGCAGGCGCAGCAAAAAGGCGCTTCCGATATTCATATTGTCACCGGCCTGCCGGTGAAATGCCGCATAGACGGCAAGGTGCAGAACCTCACGGAGAAAGTCCTCACGTGGGAAGACTGCGAATACTACGCAAAATGCCTTGCGGGCGACCTTTTCCACGAGATCGAATGCATCGGCGAGCTTGATTTGGCGCGGACGTTTCCGTGCGGAGCGCGAACCAGAATCAATCTGTTCCGCCAGCAGGGGGCGGTTTCGGCGGCGATCCGTATTTTGGCGGATACCATCCCGGAGATCGAGGCGCTGAATTTGCCGCCGGTCGTTTCCGAATTCCCGGAGTACCGCAGCGGCATCATTTTAGTCACGGGTGAAACCGGTTCCGGTAAATCCACGACGTTGGCGGCGATTTTAAATCGCATCAACCATACGCGGCGCAGCCACATCATCACGCTGGAAGACCCGATCGAGTACATCTACGAGCCGGATCAGTGCATCATTAACCAGCGCGAGATCGGCAAAGACACCAGAAGCTACGCAGACGGCCTGCGGTCTATCCTGCGTGAGGACCCGGACGTTATCCTCATCGGCGAGATGCGCGACCTCAATACCATTGAGACCGCATTGACGGCGGCGGAAACGGGCCACTTGGTCTTCGCCACCCTGCACACAAACTCCGCAGCGGATTCCGTTGACCGCATGGTGAATGTGTTCCCGGAGGGGCAGCAGCGTCAGATTCGATTGCAGCTTTCCACTACGTTGCGTGCGGTGCTTTCGCAGCAGCTGTTGCCGAAGCGCGCGGGCGGCCGGGCGGCGGCGTGCGAAGTCATGATGGTGAACAGCGCCATCAAAAATTTAATCCGCGAGGGCAAGACCCCGCAGATTGACAGCTTCATTACCATGAACGCGCAGGACGGCAGCATTACGATGGATAATGCCCTGCTGAAAATGGTGCGCGAGGGCACCGTAACGTATGAAACGGCGCTCGGCTACGCCAGAGACCGAGAAGCGTTTTCCAAGGGGAGACGCGGCTGAATTTAGGAAGAAAGCGAGGGAGCGGGTTTGACGACCTATAAATACAAAGGGCTTTCCCTGGACGGCGCAAAGCTTTCCGGCGTCATCAAAGCGTATAACGAGTTTGAAGCGGTCGCGCAGCTGCGCGAGACCTGCTCCGTCATCACCAAAATAGAAGAAGTCAAAGAGACGCAGAGCTGGAACAAACAGATCGGCACGAAGAAAATCAAAGACAAGGAGCTTGCCATCATTTGCTCGCAGTTCGCCATTATTTTGACCTCCGGTTTGCCCATTGTGCGCTGCGTGGAGATGGTTGCGGCACAGGCGCGCACCAAAGAGCTGCAAAAAATGCTGAAAAAGGTCGCGGAGGACGTCTCCGGCGGTTACAGCCTTGCGCAAAGCTTTGAAAACAACGCTACGGGCTTTCCGACCACGTTTATTGAGACCGTACGCGCGGGCGAACAATCCGGCACACTGGAAGAATGCTTTAAAAAACTACATAAATATTACGATAAAACCGCTAAAATGAAAGCGAAGATCATCAGCACGCTCACGTATCCGGCAATTGTCATTTGTGTCGCCGTCATCGTGTTCATCATCATTATGGTGGTAGCCGTGCCGGCGTTTACAAGCGTGTTTCTGGAGCTCGGTACCGAGCTGCCGGGCATCACAAAGGGGCTCATCGCAACGTCGGATTTTCTCACGAACTACTGGTGGTCGCTTATTTTGATTGTGCTTGCGTTCTTCATCGGCAGGCTTCTGCTGAAAAAGAACGAAAAGGGGCGTGCGTTCCTTGCGGAAAACAAGCTAAAGCGCTCACCGCTCAAAAAAATGCACAGTATGAACGCCGCTTCGCAGTTCGCAAGCACCATGAGCACCATGCTCACGGCGGGCTTGCCGATTACAAAGGCGCTGGAGGTCACGGCAAATGTGGCAGATAACTACATGTTCGCGGTGTCCATCCGCAAAGTGCGGCAGGGCGTGGAGCAGGGCCGCAGCCTGGTGGACTGCATGAACGAGATTCCGTATTTTCCAAAGCTGCTCACCGAAATGGTGGGCGTGGGCGAACGCTCCGGCAACATGGAAGAAACGCTCACCGTCATCGGCGATTACTTCGATAACGAGGTCTCGGTGTTCACGCAGCGGTTGCTCTCTATGTTAGAGCCGGCCATCACCATTGTTTTGGCGGTCGTCACCGTCATTTTGCTGTTGGCCGTTTACCTGCCGATGTTTACCATGTATGGCAGCATCGTTTGATTTATTTCGCTGTACCCCGTCGGCGATCCAACCCGAACCGGCGGAATACATAAATTTCGATGGTGAACCCCGAAAAGTACGTTTTTGGGGCGAGCAAAATTTCAATGAATTGGAGAATGGTTCTTATGATGAACAAAATGCGTAAGATGAAGAATAAGAAGGGCTTTACGCTCATGGAAATGCTGATTGTTGTTGCAATCATCGCAATCCTCATCGCTATTGCTATCCCGACCTTTGCTTCTTCTCTGAATAAGGCAAGAGTTGCAACCGACGAAGCGAATATCCGTGCAGGTTATGCTTCCGTTATGGCCGATGTCCTGATGGACGAGAACTACTCCGTTGAGGGTGGTACAACCAAGACTGATACCTATAAGCTGAACAAGGATGGCTCTGTAACGAAGGATAATGCAACTGACGCTTATCTCACTCAGGGCAAGAACGACAATGCTGATACAGCTGTTGCTGGTAATAAGGTTGGCAAGTGGGACAAGGGCGTTGGTGTTACGTACACCTATGACTATTCCACAGGTAAGGTTCAGATCAAGGTTGGCACGACAACTCAGACTGGCGACCCCTCTTCCAACGGCTAATTTCTTTATCTAACCGAAATTTACACAACTCATTTTAAATGAATCGGATCTATTGAGGGGTCGGGGGTTGCGGCTCCCCTATGATCTGTTCTTTTGATTTTTCACTTTAGGTTTTCATAAAAAAGGGGACGTAGTATGCTTTGGGTTTCACCCGCTCTCACGGTTTATATTTGTGTGCTTACGGGGATTCTCGGCGCGTGCATGGGAAGCTTTCTCAACTGCATGGCGTGGCGTATCGTCCACGGCGAATCTGTTTTACACGGGCGCTCGCACTGCGACGTCTGCGGCCACGTGCTCGGCGCGGGAGATTTAATTCCCGTTTTAAGTTACATCATGCACAAAGGCCGCTGCAAATACTGCGGCGCAAAGCTCTCTGCGGGACATGTCTTTGCGGAAGTGTTAACGGCGCTTACGTTTTTGCTGCTTGTGCTAAAATATGATATTTCGCTCCAAGCCCTTGAATACATTTTGCTGGCGTGCCTGCTGCTCGCCGCTGCATTCACGGATTTGGAGGGGTATATGATCCCGGACCGTTTCATCGTGACGGGGATCGTCGTGCGTGTTGTTTTCCTGTTTTTGCAGGGGAACATGCTCGAAAACCTTATGGATGCGCTGCTCGGCGGCTTCGCCGTTGGCGGCGGTTTACTGCTCATCGTGCTCTTATACGAAAAAGTGCGCCAAAAGGAAGCCATGGGCGGCGGCGATATTAAGCTGCTGTTCCTCACCGGCCTGTTTCTCGGCTGGCAGCGGAACATTCTGTGCCTGCTCATCGCGTGCGTGCTCGGCATCGTCTTCGCGTTTATTTTCCCGGAAAAACGTACCACAGAAGACGGGGCAGAGGAAGAAGACGGAAAGCTTTTTCCGTGGGGGCCGTCCATCTCGGCGGCAGCGATTCTCACGCTCCTTTGCGGCAGCGAGATCATCGGCGTGTATTTGAGTTTGTTTTAACATAAAGAACAAAAGCTTTACAGCTTGACGGATAGGGATAAAGAAGAAAGCGAGGTGTCTGTACCATGCCCGGACAAATCACGGCATTCGACATTGGTGAGTGCATGGTAAAAGCCGCATGCCTTACAGGCGGCAAACTGAAAAAGGTTATGGCGAAAGAATTGCCGGATAATATGGTCTCCGGCGGCGAAATCGTCTCCATGGACGCCATGGCGGATTTTATCAAGGAAATGGCGAAAGAAAACGGCATCTCCCGCGGTGCGGCGGCGGTCATTCTGCCCGGCACGCTGGTGTTCACCCGCAACGTGACCGTGCCCGCCATGACGGACGGCCAACTGTTGTATAACCTGCCGTTTGAATTTAAAGATTACCTGACGCAGGAAAAGAATAAGTATTATTTCGACTACGCCGTGCAGGATACGGTGAAAGACGAAGAGGGCAATGTGAAAGAATTGCAGCTTTTCGTTTGCGCCACCTTAAAAAGCACCGTGGAAGAGTACCGCGCCATGCTGCGCCGTGCGGGCTTCAATTTGAAGGTCGCCATGCCGGAGGAATGCGCCTACGCTGCGCTGACGGAGGATTATATGCAGCGCACAAATGCGCCCGCGGGCAGCGATTACTGCTTTGTAGACCTCGGCCATAACGGCATCCGTATGCACATTCTGCAGGACGGCAATTTCACCACGAAGCGCTCCGGCGACCTCGGCCTGCGCGACCTTGAGCAGACGATTTCCGATGTGCGCGGCGTGGATATTCACATGGCACACGCACACATTTTGTCCGATTACAACGACGTGCTTTCCGAAGACGTGAGCGCCGAGCTTTTCAACCGCATGGCGATCGAAATCATGAAGGCCGTCAACTTCTATAATTACAATAACCGCGAGCGCTCGCTCCGGAGAATTTATCTTTGCGGCGGCGGTGTGGCGGTAGATCAGATCCGCGCGGCCATCTGCCGTGTGACGGATCTGGACGTACATAACGCCGAGGAGCTGCTTCCTCAGCACGACGCATTGGAAGCGGCGTGGCTTTACATCAAAGCGATCGGCTGCGCGCTGCAAAAGTAAGGAGGCGTTGGAATGAAGCTTGAACTCGGCATGGGGAACGGCGCCAAAAAGCCTGTAAAATACCCCACCAAAAGAACCGTCAACCTCGCAAAGCGCGAGTCGCACTCCCAGAGCGTCATGACGCTTTCTATCGGCACGGCGGTCATTATCGTGCTTGTGGTGCTCGTCGTGAAATTCGGCGTACTTGACCAGCTTGCGCGCCAAAGTGCCGCAGAAAGTGCTTACAACACCGTGCATGCCCAGTATACCGAAATGCAGAGCGCCGTGGAGAAATACCCAGAGGTCGAAGAGGAGTACCGCACCTATTCCAGAAAATGGATGCAGCAGGAGGATTCCGGCGCGTTCGTTTCTGTGGACAGACAGGAAGTGCTCGACCTCATGGAGAACTATCTGCAGCCCTACGGCACTATAAAGGCCGTCACCATTTCGGACGACGTGATGATTGTTTCCATGTCCGGCATGAATCTGCAGGAGATTTCCGCTATGTTTGAGATTTTACAGCAGCAGCCCATTGTAAAGGCTGCTGACCTTACAATCGCTTCCACCGAAAAAACGGCAGGCGAAGACCTCGATTTCTCCGTGACGATCACATTACAGCCGGCTGACACGGCGGAAGGGGAGGCCACAGCATGAAAAGAGCCTTTACAACGCGCGAAAAAGTGATGCTGCTCGTCCTCACCGTGCTGCTCATCGTCATCGCATATTTTAAGCTCATCTTGGAGCCCATCAACAATTCCATCGACGAGTATCAGTCCGAAACGGCCGCGGAGCAGGACGAGATTTTGCAGAACACCGAGCTTTTGACGCGTATGAACCAGATGCAGAAGGAGCTCGAGGAAATCTATGCCGCGGGCGACCCCACGCCCATCCCGAATTATGACAATTCCGGCAAGCTGCTCGTTGAGCTGAACAGCATTCTTTCGGCTTCCGTCGATTATTCGCTGGATTTCGGTCAGGTCTCGGCACTGAACGATGGCTACATCATGTGCCGCCCCATCAACATGACCTTTACAACGAACACCTACGCCGAAACGCGCGCTATCATTGATGCGCTGCACAACAGCGATTTTACAAACCAAATATCGGACATCAGCGTGCAGTTTGAAAATTCCGGCAGCTCCGGCAATGTGCAGGTAAACCTGTATATTACGTATTTTGAACTTCAAAAATAGCTGATGCAACACAGGCCGGAAGCTGTTTTTTGCTTGCCGGTTTTCTGTGTTTAAAAAGACTTATACTGTTTTACGGTTTCTATATTTTTCTCAGGAGCAAAACGCATGAATTTTTCACGGGATATGAAGAATTTGAAAAATAGAAGAAAGGGGAAAGCCGGCTTTACCATGTCCGAGCTTTTGATTGTTGTGGCCATCGTCATCGTGCTGTTTGCCGTGGCGGTTCTCTCGCTTGTGACGATTCAAAAGAACCTGCGCCAAAAGGAACTCGACAGTAAAGCGGAGATCCTTTACGTTGCCGTGCAGAATCGCATGTCCGAGCTGCGCGCCGGCGGCTACGAAAGCCTTTATCAGTACGATGAAAACAAGGATAACGGCGTTGCAAAGGTTGGTCTCATTCCGCTGGATGCTCCCGAAGAAGATGCGGAAGACGCCATCACGAAAGACACGCTTTGCTACGTCGTTTCCGCAAACCGCGTGGAAGTCGGCAAGGCGGCAGCTTCCATTCTGCCGGAATCTTCCGTAGATGCTGAGCTCTGGAACAACCACTGGGTTATCGAGTACGACCCCGAAAGCGGCAGTGTGTACAGCGCATTTTACAGCGAAGAGGAGATCACAAGCGGTGATGTCTCCACCACGCTGCCCACATACTTAAACCGTATGCGTGTGCGTCAGACCCGCCTGCACAACGGTGCGAAGATCGGCTACTACGGCGGTGCGCGTGTGATCTCCGGCACAACCGACACTCTAAAGCCGGACATCTCCATCGATAACCGTGAGAAGCTGACGGCAACGTTCTACTGCAACAACCCCTATGCCGATGAGCTGACGTTCAATATCAAGGTTTCGGACGGCCAGAACGAATATGTAAAGGTTGTAAAATACAGCGAACTTCGCCAGCTGAACAGCAAAACTTGGTACTACACGTGGGTTATGGATAGCTTAGAAAGCGAAAAGACGCGCTTCTATAATCAGACCGACCATAAGCTTGCGTGCGGCACAGACATCACCGTCACGCTTTCCGTAGAAAGCCAAAACGCCAATGTGGACGGCAAAAGCTACACTCGCAAAACGAACAGCCTGTTCCGCTATGCCGAGGGCACCCCGGCCGGCACGGCACTCATCGCCTACGGCCGCCATTTACAGAATTTGGACGAGGCCTCCCATGTTTCCGATACGATTACCCGCGCCGTGCAGGTCAGCGACCTTTCCTTTGCGGATGATACTGCCGACAACGAAGACTGGTATTCCTTTTACGGCGACACCTTTACGCCCATCACAAATAAGAATCTCAAAAGCTATGACGGCTATTCCGAGGTCGATAACGTAAAGCTGTATTCTTCCATTTCAAACCTGCATATCACAAAAGCTGCGCAAAACGAAGATGCAGGTCTGTTCAGTACATTTAACGGTGAAATCAAAAATGTGACGCTTACCGGCATGAGGATTGGTAATGGAGGCCAGAACGTCGGTGCGCTCATCGGTTCTGTTTCCGATACCGTGAAAATCACAAATACCCGTGTATACCTCAGCTCCAAAAAAGGCGACCTCGCAGATATCGAAACGGTCGATTCCCCGGAAAAAGTGAAGCCGTGGCTCGAGGGTAAAGTCGTTGGCGGACTTATCGGCATGGTGACGAAAACGGGAAGCGTATCCGTTACGGACAGCTCCGCGTCTACGGTCATTCGTGCAGATGGCGGCGCAGCAGGCGGCCTCATCGGTGCCGTGTATCATGCGGCAACGATAACCGATTCCTATGCGGATTGCTATTTGACGGCAGACAGAACAGGCGGCCTTATCGCAAAGGCAGAGGGCGGGTCTGAAGTAGCCGCAACGGGAACCTCTATCACCTTAAAGGATTTCTATGCAGCGGGTTACCAAACGGCGACCGTCGATGCTTTCGGCTTAGTAGGCGGCTCCAATGTGATCGCCACAGGCGGTTATTCTGCGTGTGTTTACAGTGTTGAAGAAAACGCAAAGGTCCATTCCACGGTGAATACAATGCGCAGTGCCTCAAACGTATATTATCTGACAGACGGCGGTCTTTCCGGCGACGGCACAAGCAAGTGGGAAAACGACAATCAAACCATTCAGAAAACCTATAAAGAACTCAGTGAATCGGGCTTTGCAAAAGGAATCTCCGAGGCGTTCACGTCGTCCTCCGGCGCGGCTACGTTTCCGTATAACTTGATGGATCAGGGCCTTACGTATTACACGTATCCGCGCCTTGAAAAGCTGAACCACTACGGTGACTGGCAGGCGGAGTTTGAATCCGGCGCACTGGTTTATTACGAGCGCTACGAAGACAAAACCTACGGCTTCTACGGCGCGAACCTTTCCACGCTCAAAACGAGTAAATTTGTCGTCGGCGACGGCTATGCGCTGGCGTATATCGAAAAGAAAAATGTGACCGATAACGTTACCGTGACGTATGCAAACAACCAAAAGGCACAGGTATCGTTTGGTAGCGCAATTGAAACGACTGACGACACGACAAATACGAAGTATTATCTCTATCCGCTCTCAAAAGAGGTCGTCAACACCGAGTATATCGACGCCGCAGAGCCGGATACGTTCTACCAGAAGATCACGATAGAAGACACCGCAAACAACACGAATACGGAGTATTACTACAATCCGCATTTCGCAAAAACGGTGACGGTCAACGAAAATAAGCCGCAGGCGCCGGAAACGGTCTGCATCCGCTCCGCCCGCCAGCTGTATGCCTTGAGCCTTTACTACCCGCAGTATGCGGATGCCGTAAAGGACAGTGTGTTCCGTCAGGAACTCAACATTGATTACAGCAGGTATGATTGGACAAATTATGACGTTGTTACCGCTCCTGTTAGCATACAGGCGCCGATTGGCACAGGGGATAAGCCGTTTACGGCTGTGTATAACGGCGGCTGCAATACGATAGAAGGAATTTCCTTTAAAGCAAAACCCCTTTACATCGGCATGTTCGGTTATACGTCGTCCGCTGCCGCGGTGCGCAATGTGTTCCTTGTCGGCGACGGCAGTAACACAGTGGCCTATGTCAATGCGCAGGGCGGTAATTCGGCTTCCGGCAGTGCGTCGCGCGTCAGCATGGGCGTGCTCGTCGGGTATAACCGCGGCACGGTTTCAAACTGCTCGGTTTCCGGCTATACCATGGAGTATTACGGTTACAGCGCCAGCACGGCTTCGCTCGGCGGCTTTGTCGGCAGCAACTACGGCACCATCCGCAACAGCGCTTCGGACTGCCCGTCCATTCGCTTTGCAAATACGAACTCTAACACCTATGCGGGCGGCTTTGCGGGCGTGAACCACGCCTCTATTTCGGATTCCTACGCGCTTGGCAGCGTTCAGGTGCGCGGCGCGCGAAACAGCACCGTGTGGGTCGCGGGCTTTGCGGCGAACAACGCCAGCGGCATGATTCGCCGCAGCTACAGCGCTACGGCGCTGACAGCTTCCGGCGATGCGGAGTCCTACGGCTTTACGCATACCGGCGGTTCGGCATACCAGTGCTATTATCTGGACGGCGGCACGTATTCGTACAGAGGCACGCTTTATGCTTACAACACCTCCACGAACGAATTCAAAGATAACGCGGCGGGTGAGCGCCTTACGGGCAGCGAGCTGCAAAACAAAACAATCAATAATTTCAAAAAGGCAGATTACACCTATAATGCCAAAGAAACGACCGGCAATTATATCTACCCGGCAGTCGTGCGCAATGCAGCAGGGCAGACCGTGCATTACGGCGATTGGCCCGTGCAGAAGGACATCGGTACGCTCGGTGTGTTCTACTGGGAATATGAAGACAGCGGCAGCAACAGCGGCTACCACTTCAGCTACGTGGGCACAAGCCAGGGCAATGAAATTTCCAGCGCAAACAACGACATCTTAAAGGGCGATTCTCTCTGTGAAGAGCACGACGACGGCGGCGTTGTAACACATTACGGCTACGGCTATTTCTATGCGAACAGCAATAATTTGGAGACTTCATTAAGTGCCGCATACTTCAATGAAAACTTCATGCGCGTTGCAAGAAATACAGAAGCCGGCGAAGCGCTCGGCAAGCAGATGCCCGGCTATACGTTTGTCGCATATGAAACCGGTGAAGACAAAATGTATTTGACCGGCAGCAAAGCAAACGGCACATGGCAGCTGAAGTACGGCAACGGAACGGATGCTACCGTATACACCTACACCGTCAACCCGTTCTTTGCAAACTCTATGAGCCTCGATAGCTCCGAAGTGCAGAACAAAACGACAAAAACAGGTGACGTCAAACCCGGCACCAACGGCAACGCTTACGAGATTCGCTCCGTCTCGCAGCTGCAGTTTATCAACTGGAATTCCGGAAAGCACAATACAAGCACCTCCATTGTGTCTCAGAACAAAGGGGATTGGAATACGTTTAAGGATAAATACACGTATCAGGTTTACGGCGATACTCGCACGGTATCGGAAAGCGGCAAAGAGCTGTATTGGAATCAAACACACGATTTGAATGCTTCCTCAGAATACAGTACACTTGGTAAGGCCAATAACTTCACGCCTATCGGAAGCATGTATGATAATGCAGGCGATACAGCAACCGCTGATCCGACAATGTCATATTTTGCTTCTCATTATGACGGACAGGCATATACGATCAAAAATGTTGAAATTCACAGCAATGCGGAATGTGTTGGTATTTTTGGCATTACGGTCGGCGCAACGGTTAAAAATGTGGTCGTATACTCGGATGAAGGCAATGTAATCGAAGCTACAGAGGATGGTGAGAGCTGCTACTGCGTTGGCGGTCTTGTCGGCTTTGCGGCCGGCAGAGACAATCCTGCAAGCGTATTTACAAACTGCACGGTTTCCGGCTATACCATTCGGGATAACCATGTAAAAGACCCGGGTTGGGGCGGCGGCAGTGTCGGCGGTCTTGTCGGCATGACAAACATGGATATTACAAACTGCTCCGCTGTAACAGATATTATTATCAATATCGGCTATAATGGCGGTTATCAAAATCTGCGTGTCGGCGGTATTGCCGGTGTTTCTCGTGGCGCAGTGCGATATTGTTATGCTGGCGGTTCTATGAGAAGCACAGCTAAATCTTGGTATAGTAACTATACTCAGGGTGCGAATATCTGGATGGGCGGCCTTGTTGGCGGTATTGTCATGCGAAACAGCGGCGGCTTAGCAACTTTGGTTGGTGATGTGAGTCGTGTGCTCAAGGTTGAAAACTGCTACAGTTATGTTGAGATGCCAAAACGTGGTAAATCCAACGAGCAAAATATTATAAAGAGTACGCAGGCAATCGCCTCCAATGGCGAAATGCAGGAAAATTTCGCGAATGTTAAAAACGACTATATCGAGATTCATAACTGCTATGCACTTGAATCCGCCGTATTAAATACAGATGATTACTGCAAATATGGCGGTAAAACTCTCTCAAGTTGGTCTAACCTGAACCTGAACATGACGAATCCGAATAGGCAGGGGCGTGAGATCAAGTTGTTCAATGATTCCACCCCATACGTAACGTATGCCGAAATGCAGAGCAGCGAATTCTTGACGAAACTGAACAAGAACTACCAGTCCGGCTCAAGCTATAAGAGCTTCTCCACCGTCACCATCACCGAGCAGGGGCAGAATATCGACGGCAAATATAGCTTCCCGGGCAATGATACGGCGCTGCAGGGGCTTAACTATCCGTTCCCGACGGTTCTGACACAGACCGATATCTTCGGCAGCACAGTCAATTTGCATTACGGCCGCTGGCCGCGCATCGGTCTCTTATGGGAAGAAAATTCCCAGAAGCTCGACCTGCTTGCGGATATCAAAACAAAAGCGGAAGACAGCACTTTGAACGACAACGAAAACGGCAAGGCGCTTTTGCAGACACATTTGCTTGTCGCCAGCAGCGATGTAGATACGAGCGCAGAGCCGAAAATCAAGCTGTACGACGAAAACAGAAACGAACTCACAAACGATAAGGCCGCAGCAATAGTCAGCCGCATTGTGTATAATCGTGAGAATAACTGCTACGATGTCACATTCATCGGGCAGAACGTCGGCACGGTCGTCGCAGAGGCGAAGCTCGGCAATTACATCGCGCGCCTTACAATCGAAGTTACGGCATCGCTCAAGCTGGAGGCTTCTTCTACGAACATTTCGGTTTATTCCGGCGACACCGATACGATTACGCTGACCGTAAAGGACGCAAACGACAAGCAGCTGCTTGCCGAGACCGAAAAGACGCTTAAATGGGAGATTGCTGTCGATAACAACGGCGTGCAGCAGGATGTCATCGAGTGCAGTAAGGACGATATCAAGCTGAACGCAGACGGCACGTTCTCCTTGCCGCTTACCGGCTTTGCCGCGGGCGAAGCCACGGTGAGCATCACGTGCACATATCCGTACGGCGCGGCAACTGCCGCGGAGCCCGCAAAAGAGGTCACGGCTACGCTGTATATCAGCGCTACAACAAAGCCAAGTGATGTGCTTGGCCTGACAAACGGCAGCGTCTATAACCAGATTTCTCTGCCGCACACGCCGAAAAAATCCACGACCTCCTACACCGGTACGACCGTTGAATACCCGGAAAACCGCCCCGCCATGCAGGGAAGTGCGCTGTTCCTCTACGCAACGAATGAGTATACCGATTTGAAAGACTTTACGGTCGATCAAATCGAGATCACCGCAGGGGAAACGACCTACACTGTGGGTGAAGACGGCATCACGACCGATGAAAATCACACCTACACCGATGAAAATCACACCTATAAAGTGACGGTAAGCGATAAGTGGACGACAGAAACGAACGACACGAAGTTCCAATACCGCGCCGTAAAGGTGGAATCCGCCGCGGCAGGCGAGATCACCCTAAAGATTGTCCTCAAAAACGGCGACGTGACCTACAACCTCACCACCCCGTACACCATCGCATCGAACACGTATACAGTGAAGTTCCTTGACACAAAGGACAATGTTCTTCTCACAAAAACAGTCGATTATGGTAAAAAGCCGGAGCTGACCGAGGAGGATAAGGCTAATTTGAAAGCCGATGCCGAGTTGGGCTACACCTGCACATGGGCGCTTTCTGAAATCTACGCAGATACAAAAATTCACCCGACATTAAAGCCGAACACCTATACCATCAAGTTTGATGCCAACGGCGGCTCGGGCATGATGCCTGATGAATCGTATGCTTATGATAAGATTCAAACAACGGACACCCTTCTGCAGAATGCGTTTACAAAAGGAACATCCACCTTTAAGGGCTGGGCGTTGACGGCTACGGATACAGAGCAGTATGCAGATAAGGACTCAATTCAGAGCATCGTAAACTTTATGGCGATGGAGAATAAGACCGAACTCACTCTCTACGCCGTTTGGGAAGATACCGCAGCAGGCGGCGAGACCGTTGAACCGTAAATCAACAAAAAGGCAGGTGCCAAAAATGCAGGCGATCCGCAGAAAACTGAATAGCCAAAGGGGCGCTTCCATGCTGATGGCGCTGCTGCTTATGTTGGTCGGCATCATGGTGAGCGCGGTCATCATCTCCGCCGCCACCAGCGCCGCCGTAAATAAACGCTCGGAAAAAGAACAGCAGCAGGCCTACCTCGCGGTCAGCTCTGCCGCCGAGCTCGTGCGCGACGATTTCCAAAGCCTTACGGGCCGGTATAAAGATGTTACGACCACGGTGACGCAAGCGGATGGAACGACCACTACGACGAATGATACGATAAAGGCCACATGTGCGGTGGGAGATATGATCAATGACATCGGCGCATGGTTTATAGGAGTGAACACGACGTCCACTTATGCAAAGACCTACACGTTCTCCGTAGACGGTTATGAAGATGTATCGGCAGAAATCCTTGTATCAGTCGGCACCGGCAGTGACGAAAGCAGCAAGGTGTATAACCTCACTGCAACATTCACAAACGGTGTGGATTCCGAACACCCCTGCCGCATGGTGTTGACTATGGAGGGCAAACTGGCGGAGGAAAGAACCTCCGGCGATGCGGGCTCGAGCTCCACGCAGGTCGTCACCCAAACACTCGAATGGAATAAGGCAAAGCTGCAAAAGGGGGTAACGGGTTGAAAAAGCTGCGTTCACAAAAAGCGGAAACACTGGTGGAAACGCTCATGGCCATCTTGGTCGTGGTGCTCGTTATGCTTTTTCTCTCCACCGCAGTTTCCACGGCCTCCAAGGTAAATGCCAAGGTGCGCAAAACCGATGTGGCTTTAACGTATAAGAATGCCGACAAGGGCGGCGAACCCAAAACGCTGACCATTAAGGATAAAAACAGTGCCACAAAAATCATCAATGTTCAAGTCGATGAATACACAAGCAAAAACGGCTACACGTATTACAGGGAAAGCAAAGAGCAGGGGGCGGGAACTTGAAGCTGAAAGATAAAAAAGGCCTAACGCTCGTGGAAATGCTCTGCACAGTCGCCATTTTGATGCTTGTCAGCATGGTGATGGTGTTGGGTGTGCAGCTCGGCGTGCGCTCCTACGCAAAATCCGTTTCATATTCGGAAGCGCAGGTGCTGTGCTCCACGCTTACGACCACCATCAGCGATGAGCTGCGCTATTCCGGCACACTGAAAGTAGACGGCAGCGGCAATGTTACGGGCTTTTTCAGCCAGCAGTTCGGCAGCGGCGATTACACCGCGTTTACCACTACGCCGGAAGGGCATGTGCAGCTTGGCGGCAAGGACATTCTGCCCGCAAAGGCGTATCCCTACGGTATTAAAGCTGAGGTGAAAAGCTTAACGTATGACGATGTTTCCTCCCTTTTCACAGTGCGGCTGAGCGTAAAAGACAGCGAAAATAAAAACATGCTGGCCGAAACCACCTTTGAAGTGGAAAAGCTCAATGTGACGACCGAAGACACCGCAGAGGGCCGCGCCCGTGCCGAAGACATCCGCAATACAGAAAACTGAGAAACACCGCGCCAGACGGAATGCTCCGCAGGCGCGGTGTTTTTGCAATAAAGAAATTGTATACGCTTTGTTTTTAAAAAGTATGATTTCATGCGATTTTTCTTGCACGTAAAAAGCAAATATGATAAAATAGAAAAACGGTGTATTTAAATAGTGTTCTTTATTGTGTAGAATAGATAGAATTGCTGCTTTTTATCCACTTTTTGACGAATTTGCAGAGAATATAGCGAATTCTGTCTTTGGCAAGTCATTCTATCGGTAAAAATGAAAGCGCTTTCCGATAAAGAATAAATTGTGAGACGAAACAGAAAGTGCTGCAAGGAGAAATCTATGAGTTTAAAGGAAAAAATACTCATCGCGGACGATTCGGAAATGAACCAAATGCTCCTTGAGGAAATACTCAGCGATAAATACGAATATGTCATGGCAAAAGACGGCACAGAAGCCGTCGATATCCTCGAAAAAAACGAGGATATCGACCTCGTGATGCTCGACATCAACATGCCGAAAATGGACGGTTTCGGCGTGCTGGAGATTATGAATCTGCGGCATTGGATCAGCGAGGTGCCGGTTATCATCATCTCGTCCGAAAGCGATGTGGATTTCATCCGCCGCGGCTATGACCTCGGCGCTTCGGATTACATCAGCAGACCGTTCGATCTGACGGTCGTCCGCCGCCGTGTCGAAAATACACTCATGTTGTATGCCCGCCAAAAGCGCCTTGTGCGCCTTGTGGAGGAGCAGGTCTACGAGCGTGAAAAGACGAACAACACGATGATCAATATTTTGAGCCATGTTATCGAATACCGCAACAACGAAAGCGGCCAGCATATTCTGCATGTGCGCATGATGACGGACATTCTCCTGCGCCGCTTGATTGAGATTACGGATAAATACCCGCTGACGGAAACGGATATCTCTATGATCGCTTCGGTTTCCGCACTGCACGACATCGGTAAGATCAGCGTTCCGAAAGCGATTTTAAATAAACCCGGCAAGCTCGACCCCGAAGAGTGGGAGATTATGAAGAGTCACGCCGCCATTGGTGACTCGATGCTGTACGACATCGGTATGCAGCAATCCGAAACGCTGATGAATCTGGCGCATGAGATCTGCCGCTGGCACCACGAGCGTTGGGACGGCCGCGGCTACCCGGATGGTCTCAAGGGCGATGAGATTCCGATTTCCGCGCAGGTCGTCGCCATGGCAGACGTGTACGACGCGCTTACAAGCGAACGCTGCTACAAAAAGTCGTTTGACCACGCGACCGCTATTAAAATGATTACAAACGGCGAATGCGGCGCCTTCAATCCGCTTTTGATACAGTGCCTTTTGGACGTGCAGGATCAGCTTTTTGAGAACATGCACACAGACCCCAGACGGTTCGATTACCGTCAGGAAGCAAAGCGCCTTTCCGATGAAATGCTCGAGCAAAAAGAGCTTACGCCTGATAACCGTGCGCACAGCCTGCTCATTTTCGAGCAGAAAAAGGCGGAATTCTTCGCAGAGCAGTGCGGCGGTATCCAGTTTGAATTTGACTACTGGACAAATACCGTACATCTCAAAGATTGGAATGCGCCGGTCGATCAACGAGAAAAATCCATGTATCTGACGGAATGGAACGACGTTTCGCTGCTCTCTGAAAAGGATTGGCTCGCTTTGCGTGAAAAGCTGAAAGCAACAACGCCGGAAAGACCGGAAGTGAAAATGATTGTGCAGATCCCCGTTAACGGTGAATATCGCTGGCAGCGCCTTACGGTAAAATCGCTTTGGACAACTAAATACAAAAATTATGCCGGCGTGCTCGGACACTTTAAAGATATTCAGGATGAAATGGTGCGGCGCGGAGAAGATGTGCTCGAAAAGTGCACGGAAGACAGCATAGCGCATCTTTTGAAAGATTTGAGCCGCGTGTTTGAAGTGGTGCGCCTTGTAGATCCGAAAACGAATGAGAACCTTGAGCTGGATAAAGACGGAAAAGTAATCACTACGCCGATACACTGCTATGAAATTTGGGGCAGAAACGAGCCGTGCGAAAACTGTATTTCTTCCCGCTCTCTGGAAGGAAAAGAGTGGGTCACCAAGCTGGAAATGCGTGACAGGCAAATGTACTTCGTGCTTTCTAAACATATCAACGTCAACGGACGTACCTGCACACTGGAGATTGCTTCGCATGAAGACGAAGCGGAGTGCACACGCTGCGGCGGCGACAACGATGCGCCAACGCGTTCTTCGTTTATGAACTTCTACCGCGATGCCCTGACCGGAACATACAGGAGACTGTATCTTGAGAGTTTCCAGTCCAATTTGGAAAGCGCAGATGCCGTGGCAATCGTGGATGTTGACCTTTTTAAGCAGATTAACGATACATACGGCCACCCTGTGGGCGATGAAGCGCTGAAAACCATCGCGAATACAATCCGTTCCGGCATCCGCGGCAGCGATACGCTCATCCGCTACGGCGGGGACGAGTTCCTCCTCATCTTCTCCAAGATCGGCGAAGAGGTTTTCTATGAGCGTTTAAAGCAGCTCAGACGCGCCGTGCAGGAGACAAAATTGCCGGATTACCCCGAGGTGAAGCTTGATGTCAGCCTTGGCGGTGTATACCGCGTACACCCGCTCTCCGAAGCCATTCGGCAGGCAGACCTGCGCATGTACGAAAATAAAGCGAAACACGCGAATGGAAATCATGCGGCATGCAGATAGGAATTGCAGAAAGGTGACAGATTATGAAGCTTGAAGAATTATATCAGAAAATCGGCGGCGACCTCAAAAACGTGATGAAACGCATCCCGAATGAGGCAATGATCGGCAAGTTCGTGCGCAAATACGCAAACGACCCGACCTATAACCGGCTTACAGCAGCTGTGGAAGCCAAAAACTGGAAAGATGTTTTCCTTGCGGCGCACACCTTGAAGGGTGTGGCACAGAACCTCGGCTTCGACCGCCTGCAAAAATCGGCATCCGCTTTAACGGAGGCCGTGCGCGGCGCCGTTCCGCTGACGGACGAATCGCTTTTTGAAGAGGTCTGCAAAGATCAGAAGGAGATCGTGGAGGCCATCGAAAAGCTCGATTGATATGACTTAACAGATATGCCGGTTCTATGGACCGGCTTTATTTGTGTTCAGTTCCCTGTGTAATGCGGCGGAACGGTTTGGGGGAGAATAGGTCGCGCGCTGCGGCGGCAGCTTACAACAGAGGAAAAAAGGAGAATGCCGCATGAATATGTTCACAAAACTTTTGGAGACGCTCGGAAATAATTTCTGGCTTATCATCATTCTTTGCCTTGAGGTTATTCTGGCGGTTTGGCTGCCGTGCTTTGCACGCGGTAAAAAGAAAAATCGTGCCGCAGAGCCGGATGGCCACAGCGTGCAGGGCGCACTCATAGCGCTTATGGTCATCTGGAATGTTGATTTAAAGAGTCTTTTCGTCTTGCCGCTCGGCGGTGCCGTCACGGTGCTTCTGGGCTGCATCGCAGGGGATTATCTCGGTGCGAAAAAGCCCCTGCCGTCGGGTTTCGTCATTTTGCGGAAATTTCGATGAATTGATTGTGAAAATAGATGGTTTTGCAAAAAAAGTAGACAGATTTTTGATGATATAGTATACTGACGTTAAACGGGAGAGCAAGTCGATCTTTTGCACAAAAACAAATAAACGGCTGAATTTTCATGTTGTCACATGATGAGTTCAGACAACAAAAAGGAGATTTTGAAATGAAGAAAGAGCAAAACCGGCATTCCCTTCACCTCATCCGTCAAAACGTTCCGCAGTTTATTTTGCTCGTTATTTTTTCCGTGCTGCTGGGCGTTTCCGTCATCGCGGTGTCTGTTTTGATGAAAATGTTCCTCGACATCGCTACAAATGCAAGCACTATGCCGCTTACCACATGTCTTATCATCGCGGTCGGCGTTTTGCTCGTGCTCGGCATCTCACAGGTCGTCACGTCCGTTTTGCAGGGCAAGCTTTCCTGCCGCATGGAGCTTTCTCTGCGCAGCGCCATGGTGGAGCACCTATACCGCACAGGCCTAAGGACATTCGACAGCGGCGCGGCAGATAACTACTTCACGCGCATGACAAAAGACGCGGAGACCCTCTCGAATTTCTACTCCAAAACGCTCATCCCGAGCATCTTTTTCGAGAGCTTCACGTTCGTCGTCAGCTTTATTTTGATGTTCCTCCTCGAGTGGAAACTCGCGGTCGTCATGATCGTCGTCGTGCCGATCCTCATTTTCACCATGATCCGCATCTCCCCGAAGCTTGAGATGAACAGCATTCAGATCATGCAGAACGAAGACAAAAACCGCAATATCTTACAGGAGTTTTTGAGCCAGTACATGCTGTTTAAGTCCTATGGCGTGCTCGGCTGGGTGCAGAAGCGCGTGGGGGATACATACGCGCAAAAGCAGAAGTACGTTGGCAAACTCAGCGTTTTGCAGGGTGCCATCGGCTTTCTCAATAACTTCCTCGGCGTCGGCATGTTCATCATCGCGCTCGGCATGGGCTCATTTCTCGTCGTGCGCGGCGAAACGACCGTCGGCACGCTCATCGCCGTTGTGAACCTCGTCAGCTTCTTCTACGGCCCGTTCCTGCACATTTCGGGCTGGATGGCCGAGGTCAACGAAGTGAAGGTTTCCACAAACCGCATCGGGGAAATCCTCTCCATGCCCACCGAAAATAGCACACAAACCGCAAAGCCCGCTGTCCAAAATGCAGGCAGCGCAGCGCTCACCGCCAAAGGCCTCTCCTTTGCGTATGACGAAGAAAAAGTTATCCTGTCCCACGCCGAAACGCAGGTGCACACGGGCGAGATCGTCGCGCTTACCGGCGAAAACGGCAGCGGCAAAAGCACGCTCACAAAGCTGCTCATCGGCTTCTATACACCCACGGGCGGCGAGGTCGAGCTCAAAATCGGCAATAAAACCGTCCACGGCGCGGAAATTCGCAATTATTTAAGCTACGATTCCGGCTTCGTCTCCGTTTTCGCGGGCACGCTCAAAGAAAACATCTGCATGGATCAGCTGTTTGACGAGAAAAAGTTCCGCAAGGCTGTCGAACTCGCCAACCTCACGGAGTTTGTAAACGAAAAAACAGCGGAGTACGAGATCGAGCCGGAGGGCAAGAATCTCTCCAGCGGTCAGCGCCGCAAGGTCGCTTTGGCGCGCATTTTCTACGATGACCGCCCGGTCTTCGTGCTCGACGAGCCCACCGCGAACCTCGATAAAGCCTCCGCAGAGGGCATGTTTGAAGCCCTGAAGCAGGTCTGCAAAGACAAGATCTGCATCATCGTCACGCACGATGCGTTCATCTCCGAAAAGTGCGACCGCGTGCTGCATTTGAATAACAAAAAGGTCACAGGATGACCGCAATACGATTTGCATAATAAGGCGATAGGAACTCTGCCACTCGCAACGAGCGGTGGGTGTGGCTTAGCTTCGGGCAATTCCGCCCTTGCGGCAAGGCTCGTCGCAGAGAACGCCTGTGTCGAGTGGCTTATAAATCTTGAGCATTGCTGATGGGCCATTTTTAACAAAATTTATCTTTTTTACAAAAATCAAAATTTTTTCAAAAACCTAATTGACAACCGAAAAAATGTGTGCTACAATGCACTAAACCGTTGAGGAAGAGTGAGTACGCTTTAGGCAACTTTTCTCACAGAGAGTCGTGGATGGTGGGATCACGGCGGAAAGATAAAGCGGAATGGACTTCTGAGGGCGAACAGAAAAGGATTTCCCGAGTATGTGAGACGGAGTGTGGCTCTCCGTAAACAAAGGTCTGCGTATGATGGTACGCGTAAGAGGGTGTGTGTTTCACATACCAAGCCGGGTGGCACCGCAGGAATTTTGATCCTGTCCCAGCAAGTGATTGCAGGGACAGGATTTTTTGTTTTTCAGGGAGGTTATTTCATGTTTGTTTACACAAAACGATGGCGCAGCCGCGCTGCATCTGAAATTTTGAACCCGCATTTGAACGCATTAAAACAAACCTGAAAGGATCGATAAATTTATGAAACTCAGAAACGTATTTGCCATGATCACCGCTGCCGCTATGACCCTCAGCCTCGCCGCTTGCAGCGGTCAGAGCACAGCTTCTTCCACGTCCTCCGCGTCAAGCGACTCTTCTTCGTCCGCCGATTCCGAAAGCAGTGTGTCGAGTGAAAAGAGCACCGCAAGCGAAGAATCTTCCGGCGCATCGTACACCATCGGCATCTGCAACTACGTCGATGACGCTTCCTTAAACCAGATCGTTGAGAACATCAATGCACGTCTCGCCGAGATTGAAAGCGAGCAGGGCATCACAATCAACGTGAAGTACGACAACTGTAACGCCGACGCGAACGTCATGAATCAGATTATCGCAAACTTTGCAGCCGATAACGTAGATCTCATGGTCGGTGTCGCGACCCCGGTCGCCATGGCGATGCAGTCCGCAACCGAAGACAGCAAAACGCCTGTCGTGTTCGCCGCCGTGTCCGACCCGGTCGGCGCGGGTCTTGTCGCTTCCCTTGAAGAGCCGGGCAGCAACGTGACGGGCTCCTCCGATAACCTCGATACCAACTCCGTCATGAACCTTATCTTCGCCCAGAACCCCGATGCTAAGAAGATCGGCCTTTTGTACGACGTAGGACAGGATTCCTCCACCACCGCCATCGAGCACGCAAAGGCGTACCTCGACGACAAAGGTGTTGAATATGTAGAGCGCACCGCAACGACCGCCGAAGAAGTCGCGCTCGCCGCACAGGCACTCGTTTCCGACGGCGTAGACGCCGTGTTCACCCCGACCGATAACACCATCATGAAGGCAGAGCTCGCTATCTACGAGACCTTTGCTGACGCAGGCATCCCGCACTACACCGGCGCCGATTCCTTCGCCCTCAACGGCGCGTTCCTCGGCTACGGCGTCGATTACGCAAACCTCGGCCGTGAGACCGCAGATATGATCGCTTCCATCCTCACCGAAGGCAAAGACCCGGCGACCACACCGGTCATCACGTTCGACAACGGCACCGCAACGGTCAACACCGAAATCTGCGAAAAGCTCGGTCTCGACTTCGATACCGTCTCCGAAGCTTTTGCCCCGTACTGCACGAGAGTGGAGGAGATCACGACCGCAGAGAGCTTCAGCGATCTCGAGTCTTAATTTAAATCTCTCAAAAGCTTATCCTACCCCATAAGCTTTCAAACACTTCATACTACCATACTTCATCAATACCTTACTTACCCATAAGAATGCAATCGCCGCTGCCATGCACCCGGTTTTCGGGCGCGTGGCTTCGGCATATCACCACAAATCTGCAAAACGAGGAGTTTTTGTATGTCTTTCGATTCAATCCTGACCCTTGGGCAGACAGCGCTGGAGCTCGGTCTCATCAGCTCGCTGACTGTTTTGGCACTGTTTTTGAGCTATTCCATGCTGAACGTATGCGACCTTTCCACAGACGGTTGCTTCACGCTCGGCGCGGTCGTCGGCGCGTCCGTCGCGCTTTCCGGACATCCGTTTCTGGCAATCCCCGCCGCTATGGCGATCGGCATGGTCTCCGGCTTCGTCACGGCTCTTTTGCAGACGAAAATGGGCATTGATAGTCTGCTTGCCGGCATCATCGTCAATACCGCGCTTTATTCCGTCAACATCGGCATCATGAACGGCGCGTCGCTTCTGAACCTCAATAATTCCGATACGGTCTTCACCAAAATGCGTTCGGTGCTCGAAAACACACCGCTTGCGGGGCAATATAAGCTTATCGTCATCACCATCGCGGTTGTACTCGTGGCGGTCGTTTTGGGACTTTTCCTCCGCACGCGCCTCGGCCTCGCCATTCGTGCGACGGGCAATAACCCGGACATGGTTCGCTCCTCGTCCATCAACCCGGTTAAAACGACCATCATCGGCCTGTGCATTTCCAATGCGTTTACGGCGCTTTCAGGCTGCTTGCTCGCGCAGTCGCAGAAGTCTGTCAGCATCGATATCGGCACCGGTATGGTTACGGTTGCGCTGGCATCGCTCCTCATCGGCGGCGCGTTCTTCGGCAAGGGCAAAATTCCGCTGCGTATCTTCGGCATGGTCGTCGGTGCGTTCGTGTTCCGCCTTGTGTATACCATCGCGCTGCGATTCAACCTGCCCGCGTTCATGCTCAAGTTCGTCTCGTCCGTTATTGTCATTCTGGCAATCTCCGGGCCGTACCTCAAAAAACAGCTTCCGTATCTGAAGCGCCGTTTCGGAAAGGAGCGCACCCATGCTTAAACTCACGCATATCTCGAAGACTTTCAACCCCGGCACGGTCAACGCCAAAAAGGCGATCGAAGACCTCAGCTTCCACGCCGCAAAGGGCGATTTCATCACCGTCATCGGTGCAAACGGCGCGGGCAAATCGACGCTCTTCAACGCTATTTCCGGCAGCTTTTTCACGGACAGCGGCAAGATCGAGCTTGACGGTAAGGACATCACGTTCATGCCGGAGTATAAGCGTGCCCGCAGCATCGGCCGCCTGTTTCAGGACCCCATGCGCGGCAGCGCACCGGGCATGACCATCGAAGAAAACCTCGCGCTCGCAGCGGGGCACGGCGGTTGGCTCAGCTCCATCTCCCGCAAGGACAGACAGGCGTTTCGCGAACGCCTCTCCCTGCTCGGTATGGGGCTCGAAGATCGCATGACCCAGCCCGTGGGTTTGCTTTCCGGTGGCCAACGTCAGGCGCTCACGCTTATGATGGCCACATATAACCCGCCGAAGCTCCTTCTGCTCGATGAGCATACCGCCGCGCTTGACCCCGCCACCGCCGAAAAGGTGCTCGAGATCACGAAAAACACCGTGGAGGAAAACCGCCTCACGTGCATGATGATTACGCACAATATGCAGTCCGCACTGGAGCTCGGCAACCGCACCATCATGATGAACGCCGGTAAGATCATTCTGGACGTCACCGGCGAAGAGCGTGCCCACATGACTGTTGCCGACCTCCTCGACCGCTTCAAGCAAGCCGCCGGCAAAGCCCTCGATAATGACCGTATGCTTTTGAGCGAAGCAGAGTAAAATTTGAAATCGAAAGACAACAAAAAGCAGATGCCCCGAATCCACATCGGGTGCATCTGCTTTTTCTGTTCCAAAACGGCGGAGATATCCGCCGTCGTTCCTTTACGGATGGTGATGCTTTTTTAATACGATTTCCCAAATCTTTATATGTAAAGCGTTATTTTTCCTTGTTTTCCGGCGCAATCTCCGCTTCAATCTTATCCAAGCGGCGGTTGATCTTCTTTTGGTTTTCCAGAACAATGTCAAGCTTTTTATGCAGATCATCGATGATGAGCTCGCTTTTTAAGTTGATCTTATAGTCATTCTCTGCACGCTGACGGTCTTTTGCTTCTTGGCGGTTCTGGCTCATCATGATGAGCGGCGCTTGCACGGCAGCGATGCACGAAAGTACGAGGTTTAACAGAATAAACGGGTATTCGTCAAATGCTCTCGAACCCAAAACGAGGTTTATGACCATCCAAATGACCATGACGGCGATAAAACTGAAAATAAACGCCCAACTGCCCGCAAAGCGCGCCACTGCGTCCGCGGCACGCTGCCCAAACGTCATGTGCTCGTCCTTGTCTGCGTTTTTTGTGACTTCCGTTGCAATCAGCTGATGAATCAGTTCCTCATCCGTGAATTCCTCGTCCGTCACATGTAAAAGCTCGCTGATAATTTGGTTGCGTTTCGCGCCTTTTTTCATAGTAAACTTACCTCTTATCCCAAGATTCTTCGCCGCATTTCGGTGTTATCTCCAGTCTATTACAAAACCGCGTGCGTTGTCAACCGCAAGGTGTAAAAATAGTGAAAAAACGCATATTCGCGGTTTTGCCTTGCGAATATGCGTTTTGAAATTCAATAAGCTTTAGTGCGTCAGCGCTTGTCGCACGGCTTTCTGCCAACCATTGTAGCGCGCTTCGCGCTCGGTATTATCCATCTCCGATGTGAAGTAGCTGCGGTGCGTGTTCGCAAAGATCGTCTCCGGGCCATATAATCCGCAGGAAAACCCTGCTGCGCATGCTGCTCGCTCTCGCTGGCCGAAGCGATGAGGGGGACGTCCTCTTTCAGCCACGTGATGACCGCGCCCGTGTAATTCAAATTGCCCTCGAGCACGTAGTTCACCTGCCCGTTGAGGCGGCAGTTCGTCAGGTACGTAAACGGCACACCGAAGCGGCGCAGCACCTTGCCGGTCGCAAACAAGCCGCACTGCGTGTCGCGCAGACGCACGCCGTTCCTCATTAAAAGTATGTCTCATGCGGCTCAGCCGCGTTTTTTCTGCTTCTATTCTAGCATAAGCCATTTAGAATCGATGACGCAGCCTGCAAATTCGCCCTATATTCTGTATGACTCGTGCTTTCGTCGTTTTCAGCGAAAAAATGGGGCTAAAACGTCCAATAGGGATATTGCAAAACCAAACAAGCGGACTTTTGCAGCTCATTTTGTATAAGCGTCACGGCAAGGTGGTAGGGGATACCCTGTTTTTCGAGCGGCTTACGCAAGGTGTCACCGAAGAAGCCCACGCGCACAGGTCTCATTTCTAAAAAAGCGCCTGCTTTTACACATGGCTCTTGACAAGCGAAAGAAGCAGGCGTACAATAAGCTTGCAAGTTTGCTTTGACTAATCCAAAACAAAGTCGTTAGGGTGCAAAAACGATGAAACAAAAGGAGTACGTAGAACCGAAACGGTAATGAGCAGCCTTTATGGGTGCTTCCCGTGCCGCACGCTTTGTTGTATGTCCTTGTGTACCGTACAGAGTGGGAAATAGAGAATATCTGTGGCGCGTCTAATTGTTCCTATAAGCGCAATGTAAACCGCTGTATTCCAATGCTGCGGAAAGAGAAAGTTATATCGAAAGTCTAAATGGAGCAATTTCGTCTTTTTGGTTCAAAAATTGCCAAAATGTTTCTTTTGAGCTGTATATACATCGTATGTGCGTCTGTGCTGAAACCGCAAAAGCCGGCATGAAACCTGTGGTTGTTTAAACTAACCGATTCTGTTTTAACAAATTGTCCAAAATGGTATTGCTAACTTGCAGGTTGTTTTTTACAAATAATAGAAAATTGTGTTTTTTGTGTGAAAACTGTTGAAGTTAGGTAAAAATCGTGCTATTCTTTTGCCAGAACAAACAAGGTGGTGAATGAATATGAAAATGCATAAGCATTTTGCAAGGCTTACCGTTTTGTTCTTCGTGCTGACTCTCGTCAGTGGACACATGAAAAAATAATTTTATGAGCCGCATGTTTAAAATGCGGCCCGCAATACAGGAGGTATTTTTATGAATTGGGCAAAAATCGGTCTTTTCGCAGCAGGTGTTCTGTTTGGTACCGCCGGCATCAAGGTGCTCGGCAGCAAGGACGCTAAGAAGGTCTACACCGAGACCACTGCAGCTGCTTTGCGTGCCAAGGAGTGCGTCATGACAACGGTCACGACCATCAAGGAGAACGCAAACGACATCCTGACCGACGCTAAGGAGATCAACGAGCAGCGCGCTACCGATGCTGCCGCAGAGGTCATCGAAGATGCAGCTTGCGCATGCACGGAAGAAACTGCTTCCGCGGAAGAATCCACCGAAGCCTGATCGCGGGTCTATCCCGGGTCTGAATTACCGGAGAGCCGCCGAAAGCGGCTCTCTTTTTTCGTTCATCTGCTCTGTTTTTCGGAGCTTCCAATATATTGTTGCATAGAAGGATAAAGTTATGAAGTGTAAAATTCTGCATGAGGCGCGCGGGCACATGCGTGTACATCTCGTCTGCGGCCGTATGACGCTGAAAGAAGCCGACGTTTTAGAGTATTACCTGCGCGCCGTGGACGGCGTAAAGGAAGTTAAGGTCTACGACCGCACACAGGACGCCGTCATCGTCTATCAAAACGACCGCACATCTCTTATTCGTGCGCTCGCGACATTCTCGTTCGCAAAAGCCGAAAGCATGGAGCTTGTGCCGGATCACACCGCCCGCGCATTGAACCGCGAGTTTGAAGACAAGCTCGTCTTCACGGTGCTGCGCCGCGCCATGGCTAAAATGTTCTTCCCGGCGCCCATTCGCATGATGCTTGCCATCATCCGCTCCGCAAAGTACATCAAAGAGGGCGTTAAGGCGCTGCTGCACGGTCATCTCTCCGTTGCTGTGCTTGATGCCACTGCTGTCACTGTTTCTCTTGTACGCGGCGATTTCGATACGGCAGGCTCCGTTATGTTCATGCTGCGCCTCGGCGAGATTCTCGAGGAGTGGACGCACAAAAAGTCTGTTGCCGACCTCGCGGGCGCCATGTCCCTCAATGTCGATAAGGTCTGGCTCAAGACGAACGGCACCGAGGTGCTCATGCCAATCGGCGACATTCAGGCGGGCGACCGCATCGTTGTACGCACGGGCAATATGATTCCGCTCGACGGTAAGGTCGTCGAGGGTGAAGCCTTGGTCAATCAAGCCTCTATGACCGGCGAATCTCTGCCGGTGCAGAAGTCTGTCGGCAGCTACGTGTATGCCGGCACCGTCGCCGAAGAGGGCGAGTGTGTCATCTGCGTCGAAAAAGCCATGGGCGGCGGTCGTTATGACCGTATCGTCCGCATGATCGAAGAATCCGAAAAATTGAAATCCACCGCAGAAGACAAGGCTTCCCGCCTTGCCGATAAGCTTGTGCCGTACACGCTTGGCGGCACGGCGCTGACCTATCTGCTCACGCGCAACGTCACAAAGATGCTCGCCGTGCTGATGGTCGATTTCTCCTGCGCGTTAAAGCTCTCCATGCCGATCGCGGTGCTGTCTGCGATGCGCGAGAGCAGCGCACACCATATTTCCGTCAAGGGCGGCCGCTTCATGGAGGCCGTTGCAAACGCCGATACCATTGTGTTCGATAAAACCGGCACGCTGACGTACGCAACACCGCGTGTCGCCATGATCGAAACGTTCGGCGACCGTGAGGAAAGCGAAATGCTGCGCCTTGCCGCCTGCCTTGAGGAGCATTACCCGCACTCCATGGCAAACGCTGTCGTGGCCGAAGCCAAGGACCGCGGCCTCTCCCACGAAGAGTACCATTCTCGCGTGGAATACGTCGTTGCGCACGGCATTTCCAGCACTGTGGAGGGCAAAAAGGTCATCATCGGCAGCGCGCACTTCGTTTTTGAAGACGAGGGCTGCGTGATCCCGGAGGGTGAAGAAGCGAAGTTCAACGCACTTCCGGCCGAGTATTCGCACCTTTATCTGTGCATTTCCGGTGTGCTCGCAGCCGTCATCTGTATCTCCGACCCGCTGCGTAAGGAAGCAAAGGACGCCATCTGCGCTCTGCACGCTTGCGGCATCAAGAAGGTTGTCATGATGACCGGCGATAACCGCAAGACCGCCGAAGCCGTTGCGGCAGAGGTCGGCGTGGACGAGTTCTACGCCGAAGTGCTGCCGGAGGATAAGGCGAACTTCATCCGCCGCGAAAAAGAAATGGGCCGCACCGTTATCATGGTCGGCGACGGCGTGAACGATTCTCCGGCGCTGTCCGAAGCAAGCGTCGGCGTTGCCATCAATACCGGCGCCGCCATTGCCAGAGAGATTGCGGACATCACCGTTGCGGCAGGCGATCTCTATGAGCTCGTCACCCTGCGCCAGCTCAGCACTGCGCTTATGGCGCGCATCCACCGCAACTACCGTTTCATCGTCGGCTTCAACCTCATGCTTATCCTGCTCGGCGTAGGCGGAATCATCCAGCCGACTACCTCCGCACTCCTGCACAATATGTCCACACTCGGCATCAGCCTCAAAAGCATGACAGATCTTCTGCCGGAAAAAGCAGAGGAAGAGTAAGAAAAGAAACTTCCCGTAACGGTGGTCAAAAGTTTTCGCCAGCCTTTTTCAAAAGACTGCGGGTACTTAGGGCAGCGCCCTAAGTTGCTTTCATCAGAAAGCGAAACCTCTTTGCCTACATAAAATTAGGAAGGTTGATTTGAATGTCCGGGGGACATTCAAATCGTAGGGAACCCAGCTGCATGGGTTCCTGCAAGGGCGGTCAATGACCGCCCTTTTTTACATCCAAACCCGCGCTTTGCCGCGCCGCTCCGCGGCGCCCTTTCACGCTTTATTGCACAATGGGTAAAAGGGTACAAAAAGAAATTTAAAATAAAGCGCATTTACTACTCGACAAGATGCCAACTTCGGTGTATACTGGTAGGGTGCTTGCGGCAGGAACCGCAAAAACGAACACAATATCTTGTGGTTACGCATAAATATTCAATATAAAGTAAATTATGGAAACTGATTATGAAAACCAAAGGGGCTGGAAACATGCAGCTCCCGCGGGCGGTATGAAGGAGCGGTAAGGAACATGAAGATCATTAAGAGAAACGGCTCGGAAGCAGCGTTCGATATCACTAAGATTATCGTCGCTGTCTCCAAGGCAAATAAAGAGATCGACGAGCGTCAGAGACTTACGAACGAGCAAATTCGCACAATCGCTGCAAATGTCGAAGGAGCGTGCGTCGCCATGGGGCGTGCAGCGTCCGTGGAAGAAATACAGGACCTCGTAGAAAAGCAGATCATGGGGCAGGGTGCGTTCGATGTCGCTAAGGAGTATATCTGTTACCGGTATACGCGTTCGCTTGCGCGCCGCGCCAATACCACCGATAACCAGATTCTCAGCCTTATTGAGTGCAACAACGAGGAAGTCAAGCAGGAAAACGCGAATAAAAATCCAACCGTAAACAGCGTCCAGCGCGATTACATGGCCGGCGAGGTCTCCAAAGACATCGCGCGCCGCATTTTGCTTCCGCGCGAAATCGTCGAAGCACACGAGCAGGGCATTATCCATTTCCATGATATGGACTATTTCGCGCAGCACATGCACAACTGCGACCTCGTAAACCTCGAAGACATGCTGCAAAACGGCACGGTCATCACCGGCACGCTCATTGAAAAGCCGCACAGCTTCTCCACCGCCTGCAACATCGCCACGCAAATCGTCGCGCAGGTTGCAAGTAACCAGTACGGCGGCCAGAGCATCAGCCTTGCACACCTCGCGCCGTTCGTGCAGATCTCCCGCGAGAAAATCCGCCGTGAGGTCGAAGTCGAGATCGGCGAGCTTGGCGTTTCCCCGGATGAGGCCCAAATCTCCAAAATGGTGGAGCGCCGTCTGCGTGAGGAGATCAAGCGCGGCGTGCAGACCATCCAGTATCAGGTCGTAACTTTGATGACGACGAACGGTCAGGCGCCGTTCATCACCGTGTTTATGTATCTGAACGAAGCGAAAAACGAGCGCGAAAAGCGCGACCTCGCCATGATTATCGAGGAAGTGCTGCTCCAGCGCTATGAGGGTGTCAAAAACGAAAAGGGTGTGTGGGTTACCCCGGCATTCCCGAAGCTCATTTATGTTTTGCAGGAGGATAACATTACCCCCGGCAGCGAATACTATTACCTCACCGAGCTTGCCGCAAAGTGCACCGCAAAGCGCATGGTGCCGGACTACATCTCCGAAAAGAAGATGAAAGAGCTCAAAGAAGGCAACTGCTTCCCGGTCATGGGTTGCCGCAGCGCGTTAAGCCCGTGGAAGGATGAAAACGGCAATTATAAGTTCTACGGCCGCTTCAATCAGGGCGTCGTCACACTGAATCTTGTCGATGTTGCGCTCAGCTCCGGCGGCGATATGGAAAAATTCTGGAAGGTCTTCGATGAGCGCCTCGACCTGTGCTACCGCGCACTCATGTGCCGCCACAACCGCTTGAAGGGCACATTGTCCGACGCCGCGCCAATCCTCTGGCAGTACGGCGCAATCTCCCGTCTCAAAAAAGGCGAGCCCATCGATGCGCTTCTCTACGGCGGCTATTCCACCATTTCGCTCGGCTATGCCGGTCTGTGCGAGTGCGTGCGCTACATGACGGGCAAATCCCACACGGACCCCAGCGCAACGCCGTTTGCGCTCGCTGTCATGAAGTACATGAACGCTGCGTGCGAAAAATGGAAGGCAGAGACCACCATCGGCTTCGGTCTGTACGGCACGCCGCTCGAGAGCACTACGTACAAGTTCGCAAAGTGCCTCCAGCGCCGCTTCGGCATCATCCCGGGCGTCACGGATAAGCCGTATATCACAAACAGCTACCACGTCCACGTTACCGAGCATATTGACGCGTTTGAAAAGCTCCGCTTCGAGTCGCAGTTCCAGGCGCTTTCCACCGGCGGTGCGATCAGCTATGTCGAGGTTCCGAACATGCAGAATAACCTCGAAGCCGTCCTGCAGATCATCCGCTATATCTACGATAACATCATGTACGCCGAGCTTAACACCAAGAGCGATTATTGCCAGAAGTGCGGCTACGACGGTGAGATTCAGATCGTCGAGGATGACGGCAAGCTCGTCTGGGAGTGCCCGAACTGCGGCAACCGCGACCAGGATACCATGAACGTCGCCCGCCGCACCTGCGGTTACATCGGCACCCAGTTCTGGAACCAGGGCCGTACCGCCGAAATCAAAGAGCGCGTGCTGCACTTGTAATTAAGTCAAAATCAAGAATAAACAGTACCGCACAGGGCAGGCGCTTTGTGCGGTATTTCATGAATAGAGGAAACCATCATGAATTACGGTGAGATCAAAAAAACCGACATTGCAAACGGCATCGGCGTGCGCGTCACGCTGTTCGTCTCCGGCTGCACGCGCCACTGCAAAAACTGCTTCAACGCCGAAACGTGGGATTTCAACTACGGCAAGCTGTTTACAAAAGAAACGGAAGACGAGGTGCTCGCAGCCCTTGCACCCGGTTTTATCAACGGTTTAACTTTGCTCGGCGGCGAGCCCATGGAGCCGCAGAATCAACGCGCTTTGGTGCCGTTTCTGCACCGCGTTCGCAAGCTATACCCCGAAAAGGACATCTGGTGCTATTCCGGCTCCACCCTGGAGACCGATATGCTGAAAGACGGCGGCCGCAACCGCTGCGAGGTCACGGACGAATTCCTGTCCCTGCTCGACGTGCTCGTCGACGGCGCATTCGTCGATGAACTCAAAGACATTTCCCTGCGCTTTCGCGGCTCGTCGAACCAGCGCATCATCGATATGAACAAGACCCGCGAAACAGGGAAAGTTACCCTCTGGAACGCGAAACCCTAAAAATAAGTCAAAACGCCGCCCGGCAGCTGTGTTTCAAACAGTGCCGGGCGGCGTTTTTTATTTTTCCACACGCGCAGCAACGCAGGAATTCAAAATAAGTTAGAAATCGCTAACTTTTTCTCTTGACATTTTATATTGTCGAGGTATATAATCAAGATACCCCCAAAGGGTATATGAGAGTCTTCTCTCACAAGAACTATTTTCACAAAAGGAAGCGGTTTAAATGCGTACATATATTTTGAATGCGACCGGCGCGGACATCAGCCCTGCTACGATCATCATCTGTGGGGTGATTGCGGCTATTTGTATTTTTGCGGTCATCAGCTATCGCAAAAAGCTCAAAAACGGCTGCTGCGGCGGTGGCGGCGATGAAGTGAAGCACGTCAAGCCGCAGGATACAAACGTGAACGACTACGACCACGTTTACCGTATGGACATCGAGGGTATGCACTGCAAAAACTGCGCCATGCGCATTGAAAACGCGTTCAACGAGCAGCCGGACTGCATGGCAAAGGTCGACCTTGCCGGCAAATTCGCTCGTATCTACACAAAGAAGCCCGTCGAAGAAGTCGTTTTGAAGCAGACCGTCTGGCGCGCCGGCTACGAGCCGAAAACCGTCACCGTCGAAAAATAAGACGGAATTGAAATTCAAAGAAAAGCGTGGTATACTCTAAGAAATCCGTGAATTTATAAAGAAAGTGATGATAGAGTATGAAAAAAATCGCCAGCTTTTCCGTCAATCATGATAAGCTCAAAAAAGGCATGTACGTTTCCCGCATAGACGGCGACGTTGTAACCTACGACTTGCGCATGAAGGTGCCGAACGCCGGAGATTACCTCTCAAACGGCGCGCTCCACACGTTCGAGCATCTTTTCGCCACGTATGCGCGCAACTCCGCGTTGTCCGATTCCGTCATCTACGTCGGCCCCATGGGCTGCCGCACGGGCTTCTATTTCCTTCTGCGCGACAACGTGAGCCGCCTGGATGCCCTGCATCTCGTGCAGGAATCCTTCGCGTTCATTCGCGATTTTGAGGGAGAGATCCCCGGCAGCCGCCGCGAAGAGTGCGGCAACTACAAAGAGCACGACCTCAAGGGCGCCAAAGAAACTGCCGTTGATATGCTCGAGGTCCTCAAGGACTGGACGCCGGAGAAAATGGAATACGAAGCGTAAGTCAAGCTAAGATTAACACCCAAAGCATCGTTTTGAGCCAAAAGCCAAGCGGTGCTTTTTACTTTAAATGCAGGTCAAAAATCCGGGCAGAATATTTTTGAAAAAAAGCTAAAATAAGAGTTGACAATATACCCTGTATGGGTATATAATCAAGATACCCCAAGAGGGTATATAAAGCGAAATCGGAAAGGAGAATTCCGTTGGAACATACAGAAGAAAAAGAGCTGTACGCTTGCTGCAAAAGCAATGCAACCAATACGGAAGCGTGCACAGACTGCACCGAAGAAAAAACCGAAGAGAAGTGCTGCGGCTGTCATAAAACAAAGCACCGCTCCGATGAGGAGTACAAAAAACTCATCCACAGATTAAACCGCATCGAAGGGCAGATCCGCGGCATTCGCGGCATGGTGGAGAAAAGCGCCTACTGCCCGGACATCCTCGTGCAGGTCGCGGCAGCCAACGCGGCGCTCAACGCATTTACGAAAGAGCTGCTCGCAAACCACATCAAGACTTGTGTAGCGGACGACATCCGCGCAGGAAACGATGAAGTCATCGATGAGCTTGTCACCACACTGCAAAAGCTGATGCGATAATTTTCGACGCATTTTTATGAAAGGAAGGGAAGAAAATGGAACAGTATAACGTCACGGGTATGAGCTGCGCGGCGTGCAGCACCCGTGTGGAAAAAGCGGTCAGCAAGGTGCCGGGCGTTACGTCCTGCTCAGTCAGCCTGCTCACGAACTCCATGGGCATTGAGGGCACGGCTTCGCCGGAAAGTATCATCAAGGCCGTGGAAGATGCCGGTTACGGCGCGTCCAAAAAAGGTGCGGCACAGAATAGCACAAGCCCCAACGTTGCTGCAGAAGATGCCCTGAAAGACCGCGAAACTCCAAAGCTCAAAAAGCGCCTCATCGCGTCCGTCGGCTTTTTGGCTGTCCTTATGTACATCTCCATGGGGCACATGATGTGGGGCTGGCCGCTGCCGAATTTTCTCAAAGACAACCACGTCGCGATGGGCCTCATCCAGTTGCTCCTCACCGTCATCATCATGGTTATCAACCAGAAGTTCTTCATCAGCGGCTTTAAAGGGCTCATCCACCGCGCACCGAATATGGATACCCTTGTGGCGCTCGGCTCGGGCGCGTCGTTCCTGTACAGCACCTATGCGCTGTTCGCCATGACAGATGCCCAGATGCGCGGCGATATGACCGCCGTCATGGGCTATATGCACGAGTTCTACTTCGAGTCTGCCGCCATGATTTTAACGCTCATCACGGTCGGTAAAATGCTGGAAGCGCGCTCCAAAGGCCGCACGACCGATGCCTTAAAGGGTCTCATGAACCTCGCGCCGAAAACCGCCGTGCTCGTGCGGGACGGTCAAGAGGTCACCGTGCCCGTTTCCGAGGTCCGCCGCGGCGATGTGTTTGTCGTGCGTCCCGGTGAGAATATCCCCGTAGATGGCATCGTCTTGGAAGGCGCCAGCGCCGTCAATGAATCCGCCCTCACCGGCGAGAGCATTCCGGTCGATAAGGCCGTGGGCGATGCTGTTTCCGCCGCGACCGTAAACCAGTCTGGCTTCCTGCGCTGCGAAGCAACGCGCGTCGGAGAAGATACCACGCTTTCCCAGATTATCCGCATGGTCAGCGATGCCGCCGCCACGAAAGCGCCGATCGCGAAGATCGCCGATAAGGTTTCCGGCGTGTTCGTCCCGACCGTCATCTGCATCGCTGTTGTTACGTTCATCGTCTGGATGCTTGTTGGGCAGACGTTCGGCTACGCGCTCGCGCGCGGCATTTCCGTGCTCGTCATCAGCTGCCCGTGCGCACTTGGCCTCGCGACGCCGGTCGCCATCATGGTCGGCAGCGGCATGGGCGCGAAAAACGGCATCCTGTTCAAAACTGCCGTTTCGCTCGAAAAAGCCGGCAAGGTGCAGATCGTCGCGCTCGATAAAACCGGCACCATCACAAGCGGCGAGCCCCGCGTCACAGATATTTTATCCGCCCCGGGCATCACCGAAAAAAACCTTCTCGAAGCCGCAAGTGCGCTCGAGAAAAAGAGCGAGCACCCGCTCGCCAAAGCCATCATGGCGCGCGCTGAGGAGATCGGCGTGCAGGCAAAAGAAGTCACAGACTTCATGGCAAAGCCCGGCAATGGCCTCACCGCTGCCCTGAACGGCGAAGTTCTCGCAGGCGGCAACCTGAAGTTCATCTCCACGCAGGCAGATGTCCCCGCAGATTTTAAAGAAAAGGCCGAAGCCCTCGCGCAGTCCGGCAAAACCCCGCTGTATTTCAGCAGGGGCGGTAAGCTTATCGGCGTTATCGCCGTAGCGGATGTCATCAAGGAAGACAGCCCGCAGGCCATCCGCGAATTGCAGAACATGGGCATTTACGTCGTCATGCTCACCGGTGATAACGCCCGCACCGCAGAGGCCATCGGCCGTCAGGCAGGCGTTAATGAAGTCATCGCAGGCGTCCTGCCGGACGGCAAGGAAAACGTCATCCGCAAGCTCAGAGAGCAGGGCGAAGTCATGATGGTCGGCGACGGCATCAACGACGCGCCCGCCCTTACCAGAGCCGACATCGGTGTCGCCATCGGCGCCGGTACGGATATCGCCATTGACGCCGCAGATGTCGTGCTCATGAAGAGCCGCCTGTCCGATGTTCCTGCGGGCATCCGTTTAAGCCGCGCCACACTGCGCAATATCCACGAAAACCTGTTCTGGGCGTTCATTTATAACATCATCGGCATCCCGCTCGCGGCAGGCGTGTTCATTAACCTGCTCGGCTGGCAGCTGAACCGTGAGTAATACTTGATCCGTAGAAAATGATACGATGTCGGAACGGATTCTCCAAAGGTTTGATCGCACTCCCTTTGTCCACGCCGATCTCTAGTTGGTCGACCTGATCGAAAAGTGGTAGGTAGAGTAAACATTCCTTTACATCTTCGTCCATTGAAGCAACTAATATTGCCTCATGATCAGCACAGCTACCTTTCATATTAGGAGCTCCAACACCTGCAAAAAGCCATTTCCCCTTTTTGCGGATATAGAGATCAAGACCTTTCTGACAATTGGCGCCGGTATTAGTTCCGACAACACGCAAATTGGATGTGTGCCATTTAGCGCGTATCGTACGGCTGTTCGTCGTGAATAGCACGGCTATCCCGGTCGATTGTGCGGCCTTTGCTGCAAGTGAACCTTTGAGGCCGT
>ENA-ORUQ01000259-ORUQ01000259.1-human-gut-metagenome-genome-assembly--contig:-NODE-259-length-63787-cov-6.062198_pt1 | contig 63787 bp, 55 predicted proteins | sample MGYA00242081_ERZ509211 | MGnify/ENA primary metagenome ERZ509211 (study PRJEB26280, sample SAMEA2338785) | human gut metagenome | biome: human gut; feature: human-associated habitat; material: faeces...
AAAGATAATTTTAATCATTTTACTATTAGAATTTCAAATATTTCACGAATATACAGACAGTCAGCGCAGCAGATGTGCTGCGTAATTGCCAGCACCGCTAATTATACAAAATAAAGATTTTGTATAATTAGCAAACCATCTATTTTATAGCCATTAATAATTAACAGTTTTCATCCTATTTTCTCCAGATACTCTATCATATCAGCCACAGCACGATCATTATTAGAACTTACCGTTATATTGACATTTTGCAGCACTTCCGGCCCTGCATTGGCCGGTGCAAACGAAATCTGAGCTTCTTGCAGCATGGATTCATCATTGTAGCTGTCGCCAATAGCAAACACACGTTCAACGTCTGGTAAGTATTCAACAATATTTCGTAGAGCCGAACCCTTATTCACACCAGCGGCTGTGATTTCACAGAATGTCGGCATGCTGGATGTCACATCAAATACATGCGGATACCGAATCAGTAAATCCTGTGTAAGTGCGGTGATTTGTGCCGGTTCACCGGTAAAATTGACCGTACACCAGTCCGCAGTTGCGCTTTTTGCAAACTGCTCATTAGAAAGCATCTGATAATCCAAATGCAGCTTGTGCATGTGCTGCAGCGTGTGATCGCTCATTTGACGAATCAGCGCCGTTTCTGCAGTAAAAACCTCGCAACCGAATTGTGAATTATTTAACAATACATGCTCGATCATTTCTTTCGTCTCGTACGGCATGCCAGAGCAATACAAAATCTTGCGATTTTCATCGCAAATCAACGAACCATTCATCACACTGTATGGCGCATTGACCGGCAACTGGTCTATATATGTGCCAATAGCATGAGGAGAACGGCCGGTCGCAAGCGACAGCCGTCCTCCCTGTTTCGTAAAATATTGTAATGCGCGCAAATTTTCTGCCGGAATTTGCTTTGAATCATCGAGCAGCGTACCATCCATATCGCAGGCCAGCAGCATACCCTTAAACTTTTTCATTGCATACGCTCCAATTTATCAAGAACTTCAGTAAAATATTGTGGCAGCGATGCCGAAAACTCCATCCGCTCCCCTGTTTTCGGGTGCGTGAGCGTCAGCTTCGCTGCATGCAGACATTGACCACCGATATTGGAAAACCGGTCTTTTTTCAGTCCGTACACCGGATCACCGATAATCGGATGACCAATAGATGCCATATGTACACGAATCTGGTGTGTACGTCCGGTCTCGAGCTGAAATGCCATATATGTGTAGCCGTTATATCGTTTGATGACAGTATAATGCGTGATTGCTTCACGTCCGCCCTCCACGATTGCCATTTTTTTTCGATCCGTCTTGTGACGGGCAATCGGCTTATCCACCGTTCCGGTATCATCCTTGACAGAACCAACCACAATCGCTTCATAGCCGCGATACGCCGTATGCGCCGCAATCTGAGCTGCCAGGCTCTGATGTGCGGCGTCATTTTTCGCCACAACGAGCAGACCGCTGGTATCCTTATCAATACGATGCACAATGCCCGGTCGATGTTCACCGTTAATGCCAGACAGACTGTCACCACAGTGGTACATCAATGCATTTACCAACGTGCCGTCCCAATTGCCGGCCGCCGGATGCACAACCATGCCGCGTGGCTTGTTGACCACCACAATATCTGCATCCTCATAAACAATATCCAGCGGAATATTCTCCGGCTTGAGATCTACTTCCTTTAACTCCGGAAGCTGAACCGTAATCGCCTCGCTGCCGACCAGCTTATAATTTTTCTTAAGTGGCTGACCGTTACAGCTTACTGCCTGCTCTGACAGCAGATTCTGCGCCGCAGAGCGGGTCAGTCCTTCAATCTGCTCTGCCAGCCAGCTGTCGATACGCTTGCCGGATTGCTCTGCCGGAACTGTAAATTGTAATTCACTCATGGTTACTTCTCCGCTTCGCTTGTTTCCTTGTGCTGAAACATAAAATATAGCACAAACAGTACACCACCTGCACAAATGAAGATATCTGCCACATTAAATACCGGAAAATGAATCAGACGGAAGTCAAACATATCGACAACAAAACCGTGTGCTACACGATCAATGGCGTTGCCGAGTGCGCCTGCCGCCACCAGAATCAGAGACCAGCAGCCCAGCTGAGTCTGCAGCATATTCTTGTAAATCGCTGTGAAAATGGCAACTGTAATCGCAATGGCCAATACAACAAAAATCCAGCGTGAATCAAATTGCGCGAACAGGCTGAATGCTGCACCGCGATTCTCGATATAAGTCAAGTGAAACACACCATTGATCAACGGAATGGTCTGCTGTGCCTGCAGGGACGTAAACGCCCAGTATTTCACTGCCTGATCTGCCGCGATCATCAGCAAGATTGCACAAATATAAATCGGCATCTTCTACCTCCAAAACAAAAAGGAGGAACAGAATTGCTCTGCTCCCCCTTGGATTCTTCTTTTAGCCTACAACCTTGGCACAGCGAGCACACAGACCCGGATGCTTTGCATCAGAACCAACGGTCTTAGCCTGCTTCCAGCAACGCAGGCACTTCTCACCTGCTGCGCGGGCAACAGCAATCTTCAGACCCGGCAGATTCTCGCTTGCAACGCCCTCACCGTCACCGGCAACGACATCAAGTTCGGAAACAATGCACAGATCAGCCAGATCCTGACCACAGCCGTTCAGGAATGCAGCCTGTTCAGCGTCAGCGTAAACGGTAACGCATGCTTCCAGCGGCTTGCCGATGGTCTTAGCAGTACGCGCACCCTCGAGAGCCTTGTTTACATCATCGCGGAACGCTGTCAGCTTGTCCCACTTAGCACGATCCTCATCGCTGAAGGACAAAGCCTCATCAGCCTGCGGCATCTCGTTATATGCTACGTTGCGAACATCATCCTCAGCAGCGTGCGGCATAGCCTGCCAGATTTCGTCTGCGGTAAAGCACAGGATCGGAGACAGCATGCGAACCAGCGCACTCAGGATACGATAAATCGTAGTCTGTGCAGAGCGGCGGCTCAGACCATCAGTCTCATCGCAGTACAGACGATCCTTGATCACATCGAGGTAGAAGTTGGACATATCAACAACACAGAAATTATGAATTGCATGGAATACGGTGTGGAATTCGTAGCTATCATATCCCTCACGAACCTTTGCAGCAAGGTCGTTCAGCTTCATCAGTGCCCACTTATCCAGCTCCGGCATATCTGCGTATGCAACAGCGTTGGTCTTAGGATCAAAGTCAAACAGGTTGCCCAGAATGTAGCGAGCCGTGTTACGGATCTTGAGGTAGTTCTGCGACAGATGCTTGAGCATGTCCTTGGAAATACGCATATCCTGACGGTAGTCAGAAGAAGCAACCCACAGACGCATTACGTCTGCGCCATACTGCTTGAGGATATCCTCCGGAGCAATACCATTGCCCAGAGACTTAGACATCTTCTGGCGCTCCTCATCAACAATCATACCGTGGGTGATAACCGTCTTGTACGGAGCCTTGCCCTGCGTAGCAATGGAAGTCAGCATCGAGGACTGGAACCAGCCGCGATACTGGTCATTGCCTTCCAGATATACGTCAACCGGGGTCTTCTGACCTTCGCGGTTCTCGATAACAGCACGCCAGGAGGAACCGGAATCAAACCATACATCCATGGTGTCGGTTTCCTTGTCGAACTCGCTGCAACCGCACTCACACTTAGTGCCTGCCGGCAGAATCTCAGCAGCCGTCATGTCGAACCATGCGTTGGAGCCCTTTTCACGGAACAGATCAGCAACGGTCTTAATCGTCTGCTCATTTACCAGCGGCTTGCCGCACTTCTTGCAGGTGAAGATCGGAATCGGAACACCCCAGACACGCTGACGGGAAATACACCAGTCGGAACGCTCACGGATCATGGAGGTCATGCGCTCCTGACCCCAGCCGGGAATCCACTTGATGTCCTCACAAGCCTTGACTGCGTCATCCTTGAGCGCATCAACAGAGCAGAACCACTGCTCGGTGGTACGGAAGATGATCGGATTTTTGCAGCGCCAGCAATGCGGATAGCTGTGCACGATGTCCTCGGTTGCGAGAAGTGCGCCACAGTCATCCAGATCCTTGAGAATAACCTCGTTGGAATCGTCAACGAACATACCCTCGTACTTGCCGGATTCGGCGGTGTGACGGCCCTTGCCGTCAACCGGAACGATAATCGGGATGTTGTACCTCTGGCAAACGATAAAGTCATCAGCACCAAAGCCCGGAGCGGTATGAACACAGCCGGTACCGGCATCGAGCGTTACATGGTCACCGGTGATAACCAGAGAATCACGGTCGAACAGTGGGTGCTTGGTCTTGATTAGCTCCAGATCAGAGCCGAGAACGGTTGCGAGAACTTCCCAGCTGTCAATGCCGGCAGTCTTCATAACAGAAGCAACCAGTTCCTTAGCCAGAACATAAATCTCGCCGTTCGGAACCTTAACGAAATCGTACTCGAAGTTCGGGTTCAGAGAAATTGCAAGGTTGCCCGGAATGGTCCAGGTAGTGGTGGTCCAAATTACGAAATATACATTCTCCTTGGTACCAAGCAGCTTGGTGATAACACCCTTGTCATCGGTTACAGCGAACTTTACAAAGATAGACTTACACGGAACATCCTTGTACTCAATCTCTGCCTCAGCCAGTGCAGTCTCATCGTGCGGGCACCAGTAAACCGGCTTCTGACCCTTGTAGATGTAACCCTTCTTAGCCATCTCGCCGAAAATCTCAATCTGAGCAGCCTCGTAATCGTGGGTCAGGGTCAGGTACGGACGATCCCAGTCACCGATAACGCCCAGACGCTTAAACTGGGTACGCTGGGTATTGACATGATCGTGTGCGAACTCTTCACACTTGGAGCGGAACTCCGCAGTGGAAACCTTGCTGCGATCCATGCCGTAAGCCTTGATTGCCTGACGCTCAATCGGAAGGCCATGGGTATCCCAGCCCGGAATGTACGGAGCCTGATAACCCATCATATTGCGCGAACGCAAAATAAAATCCTTGAGGATCTTATTCAGTGCGTGACCCATATGCAGATTGCCGTTTGCATACGGAGGGCCGTCGTGCAGAACGAAAAGCGGCTTGCCCTCGTTCTTCTTCATCAGTTCATGGTAGAGGTCGTTCTTTTCCCAGTTTTCCAGAAAACCCGGCTCGCGCTTCGGCAGACCGGCACGCATCGGGAATTCGGTTTTGGGCAAATTGATCGTATTGTTGTAATCCTGCTGCATTGTGCAGTATTCAGTCCTTTCGCTTATTTACTTAACGTCCTTCGGGTCGTATTCAGTGCCGAACTGCAGTTCGCCGAAGTCGAATTTACGCGTTGCATCTTCCACTGGTGCATCGCCCTTTCCAGTCGCATTTTTGTTCTTTGCATCTTCAGTCTGCTGTACCGGAGCGAGGTTTTCGCCCTTCGCCAACTCTGCCAGTGCTCTTGCCTGCGACTGATACAGCTTTGCTACATGAGCGATAAACTCAGCAGTGTTCTTGCGGGCAGTCTCCAGTTTCTGTTCCTCAGTGTTGATTTCCGCCTGGGTGTCTTTCACCTTGTTAGCGGTTTCATCCTTCGCAGAAGCAATGATCTCCTCTGCTTCCTTCTTCGCCTTGTCAATTGTCTCCTGTGCAATCGACTGTGCGGTCAGCAGGGTACGGTGCATTCCTTCTTCAACACCGCGGTACTCTTCAATTTTATCGACCAGCACTTTCATTTTTGCCTTCATAGCAGCGTTTTCCTTCTGCATCGCTGCAAACTCCTCTGCAACACGCTCGAGAAAAGTATCGACAGACTTCATGTCATATCCGCCGAAAACCGCTTTTTCAAAGCCGATTTCTTGTATTTCCTGCACCGTCATATGTTTTTCCTCCGTCTTTATATCATTTGCCGTACTGACACGGAAAAATGGTCGGGCTGCGCCCGACCAAAATCAGCGCCGTTTGTCCGGCAGGCTTAAAGCATATATACCATTTGTTCTAAAACAATCAGAACAAAAAAAGCCAGCATAAACGCAAAATCAAACGGACAATTCCGCAGCGCACTCACGCGGCTCAGCAGACTGCGAAAAGGTTGAATGACCGGCTCGGTAACAAGGCACAGAAACTCGTAGATTTTTGAGTCGCTGCCCTGTACGAACCAGCTCATGATTGCCCGTGCAAAAAACATAAACTGCAGAATGCGCAATAAGCTGCCTACGAAATATATTACCAAGCTGTTCACGATAGTACTCACGATCTGCGCTTAGAAATACATACCGCTGTTTTCCAGTTCGTCGATCAGATCGCCCATAATATCAACATTGTAGGGTGTGATAATATAGGTGCTGTTTGCAACCTTCTTGATCTTGCCTTCGTTTGCATACGCAACACCGCTGAGGAAATCCACCAGACGGCGGGCAATATCCTTGTTGGTCTGCTCCAGATTCAGGACAACCGTACGCTTGTCCTTGAGATGATCTGCAATCTCTGCAGCCGCCTCAAAGCGATCCGGCTTGACCAGAACCACAGCCAGCTGTGTAGTAGTATTGATGTTTACAACCTTATCGCTGCGATCGTGACGGCGCACCTGAGGCGTGTCCTGTGCATCACTGTCGTACGAACGGTCATAGGATCTTCTATTGTAAGATGATGGCTCGCTATCCATCGCAGGTTCTTCGTTTCTCTGACGGGGCATCTCGTCTTCGTAGTCGTCCTCCAACTCGCTGCCCTTTACCCAATCAATAAAGCCTTTGATTGAACCCATGCCAAGTTCCTCCTTATGTTTTAAGGCGAAACGATCTGATACGGCCGTTTGCCAAAGATCGCCGTGCCTACGCGAACCATGTTCGCTCCGCACGCAATCGCCGTTTCAAAATCATTCGTCATTCCCATAGACAAATAATCCATATCTACATTATCGTATTTTTTCGTCAAAATGTCAATAAATACTTGACGCATTTCGGTAAAGTAGTTTGAATTTTTTGTTTTTTCATCCGCAACGGGAGGAATTGCCATCAATCCGCGGATATGAAGCGACTTTTTTGCGCTCAATTTTACGATTGCATCGTGCAGTTCTTCGGGCGGAAGACCGCTTTTGGCAGCTTCTCTGCCGATATTTACCTCCAGAAGAATATCCTGACAAACACCGCGCTTCTCAGCTTCCTTGGCGATAGCCTCGCCGAGATGAACCGAGCCGACCGACTGAATCAGCGAAACCTTGCCGATCAGGTACTTGACCTTGTTGGTCTGCAGCGTGCCGATAAACTGAAGGTCTGCGCCATCGTAGGCGTTCTGTTCATACTTCTCCTGCAGTTCCTGTACGCGATTTTCGCCGCACACACGGATTCCCGCTTCGATAGCCGCCTGCACGCGCTCGGCGTCATTCATTTTGGTCGCAGCCACCAGTGTAATTTCACTGGGATCGCGCCCTGCCTGCACGGCGGCATTGTTTACGCGCTCGATCACAGATTTTACGCGTTCCTGCAGTTCTTTCTTTTCTTGCTCCGTCATGTCTTCACCACCATATTGTTTTGCAGATTTTTACCTTGAACGATAACCTGGTCTCGCTCGACCAGCATATCGGAGTTGGTCGCACTTTGTTCGACGACATAATAATCGTCCGCCTCAAACAGCTCGTTGATCATTTTGAATTTCTGTATCGAGCCGCTCAGGATGAACACGCCGGGGATCTGCGTGGTCTTTCCGTCGCTGTCTGTTTGTTCCTGCACACGGACGGCACTCTTCGGCACCTTGAGTCCGGTGTAGGTCGCAATGATAATTTCGATCGGCTGTTCGCGCATGGAAACCATTTCACTGCTGAATTCTGTGCCTTCCATCACCAGCAGAGCCGTATCGCTGTTACCTTGATGGTTGATGGAATGCACGGTTACTTTGGATTCCATCGAAGCCTGCGTAAAGTTTACTGTCAGCTCCTGACCGACCTGCAGACGCTCGGCCTGCTCAGCCGGAATCTTAGCTGCCAGATACCAGTTGAATCCCTTAACGATCTTGCCGAGCGAATTGCTGTTCTCAGCAGACGGCTGCTGCGCAACGGTCTTGTCAAACTGCTCCACGGTCATCTCATCCAGCGAGGATGGTGTGAGAATGCTCTCGTATCCATCCACTACCTCGGAGAAATATCCGGACGAGGATGCAGTGAGTTCCGTGGTTCGGCCGGTAAGCTGATGCTCGAGCGAGGACTGCTCAGAAACCAAAGCGTCACGTTCGGCAGATACCTCGTTGGTATCCACATTGCCGGCCTCGCGGCGCAGCGACAGCGTGCGCAGCGAACTTGCGGCAGACGCGACCGAAGAGCCGCTGCCTTCCTTCACCTGCTCGGCCAGTTGCTCGATCGTCAGCGTGATGACCTGATCCAGCTTTGCGATGTTTGAGCTGTCCGATGTGGACTGCAGCGCTGTATCCAGAAGAGAAATACGTTCCTCCAGCGGATCAAGCTGTCGGCTCAGATCCATAGATTCCTGATCAGAATAAATGATCGCCAGCGGTGCGTCCTGCTGTACGCGTTCACCGCTGTACACGATGTGCTTGACCGAGCTGCCCGTGGCATTGTCGATCGGTTCTTCATCGCGGAAGAACCAGCCATCGCTCGTAAAACTGTCATTAACTGTGACATGCAGAGCCGGTGTGGTCTCCGGTGCAGCCGAAAACGCGTTAGAAAGACGGCCTCCCAGATAAATCACCATCAGCACCGCCGCAATGATAAATACAACGCGGTTTCCGCCGTCATTCCGCCGTTTTCGCGGCTTGGATTTTGTGCTTTTTGTCTGTTGTCCCATGTAAAGACCTCGTATATGTTCACTGTTCCGTACGCTCCCCTCTCGGTGCATGGAGATCGACTCTATGCTGCGGGATCAGAGTAGAGATTGCGTGCTTATAGATCATTTGCTGTTTTCCGTCGCTCTCCAAAATCACAACGAAGCTGTCGAATCCGCGGACGATACCGCGCATCTGAAAGCCGTTCGTTAAAAATACGGTGATGTTCTGCGCCTGCTGACGCAGTGCACTGAGCATTCTGTCCTGTAAGTTGATTTCGTTTCGCACAATGATTCCTCCAGTTGAAATTACAATTTATGGTATCATTGTACACCGTGGTTTTGAAGATATTTTGTCGTTTCCTGTAAGACGAAAGGAAGTTCTTCTCCACTATTATAATATATCCAGTGGATGCTGTCATCCCTTTTCAGCCAGGTAAGCTGACGTTTTGCATAATTTCTGCTGCGCCGTTTGAGTAATTCGGCACATTCTTCCAATGTTTGCTCGCCGTTCAGATAGCCGAGCAGCTCTTTGTAGCCGATGGCCTGCGCGGCAGTGCCGGTCAGCAGACCGCGTTCCACCAGCCGTTTCGTCTCCTCCAGCAGACCGTTTTCCAGCATAAGATCCACTCTGCGATTGATGCGGTCATACAGAATTTCACGGTCAGACGGGCAAACACCGATCTTGAGCGCATCATACTTTGGCTCCGGACGCTTGTTCCTGCGGTTAAATTCGTCGATCGTCATACCGGTCTGCTCATACACCTCAAGAGCACGAATGACGCGCTTGAGATTATTCGGGTGCAGACGTTCCGCTCCGGCCGGATCTACCTTAGCCAGACAGTCATGTACCGCCTGATTGCCCTGCTCAGCCGCCATCCGCTGATATTTCTCACGCACAGTCAGGTCGGTCTCATCGCCGGAGAATACGCTGCACTCGATGAGCGCGTCCATGTACAATCCTGTACCGCCGACAACGATCGGCGTCATGCCGCGCGACAGAATATCCTGCGCAGCAGCGTCTGCCAGTTCGACATACCGTGCCACCGAGAACGCTTCGCCGGGCTCGCACACATCGAACAGATGGTGCGGTACGCCCTGCCGTTCCTTCATATCAGGCTTGGCGGTGCCGATATCCATCTCACGGTAAAGCTGCATGGAATCCGCAGAAATGATCTCAGTATGCAGTTGTTGCGCCAGCGCGACCGATAAGGCGGTTTTGCCGCTGGCAGTCGGTCCGCAGATACAGATCAAACGGTTTTCCATGCTGTTTCCTCGCTTTTTTATTGATTTACACGCTTGAACATCTTGTCAAGCTCATATTTGGTCAGACGAACGGTCGTCGGTCTGCCATGCGGGCAGGAACGCACGTTGTCATCGCTCAGCACCCGCTCGCACAGGTCCTGCAGCTCGGTCATCGTGGTCGGTTTGCCTGCCTTGATAGCCGCCTTGCATGCTACCGTATGAATTAAATCGTCCAGACGATCCGGCACGGTGGTACGGCTGTTCATCGCCTTTTCAGCCAATTCACTGATGACGCTCTGCACATCGCCGCTATCCAGATAAGCGGGCACGCTGCGTACGGCAAAGCTGTTCTCGCCAAAGCTGTCGATGGCAAAGCCTGCCTGACGGATGTCCTCGATCTGCGACTGCACAGCGGCGGCTTCCTCGCCGGTCAGCTCTACAATTACAGGCGTGAGAAGCTGCTGCTGTGGCATATCGGTCTCCGCACGCAGCTTGTTGAACAGAATGCGTTCATGCGCGGCATGCTTGTCGATGAGAATCAAGCCGTCCTTGTCCTCAGCAATGATGTACGTCTGAAAGCATTCGCCGATCACACGCACACCGGTATCCAGCGGCTGCAGAATCTGCGGCTTACCCTTGACCTCCGGTGCGCTGACAGATGGCACAACAACCATCGGTTCATCTTCCGGCTCCGGTGCCGGCGTATGCACGGCAGGTGTCGGTTCTGTGACCGGCTCGACCGGCTGTGCCATTCGCGTACGAACTGGTTTCTGCGGTTCCTCCTGCAGTATGCGCGGCGCGGACAGATAACTCGATGCACTGCGCGGACGCTCTGCCTTTGGCGGGATAGACACGAGGAAATCCTCTAAATCCGGTGCTTCCTCGTCGTTCTTTACCGGTGCAATCGGTGTTGGCTTGACACTCGGCGTGACAAACGGCTTAGGGTCTACCGGCTTTGGAATCGCAAACCGCTGCTGCTCATGCGTCAGATTATCTTCACGCGGCTTGGCAGGCGCTTCCTTCTCCTTGTGCTCCAGATGCGGCATATTGTCGTTTGCGGCAAGTGCATTCTTGCAGGCAATATACACAACCTCGAAAATCGGCTTTTCTTGCGAAAATTTGACCTCGGTTTTTGCAGGATGCACGTTGACGTCGACCGCCGACAGCGGCAAATCCAGGAAAAGCGCACCAGACGGATATTTGCCGGTGATGATTGCATTACGATAGGCCTCTTCCATTGCAGCCTGCATAAGACGGCTCTTGACATAGCGGCCATTGACGAAAAAGTGCTGCATGGAACGGTTGGCACGTCCGGCGTGCGGCTTGACAATGTAGCCGTGCACGGTCATACCGTTGCGCTCGGTCATCGGCACTTCAATCATATTGGCAGTCATTTCCTTGCCGAATACGCCGAACACCGGTGCAATCAGCTTGCCCTTGCCGTCCGACGAGAATACCTGCTTGCCGTCGCGAATGAGCGTGAACGCAATCTCCGGATGGGAGAGCGCCGCATGCTGTACTACGCCGAGAATGTAACCCGCCTCGGTGAAGTCCTTTTTGAGAAACTTCATGCGAGCCGGTGTGTTGAAGAACAGGTCGCGCACAACGATTGTTGTGCCTTCCGGACAGCCGGCTTCCTCCTGTGTCTGAATCTCACCGGCTTCCAGATGCAGGTGCAGACCCGCAATCGAACCCGCCTGACGCGTGAACAGATCAATGCGCGTAACCGACGAAATCGCAGCCAGTGCTTCACCGCGGAAGCCCAATGTGCCGATAGCATTCAAATCTTCCTCGGTACGCAGCTTGCTGGTCGCGTGGCGGCGGAAGGCCACAGGTGCATCCTCTGCCGACATGCCGCAGCCGTTATCCGCAATACGCAGATAGGTAATGCCGCCGTTTTCGATCTCCACCGTAATGCGGGTAGAACCTGCGTCAATCGCATTCTCGACCAGCTCCTTCGCCACAGAGGACGGCCGTTCAACAACCTCTCCTGCCGCGATCAGATCCGCAAGATGCGGAGATAATTCATGAATCACTGCCATTTTTCTTTGTTTTCCTTTCCGGAACAAATCATGGTTGGTCTTTCCTGCCCTGATAAATGATTAAACCAGCTTTTTCAGCTCATACAGTGCGTTGAGCGCCTCGATCGGCGTCATGGTGTCCACCTGCAGTGCACGCAGCCGCTCTGCGACTGCGTCGCCGGAGAGCGAATCTATCGTAATCTGCGGAACGTCTTCCGGTTCCTCGGCTACGGCGTGCAGCTCGATTTTGGGCATGGTGGATTCCAGATCAGCCAGCACAGCCTTTGCTCGCTTGATGACCGGATTCGGCACACCGGCCAGCTTTGCAACCTCAATGCCATAGCTGTCATCCGCGCCGCCGCGCACGATTTTGCGCAGGAACGTAATGTCATCACCGCGCTTTTTGACCGCGATATTGTAATTCTTGACGCCCTTAACCAGATCTTCAAGCACAGTCAGTTCGTGATAATGCGTTGCAAACAGCGCGCGTGCGCCGATGCGCTTTTTGTCCGCTACATACTCTACAACTGCACGGGCAATGCTCATGCCGTCATAGGTAGAGGTGCCGCGGCCAATCTCATCCAGAATAATTAAGCTGGACTTGGTAGCGTGCCGCAGAATATCCGCGACCTCGCTCATCTCCACCATGAAGGTGGATTGACCGCTCGCCAGATCATCCGACGCGCCGACACGGGTAAACACGCGGTCTGCCACGCCGATATGCGCGGACGAGGCCGGTACATACGAGCCAATCTGCGCCATGATGGTAATCAGTGCCACCTGCCGCATATAGGTGGATTTGCCTGCCATATTCGGGCCGGTGATGATAGCGACGCGGTTTTCCTTGCTGTCGAGCAGGGTGTCGTTCGGGATGAACAGACTGTCGGACAGCATTTTCTCAACAACCGGGTGACGACCGTCCTTGATGTCAATGCGGTCGGAAAAATCCACCACCGGACAAACATAGTTGTTATCACATGCCACATCAGCCAGAGCGCACAGAACGTCAAGCGCTGCGATAGCCTGCGCGGTTTTCTGCACACGGTGTACCTCGGCGGCAATCTGGTCACGCACAGAGACAAACACCTCGTACTCGAGAGCGGTCAGCCGTTCCTGCGCACCGAGCACGGTGCTCTCGAGCTGTTTCAGCTCCTCGGTGATATAGCGCTCGCTGTTCGCAAGCGTCTGCTTACGAATATAGTTCTCCGGAACCGCCTCCGCATTGGAGCGGCTGACCTCAATATAATAGCCGAACACACGGTTGTAGCCGATTTTCAGCTTGCTGATACCGGTACGCTCGCGTTCCGCCTGCTCGATTTCGGCAATTTTGCCCTTACCGCCGGACGCAAGGTCGCGCAGACGGTCAATCTCCTCGTTGAAGCCCTTGCGGATCATGCCGCCTTCCCGAAGAAGAATCGGCGGCTCATCCACAATGGCCTGCTCGACCAGCGCGCGAATGTCTTCAAGCAGATCAATCTTGCCGGTCAGCTCACGCAGCATAGCCTGTCCGAACAGAGCAGCCTGCGTTTTGATCTCCGGCAGGCAAGAAATTGCCGCCGACAGCGCACGCAGATCACGGCAGTTTGCAGTGCCGTAGGCTACGCGCCCAATCAGGCGCTCCATATCGAACACCCGCTTGAGTGCGTCCGTCAATGCCGTACGGGCAATTACATCGTCACACAATGCACCTACCGCCTGCTGACGGCGTGCAATATGCAGCGGATTATACAGCGGTTTTTCAATCCACTGACGAATCAGGCGCGAACCCATTGCCGTGCGCGTGTGGTCAAGCACCCACAGCAGCGTGCCCTTCTTCTCCTTGGTACGCATGGTCTCGCAAAGCTCGAGATTGCGGCGTGCGATCAGGTCAAGCTCCATATACTGGCCTTGATGGTACACCTGCAGCTGATTCAGACTGGAAAGGCTGGCCTTCTGCGTCTGCTCGAGGTAATCCAGCAGACCGCCGAGGCACTGCACAGTGCACGGCAGGTCGGTCAGACCTGCAGCGTCAAAGTCCTGCACCTTGAAGTGCTCCTGAATGCGTTCCGCACTGCGCTGTGCCTCAAAGCACTCCTCCGGCATCGGCTCTATGAGCGCCTCCAGACGTTCCTTCAGAAAGGACTGAAGGCCGTCTGCCGCAATGGCTCCGCCGCCGACCAGCACCTCACGCGGCGCAAAGCGTCCGAACTCGCTGGTGATATCATTCCAGTTATCCGAGCCGGTCGCGTACACCGAACCCGTCGTAATATCAGCAAAGCATACGCCGACGGAACCACCGGCTGCATATACACAGCCGAGAAAGTTGTTCCGGTTTTCATCCAGCATGGAGGCCTCCACGACCGTACCCGGTGTCACGCGTCGGATGATCTCGCGCTTAACCAGGCCTTTTGCCTTTTTCGGGTCCTCCATCTGCTCACAGATCGCAATTTTGTAACCCTTCTGCACCAGCTTGGCAATATAGCCTTCCGCGCTGTGATACGGCACGCCGCACATCGGTGCACGTTCTCCCTGACCACAGTCGCGGCCGGTCAGCGTCAGCTCCAGCTCGCGGGAGACCAGCTTGGCATCGTCAAAGAACATTTCGTAAAAATCGCCCAGACGGTAAAACAGAATGTAATCTTTATTTTTGTTTTTGATCTCAAAATACTGCTGCATCATGGGCGTCAGTTCAGCCATGTTCTTACCTCTTTCTTATAATTTGTGTGCAAACAGACAGCGAAGCGAGGTTTTCTCGATCTCTGCCTCGATAAATTCACCGATCTTGATATCGTCACCACGCACGCAGACAAGCAGGTTGCCCTCGGTACGGGCGGTAAACGGATATTCCGGTCCTTTGGCATTGCCGTCCACGAGCAGCCGCAGCTTCCTGCCCTGATAAGCTGCCTGCTTTTCAGCAACGATTTCATCCTGCGCCTTGAGCAGGCGCTCGAAGCGGCGCTGCTTGTCCTGCGGCGTAGCGTTATCCTCATAGGAGGCTGCGGGCGTGCCCGTGCGAGGCGAATACAGGAAGGTAAACAGCAGATCAAACCGGGTATCCTGCACCAGCTTCAGGGTCTGCTCGAAATCCTCGTCCGTTTCGCCCGGGAAACCGACGATAATATCGCTTGACAGCGTAATATCCGGCATTTTCGACCGTGCATCCGCAATCAGCGATTTGTAATGCTCTGCCGTATAGCGGCGGTTCATGCGGTGCAGAATCTCGTCACTGCCAGACTGGAACGGCAGATGCAGCTGCTTTGCAACCTTATCGCACTCTGCCATAGCAGAGAACAGCTTGGAAGACGCGTCCTTCGGGTGGCTTGTCATAAACCGCAGCCAGAAATCGCCGGGCACGGCGTTGAGACGGCGCAGAAGATCGGCAAAATCCACGTCAATGCCGAGATCCTTGCCATAGGAGTTGACGTTCTGGCCGAGCAGCGTAATCTCCTTGTACCCTGCCGCGACCAGCTCACGCAGTTCTTTCTCGATCTCCTCCGGTCGGCGGCTGCGCTCTCTGCCGCGCACATACGGCACGATGCAGTAGGTGCAGAAGTTGTTGCAGCCGTACATGATGGACAGCCACGCCTTTGCGCCCTTGGCACGCAGCACCGGCAGACCTTCGGCGATATCGTCCTCGCCGCCGATGTCGAACACGCGCTTTTTCTCGGTCAGCACGCGGTACAGCAGCGACGGAAATCGCCAGAGCGCATGCGTGCCGAACAGGAGATTTACCTGCGGATAGCTTTTCTTAATCTTCTCGACGTTTTTCTCCTGCTGAGCCATGCAGCCGCACATTGCAATAACAATGCCCGGCCGCTCCTTTTTCAGATGGCGGAGTGCGCCGACGTTGCCGAACGCACGATCCTCGGCATGCTCACGCACAGCACAGGTGTTGAACAGGATAAAATCTGCCTCGTCGGGCGTATCGGTCATTTCGTAGCCCATTTCGGACAGCATGCCGCGGATACGCTCGGTATCCGCCTCGTTCTGCTGGCAGCCGAACGTATGCGTATAGGCTTTTGGGCGCTTGTCCCCCAACAGGCGGGCTACTGCGTCAATATAGGTAAACTGCGATTGCAGCTGTTCTTCGGAAACATTCTGGGTTGCCATGAAACTCTCCTTTTATCGAAATGGAGTGCCGTCAGAAGTAAACACGTTCATGCGGTGGTACGCGCTGAACGGAATCTCGTACTGCGGCAGATACTGCCGGATGGCACGGGTCAGATATTCCGGACTCATGTTGTTATTGCCGGCAGCGGTGGTGACAACAGCGGTCACCTCATCAGGACCATCGGTAACGGTCAGATCGCGCATCAGCTCACGCATATTGACCGTCTTTTCGCCGCGCTTGGAGCGCTTAACGATCTCGACCATGGGGCGGCGAAACAGATTGCGCACATCGTCGGCAAAGCCCTTGGGCGTACCATCCTCAAAACCCCATGTGATGCGGTACTGCGACCATTCAATCGAACCGACCTTCATGCCGCCGTCGGCAAGCGGGTAAATCTCGATTGCACGCAGGCCCTCGGGAAATACATCATTGAGCGCTTCCACCGCATTTTCCGGCACGGCTTCTGCCGTGATATTGAAATCCAGAAATTCGCACTCGCCGGAGTAGCCGGTCGAGAGCGGCAGCGCCACCGAAACGTAGGCGTGCTGATTGAAACCCTCGGTGAACCACAGCGGCATCTGGCAGCGTGCCATCGAACGCTGCATAGCGTGCATCAGATCAAGGTGAGAGATATACTTGGCTCTTCCTTCTTTGGCAAATTTCATTCGAGCCTTAAACATGGCACTTGCCTCCCTTCAGCAGAGCGCTTGCGCCGCAGCCGGCACACTGGTGCATACAGTCCGGCGTGATAGCCGCTTCGCGCGAACGCTCCCACTCGTGCTTGAGGTGTTCCTTGCGCGTGCCGCAGCCGATGTGATCCCACGGGAATACCTCGTCCATCGGGCGCTGACGGGATGCGTAGAACTCTGGATCGAGTCCGCAGTCGTGGAACGCCTGCATCCACTTGTCAAAGTCGAAGCACTGATCCCAGCCGTCCATCTTGCAGCCGCGCTGCCACGCCAGCAGAATCGCTTTGCCCTGACGGCGGTCGCCGCGTGCAATAACGCCCTCGAGCACCGAGGTCTCGGCATCATGCCAGTTGTAGGTGACATTCTTGGTTTTCATGACCACCTTGAGGTGCGCCTGCTTCTCGCGGAACTGCTCGAGCGTGTCCTGCGCGTCCCACTGGAACGGGGTCTGTGGCTTGGGCACAAAGCACGAAGCCGACGCTGTGATACGCACGCCGCGCGCACGGTTGGGCGTGTTCTCACGCCAGCAATAGGCGACCTTTTTGCAAATGTCGGAAATGCCGTCCAGATCCTCGTATGTCTCGGTCGGCAGACCCATCATGAAATAGAGCTTGACGTTATTCCAGCCGCCTTGAAAGGCAATCTCGCAGGCATGTAGTACGTCCTCCTCGCGGATGTTCTTGTTGATAACATCACGCAGGCGCTGCGTACCGGCTTCACATGCGAACGTCAGGCCGCTTTTGCGGGTTTTCTGTACGCGCTCCATCAGTTCGGCGGAAAAGCTGTCCGCACGAAGAGAAGGCAGCGACAGGCTGATATGCCGCGGCTCACAATAGTCGAGCATGCACTCGGTCAGACCGGACAGCTCACCGTAGTCACTGGTAGACAGCGAGGACAGAGAGATTTCCTCGTAACCGGAGTTCTTGAGCACCGCCTGCGCCTGCTTGAGCAGCACTTCCTTGGACTTGGTGCGCAGCGGACGATACGTGTGGCCGGCCTGACAGAATCGGCAGCCGCGCGGACAGCCGCGGAACAACTCGATCATCGCACGGTCGAACACAATATCCGTCGAGGGCACAACGAAGGACTCCGGATAGTACATGGTATCCAGATCCTTGACGATGCGCTTCTGCACGAGTGCGGGTGCGCCGTGTGTCGGCGTAACGCTCTCAATTGTGCCGTTCTCGTGGTACTTGACCTCGTACAGCGAAGGTACATACATGCCCTCGATCTGTGCTGCCGCAATCAGGAATTCCTGCTTAGACCAGCCTTCGCGCTTGGCCTTGCGGTACAGATCGGTAAATTCCAGCATGATCTCCTCGCCGTCGCCGATCATGAACAGGTCAACGAAGTCAGCCAGCGGCTCCGGATTGTAGGCACACGGACCGCCGCAGGCTACAATATGCTTGAGTTCGGTACGGTCCTTTGCCAGCACCGGAATACCGCCGAGATCCAGCATATTCAGAATGTTGGAAAACGACAGCTCATACTGCAGCGTAAACGCGATAATATCAAAGTCCGACAACGGGTCACCGCTCTCCAGACCGTACAGCGGCAGACCGGCCTCGCGCATTTCAGCCTCCATGTCGATCCATGGCGCGCAGACGCGTTCGCACCAGATGCCCTTCTGATCATTGAGCAGGCCGTAAAGGATACGCGAACCGAGGTGAGACATGGCAACCTCATAGGTATCCGGAAAACAGAACGCAAATCGCAGATCGACGTTCTTTTTATCTTTCATCACCGAGCCCCATTCACCGCCGACGTAGCGTGCCGGCTTCTGTACACGGGACAAAATGGCTTCCATCTTTTTATGCAAGACGTATTCCTCCATTTTCATTCATACAGATTATTGTATCATATCCTTCCGAAAAAAACCATACTGTTTTTGACTGTTTTCGCGCAGAAAGTACACAAAACAAAAAAGAAACGCGAAGAAAGCCTTTACACTTTCTTCGCGTTTTGCTTATTCCTCTGAAATTTCCGGCTTACTGCCGAGCAGTCGGGACGTATTGAATACAGTCAGCACCGTGAGTATGGCATCAACGACAACTGCCATCCACATCTGCGCCAGACCGATCAGCGCCAGTACAGCAAGCACCAGCTTGATGGCGGCCAGCAGTGTCAGATTCTGCATTGCCACTCCGTGTGTACTCTTGCAGACCTGAACAGCTTCGCCGAGACCGCTCAGATCATTTGCGGTAATCAGTACATTCGCCGCATCCGCTGAATAGCGGGAGCCGCGCGTGCCCATTACCACACCGACATCAGCCATCTTGAGCTGCTCGATATCGCTTACGCCGTCGCCGACATAGGCGGTCGTACCGTCTGTCGGAATCGTGCGCATCATAAAGTCCAGCTTCGCTTGCTTTTCCTCGGGCATCAAGCTGCAGTGAACGGTATCGATACCGGCGGCATTTGCAATTCGCTGGGTTGGTATCTCAGCGTCACCGGTGATAAGTACAGTACGCTCAACGCCCTGATCCTTGATCTTCTTGATCGCGTCAGCAGCGGACGGACGAACCGTATCCTCCAATTCAATCACGCCGATGTGCTCTCCTTCACAGGCGATGTAAACAACCGTGCCGTCGATATCCGGCAAACCCTTGACACCGCGAGAGACCATCAGCTTGCGGTTACCTACCAGCAGAACATGATCACCGATACGAGCGCGCACGCCGCGGCCCAGGAATTCCTCGAATTCCTCGATCTTCGGCAGCTTTTCCCGGCATGCACTTACGATTGCGCGTGCAACCGGATGCTGCGAAAGCTGCTCGGCTGCTGCGGCAAGTGCCAGACAGTTCTTTTCGGAGAACTCCTGCGTGGGATAAATCTTTTTAATCTGCAGATTGCCGGTGGTCACTGTGCCGGTCTTGTTGAATACGGCCAGACGCAGGTCTGCAGTCCGTTCCATCGCTTCGCTGCCCTTCATATGAACACCTTCGCTCTCAAGTCGGCCGCCGCCGCATACAAAAGCAAGCGGTACAGCCAACGCCAGTGCGGTCGGACAGCAGGCGATGAGAAGCGTCAGTCCGCGATATACCCAGCCGGTCATATCCGAACCGGGCATGAACAGCGGCGGAAGTGCGGCTGCCAGTACGGCAATGACGATCACAACCGGAACCAGGCGCTTGGCATTACGCTGCGCACTGTTTTCCAACGCTGCCTTGTGTTCGGCAGCTGCATTCTGTACTCGGCGAATCTGACGAACCGCGCAGTCCTCGTAGCGCGAGATCACACGAATCAGCATCAGAGAGCCGTTATACCGGCTGCCTGCCAGCACACGCGTATTCTTATCAACTGCCATCGGCACGTTTTCGCCGGTAAGCACGCTGTCATCCACCGTGCCGTCTCCGCGAAGCACAACACCGTCAATCGGTACGCGCTCACCCGAGTGCACCAGAACCAGCTCACCCAGACGGATATCTGCCAGCGGAACCTGACGCTGTTCGCCCTTCATGTTGACGACCGTTGCCTTTTCCGGCATGAAATCATGCTGCTGCGGCAACGCCTGATAAGTGGATGCCAGAACGATATCACCTGCGATTTTGCCAATCTCGAACAGGATGAGCACAACCGTTGCTTCTGCACGGCTGCCGAGCGCGAATGCGCCGATAGACGCTATTAGCACGAGCAGATATTCATCGAAAAACGAGCCGTGTGTCAGATTGGTCAGCACACGCGCTGCAATCGGCAGCGCTGTGATCAAAAACGCCAGCAGGCAGAGCGGCAATGCCGCGCTCGAATCTCCCATTGCGATTCCGGCCACAAGAACGATTGCCGCGGCAGCCAGCCGTGCGCCTATACTCTGCATATCCAGCCGTGTCATCGGCTGATAGGTCACTTCAGCGCCTTCCTGTATACGGCGTGCATTTTCTCGCCGCAGACGGGTCTGCTCACGCCGACGCATTTTCGCCCGGTACTGTGCCTTCTGCACGAAATTCATACCGGTGGTATCGTCCGCGTCCTCCGGAGCTTCGATTACTGACGGTTCCGGCTTCTTTTCCTCCGGCTTTTTTTCATCCTTTGGTTTAGGCTTCTCCTTAGGTGCGGATTTTGCCTGTTCCTTTTTCTCCGCCTTGTCCTTTTCATGGTTTTTCAGTTTTTCTTTTAGCTTCTGCAGCCTGTCCGGCTTTTCCTCTATGATAGGCTCGAATTCCGCTTCCTCTGATTGTTCTTCCTCAGGAAGCTCGTCCTCTATACCTTCGTCGTCAAATTCCGGTTCGTCCCAGTCGCCCTCGTCTTCGGTCTCATCCGACGAATCTTCTTCTTCGTCAAATTCGTCTTCCGAATTTTCCGGCGATTCCTCAGCTGCGTCTGATTCCTCCGAGGGCTTTGCAGGCTCAGCTGCCGCCGCTTCCTCGGGCGGCGTTTCCGCCTCCGGAGATTCGCTTTCACTTTGGTGCGATGTATCGGCTTCCGGCTGTTCTGCATTCTTGTCCGGCGGCTCAGGCTCGCCGGGCGGCGCTGATTCTTCTTTTTCAGGCAGTTTTTTATTCTCTTCGGGTTTAGGTTTTTCCGGAGCGGCAAACAGCTGCGCTACTGCCGAATTTTCCAGATCCGCTAAAATCGAATCGACCTGTGCTAAAATATCTTCCGCCGTTGTCTGGTCCTTCTTCTGTTCCGAATCAGGGCGGTTATTTTCGCTCATTCCGTTTATCCCTCCTGCACGTGCGCGATTCCCTGTGCCAAAATGGTCTGAATATGATCATCGCACAGCGCATAGTATACTGTTTTTCCGTTTTTTCGACTCTTGACCAGCCGCGCCTGCTTCAAAAAACGAAGCTGATGCGATATCGCGGACTGGCTCATGTTCAGCAGCGATGCAATATCGCAGACACACAGCTCCGCGGAAACGAGCGCCGCCAGTATCCGCAAGCGGGTCTTGTCGGAAAACGCTTTGAAAAAATCTGATGCGGCTGTAGTGATCTCCTCTGCCGGCATTGCGCTGCGCGCTGCCATAACTGCATCTGTATGGACGATATGCTCCTCGCAGCACTCCAGTTCTGCGTCTGTATGCTTTGCCGACAATTTGATCCCTCCCGCAATATGTGCATATCTATTCAACTTATGATAACATTCCAGTCCACTTCTGTCAAGAATCGAGTCGGACACAAATGACAATTTTGCGTGCAAAAAAGTCCTGCAGGCCGGATACGGTCTGCAGGACTTGAACGCAATTTTTACTTTTCGGGCTGTTCACGCTTCGGATCGGTCATAACTTCCTTGAATGAAGTTGCCAGACCCGCAAGGCTCTGAATCTCGCTCGGGATGATGATCTTGGTTGCCTTGCCGTCGGCGGCGCTGCTGAATGCCTCGAGAGATTTCAGCTTGATAACCTGCTCGGTCGGTGCCGCTTCATTCAGCAGAGTGATGGAGTCTGCCAGTGCCTTCTGCACGGTAAGCAGCGCTTCCGCTTCACCTTCGGCCTCCTTGATCTTGGCAAGGCGATTTGCCTCTGCAGCAAGAACAGTTGCTTCCTTTTCGCCTTCAGCCACCAGAATCGCGGACTGCTTTTTACCTTCCGCTACCAGAATGGACTCACGGCGTTCGCGCTCGGCCTTCATCTGCTTCTCCATAGATTCCTGAATGGCAGCCGGCGGAATGATGTTTTTCAGCTCCACGCGATTTACTTTAATGCCCCAGTCATCGGTCGCTTCATCGAGGATGGAGCGCATTTTGGTGTTGATGATATCGCGGCTGGTCAGCGTCTGGTCAAGCTCAAGATCACCGATGATGTTTCGCAGTGTGGTTGCAGTCAGATTTTCGATTGCCGCCATCGGGCTTTCGATACCGTATGCAAACAGCTTCGGGTCGGTAATCTGGAAGTACACGACCGTGTCGATCTGCATGGTTACATTATCCTTGGTGATAACCGGCTGCGGCGGGAAATCGACTACCTGCTCCTTGAGGGTTACCTTGCGGGCAATGCGCTCAAACAGCGGCACCTTGAAATGCAGGCCGGTGCTCCATGTGTCACGGTAGGTACCGAGACGCTCGATAACATACGCCTTCGCCTGCGGCACGATCACAATATTGCTTGCAATGAACGCGATGAGCAGAACAATCAGCACAATCCAGATGATGGGCACAATAATATAATCCATAATAACGCTCCTTTACAGTTGGTTCGGTTTTACAATCGCCTTGACGCCGCGGATCTCCACAACCGTGACTCTTGTCCCGATTGCAATTTGCGCGTCAGTCGTACTGCGGGCTGTCCAGATCTTTCCGTTGATTTTTACCGCACCGGTCTCCAGAACATTGTCAATCGGTTCGGTAACAACGGCAATCTGTCCAATGATACGATCTGCGTTGGTCGCCTGCTGCCGGCTGCCGAGAAAACGGCGACAGAGCGGACGCACCAGTACAAGCAGCAGCGCGGAGAACACGATGAACACAATCCACTGCCCCATCAGTCCGACCGAAAGGCTGGCTGCAATGAGTGCCGCGACACCGCCGGCAGCGAACCAGATGCCGCACAATGTGAGTGTAAACGCCTCTACCGCTACACTGATGATAATGACAGCCAGCCAGATATACAGGCTGTCAATTCCAAACATCATAAACTATCCCCTCCTTTGGCAACAGTATAGCATGTGCATACGAAAAAGTACAGTAAAACCCGATCAAATTTCCGGCTAATCTTTGCATATTGCACAAAATGTCGAATAAAACAAAATCCGCTCGAACCGTGCAGTACAGTTCGAGCGGGAAATCTTCAAAAAATCAGCGGGTCATGCAGCGCGAGACGTATCAGCCAAATTGCGATATCCAGCACGATAACGCTCCGCAGCAGCACGCGTTCGAGCTTTTTGGAGCCGAGAAGCGGCTTTTTGCCAAACAATGCGTACAAAACGACCGGCGGCAGCACGAAAACCATCGGGTGAAACCGCAGTGCCGTCCAAAAGTCCAGCCGGAGCAGAGCGGCAAGTGCGCGGCTCAGTCCGCAGCCGGGACACGGCACACCGGTCAAGTATTTGATCGGACAGTTCCAGCCGAACAGCAGCGCCGAGGCATATGCCAACACACCCAGTATCAGCAGCACGAGCAGGCCGTTCAGACCGCGCCGAAAGCGCTCCGACATCAGCCCTTGTAGGTCTCGCGGAACTCGAGGAACTCGTCATAGGTGCATTCCTTGTCCAGAACGCCCTTTTCACGAATTTCGATAATACGGGTCGCAATGGTCTGCACGAACTCGTGGTCGTGGGAAGCAAACAGCACGGTGCCCTTGAAATCACGAACGCCGTTGTTGACTGCGGTGATGGATTCCAGATCGAGGTGGTTGGTCGGCTGGTCGATGACGAGCACGTTCGAGCCGAACAGCATCATGCGCGCCAGCATCAGGCGAACCTTCTCACCGCCGGACAGTACGCGAACCGGCTTGTAAACATCGTCGCCGGAGAACAGCATACGACCAAGGAAGCCACGCAGCGTGGATTCCAGTGTATCCGTGCGGGAATACGGTGCGATCCAGTCGAGCATGTTTTCCTCGTGGCCCTCGAAGAACTCGTTGTTGTCCTTCGGGAAATAGCTCTGCGAGGTGGTAACGCCCCACTTGAAGCTGCCCTCATCCGGTTTCATCTCACCCATAAGAATCTGGAACAGCGTAGTCATTGCCAGCTCGTTATCCGAGATGAACGCAATCTTGTCACCGCGGCGCACGATGAAAGATACGTTGTCGAGCACCTTCTCGCCGTCGATGGTCTTGGAGATGCCGCGCACCTCAAGAATGTCCTTGCCTGCCTCACGGTCCGCGTCAAACGCTACCCACGGGTAACGGCGGGACGAAGCCGGCATTTCCTCGACGGACAGCTTGTCGATCAGCTTGCGGCGGCTGGTCGCCTGACGGGACTTGGACTTGTTTGCCGCAAAACGCTGAATGAAGTTCTGCAGTTCCTTGATCTTTTCCTCGTTCTTGCGGTTCTGATCCTTGATCATGCGCTGAACCAGCTGAGAGGACTCATACCAGAACTCGTAGTTGCCGACATACAGCTTGATCTTGCCGTAGTCGATATCAACGATATGGGTACATACATTGTTCAGGAAGTGACGGTCATGCGATACAACGAGGACGGTGCCCTCAAAATCGGCAAGGAAGTCCTCCAGCCAGCGGACTGCCTGAATATCCAGATGGTTGGTAGGCTCGTCCAGCAGCAGAATATCCGGCTTGCCGAACAACGCACGCGCCAGCAGCACCTTGACCTTCTCGACGTCACCGAGGTTCTTCATCTCGGTGTACAGGATGGCATCTGCATCCAGACCCAGACCGTTCAGCAGCTGGCTGGCCTCGGTCTCGGCGTCCCAACCGCCCATTTCAGCAAACTCGGACTCCAGCTCGGCAGCCCTGTTGCCGTCCTCCTCGGTGAACGGGTCCTTCATGTAGAGCGCATCCTTTTCGTGCATGACCTCAAGCAGACGCTCGTTGCCGCCGAGAACCGTGTTGAGAACAGTCTCCTCGTTGAAGGCAAAGTGGTCCTGCTTGAGTACGCTCATACGGGTCTTGGGCGCAATCGAAACCGTGCCGGTGGACGGGTCCAAATCGCCGGACAGAATGCGCAGGAATGTAGACTTGCCTGCACCGTTTGCACCGATAACACCGTAGCAGTTGCCCTGGGTAAATTTCAGGTTTACATCTTTGAACAGCGGCTCGCCGCTGAAGTTTAAGCTAAGATCGCTGATAGTGATCATGTAAGAGATTCCTCCCGCATTATTTTTCAATTAGAATCAGTATACCACATAAACCGCTGTTTTCACAGATAATTTACAGATGCAGCCGTATTTTTGTTCATGTTGTCTTGAAACGACACCCAGAATGCTATATACTATATTTATAAATATCAATCCCTATTTGTTTCAGGAGGTTTTTCCCTATGTCTAACCTGATGGAAGTTATCAAGTCTCGCCGCTCTACGCGCGCGTTCAAGTCCGAGTTGCCGCCGAAGGATCAGATCATGCAGATTGTTGAAGCTGCTGAATGGGCGCCTTCCGGCATGGGCAAGTACCTGTGGCACTTTACCGTGATTTACAATGCAGAGAAGTCGCTCAAGCTGGCTCGTGCCGTAGCTGAGGCAGACAATCGCGGTCCGGAGTACAATTTCTACGGTGCACCGGTCAACATTATCATTTCCTACAAGCGGGATGAGCACCACGCTCTGGTAGACGGCGCTGCTGCAATGGAGAATCTGCTGCTGATGGCTACCGAGCTTGGCCTCGGCTCCTGCTGGATCAACCAGCTGCGCGAGACCTGCGACGTGCCTGAGGTTCGTGCACTGCTGACCGAGTACGGCGTACCGGAAGACCACATTGTTGTCTGCTCCGCTGCAATCGGCTACATCGAGAAGGAAACGCCGGCAAAGCCGCGTCATGAGGGCTTAGTTTCGATTACCGAATAATCGAAATAATGGAAAATTGAGAATTGAGAATGGAAAATGCCGCTATTCTTGCGTGCATTAAATCATTCGGCTGTGCCGAATACCTTAATTTTCAATTCATTAGCGACGAAAGGAGCTAATATCATGGATGAGAAGATTGCTAAATTAAAAGAGTGGATCGACGGCAGCGACAACATTGTCTTTTTCGGCGGTGCGGGCGTATCGACCGAGAGCGGCATTCCGGATTTCCGCTCGGTGGACGGTCTATACAACCAGCAGTACAAGTACCCGCCGGAGACCATTCTCAGCCACACGTTCTTTTTGAGCGAAACCGAGGAGTTTTATCGCTTCTATCGGGCGAAAATGCTGGCTCTTGATGCAAAGCCGAATGCGGCTCACCTCAAGCTGGCTGAGTGGGAACGCGAGGGCAAGTGCCGTGCCGTTGTAACGCAGAACATCGACGGTCTGCACCAGAAGGCAGGCTCGAAGGAAGTGCTTGAGCTGCACGGTTCGGTGCTGCGCAACTATTGCATGCGCTGCCGCAAGCCATATCCGGTTGAGGATATCGCCAAGGGCACCGGCATTCCGCGATGCTCCTGCGGCGGCATTATCAAGCCGGATGTCGTGCTGTACGAGGAGGGACTCGACAGCTACACGATCAACAAGAGCGTAGACTACATCTCCAAGGCTGATATTCTGATTATCGGCGGCACATCGCTGGCTGTGTATCCGGCCGCTGGTCTGATCGACTATTACCGCGGCAATAAGCTGGTTTTGGTCAATAAGTCCCCTACTCCTGCGGATCGCCGTGCTGATCTGGTCATTCACGCGCCAATCGGCGAGGTTTTCTCGCAGCTGTAAAAATAAAGCTCCCTTTTCCGGTTATATAAACTGCAAACCGAAAAGGGGGTTATTATGCCGATTGATAAAATTGCACTCATTTTTGCCATCATCGAGGGATAAAACTGCTGTACAGATAGGAAAAGACCCGCTTTCAGCGGGTCTTTTCTCATCAAATTGTAAGAGGTAAAATAGGAATACGCGATATTCAGCTTAGTTGAATGCCTGCTCGAGATCAGCCAGAATATCATTGATATTCTCGGTGCCGATGGACAGACGGATGGTGCCCTGATGGATACCCTGATCCTCCAGCTCCTCTGCGGTCAGCTGCGAGTGAGTGGTGGTTGCCGGATGGATGACCAGGCTCTTAACGTCAGCAACATTTGCCAACAGAGAAAAGATCTGCAGCTTGTCAATGAACTTAAATGCTGCTTCCTTTCCGCCCTTGATATCGAAGGTGAAGATGGATGCGCCGCCGTTCGGGAAGTACTTCTCGTACAGAGCATGATCCGGGTGGTTCGGCAGAGACGGATGGTTCACATGCTCAACCTGCGGGTGATTGGTCAGGAACTCAACAACCTTCTTGGTGTTCTCAACGTGACGCTCGATACGCAGAGACAGAGTCTCAGTGCCCTGCAGCAGCAGGAATGCGTTGAACGGGGAAATGGTAGCACCAGTATCACGCAGCAGGATAGCGCGGATGTAGGTTACGAAAGCAGCAGGACCAACTGCATCTGCGAAAGAGATGCCGTGATAACTCGGGTTCGGCTCAGCGATCGGTGCATACTTGCCGGATGCCTTCCAGTCGAACTTGCCGGAATCAACAATGATGCCGCCGAGGGTCGTGCCGTGGCCGCCGATGAACTTGGTAGCAGAGTGAACAACGATATCAGCGCCGTACTCAATCGGACGGATGAGGTACGGGGTACCGAAAGTGTTGTCGATTACGAGCGGCAGACCGTGCTTGTGCGCAATCTTTGCGATAGCCTCGATATCCGGAATATCGGAATTCGGGTTGCCGAGAGTCTCGATGTAAACTGCCTTAGTATTGTCCTTGATAGCGCCTTCCAGTTCTTCCAGATTGTGTGCATCAACAAAGGTGGTCTCAACGCCGAACTGCGGCAGAGTATGTGCCAACAGGTTGTAGCTGCCGCCGTAGATGGTCTTCTGTGCTACGATATGGTCGCCGGCCTGAGCAAGTGCCTGAATGGTGTAGGTAATCGCTGCGGCGCCGGAAGCGGTAGCCAGAGCGGCAACACCGCCCTCGAGTGCTGCAATGCGCTTCTCAAACACATCCTGCGTGGAATTGGTCAGACGACCGTAGATATTGCCTGCGTCAGCCAGACCGAAACGGTCAGCCGCGTGCTGGCTGTCATGGAAAACGTAAGAAGTGGTCTGGTAGATCGGAACTGCACGGGAATCGGTAACCGGATCAGCGGTTTCCTGACCGATGTGCAGCTGCTTGGTTTCAAAGGACCAGTTTTCGGTATTCTTGATAGTTGCCATGATAATAATCTCCTTTTTATATACATGTTTGAAGTGATTGATTCGTTTCGTGTACTAAAAAGAAGGTTCACATTCGCCCAAATCGGAAATTCGAGCGGAGCAGCTTTTCAAAGTAGTATCGCATAACCGCGTCTCCTAAATTCATATTATTTCACTGGGATTGCTATGATTATACTAAACTCCCCCTCTTCTGTCAACCCTTTCCGACAAACTTTTTTCGTTCCGGCAGATTGTCCAATTTCCGATGGTCCAATCCCTATTTTTTCGATAGGTTTTGGGGTGGTGTTTCCTGTTCGCCATCCAAATAAAAGAAAACCGCCGCACAGGGATTGTGCAGCGGTTTTGATGATCAATGTTCAGCAGCGAAAAATCAGAACTCGATCTTCTTTGCGATATAAGCAGCAACTTCCTCAATCTTGATGCGCTCCTGCTCCATCGTATCACGGTCACGAACGGTTACGCAGCCGTCCTGCTCGGTTTCAAAGTCCACGGTAACGCAGATCGGCGTACCGATCTCGTCCTCACGGCGGTAGCGCTTACCGATAGAGCCTGCATCGTCAAAATCAACAGAGAACTGCTTAGCCAGCTCCTGCCAGATCGGCATAGCCTTGTCGGTCAGCTTCTTGGACAGCGGCAGTACAGCAGCCTTGAACGGTGCCAGAGCCGGATGCAGACGCAGAACGGTACGAACATCGTCCTTGCCGTTCTTGTCCTGACCTACGACTTCCTCGTCGTAAGCGTCGCACAGGAAGGCCAGTGCAACACGGTCAGCACCAAGCGAAGGCTCGATAACATACGGAATATACTTCTCATTTGCTTCCTGATCGAAGTATTCCATCGAAACACCCGAGGTGTTCTGATGCTGGGTCAGGTCGAAATTGGTGCGGTCGGCAATGCCCCACAGCTCGCCCCAGCCAAACGGGAACATAAACTCGATATCGGTGGTAGCGTTGGAGTAGTGAGACAGCTCCTCCGGAGCGTGGTCGCGCAGACGCAGGTTCTCGTCCTTCATGCCGAGAGACAGCAGGAAGCTGTGGCAGTAATCCTTCCAGTACTTGAACCACTCAAGGTCGGTGCCCGGCTTGCAGAAGAACTCCAGTTCCATCTGCTCAAACTCGCGGGTACGGAAGGTGAAGTTACCCGGGGTAATCTCGTTGCGGAAGGACTTGCCTACCTGACCAACGCCGAACGGAATCTTCTTACGGGTGGTGCGCTGGATATTCTGGAAGTTTACGAAGATGCCCTGTGCGGTCTCCGGACGCAGATACAGCTCGTTCTTCGCGTTCTCGGTAACGCCCTGGAAGGTCTTGAACATCAGATTGAACTGACGGATGTCGGTCCAGTTGTGCTTGCCGCAGGTCGGGCATGCGATCTCATGCTCGTCGATGAATGCCTTCATCTCAGCCTGGCTGAGTGCGTCAACACTCTTGCCGAGATCGTAGTTGTTCTCAGCACACCAGTCCTCAATTACCTTGTCGGCACGGAAACGCTCCTTGCACTCCTTGCAGTCCATCAGCGGGTCAGAGAAGCCGCCAACATGACCGGAAGCAACCCAGGTCATCGGGTTCATCAGGATCGCGGAGTCAAGACCTACATTGTACTGGCTCTCCTGCACAAATTTCTTGCGCCATGCTGCCTTGACGTTGTTCTTGAACTCAACGCCGAGCGGACCGTAGTCCCAGGTGTTTGCAAGACCGCCGTAAATCTCCGAGCCGGAGTATACGAAGCCGCGGCCCTTGCAGAGCGCTACGATCTTTTCCATTGTTTTTTCGCTGTTTTTCATGTTAAATTCTCCTTTTGGCACAGCTGGCTGCTGCACGCTGTTTTTGCTTTGCACTGGAAAAAGTGCTTGACATAAAATTATTCTACCGTTATAATTAATAATTGTCAAGAGTAGTTTAACGAACGAGTTAAACGAATAGAGTTCGGTTTGATCAGTAAATTGCTTGCGAAAAGCTGACATTCGAGCGATTCGCTCAGTTGGGAGCGGAAGCGGTACAGAAAGCAGTCCCCGTTCTTCCCTGCTCAGTTGAGTTTGCTCAAAACGCTTTTCTTGACACATATATTCGGGCTTGTAGCTCAGTTTGGGAGAGCGTTCGGTTCGCATCCGAGAGGTCGAGGGTTCGATCCCCTTCAAGTCCACCATAATGCGAAGATACAAACTTTTTTCATAGTTTGGAATGTTTTCGCATTAACCATCAGAATAGAGCACACCTGATTGCGGGTGTGCTCTTTTTCTTTGCCCTCCTCTCTGTTATAATAAAAATATAGGATTGGAGGAAATATGAATGGCTTCAAGAAAAATTCTGGTCGGTGAAAAATACTTGCACTTTAAGAACAAGCTGTATCAGGTACTCGCTATCGCCACGCACACGGAAACCGGCGAACCGCTAGTGATCTATCAGGCGCTCTACGGCGACTTCAAAATTTATGCGCGGCCGTATGATATGTTCGCCTCCGAGGTGGATCACGAGAAGTACCCTGATGTTACGCAGCGTTTCCGCTTTGCTCATGTAATCTTTGACGGAGATACGCCGAAGGCAACTGAATAAAAACAGCCCCTCCAGGAGCCGGCATAAAACCAGTTCTCGGAGGGGTTTCGCTTTACTCCTGCATAGCCTCGGCAGGCTTCTTCACAAGGTCCTCACCGTACTGATACCGCGCCCAGACCGAAGCCTACACCGCAGTTGCCTGAAGCGCCATATGGTAAGAAGTTGGCGGTCACGCGGGCATACATACCGGAGTAAACGTCGGTCGGCGGCAGGTCGGCATGGACGTTGGAAATATGCACGCACTGCGGCTTCTGCTTGTGACCCAGTGCCCCTTGCACTCCAGAACGGCTCACCGGACGGTCGGGTGCCGTCGCCGCCGTAGATGACCGGATAGCGTATCTGCAGACGGTTGCCCTTTTACAGGTTCTTAACGTCGTATCCCACAGAGCGGTCAGCTGTTCGAGCTGCTCCTCCGTCCAGCAGAAGTAAAGACGCCTGCTCGGCTTGATGCCGCAGCTGTGCTTCTCGACTGCAGCCAGATTGGCTACGAAGTTGTTGTTTTACATTGAATCTTCTTTCTTGTGCATTTTATCGTACAATGCCAATACGCCGCTTGACGATGTCGGTCGCAACGTCGCCCAGATAGTACATCACGCGATGCTCGCCGGACACTCTCGGTGCGCCGATTATGCGCTTGGCTTTGTGCTTGTCGGTAAAACCGTAGAGTTTTGCGACTTGCTCCAGTGTCAGCAATACCATGTTCGAATACATCCGCATCAGGTCGTTTTTGCCCCCTGACGGAGTTCCTGATAGGTTCAGGCGTTTATGTTTTACACCTCCTTGCGTGATTTATAATCACGCAGGTGGTACACTAATCACAACCAATCGAATGTTTGATATAAAGTAAGGGTGTTTGTTCTGACATTAGGAGAAAGAATCAAAAGAGAAAATGGTCGAAGTTCCCGACACCTATCTCAATGGCCGCAAGCCGGAGGATTTCTGCGCTATGCATGTCCGCGGTGACAGTATGTATCCTGATTTCCGTGATGGTGATATCGTGCTGGTGCTCAAGCAGAACACCATGAACCACAGCGGCGAGATCGGAGTCATCAGCTATGGCGATGACGAAATGACCATCAAATGGCATCAACTACGTTCAGAGCGAGGATTGGCTGGAGCTTGTGCCCCTGAAACCCGTCTTACCCGCCCAGACGGATCGAGGGCACCGCCCCAGAAAGATGCCGTATTATCGGTATCCCGCGCGTACTGATACGCGAGTTCTAAATATAAAAATTACGCCCACCGGCTGCAACCGATGAGCGTTAGCGAGTGCATTCTACCCTCTTATTTTACAACCAAAGATGTTTTACAATAAAAACAAACACATCAGACGGATGTTTCCGCAAAACGTTTACCTATAATGGCAAGCGGTACTCCGTCCGGGTAAAGACCGCGCGCGATCTCTGGCACAAGGTCGAGGAAAAGAGTAGCGGCTATCTTTTTACGCAGCCGACTACCGGCAGACCGCACACCGAAATGTCCATGAAGCAGATGTGGCGCTCGTTCAAGCAGACGCTTGATCTCGACATGGGCGCACAGATGGCCAGCGGCGCAATCGACCCGGAAACATCGTTGTGGCTGATGATCTCACGCCGTACTGCCTGCGGCATACATACGCGACTGATTTGCAGTCCGCCGACGTGCCGATCAACGTTGCAAAGGACTTTCTGGGGCACAAGTCGATTACCATGACGTCGCAGATCTACACTCACCCGTCCGTCGATGCCTTTGCCGAGGCATCGCTCAAGGTTATCAACTTCCAGCACGCACAGCAGCGCAAGGAAAAGAAGAACTCCGTCGGAAACAGGTGACACATCAAACAGCCGAAAATAGCCTGATGTAGCGCATTTTACAAAAAAGTACACTCTACCCATTAACCGAGTAGAGTGCATAAAAAGTTGCAATAAACAAACAAAAACCCTCCAAACCACATAATTTAGAGGGTTTCATGTTGGTGGAAGTTACAGGGCTCGAACCTGTGACCCTCTGCTTGTAAGGCAGATGCTCTCCCAGCTGAGCTAAACTTCCATCGGGTCGTTGTCGTCTCATCCCTGACGACTTGTTTAGTATATAACAGAATTACGAATCTGTCAACACATTTTCTGAAAAAATTCCAAAAAATTTTTAGACCCGAAAATTTACGCCGCGCACAGCGTTCTCCGACATGCGCGGCGTAATGTATTATCGTTCCATCTTTTCACAGAACCGCATCAGCATTGCCGCGACCTGTGCGCGGGTGGCATTCCCCTGTGGATTCAGCCTGCCGTGCGAGCCGTTGACGATTCCGTTCGCTGCCGCCCATCGCATAGCATCGACCGCGTAGGAGCTGACGGTATCTGCGTCTGCAAAGGCATCCAGTGTGCCGCCGGCTTCGGGGACATCCGCATAGCGATACAGCATGGTGACGAGCTGCTCTCGTGTAATGCCGGCCTCCGGTGCGCGGCCATCCGAAATGCCTGCCGACTGCGCCCACGCCATTCCCTTCTCGTACCAGTTTGCACCGCCGGTCGTATCCGCACCCGCGTACCGTGCGAGAATCGTCATCAGCATACCGCGCGTGGTCGTGCCATCCGGCGAGAACGCATCCGTACCTGTGCCGCTCATCAGACCCTTTTCCACAACACAGCGCACGGCATCGGCGTACCACTCGGTTGGCTTGACATCATCGAAGCTCACATTTTGAGCAGGCTGTCTCTCGAAAACAGGCGTAAGCGTGACATTGCACGCAGGCATGACGAATGTAAACCGACCGTCCTTCTCCGTCACTGCGACCGGCTTGCCGCTCTGGTCAGTAACCGCGATTGTTTTGAGCGCATAGCCTTCCTTTGGCACAGCTTTAATCATCACTGTGCTGCCTTTGGCTGCGTTTTTCGGCGTGATTGAGACCTCGCCGTGCTCGCTCTTAGCCGCAGTCACCGCACCGGTCGGCGTGCGGACCGGACCGCCGCCGCCACCACTGCCGCTCGTTCCGCCACTCTGCTGAGCGGTGAACACCGGTGCTGCAGTCTGCGTGCCGTTCAGTTTAGTAAGTGCTTCCTCTGTCAGCGTCGTGTACGTTTTATCACCGATTTTCCACCCGTCAAACGTGTATCCGCGCTTACTGTCGGTCGGAAACGCCGTTCCGATATCTCCCGCGCCGTAAACGCTGGTCTGCGCACTGCTGTCCGCAAACACAAACGTGATCTCCGCGCGGCGCATATCCACTGCGGAACGGTCGATCGTGTACGTCACGCCATGGATGGTCAGCGTATCGCCCGCGGCCACGGCATCCGGCGCAGAAACCGTGATCGGCTCGGTCGCAAAGCCGGTCAGTCGAATCGTCAGGCCGTCGATTACGGCAGTAACGGTACTCGGCGTGACAGTTGCCGTCTCGAGCGCCTTCTTGATCTGAAACGAGAAGGTTTGTGCCTCGGGCAGCACATAGTTACGCGCCTTGTTGCCTGCCAGAGCGACCGCGCGTGCGGTGTACGCCCCGATTTCGGTCCGGCTGCCGTCCTCGATTATGACAGTAAGCGCATCTCCGTTCACCGCGCCAATCGCTTCTGCCGTGACCGATTTCGGCGTACTATCATAATAGAAAATACTCTCGCTGTTCCATTTTATCTCAACAGGCTTCGGCTGTACGGTCAACACGCCGTTTTCGTATGTAATTTTGTAATTTTCAGCTTGTGCACCCATCGGAATAATCGTGTAAGTTCCAATATCGCTAAACTGCGCATAGCCAAACGCATAGTTCAGACCCGAAAGCACAGTTTCGTTCTCATTGTTCACGAATCCGTTGATTTCCGCACCATTATCACTTAACGTTTCTCCATAGGTTATGGTTTTATCCTTAGCACGAATACACAGCGGCGCTTTTCCAATATGAAACCGAACCGCTTGCGAGGTTGCGGAAGCCGTGCTGCTCGTTTCCGGTGCATATGCTTCCACCCAGTAAGTTCCAGCGTTGATCGGCGCACCGTCCAGCTGATTGCTCTGTGTACCGTTGCTGTCGGCGTAGTAACGATATGTCGGCGCGGACGTGCCCGAGCAGGTCAGATTGCTCTCGCTGTACGGCAGACCGGTATAGACTGTATCCTTCGCGCTTACAATAAGTTCGACCGTTTTCGGCAGGATTTTACCCTTTACAGTGCAGTTTTCGTCCTCTAACGTGTAATTTTTATTCGTAAGTGTAACTGTAACCGCCACATCCCATTCGCCGGATTCGGCGGACGCGTACCGTGTCGAGAGCGTGTAATCCGTGCCCTCGCTCAGTGCCGCGCCTTCCGGAAGATTGCTGAACGACAGACCGCTAATTCGTGCATCATCATCGCGTCCGTTGCATGTCTTGTCCTCAATTTTTAGTGTTGTTGTATCCAAGGAAATTACGCGCTTATTGATGGTAAAACTGCCGATATTCATCCGTTTAACTGCAGAAAAGTTTTCACTCGATGCAATCTCGACCGTCACGTTGTAAGTTCCGGCACAAACCGGCAAAGCCGTGCTGTCGTTGTACCAAACTGTGACCTTGCCAACGCCTGTTCTCGTCCACACCGATGCCTCACGCGGCTTGCCGTCGTAGGCCGAATCAACAGGCAATGCAATCTTGTAATCGGTGTCCTTTTCGGGTGTTTTCGGTGTGATTTGGAATGTTTTCTCAACTTTTCCGGTATAATTTCTCTTGCCGGTAATTGTCACCGTTCCTGCACCGCAGTCTCTGTTATTGGTGTAAGAAAGTTCGTAATCTACGTTGATTTTCAACGTTTTATTGTCTATTGCGATGATTGGCTTGGGATTATGCTCGACTCCGTCATACACATACTCGGTCTGCTTCATATCAATCTGCGCGTCTGCAATATCCCGCGGAGTAACTTTCAGCGTACCATTGGCATAGCTGATTGCGTAATTTTTCGTCTTATCTGTACCGTTTCCGCATATTTTTGCATTATGTGGTACATTTTCTGCATTTCCTGCATTCGTCTGCGTGCCGGAAACCTTCACCTCGATGATTTTGTCGCCGGACACCAGTTTGCCTGCTGTGTAGCCGTCTTTCACCAGAGGTTCGCCATCGTACACTTTCTCTGCACTTTCCGCCGTAATTGTCAGCGGTTTCGGCTGAATTTCTGCAGAAAACTCCTCGCTTTCCACGGTATACTTGCTGTCTTCCGACATAAATTTGAGCCGATATTTGTCCCCGACATTCGGGACGGTTTCACCGTTTACGACCTCGAATGTGCCGGAAAGTTCGGTGCCGTTCAGCGTTGCACTGCAGCCGGAAACATCAACCATTTCATTCCAGGTCTGGCCGTATGTGCCCTTAGCCGACGTAATCCAGTCTATAATCGGTGTTTCTTCTTTAGAACCTTCTTCCGAGATTAAAACAATCTCGAGTTCGTCAGATAAACCATTACACTCGGCTTTCATATGATATGTTTGCCCTGCTTTTGCATTACAAGTAACAATCATGTCCCAGTGCACATCTATTTCGTTTGTCTGCTTATTTAGTTCTTCTTCTCTACGAAATGTGACACCATTATCCGTGTTTTCGTCCACTATTGTTTTATCTTCTGCATGCAATGAAATATTGCATTTTGCTTCTTGGTTGACCGTCAGATCCTGGAAAAGTGCATCCGCCGTATACATATCCTTGTATGGCTCATCATTAGTTGGAATCGAAACAGTAATCGACTTTTCAACTACAGGTGTACCATTTCGATTGATTCGGATTGATGTAGTTGGTCGAGCCTTTCTACATATCCGTTCCGGATAAACCGCATTCTGATAAGTACCGTCGGCCGCTCCCGCAAGAACGACTACCATGCCGAGCGCCATCGAGAGCGCCAAGACCGCCGAAAATGCCGTTTTAAGACGTTTCACGTTTTCCTCCTGACCCGCAAGCTGGTATTTGACGATTGCGTGCGCTTGGTTCACTGCACTCTGCACAATTTTTCGCAGAGAACACATATATTTTTATTCAGCTTACCATGAGGTTTCATATGCGTCAATGTTTTAATCGACAAAATTCGACATGTAATATTCATCATTTTCCATAAAGGCACAGCCAGTCGTTAGTCTGTTTCTTTGTGTCTACTCCGCTTATACAGTGAGCCTTTCATCGGCAGAATATTCATATTTGCATATTTATGTTATTATCTTAAAAACGACTACTAATTCTCTATTATGACATTTCCATATATATTATCTGATGTTTTTCGTTTAATGACTATACGTTCATTTATCTGTGTTTCGCATAAATATTCTATAAGTGCAAAAAGCACCGTGAAGCTTTCCACAGGGCTGCGCCGTTGATGAGTAATAATAAGACGAAAAACACGAGCGCTGTATATTAATTTTACCCGACAGTTTAGTTTCTCCATAAATCCATGCTATTCTTCCTGATTCATATGATAAGGTACAATAAGTTGCGCAAATTGAAAACCTCATAAAAGAAGACATAGCTTGCAGGCTCTGGTAGAATGAAGTTACCACACAAACATTCGAAAGGAGACAGCAAACTCTGTCCGAGAAAATTGTACAGCTGAATGAGGAAATTATCAAAGCGCAGATCAAGGAATTGGTCCGCAGCAGCGTGGAGGAAACCCTGAACGAACTGCTGGGAAAAGAGGCGGAGTCGCGACGCAGGCTGCTCGCTACGAGCGCAGCGAGGCTCGTCAAGGCTACCGCAGCGGCCATTATGACCGCAACCTCACCACGACCTCCGGTAACGTCACGCTCCACATGACGCGGCTCAAGGGCGTGTCCTTCGAGACAGCCATCATCGAGCGGTATCGTCGCCGGGAGAGCTGCGTGGAGGAAGCGCTCATCGAGATGTACCTGGCAGGCGTTTCCGTGCGCCGTGTGGAGGACATCACCGAGGCCCTGTGGGGCAGTAAGGTTTCGCCCGCTACCATCAGCGAGCTGAACAAGAAAGCCTACGTCCACATCGAGGACTGGCGCAACCGCCCCTTGCAGGGTGGACGGTATCCGTATGTCTCATCGTCGGCGACAGTGCATGGGGATGGTGGAGGCCGTGGGCGAGGTGTTCCCGGACGCCAAATACCAGCACTGCACGGTGCATTTCTATCGCAATGTTTTCTCTGTTGTGCCTAAATTCAAGGTCAAAATTGTGGCAAAAATGCCCAAGGCGATCCACGCACAAGAGAGCAAAAAAGGCGTCCCGCGACAAGGCTAAAGCAATCGTTGCTGGACTGCGCGCCATGAAACTGAAGGAGGCTGCCAAGAAGGTCGAGGACGGCATTGAGGAAACTCTGATCTACTGCGATTTTCCCAGCACGCATTGGATCCGCATCCGCACCAACAACGTGATCGAGCGGCTGAACCGTGAGATCCGCCGCAGAATCCGCGTGGTGGGAACATTCCCTGACGGCAACTCTGCTCTGATGCTGGTCTGCGCCCGGCTTCGCCATGTAGCGGGCACGCAGTGGGGCAACAAAAAATATATGAACATGAAGCACTTGGAGACGGCGCTGGACGACACCTTTATTGCCGGCTGACTTCACTCAGCCGGAGCCTGCAAATAGTTTTGTGCATAAATCTTGACGGGACCGAATCTATTAGATGCACGCATGTGATATAATCTTAGCCACGCATTTTGTCAATTCGTATACAGCTCTTTGTCGAAATCATAGATGCTACCGCACTGTTTCCGATTATTGAACAAAAAGGTGCTCTCCGCTTGCTGGAGAGCACCTTCGTTTTTTACTTAGCCGACACGCTGTCTGGAGTGATGCAGTTCGATCTGCTTGGACTTGATGAACACGCTCAGTTTCTTGTAGGCGAGCATGGTAATCGCAGTCAGGATTGCGCCTTTGATGAGATTGAATGGCAGAACGCCAAGTAACAGATAACCTTGCATGCCGGTCACATACGGATTGATAGCATTGCACGCATCAAAGATAGCCTGCAGCGGCATAACCTGCGAATAAAACGGAATGATAAGGAAATAGTTGGTCAGCATGCCGACACACGCCATAGCGACCGATCCGGCTGCACAGCCGAGGACAGCCATCTTGCGGCTCTTGTGTCCGCGGTACAACAGCACGGCGATAACAACGAGCGTGGAAAGCATCAGGAAATCTGCGACCTCACCGGAGCCGCCGGTCTGGGTCTGGGTCAGATGAATAATGTCCTTGATGCCGATCATCGTGATCGCCGGAGCGATGCCGAAAATAAACGCACCGATGAGCACGACTGCGCCGGACAGATCCACCTTGAGAAACGGCGGCATGAACGGAATCGGAAACTCAAAGTACATCAGTACGGTTGCGATAGCCGCAAAAATTGCGGTGTAGGTGATTTTGCTGGTTTTTGTCATTGCTGTTTTTTTCTCCCTTTCAGGAGTCCTGTTCCATAAATAAAACAAGCCCCCGGATTGCTCCAGAGGCATACAGACGTAGCGATAGGTACATCTGTTTCTCTCATCCGGACTATAACCGTCGGTTGGGATTCTAACCCATCATGCCTTGCGGCTCGCAGACTATCAGACTCGAAGCCTGTATACTGCCGGTGGAGACTTTCACTCCGCCCTGAAACAGAACTGATTTATTTATACTGCTATTATAGTCGCCGGTAAGGGATTTGTCAACACTTCAGCAAGAAAAACATAAAGCCGCCTTTCCTTGCGAAAAGCGGCTTTTTATCAGAAATCAGTCTTCCTTGCTGCCCATCAGAGTAACCATAACGGCCTTCTGTGCGTGCAGGCGGTTTTCTGCTTCCTCGAAAATTTCGTTTGCGTGCTCCTCGAACACCTTGGTGGTGATCTCCTGCTCGCGATATGCCGGCAGGCAGTGCTGCACCATGCAGCCCGGCTTTGCAGCAGCCAGCAGCTCATCATTGACCTGATAGCCCTGGAATGCCTTCATGCGGACTTCCTTCTCAGCTTCCTGACCCATAGACGCCCATGTATCAGTGATAACAACGTCTGCGTTCTCAGCAGCCTTCATCGGGTCATCGGTGATGAAAAAGTTCGGGTTCGGCTCTGCGAATGCCATAACCTCAGCGTCCGGACGGTAGTCCACCGGCGTTGCGATGGAAACCTTCATGCCGGTCTTGAGGCCGCCGACGATCAGCGAGTTTGCCATGTTGTTGCCGTCGCCAATGTAGCACATCTTGAGGCCCTCAAGAACGGCAAACTTCTCGCGGATGGTCATGAGGTCTGCCAGAACCTGACACGGATGGCAGAAATCAGTCAGACCGTTGATGATCGGAATAGAACCGTAGTTTGCCAGATCCTCTACTTCCTTCTGCTCGTAGGTGCGGATCATAATGCCGTCCAGATAGCGGCTCAGCACACGGGCCGTGTCCTGTACCGGCTCGCCGCGGCCGATCTGAAGGTCGCGATTGGACAGGAAAAGCGCCTGACCGCCCAGCTGATACATGCCGGTCTCGAAAGAAACACGGGTACGGGTGGAGGACTTCTGGAAGATCATGCCAAGGCTCTTGCCTTCCAGATGACGATGGGAAATGTTGTGCTTTTTCTCATACTTGAGCTGATCCGCCAGATCGAGCAGACCGATAATCTCCTCAGTGGAGCAGTCAAGCAGCTTCAGTAAATGCTTCATTGTAATAAACCCTTTCTGCAAATTAGTAGTTAGTAATTATTTGGATGCTGCTGTACCAGTGCGATAATCACGTTAATTACTAATTATCAAAATACTTTTGCCATGACAGCGAGTGCTTCATCCATCTCTTCCTTGGAAATGGTGAGCGGCGGGAGCAGACGAACGGCATTTTTGCCGGCGGTGATCGCCAGAACGCCGTTTTCGATCAACTTATTGGCAAACACGGAGTGCTTTCCTTCCTCAACGATGATGCCGAGCATGAGACCCATGCCGCGCACGCCCTTGATATTCGGCGAGCCAAGGGACAGGATGCCGTTGCGCAGGTACTCGCCCTTTTCGCGTACTTTCATCAGAAACTGGCCGTCACCGACAGTATCGAGCACGACGTTTGCTGCGGAGCAGACAATCGGCGTACCGCCGAAGGTGGTCGCGTGCGTGCCCGGCGTCAGGACGTTGCAGCAGGTATCCGCCGCCATGACAGCGCCGATCGGCATGCCGCCGCCAAGACCCTTTGCCATAGTGACAACGTCCGGCTTGATGTCGTACTGCTGGAAGGCAAACAGGCTGCCGGTACGGCCGATACCAGTCTGCACCTCGTCGATGATGAGCAGCATATCCTTCTCGCGGCAGAGCTTCTCTACCTCCTTGACAAACTCGCGGTCAAGCGGCAGGACACCGCCCTCACCCTGGATCAGCTCCATCATGATGGCGCAGGTCATATCGTCCGCCTTTGCGCGTACCGACTTGATGTCGTTGGCAACCGCGTAATCAAAGCCCTCGGTAAACGGGAAGAAATAGTTGTGAAAACGCTCCTGACCGGTGGCCTTCAGCGTGGTTACGGTACGGCCGTGGAAGGAGTTGATGAGCGTCAGCACCTTGAAGCGACCCTCACCGTACTTGTCGAACGAGTACTTACGAGCCAGCTTGATGGCACCCTCGTTTGCCTCGGCGCCCGAGTTAGCAAAGAATACCTTGCCGCCCAGATGCGTCTTTTCTACCAGCTTCTTGGCAACCTGAACCATCGGCTCGGTGGTGAACAGGTTGGAAACATGCATCAGCTTGTGCGCCTGCTTGTCGATTGCGTCAATGATCGCCGGATTGGCATAACCCAGACAGTTTACACCGATGCCGGAAGCAAGATCGATGTACTTCTTGCCCTCAACGTCCCACAGAGTCGCACCCTCGCCGTGGTCCAGCGCAATCGGGAACCGGCCGTAGGTATTCATTACATATTTGTTTTCTTCGCTTTTTAATTCATTGTAAGTCATAGGGTATCACCTTTTACCGGAGATACGGAGCGAATCATTCTCCATTCTCCATTTTCAATTCTCAATTACTGAAACATAGTGCCTGCGCCGATCTTAGAGAGCAGCTCGATCAGGATCGAATGCTTAACACGGCCGTCCAGAATAGTAGCACGCTCAACGCCCTTTCGGACTGCCTCAACGCAGCAGTCTACCTTCGGGATCATGCCGCCCTTGATCACGCCGTCACGCACCAGCTTGGGCACCTCGGACACCTTCAGGCGGTGAATGACACTGTCCGGGTCGTTGACATCCATCATCAGGCCGCGCACGTCGGTCAGCAGGATCAGCTTCTTTGCGCCGAGTGCGACTGCCAGCTTGCTGGCTGCGGTGTCGGCGTTGATATTGTAGTTGGTTTCATCGTCGATGCCCTGTGCAACGGTCGAAACGACCGGGATGTATCCCTGCTGCAGCACATCGATGACCGGAGCCGGGTCAACGTCCATGATATCACCGACGTAGCCGTAATCCGTGCCGGCACGGTCGGTCAGGCGCTTTGCCTGAAACAGACCGCCGTCCATGCCGCCAAGGCCGATGCCGCGTCCGCCTGCCTTCTCGAGCAGGGTTACAAGATCCTTGTTGACCTTGCCGCACAGCACCATCTGGACAATATCCATGGTTTCACGGTCGGTGTAGCGCAGACCGTTGACGAACTTGCTCTCCTTGCCGATCTTTCCCAGCATTTCGTTGATCTCCGGGCCGCCGCCGTGTACGATAACGACCTTGACACCGACCAGATTGAGCAGCACCAGATCGTGGATAACGGCATCCTTGAGTTCTTCGTTGATCATCGCGTTGCCGCCGTATTTTACGACAACAGTCTGACCGTAATATTCCTGAATGTACGGAAGCGCTTCGACCAGAATATTGGCGCGCAGCTCCGCATCAAGTTGAGTATCCATACTAATTCGTTCCTTTATCGGGAGTTTTCTTCGTTTTTAAGAATCAAGTTCTGTAATCACCGTTGATTTTAACGTAGTCGTAAGTAAGATCGCAGCCCCATGCAGTAGCGCTGTCCTCGCCCTCATTTACGTCAACTGCAATGGTAACCTCGCTCTCGGAGAGCACCTTCTTCGCCAGTTCTTCATCAAAATCCAGAGCAGCACCCTTCTCGCAGACTGCTACGCTGCCCGCTGCGGACTCGAACGCCACAGAAACGTACTCCGGACGGAACGGTGCCTTGGAGTAGCCCATTGCACACAGTACACGACCCCAGTTTGCATCTGCGCCGAACATCGCCGCCTTGACGAGATTGGAGCCGACAACGGCCTTGGCCAGTCGCTCAGCTACCTCCTCGGAGCGGGAGTTCTTAACGGTGCAGGTAACCAGCTTGGTTGCGCCTTCGCCGTCTGCAGCAATCTGGCGTGCCAGACGGGTGTTCACCTCGTTCAGCGCCTTGCAGAACGCCTGATATTCCTCGTCCTGCCACTCGATGAGCGTGTTGCCGGCCATGCCGTTTGCGAGCACGATGCACATATCGTTGGTGGAGGTGTCGCCGTCAACCGTTACGCGGTTGTAGGTCTTCTTGACGTTCTCCTGCAGGGCGTCGGTCAGCATTTCGTGCGTGATAGCGCAGTCGGTCGTGATGAAGGACAGCATGGTGCCCATGTTCGGATGAATCATGCCGCTTCCTTTGCAGATGCCGCCGATGCGGCAGGTCTTGCCGCCGATGGTGAACTCGACAGCCGCCGTCTTGGGCTTGGTGTCAGTGGTCATGATGGCACGGTTGGCCTTTTCGGAGGCATTGTCCTCCAGTTTAAGCTTCGGAAGGTGCTCCTCGATGCACTCGATGTTCAGGCGCTGGCCGATAACACCGGTGGATGCAACGGCAACGTCGGTTTCCGCAACGCCGAGCAGTTGAGCAGCTGCCTTTGCCATGCGGCGGGCGTTCTCCATGCCGTCCGGTGCGCAGGCGTTCGCGTTGCCTGCATTAGCAACGATAGCGCGTGCTACGCCATCCTCGAGGTGCTCCATGGTAACGTACAGCGGAGCCGCCTTAACGCGATTCATCGTGTAAGTGGCAGCCGCGGTGCATTCGCATTCGCTGAAAATGATCGCGGTATCATCATTGGTTCGGCTTTCCTTGACGCCGCAGCGCACGCTGCCCGCCTTGAAGCCCTTTGCGGCACAAACGCCGCCTTCGATAATCTTCATAACTATTTCCTCCTGCTGAAATCAGAGGTTTAAGCCGGTCGTTTCATCCAGACCGAGCATGATATTCATATTCTGCACGGCAGCGCCCGAAGCACCCTTGCCGAGATTGTCAAACAGCGCGGTGACGATCGTCTGCTCCTCGTGGCCGCAGACAATGAGCTTTAAGCTGTCGTGACCGGCCAGCGTGTTGGCGTAGATCATCGGCTCTTCCCCGCCGAACGGCGCCACGGTGACAAGCTGCTGACCCTCGTAGTGCTTGGCAAGCGTTCCATGCACAAGGTGTGCGTCTACGCCCGGGAGCATAACGGTAGTCGCCATGCCCTTGTAAAAGTCGCCAACGATCGGAACGAACACCGGCGCCTGCGTCAGACCGCAGATGTAGCCCATCTCCGGCAGGTGCTTATGATGCAGGTTCAGGCCGTAAATGCGCTCAGAATCGTGCCGCGGATCGCGGTTCTCGTCCTGATACTCCGCGATCATCTTCTTGCCGCCGCCGGAGTAACCGGTCAGTGAAGCACAGGTAAGCGCGGTGTCCTCGGCAATGATGCCGTTTGCTACCAGCGGGTAAACCGAGGAAATAAATCCGCTCGCGTGGCAGCCCGGATTAGCCACACGCTTAGAGTTCTTGATGGCTTCGCGGTGCGCCTTGGAAAGCTCGGCAAAGCCGTAGTCCCAATCCGGGTCGGTGCGGTGCGCGGTCGATGCGTCAATAACGCGGGTCGTGTCGTTCTCGATAAGCGAAACGGCCTCGCGTGCCGCCGCATCCGGCAGGCACAGAAACGCAATGTCGGCTGCATTGAGGAACTTGCGGCGCTCCTCGATGTCCTTGCGCTTGTCCTCGTCGATGAGCAGCAGCTCGATATCGTCGCGGCCGCCGAGACGCTCATAAATCTGGAGGCCGGTCGTGCCTTCCTTGCCATCAATGTAAATTTTAGGCTTCATCGTCCTCAACCTCCGCGATGAACTTGTCGATCTTGTCGATCTGGCGGGTTACCTCCTGCGGAGCCGGACCGCCGATGACCTTACGCTCGGCAACACAGGTGCGCAGGTCGAGTGCGTCGTATACGTCGTCGCCGAACTTGTTGGAAATTGCTGCAAAGTCACGCATGGTCATGGTCTCAAGGGTCTCATCGGCCTTGATGCACTGGTTGACCAGACGGCCGACCGTCTTGTACGCATCGCGGAACGGAACGCCCTTCTTGGTCAGGTAGTCGGCGCAGTCGGTCGCGTTGATGAAGCCGCGGGAAGCTGCCTTGCGCATGTTGTCGCGGCGGAGCGTCATGGTGGAGAACATCGGAGTGAATACCTCAAGGCACTGCTTTACCGTGTCGATTGCACCGAATACAGCCTCCTTGTCCTCCTGCATATCCTTGTTGTACGCCAGCGGCAGACCCTTGAGCACGGTCAGCATGGTCGTCAGCGCGCCGTAAACACGGCCAGTCTTGCCGCGGATCAGCTCGCAGACGTCCGGGTTCTTCTTCTGCGGCATGATGGACGAGCCGGTGGAGTATGCGTCGTCCAGCTCAACGAACTTGAACTCCCAGGAGCACCACGAAATAATTTCCTCGGACAGGCGGGACAGGTGCATCATCAGGATGGACAGCGCAGAGAGCAGCTCCACGCAGTAGTCACGGTCGGATACGCCGTCGAGCGAGTTGTCGGTCAGGCGGGCAAAGCCAAGCTGCTCACGAACGAAGTCGCGGTCGATGGGATATGTGGTCGAAGCCAGTGCGCCCGAGCCGAGCGGCATTTCGTCCATGCGCTCATAGCAGTCCTGCAGGCGGGATACGTCGCGCTTGAGCATGTTGGCATACGCCATCATATAATGTGCAAAGGTCGTCGGCTGTGCGCGCTGCAGATGGGTGTAGCCCGGCATAACCGCATCGAGATTCTCACGGCTCTTTACAGTCAGCGCCTTCATAAAGCCAAGGATCAGCTTGATGATCTCCTTGATCTCCTTCTTGACGTACAGACGCATATCGAGTGCAACCTGATCGTTTCTCGAACGGCCGGTGTGCAGACGCTTGCCGGTATCACCGATGCGCTCGGTCAGCAGCTGCTCGACGTTCATGTGGATGTCCTCGTAATCGAGCGAGAACTCAACCTTGCCGTCCTCGATATCCTTGAGGATGCCCTTCAGACCTTCGACGATCTTTTCGGCCTCATGCTCCTCGATGATGCCCTGCTTGCCCAGCATGGTAGCGTGCGCGATAGATCCGGTGATATCTTCCTTATATAAACGGCAGTCAAACAGGATGGAAGAGTTGAAATCGTTTACCACCAGATCGGTTTCCTTCTGGAAACGTCCTGCCCATAATTTTGCCATATTTATGTTACCTCACAAAACACTCATAGGGCGGCACACAACGGGCGTGCCGCCCTACGATTTCTTTTACTTACTTTTCAACAGACGGGAAATGCTCACCGGTCTTCTTGTACAGGATCTGATCGTTCAGGGCACGAACCTTGAGCGGCAGGCCGAACAGGTTGATGAAGCCTGCGGAATCTGCCTGATCGTAGCAGTCATCCTCGTTGAAGGTTGCCATATCCTCGGAGTACAGGCTGTACGGAGAGGTTACGGAAGCCGGGATGATGTTGCCCTTGTACAGCTTCAGCTTAACATCGCCGGTAACGGTCTCCTGGGTGGAGTCAACAAATGCAGAGAGCGCCTTGCGCAGCGGCGTGTACCACTGGCCATTGTAAACCAGCTCGCCGAACTTGAGAGCAACCTGATTCTTGTAGTGCGAGGTTTCCTTGTCGAGGGTGATCTCCTCCAGCTTTGCATGTGCTGCATACAGGATCGCACCGCCCGGAGTCTCATAAACACCGCGGCTCTTCATGCCGACCAGACGGTTCTCAACGATATCGAGGATACCGATGCCGTTCTCGCCGCCCAGCTTGTTCAGCTTCTCGATCAGGGCAACGGACTCGAGCTTCTCGCCGTCAACTGCGGTCGGAACGCCCTTTTCGAAGTGGATGGTAACGTAAGTCGGCTTGTCCGGTGCCATTTCCGGAGAAACACCCAACTCGAGGAAACCCGGCTTGTTGATCGGTGCTTCGTTGGACGGCAGCTCGAGGTCCAGACCCTCATGGCTGAGGTGCCACAGGTTCTTATCCTTGGAGTAGTTGGTCTCCTTGTTGATCTTCAGCGGAATGTTGTGTGCTTCCGCATACTCGATCTCCTTCTCACGGCTGTTCAGCTCCCAGAAACGCCACGGAGCGATAATATCCATCTGCGGTGCAAATGCGTGAATAGCCAGCTCGAAACGAACCTGATCGTTGCCCTTGCCGGTGCAGCCGTGGCAGATTGCGTCAGCGCCTTCCTTCAGCGCGATATCAACAATACGCTTTGCGATGATCGGACGAGCGAACGAGGTACCCAGCAGATACTGCTCGTAGGTTGCGCCCGCCTTCATGGTCGGGATGATGTAGTCATCAACGAAGTCCTTGGTCAGATCCTCGATGTACAGCTTGGACGCGCCGGTCTTAAGCGCCTTCTCCTCCAGACCGTCCAGCTCGGTGCCCTGACCGACATTGCCGGAAACCGCGATGACTTCGCAGCCATAATGCTCCTTCAGCCACGGGATGAGTACCGAAGTATCCAGACCGCCGGAATATGCCAGAACAACTTTGTTATATTTCTTTTCCATGTTTTTCGACCTCGCATTCTGCGTTTTTTTCGATGGTCTTATTATACTACCGCCATACTCATTTGGCAAGCAAAATTTATAATTATTTTCTCGATTGTATATTTATGCATACTATGAATTTAGATTTGATAAATAATGCTTGCACTTTCTGTAAAAACGTACTATTATATTATAAATGCACTGTGTCAAGACAGATTGCACGGAATGAATAAAAGCGCACAAAAAATGGTGCGCAAAGGGGCGTTTTTCGCAATGACCGAAAGAAATTTAACCATGCTCACTGACTTTTACGAGTTTACGATGGCGAACGGATACTTCGAAAAGGGTATCGGCAACCGCCGCGCATACTTCGATATGTTCTTCCGCCGTGTACCGGACGGCGGCGGATATGCCATCATGGCAGGCGTGGAACAGCTGATTGAATACTTCAACAACCTGCATTTTTCCGAGGAGGATATTGCATATCTTCGCAGCCGCAAGTGCTTCTCGGAGTCCTTCCTCAATTATCTGCGCGATTTTGAGTTTGAATGCGACGTATGGGCCGTACCCGAGGGCACGCCGGTATTCCCCGGCGAGCCGCTCGTAACGGTGGCCGGTCCGATGATCCAGGCACAGTTTGTCGAAACCATGATCCTGCTGACCATCAACCACCAGACCCTGATCGCCACCAAGGCGAACCGCATCACGCGTGCGGCAGAAGGTCGTACGGTGCTCGAGTTCGGCTCCCGCCGTGCACAGGGCTACGACGGCGCTATCCTCGGTGCCCGCGCTGCCTACATCGGCGGCTGTCAGGGTACCGCCTGCGTTCTGTCCGACCGTGACTACAAGATTCCGGCCGGCGGCACGATGGCGCACTCCTGGGTGCAGATGTTTGACAGCGAGTACGAAGCCTTCAAGGCTTATGCGGATATTTATCCGGATAACTGCGTATTCCTGGTTGACACTTATAATGTACTCAAGTCCGGTGTGCCGAACGCAATCCGCGTTGCCAAGGAACTGGAAGCGGAGAAGGGCATCCGCGCACGCGGCATCCGTCTGGATTCCGGCGATATCGCTTACCTTTCTATCGAGGCCCGCAAAATGCTCGATGCCGCCGGCTTTGAGGACATGCAGATCATGGCGTCCAATTCGCTCGATGAGTATCTGGTACGCGACCTGCTCGTGCAGGGTGCCCGCGTAGACTCGTTCGGCATCGGCGAGCGGCTCATCACCTCCAAGTCCGAGCCGGTATTCGGCGGCGTATACAAGCTGGCTGCCGTTGAGGACGAAAACGGCGAGATCATCCCGAAGATCAAGGTTTCCGAGAACGTCGAGAAGATCACCACGCCGCACTTCAAGCAGGTGTACCGCCTGTTCGACAACAAGACCGGCAAGGCACTTGGCGATGTGCTCACCGTACACGACGAGCAGATTGATGCTTCCCTGCCGTATGTGCTGTTCCATCCTGTCTACACCTGGAAGCAGCGTATTGTTACCGATTATACGGTTCGTCCGCTGCGCGTACAGCTGTTCAAGCACGGCAAGTGCGTTTACAACAGCCCGGATGTTGAGGACATCCGCAAGTACTGCATCCGTGAGGTTGATACTCTGTGGGATCAGATCAAGCGTTTCGAGAATCCGCAGACCTACTTCGTGGATCTCTCCAAAAAGCTGTGGAGCTGCAAGAACGAGCTTCTTGAAGCCTGCCGCATCTAAACAAGCAAATTTGCAGACAGCGAACCGCAACGGTTCGCTGTTTCTTTGCGCCATCATCGCAAGATTGTATAAAAGCTGTGCAGCACCCCTGCACAGGATTTCACTACTATAGCCTGTTTCAGCAGTTTTTCACAGAAACACGCTATCTTTTCGCAGATGTAAATCGCAAGAATTTAGTAGCACATCACATCACAGGAGATTATACTAATAATCGCGGTCAAAAAAAGAAGACCGCATATTCCACGCAAATTGAAGGGACACATCAATGAAAGCATTTTTATCTTCCCTGAGCCGCAGCAAACGCTATGTTGTCGCGGAACTGTTTCTTGTTTATTTCGCACAGGGACTGAGCTCCATCATGCTCGGCTCCGTGCTGCCGGATTTACGCGCGGCCTACGCGCTGGATTACCAGATCGGCGGTACGCTGCTGTCCGCGCAGTCGATCGGCTATCTCGGCATCGGCCTGCTGTCCGGTCTGGCTGCCATCAAATGGGGACTCAAACGCGCGTACCTCATCCTGTATTATGTATTCGCGGTCGGCTTTGTCATGCTGCTGACCAACGGCTCGCCGGTCTGGCTGCTGGCGGCCATGTTCCTGACCGGCATTTCCAAGGGCGCTATCACGGATTACAACAACCGCGTAATGAGCGAATACGCGAACGGCAGCGCGACCCCGCTCAACATGATGCACGCGGCGTATGCATTTGGTGCGTGTGTGGCGCCGCTGGCCGTACTCGCCTGCCATAAGCTAGGCGGTGACAACGGCTGGCGTCTTGCGCTCGAGATTTCCATTGTACTGCTGACGGCTTCATTTATCTTCGGTCTGTTTATGAAGATGGATGACGATAAATCCACAAAAACCGAGCAGAAATCCGCAACCGATTACAGCTTTTTTCGCGAAAAGCTGTTCTGGCTGTGCACAGCGCTCTGCTTTTTCTACGAGGCTGTTGAGGCTTCCATGATGGGCTGGCTGACCAGCTTTTACATTGATTCCGGCGTGCTCGCCGCAGACGCTGCGCAGATCATCACTTCCCTGCTGTGGGTTTCGCTGTTGATCGGCCGCTTCTCGTGCAGCGTGATCGCTGCGAAGTTCCGTCCGTGGCAGATGATCACGGTCATGTGCTTCGGCGTGGCGGCGTTCCTCGTGCTGCTCGTCACCGGAACCACGCTGCCGATTCTCACCGTTGCGACGATTGGTCTGGGTCTGTGCATGTCCGGCATGTACGGCACAACGGTGGCCAATGCCGGAGATTTGTTCTCGCGCTATCCGGCATCCATGGGCATTTATGTTACACTTAACGGCTTCGGCGCGGCTATGGCTCCGGCTGCGATCGGCATCGCTGCCAACCGCGCGGGTATCCGCTGGGGTTTTGCTACTCTGCTGATCGCAGGCGTGCTGCTCGTTGTCTCGGCAGTGCTCAATGCACGGTATTTCAAGGGCAGACAGCATAGCAAGGCGGTTTCCCGCGCCTAAAAAGCACAAAAAAACCTCTCTCAAGCGTTTTGAGAGAGGTTTTATTTTTATTTCGTTGCCGTTTCCGGCTCCTGCTCGACAGCCTGCCTTGCAGCTCTTGCGGCAAGGTGTGTCTCCAGCCAACGGGAAATATCTCCGAAGGTTTCAAGTCTGTCAAGCTCGTTGAGCACCTCGTGGCGCGCATCCTTATAAAAGATGACCTCGATATTCTTCACGCCGTTGCCGCGGTACAGATTGACCGTACGGCGCACACCCTCACCGTACCGCCCGACCGGGTCCTTATCACCCGAGATGAACAGCAGCGGCAGGTCCTTCGGTGTTTTCCGGAAGGTCACCGGATTGTTCGCCTTGGTGATGAGCGTAAACAGGTCGCGGAATCCGGTCGCGGTAAACACGAAATTGCATTTTTCATCCGACTGATAGAGCGACACGACCGCCTCATCGCGGCTGAGCCAGTCAAACACGGTTTTCGGCTGCTTGATTTTCCTGTTGAAGCCCTTGAACACCAGATTGGACAGCAGTCCGCTGCGATAGGTGATGCCGCGTGAGCGCGCTACCGAATCCGCAAGATGTACGATGCTGCCGGAGGCAGCGATCGGACCGACTGTTCCGATAAGAATGCAGCCGGACAGCTTCTCTCCGTAATCGAGCAGGTACAGCCGTGCGATCAGCGAACCCATCGAGTGCCCGAGCAGGAAATACGGCAGGTCGGGATAGCGGCGCTGCATCAGGTCGGTCAGGTGCTTGACATCCTCAACAAGATACTTCCAACCGTCGCGGGCGGCAAAAAAACCGAGATCCGCCGTGCGTGAGACCGATGCTCCGTGTCCGATATGATCGTTTCCGCAGACAATGAAGCCCAGTCCGCAGAGATACTTCGCAAACGCGGTATAGCGCGAAAAATACTCGCACATGCCGTGAGACAGCTGTACGATACCGCGCACCTCTACTCCTTCGGGAACAAGAATATAATAGGTGACATTGGAAACACCATTGGCACTTTTGTAAATATTTTGCGTACACTTGATATTCATATGCAACACCCGATCATGGACTGTACTTCTTCACTGTTAATACTATACCACAAATCCACTTATTGTGCACCTGTTTTTGATAAAGTTCACAGTTCATTTAAAAATACACTGTCAAAAACTGCTGATTTTAAAATGCCTTTCCCAACCGCAAATTATGCAGGATTACGATATTGCAAACAGCGGTCGATGTGCTACAATAAAATAAACCACGGGCAATCAGTACTGCCCAATCCCAAAGAAAGAAGGATATACCCATGCCGTATATTGCTGTTACCACTTCCAAGGCCCTGTCCGACGAGCAGAAGGACGAGCTGAAGAAGACCATCGGCCAGAAGATTTCCCTGATTCCGGGCAAGACCGAGGCTGCTCTGATGGTTGACATCTCCGACAACCACACCATGTACTTTGCAGGCGAGAAGCGCAAGCTGGCGTACGTTGATGTTCGCTGCTACGGTTCGACCGAGTTTGAGAACAAGAAGGCGCTGACCGAGGCACTGTTTGATGCTGTCGAGCTGCACACCGGTCTGCACGATGACAGCATTTACCTGACGTACACCGAGTTCTCCAACTGGGGCACCCGCGGTACCATGAAGTAAACTGCAGAAAGACGCTGAGAGGGTTCTCGGCGTCTTTTTTGGTTTCGGATGGAGAATTGCGAATGTCTGAATTTTCAGAATGTTCACATTTGAGCGATTGACGTTCGCCCGCTTTCGGTCTATTATAGTTTACAAGTAAACCGTTTACCGAAAGGAGGACACCGCATGTCCGGCTCTCCCCACGATTTTGCCGCCGATGCGTTCCACGCGGGTCAGCTGTACCGCAGCTGCTTTCGTGAGCTGACCGAAAGCTGCGGCTTTACGCCAAATGAGATGTTCGTGCTGCTGTTTCTGTACCGCAACGCGCCCGAGCAGGACACCGCAACTGTCATTGCACAGGCGTGGAACGTTTCCAAGCCGCTGGTGACGCGCAGCGTAAACGGACTGCAGAAGCGCGGTCTGCTCTACTGCGTGCGCGACGAGAACGACCGCCGTTTGGTACACCTGCACCTGTCTGATGAAGGACACGCTGCCGCCCAAACGCTCCATCACCGCTGTGAAACCTTTGCGCTGACACTGCAGCAGGGTATCTCCGAGCAGGAAATGCAGACCCTGTGCAGTGTGATGCAGAAAATGCAGCGAAACCTCAACGATTTACTCGAAAGGACAAATCTCACATGAATAACAACCCAAAAGGGACGAAAAACCCCAAAAAACCGCTGATCTTCTATTATGCTGTCATGCTGCTCGTGCTTATGATGCTCAACTGGCTGCTGTTTCCGAGCTTGCTGCAGCGGCAGGTGACCGAAGTCGGCTACGACGAGTTCATCTCCATGGTGGACAAGGGTCAGGTCGAGACCATCGCTTATGACAAGCAGAACCAGGAGATCACCTTCGAGGCCAAGAACGACAAGGGCAAGGACGCACTCTACAAGACTGGCATCTTCCCGGATGACGAGCTGGTCGGCCGTCTGCTAGGGGCCAATGTCAAGTTTGCCGCCGAGATCCCGACCCAGACCTCTCCCCTGCTGAGCATGCTCATCAGCTACGTTGTGCCAATTGTGCTCATTATCGCGGTCGGTCAGTGGCTGCAGAAAAAGATGATGAAGAACATGGGCGGCAACATGATGAGCTTCGGCAAATCCAACGCCAAGATTTACGCCGAGACCGAGACCGGCAAGACCTTTGCCGATGTCGCCGGTCAGGATGAAGCCAAGGAGGCCCTCACCGAGATCGTGGACTTCCTGCACAACCCGAACAAGTACGCCTCCATCGGCGCGAAGCTGCCCAAGGGCGCACTGCTGGTCGGCCCTCCGGGCACCGGCAAAACGCTGCTGGCCAAGGCCGTTGCCGGTGAAGCGCATGTGCCGTTCTTCTCCATCTCCGGCTCGGAGTTCGTCGAAATGTTCGTCGGCATGGGCGCGGCCAAGGTGCGCGATCTGTTCAAGCAGGCCAGCGAAAAAGCACCGTGCATCGTGTTCATTGACGAGATTGATACCATCGGTAAAAAGCGCGACGGCGCAGGCATGGGCGGCAACGATGAGCGCGAGCAGACGCTCAACCAATTGCTGACCGAGATGGACGGCTTTGACGGCACCAAGGGCGTCGTTATTCTGGCGGCGACCAACCGTCCGGAGTCGCTTGACCCGGCTCTGCTGCGTCCGGGCCGTTTTGACCGCCGCATTCCGGTGCAGCTGCCTGATCTGCAGGGTCGTATCGCGATTTTGAAGGTGCACGCAAAGGACGTTCATATGTCCGGCAATATCGACTTTAACTCGATTGCCCGTGCAACTTCGGGTGCGTCCGGTGCTGACCTCGCCAACATCATCAACGAGGCGGCTCTGCGTGCCGTTCGTCTTGGACGCAACAGCGTCATTCAGGCCGATCTGGATGAGAGCGTCGAGACCGTCATTGCCGGTGCGCAGCGCAAGAACGCCGTGCTCAGCGCCAAGGAGAAGGAGATTGTTGCGTACCACGAGATCGGTCACGCACTGGTGGCTGCCAAGCAGACCGACTCCGCGCCTGTCACCAAGATTACCATTGTGCCGCGCACCTCGGGTGCACTCGGCTACACCATGCAGGTGGATGAGGGCGAGCACAATCTGATGAGCAAGGATGAACTGCTGAACAAGGTGGCAACGCTCACCGGCGGCCGTGCAGCCGAGGAGTTGATTTTCGGCTCGATTACGACCGGTGCATCTAATGACATCGAGCAGGCCACCAAGCTGACACGCTCGATGATCACGCGCTACGGCATGAGCCGCAAGTTCGATATGGTTGCTCTCGAGACCGTAACGAATCAGTATTTGTCGGGAGATACCGCGCTCGCCTGCTCGGCGGAGACCGCGGCGAAGATTGACGAGGAAGTGATTGCCACCGTCAAGACCGCGCATGAGAAGGCCATCGGCATCCTGCAGAATAATATGGATGCCCTGCACCGGCTCGCGCATTTCCTGCTGGAGAAGGAAACCATCACCGGCGAGGAATTTATGGATTTGCTGCATAAGAGCGAATAAGAGAAAGCCTCTCTCGTTGCGAGAGAGGCTTTTCTTATTCGAATTGAGAATGTCGCTATCCTTGCGTGAGTTCCGTCCGCGCTGCGACGAGGTATCGCGCATTGCGCGATTATTTAATTATCGCCCATCGGGCGAACTCATTCATTTTCCATTCTCCATTCTCAATTATTTTCACCGTAATGTTAAAATCTCTGCCGGATGCTCAAACCTGAGGTCGGACGTTAGCTTCTCCGCCTCGGAGCATCCCCACAGAGCGAGAACACTCTTGACGCCGGCGCTCCTGGCGCACTGCATATCGTACTCGCTGTCGCCGATATAGACGGCGTCCTCGGGTTTACAGCCGAACCGACGCAGACACTCGAGCAGAGCGTCCGGCGCAGGCTTAGGATGCTCAACATCATCCGCGCAGATAATCTCATCAAACCACGGCGTGAAGCCAATCGGCTTGATGCCTTGCTCAAGCTGCAGGCGCGTGCGCGAGGTAACAATACCACACAGACATCCGCCGTTCCGCAGTTCGGCTATCACCTCGGGGATGCCGTCGTACATCGGGATTTCGTCCAGCCGGTCATACGCCAGTGCTTCCCAGCGAGCCATGATCGGCTCGACCCGCTCGGCTGGAATGCTTAATTTCGCCAATGCTCGTCTGCCCGGCATACCGAAGGAGAAAATCAGCTGCTCATAGGTGAAATGATAACCGAACTCGGCAAGCGCAGTACGCATCGCCCACTGGTCTACCTTTGAGGAGTCGATCAGCGTGCCGTCAATGTCAAAAACAAAGTATTTCATGTGGTTTCCTCCATCTTTTTCGCCAAGGTAAATAATCCTCGGGTGTAGTCCTGCTCGAAGGACCGGGACAGCTCTATCACCGGCATGGCCTGCTCCGGCAGCGCCTGCGCACAGCTTTCGCGTATCTGCGATACCTTATCGGTCAGACGGGAATCGGCATACAGCACCACCCTGTCCGGATTGATGAGCGCCGCACAGCCACAGATGACCTTGGTGAAATAGTCGCTCATATCCGCGCCTGCAAAGTGATTCTGCGCGTATTCGAGATTGTGTTTAATCGGCAGATAGTGTAATTCACCGGCAAAGCCTGCGGCACCGCCCCAGACCTTTCCGTCCAGCACGATACCTGCGCCTGCGCCCAGCTTGCCGATGTAAATACACACGACGGCTTTCGGTGTGGGCGTGTACTGCGCCGCGTAGCCTGCGGCCACGACCTGCATATCGCGAGCCGCCATACACGGCAGGCCGGTTTTATCACGAAGATACGCACTAAGGCTTACGCCCCGCAGCTCAGGGTAGCCAAAGCTCTCGGTGACGATGCCGTTATGCATCGTTCCGGCAAAGCCGAGTACCACCGCTGCAAGCCGCGGGTAACGCGCCCTAACACGCATCAGAAGCGTGTCGAGAAGTTCGCGCACATCGCCGGAGCCGGTCTGCTGTTCCTGTTCGAGCGGTGTGCCGTCGAGGTCACACACAAACCAGTGCAGCGTGTCCTGCTCCAGCCGCAGACACAGGAACAGCCTGTACTGCGGGTTCAGCCGGTATTGCATGGCGCAGCAGAGCCGTGTTCTCCCGCTTGAGTTTTCCTGTGTCTGCCATGGCGCGCCTCTTTTCAAAACGCTTTTTCATAGTGTGTTAATTTCTTAGGATTAGCATATCTTCTGTGGGCGGTTCTGTCAATGCTAAATTAGGAATTAACGTGAGGGTTTATTGGCTACGTAATATTGTCCTTTCCATTCCACCCATAATATGTTATACTGTTCGCAAAGGAAGAAGGAGACAAAAAATGTCCACTACAATTTCAATCTCGGTGATGTGCTCTGTGGGGAGCCTGACCTGCGGTATACTTTCACTTGTACTGCCGCTCATTGCACTGGCCAGACGAAAAAACGCGCTTCCATTTGCAGCGGTCAGTATGGGTTTGTGCTCACTGGCGTTGCTCGGGCAGATTTTCGAGTACAATGTCCGCGTATATGCACAGGATTTCAGCGCCCTTCTGGATACATCGTTCGCTATTCGGTTCTGCGCAGTCGTACTGTTCCTGCTGGCGGCTGTTGTAAACGCGGGCGTGTGTATGTACCAGATGAAACGCAGCGTAAAGCAACACCCGCAACATTAATTTACCATAGATAATACACAATAAAACCAAAACCGCCTTTTCAGGCGGTTTTATTATTTTAACAAGGTCTTACAGCTGCCGGTTTGAGGCGGATTGACCTTGCAGGCCTGACAATATTTGAAATCCACTCCCTTTAGGTCTATGCAGATGAGTTACAGGCGATGTGCCAAGCCAACGTACCCTATGGTATACCTTTAATAATAAGATAGAATCATGTGAAGAAGGGTAAATCGCTACGTTATCTTCACTCTCCACTCTTAATTACTCCGTTGATTTCCGCTTCGGCAGATTGAAGTCAATCCCGGTGAGCATTTTCACAATCCACAGCAGGAACAGCAGCACGAGCACCGGCAGCACGCACGAGGTAACGATCAGCACAGCGAGTGCCTCCATGACATTGCTGAGCAGTTTTTCAAACTTTTCCGTCACGCCGGAGACCGCATTTTGCACCGAGGACGTGATACCCGACCAGAAACCGCTCTTTTCACTGTCCGAATCCGAGTCCGAACCCGCACTGGTATCGATAGCTTCCGCTGCACTTTGCGCGTCCTCAATGGTCTGCGACAGCGAGGTTTCATAGGTGGCCTCGATCATGCGCGATACTGTGATGCCGCCCGGAACGGCAAGCCAAACCGCCATGCCGAACAGCGCCAGCTTGAATGCGAGCTTCGCCAGAATCTCGCTGCTGCGGAACTGCCGGACGATGAGCAGCACGCACACCGCCGGTAAAATAAACCGAAAAACCGCGTATCCGGTAATGGTGAGCAGGTATTTCTCCAGCATAATGGCGCACAGTACGATCAGAAAGTCCGACGTGAGATCAGCCAGCTTTTCTGCGATGGCGCTGCCCGTGTCTCCCGGCAGAGCCGAAACAGCTGCAGATGCTGCCGTGGAAGCCGCAGTCAGCTTCATCACAGTCGCCTGCTTTTCGTTTAAATATTCAATGCTCGTCCGGTGCGTCTCCGGTGAAGACTGCCATCCCGAAATGCCGAAAAAGCACCCGAGTCCGATTATCAACAGCAGCACACACGAAACGATTCGCTTTGTCAGTTCGTTCATTTTATCCCTCATCTCTATCAGAAAACCCCCAACGGTCAGACAGACTAACGATTGGGGGTTGTTCACACTTATATGATTACTTGCTCCAGGCTGCCTTGGCTGCGCCTTCCTTGAATACCTCGTGGAAGCCCTTGACATTCGCTGCAATGTCACCGCCGAACACGGCAGAACCTGCTACGATAACGTCTGCACCGGCGGCTACGATGTCGGCGGTATTGTTCAGCTTTGCACCGCCGTCAATCTCCAGCTCGCACTTATAGCCATTCTTCTGGATTTCCGTGCGGACAGCCTTGATTTTGTCCATGCACTCCGGGATAAAGCCCTGACCGCCAAAGCCCGGCTCAACGGTCATGATCAGCACCATATCGCAATACGGCAGCAGCGGGAACAGCACCTCAGCGGGGGTTTTCGGCTTGATAACGCAGGCTGCCTTGACACCGGCTGCGCGGATTTTCTTCAGCTGCTCGAGCGTATCACCGTTGGACTCGTAGTGTACGGTGATGATATCCGAGCCGGCCTTGATGAAGTCATCCAGATACTGGTCCGGGTCCGAGATCATCAGATGTACATCGAGCACCTTGTCGGTTGCCTTGCGCAGCGCCTTAACCACCGGAGCGCCGATGGTGATATTCGGCACGAAGTGACCGTCCATAACGTCAACGTGAACATATTCCGCACCGGCATCGGTGGCAATTTTAATATCGCGTGCAAGATTTGCAAAATCTGCGGACAGAATAGACGGTGAGAGCTTGATTTCCATGACAGTTCCTCCTGTAACCGCAGAGTATTCCGCGGCATAATTTGATACCAGACGCGCCTGTATGCTCAACCGGTTTGCACGGCGCCGTCTTTTTGAATACGAGGGCGGCATGCACGGTCGCCCTCCTCTTGACTTACATTATATCACACCTCTTTGGAAATTGAAAGAAAAGAGTGTGGAGTGGAGATAACATAACGGCTTCATCTTCTTCACACCGCTGCATCTTGTCACATCCTGCGGTTTCCATTTTTAATGAGCTATACCCAGAAGAAGGCTGCACCACACCGTCAATTACCGTTTGCTAATTCCTGATTACTAATTTGTTCTAACGGTATAGAAAACTTCTCCATCGAAATCAACAATATTTTGTCGCCCTCACCGATTGATTTATCTGCGTGAAAAAGGTAGAATAGAAGTATCATGCAATAAAGGAGCGAACACGATCATGAGCGTCAATCGTTGTTATTCCGAGAAAAAAAACGGCTTCGATGTCGAAGCACGCAGCCTGTTCTCCAGCCTGCACGACCTGTTGGAAATCAAAAACCTGACTCATGTGCGCTATCTCTGCCGCTACGACGCAGAGGGACTTGCACCTGAGACCTACGAGAAGGCAAAGGGCATCGTATTCTCCGAGCCTATGGCTGATGTGTGCTACGACGAGGACTTTCCCCGTCCGGAAGGCGCTCACACCATCCTTGCGGTAGAGCCGCTGCCCGGTCAGTTCGATCAGCGCGCCGATTCCTGTGCACAGTGCATCCAGCTGCTCACCGGCGGCGAACGCCCGACCGTTGCCGCTGCTAAAATCTACGTTCTGGAAGGCGAACTCACCGCTGAGGACATGGACAAGATTCGCGGCTACCTGATCAACCCCGTGGACACCCGCGAGGCTTCGATGGACAAGCCTGCTACCCTCAAGGTAGAATACGCTATCCCGACCAGCGTTGCGTCTGTTGTCGGCTTCACCCACATGGACGAGAGGGCGCTCTCTGACCTGCTGCACCACATGGGTCTTGCGATGGACCTTGACGACCTCAAGTTCCTGCAGACCTACTTCCGCGACACCGAGAAGCGCGACCCGACCATCACCGAGGTCCGCATGGTCGATACTTACTGGTCTGACCACTGCCGCCACACCACCTTCCTCACCCAGATCGACGACGTAAAGTTCGAGGACCAGATGGTGCAGGATGCATTTGACCGCTACATGGCTGCCCGTGTGGAGGTCTACGGCGAAGAAAAGGCCGCCAAGCGTCCGGTAACGCTGATGGACATGGGCACCATCGCCGCTAAGGTGCTCAAAAAGCGCGGCTACCTGAAGAATATCGACGAGTCCGAGGAGATCAACGCCTGCTCCATTAAGGTGAAGGCACTCGTGAACGGCCACTACGAGGACTGGCTGCTCATGTTCAAGAACGAGACCCACAACCACCCGACCGAGATCGAGCCGTTCGGCGGCGCGGCTACCTGCCTCGGCGGTGCGATCCGCGACCCGCTGTCCGGTCGCTCCTACGTTTATCAGGCGATGCGCGTGACCGGTGCGGGGGACCCGACCGTACCGCTGTCTGAGACCCTCGAACACAAGCTGCCGCAGCGCAAGCTGTGCCAGACCGCTGCTGCGGGCTACTCCTCCTATGGCAACCAGATTGGCCTTGCTACCGGCCTCGTACACGAAATTTACCATCCGGGTTATGTTGCAAAGCGCATGGAGATCGGCGCTGTTGTCGGTGCAGCTCCGCTGGAGAACGTCATCCGCGAGGTACCCGAGCCGGGCGACATCGTTATCCTGCTCGGTGGCAAGACCGGCCGCGACGGCTGCGGCGGCGCAACCGGCTCCTCCAAGAAGCACACTGAAGAATCGCTCGAAACCTGCGGTGCAGAGGTCCAGAAGGGCAATCCGCCGGAAGAGCGCAAGATTCAGCGTCTGTTCCGCGACGGCAATGTCACCCGCATGATTCGCCGCTGCAACGACTTCGGTGCGGGCGGTGTATCCGTTGCCATCGGCGAGCTGGCTGACGGTCTGGACATCGACCTGAACGCCGTACCGAAGAAGTACGACGGTCTGGACGGCACCGAGCTGGCCATCTCCGAGTCGCAGGAGCGCATGGCTGTCGTTGTCCGTGCAAAGGACGTAGACGCCTTTATTGCCGCAGCTGCCAAGGAGAATATCGAGGCTGTTGTTGTCGCAACCGTTACCGACAAGAACCGCCTGTGCATGACCTGGAACGGCGTCAAGATTGTCGATGTTTCCCGCGATTTCCTCAACACCAACGGCTGCTCTAAGCACGTTGACGCAGAGGTTGGCGCACTGCCGACTCCGTCCATCTCCTGCGCTCCGGCAGGCAATTCCGAGAAGGAAAAGCTGCTGAACCACGCCTCTACCCTCGGCATCTGCCTCGAGCGCGGTCTGGTTGAGCGTTTCGACGGCTCCATCGGCGCAAGCTCGGTATTCATGCCGTTCGGCGGCAAGTATCAGCTGACCCCGACGCAGGTTATGGCGGCTACCATGCCGGCCCTGAACGGTCAGTGCGAGACCGCCTCCGTTATGGCGTTCGGCTTTGACCCGTATTTTACCGAGCAGAACCCGTATCTCGGCGCTTCTTCCGCGGTAATCGAGTCCGTGGCAAAGCTGGTCGCAGCGGGCTGTGACTTTGAAACCGCTTACCTCACCTTCCAGGAGTATTTCGAGCGTCTCGGCAAGGACCCGAAGCGCTTCGGCAAGCCGCTCTCCGCCCTGCTGGGCGCGTACACCGCACAGGAGAACCTGTGTCTGGCAGCCATCGGCGGCAAGGACTCCATGTCCGGCTCGTTCGACGATATGGACGTACCGCCCACGCTGGTTTCCTTCGCAATCGCACCGCAGGACGCTTCCCGCCTCATCTCTCCTGAGTTCAAGGCGGCAGGTCATCCGGTTTACTTCTTCGATGCACCGTACAATCAGGACGGCACGCCGGATTACACCACGCTCAAGTTTATGTGGAACGAGGTTGCAAACCTGATTGCGTCCGGCAAGGCGGTTTCCGCGTGGGCGCTGTCCACCGGTGGTATTGCCGAGGGTGTTTGCAAGATGGCGCTCGGCAACAAGATCGGCTTTAAGATGGACGATTCCTTCCCGGCTGACGCGCTGTACCTCAAGAACTTCGGCGGCATCCTGATCGAAGCCGCATCCGAACTCCCGGCTTACTGGCTGGTCGGCTATACCACCGACGATGAGAAGATCACGGTTGCCGGTGAGTCCGTCACCATCGACGAGCTGACGAATGCCTTCGAGGGCAAGCTCGAGAGCGTGTTCCCGACCAAGGCGGCTGCTTCCGACGAGCATCTGACCAAGGTTTCCTTCACCGAGCGCAATGCTGCCGCTCCGGCAGTCAAGAGCGCAAAGCCGCTGGCGGTTATTCCGGTATTCCCCGGCACCAACTGCGAGTACGACACCGCCCGTGCGGTCGAGAATGCAGGCGGTGCGGCTGAGATCGTCGTTGTCCGCAACTTCTCCGCGGATGCCCTCCGTGAGAGCGCAGAGCAGCTCGAGAACTCTATCCGCAAGGCGCAGATGGTTATCCTGCCGGGCGGCTTCTCCGGCGGTGACGAGCCGGACGGCTCGGGCAAGTTCATCGCGTCCTTCCTGCGTGACGCAGGCATCAAGGACAGCATCCACGAGCTGCTGAACAAGCGCGACGGTCTGATGCTCGGCATCTGCAACGGCTTCCAGGCGCTCATTAAGCTGGGTCTGGTTCCCTACGGCGAAATCCGTGACGAGATGACCGGCGACGACCCGACGCTGACCTTCAACCTCATCGGCCGCCACCAGAGCCGCTACGCCACCACCCGCGTAGCCTCTGTGAAGAGCCCGTGGCTGTCCTCCTGCAACGTCGGTGACCTGCATTCCATCGCGTTCTCGCACGGTGAGGGTCGCTTCGTAGCGCCGCAGCACGTCATTGACGACCTGATTAAGAACGGTCAGGTAGCGTTCCAGTACACCGATCTGAACGGTGAGCCGTCCATGGATATCGCGTGGAACCCGAACGGCTCCATGTGCGCCATCGAGGGTATCACCTCGCCGGACGGCCGTGTCCTCGGCAAGATGGGCCACACCGAGCGTTACAGCCCGTTCGTCGGCAAGAATATCTACGGCGAAAAGTATCAGCCGCTGTTTGCAAACGGTGTGAAATACTTTAAGTAAACGTTTCAGCAGAAAGCGCCCTCGGAGAGGGCGCTTTCACTGTTCACGGATGCAATTATACTTAATTAGTAGTTAGTAATTAAGAGCGCTGCCACGCCAGTTAAGAAGATAAGCACTGGTGCGGCAGCACCTTTAATTACTAATTTCTCATTACTAATTAGCAGAACTGATTTCTAATTGAAAGAAGGTTTTTAGATGGTTCACTACGACCACAAAGTCCAATACTACGAAACCGACGGCATGGGCATCGTCCACCACTCGAACTACATCCGCTGGTTCGAGGAGGCGCGCGTGGACCTGCTCGAGCAGCTCGGCTTTGGCTACGACCGCATTGAAGAGGCCGGTTACAGCGGTCCGGTGCTGGAGGTCTCCTGCCAGTACAAAACCATGTCGAAATTCGGCGAAACCGTGCGAATCGAAGCATCTATCACGCAGTACAACGGCGTGCGCATGACGCTGCACTATGATGTCTACGACAAGGCAACCGGCACGCTACGCTGTACCGGCGACAGCCGCCACTGCTTTATCAACGCCGAGGGCAAACCGGCTATCCTCAAGCGGTGCTGGCCGGAGTTTGACGCGGCACTGGCTGCAAATACTGTCAAAGAGTAAAAAAACCGTCATCTCTGCATGAAGTGACCCCAAAAAGTTAGACAATATTTTGAAGTAAAAATTGTTCAAGCAGC
>ENA-ORUQ01000278-ORUQ01000278.1-human-gut-metagenome-genome-assembly--contig:-NODE-278-length-60944-cov-7.972787_pt1 | contig 60944 bp, 44 predicted proteins | sample MGYA00242081_ERZ509211 | MGnify/ENA primary metagenome ERZ509211 (study PRJEB26280, sample SAMEA2338785) | human gut metagenome | biome: human gut; feature: human-associated habitat; material: faeces...
GAGAAATCTTATCCATAAAAAATGCCCCCTTTCAGATAAACAGTTTTATTTTTTTCAACTGTCTACCTAAAAGGGAGCATACCATTTATCTGTTGGGGTTCGTCTATTTAGCCAAAACCCAGAATTATTTATCCAGCTTCTTAGCAGCGAGCATTGTTTCTACCACCGCTCTTACGATAGCTTCTAATCCTTCTTCGTCTACTTTTTCTTCTTCTGGAACGCTTAATGCAGCAGTTACGATAGACATGCTGTATACTTCTTCTGCGTTACATCCACGGCTTAAGTCGTTGATTGGAGCGTTAAGTCCCTGTAATACAGGACCTACTGCTGTATATCCACCTAAACGGGAAGCAATCTTATATCCGATGTTAGCTGCGTTGATGTCAGGGAAGATAAATGTGTTAGCCTGTCCAGCTACTGGTGAACCAGGACATTTTACTTCTGCTACTTCTGGAGATACAGAAGCGTCGAACTGAATCTCACCCTCTACTGCTAATTCAGGAGCAGCTTCTTTAATCTTCTTTGTTGCGTTAGCCACCTTTGTTACAGAAGGTCCTTTACCAGAACCAAGTGTAGAGTAAGATAACATAGCTACTTTAGGATCGATTCCGAAAATCTTAGCTGTTTTAGCAGATTCGATAGCAATCTCTACTAAATCATCTTCGGATGGATCAATATTGATAGCACAGTCACCCATAGCAATCTTCTCGTCTCCTCTTACAAGGATGAAGCAAGAGCTTACGATGTTGTTGCCTGGTTTTGTTTTGATGAGCTGAAGAGCTGGACGTACAGTATCTGCTGTGGAATATGTAGCTCCACCTAACAGACAGTCTGCTCCACCCATTTTTACGAGCATAGTACCAAAGTAGTTGCTCTTAGAAAGAGCTGCTCTTACCTGCTCGTCTGTCATTTTACCTTTACGAAGCTTAACCATCTCTGCTACCATAGCATCAATTCCCTCGTAATTTTCAGGGTCAATAATCTGGCAGGCATCAATATTAAAGTTACCTGCTTTTGCTGCAGCCTTAACTTCTTCTGGCTTACCAAGAAGGACAACGCCGAGAATTCCTTCCTGTGTCAGACGATGGGCTGATTCAAGAATCCTTTTATCTGTACCTTCTGTGTATACGATGGTACGAGGATTCTTCTTTAATGTTTCAATCATTTTTGTTAACATAAGATACCTCCCAAAATATATCTTTGTCTAGTAGTATCAATAATAGTACAAAATACGCTACTTATATAGTAAGCCCTGCACCATGTTTTTTCAACAATACATTGATATAAATTTTTGACTACATCGTATAAAAGAAAGTACAAAAATGCATCGGAATTTGTATAAAAATTCCGATGCACCTTTATTTTTTTGATATTTAAATTATACTTTTTTGTGAAGTCAGCAATTCTGGCTTATCATAGCCAAAACTTTCTGCTTCCATCATAAATCATATGATAAATCGACATATGTTTTTTCAACAACATAATCTATATTTTATCATTTATAACAGTATGCGTTTTGTCTCTATTCTACTGTCATCACTGCTTCACGATTCCTTTTTTATTCTGCTAATACTTTCTGCTGTTCTTCTGCATCTTCCGGATTCTCATGGAAAATGGAATAAGCAATGTTTGTAGAGTGGTCAGCGATTCTTTCAAGGCCAATTACCATATCGGTAAAGATAAGGCCGATTTCTACACCGCATACTCCTTTGGACAGACGTTTTACCTGCTGATTCTGGTAATCAATCTGCATCTGATCTACATCATTTTCCATGTCAATGATCTCATCAATGTTGTCCTTTTTATTTGTGACGAACATTTCCATACTCTTATCAAAAAGCTGAAGAACTTCTGTATACATTGTTGTAAGTTCTTCCTTTCCGGCTCCGGTGAACTTCTCGTTAAGCTGACTTCTCTTCTCCGCATTCTCAAGGATATTGATTGCGTGGTCTCCAATCCGTTCAAGGTCGATAACAACATGGAAAAGAGCACCAATTCGTCTGGAATCGGCAAGCGGCAGTTCATAACGGTTAACTTCTACAAGATAATCCGTAATCTCGCTGCTTAAGTAATCAATAATCTTTTCTCTGGCATTGATTTCCTTTACCTTATCAAGATTCTTATCTGCTAATGCTTCCATAGAAGCAACAAGGTTTTCTCTGGCCAGACCAGCCATTCTCTCGATTTCCTGAATAATTTCTACTACGGCTGTAGATGGCACAAACTTGCTTGATGCCTTTCTGATATATTCAAGATGTAATCCGTTATCCTCTTCCTCACCTTCTTTATTTCCAGGAATAAAAAGTTTCGTAAGTTTTACAAACTGTGATGCAAATGGAAGGAAAATAATCGTCTGGAATACTTTAAATGCTGTATCTGCATTCGCAACGAAACGTTTCGCATTATCTGCTCCACCGAGAACAGAAATCGCATCGACGATCTGATTTCTCGCAAAGAACAGAATCGTTCCGATAATGATCATACCTAATGCATTGAATAAGAAATGTACCATGGCTGTACGTTTTGCATTCTTATTTGCATTCATTGCTGCCATAACTGCTGGTGTACAGGAACCGATGTTGGCACCAAGAATAAAGTACAGACAGCTTCCTAATCCAACCAGATGGGAATCCGCTAATAAAACCAGCACACTGACAGTTACAGAAGAACTCTGTACTGCTACTGTAAACAGTAAACCAACAAGTAATGCGATAAATGGATTCTTAAGATAAGAAAACCAGTGCATGATTACTGGATATTCCGGAATTCTGCTCAATGCACCTGTCATACTGTTAATTCCTAAAAACAACGCACCAAAACCGAAGATTACCTCTGAAATCTTTCTTGTTATCGGCTTATTGCCAAACATCATCAGGCATGCACCTGCAAAGATGATATACGGTGCAATGGCAGTCAGTTTCAAAGAAACAAGCTGTGCAGTAATTGTTGTACCAATGTTGGCACCAAATGTAATACCAACGGACTGTTCCAGTGTAAGAAGTCCGGCATTTACAAAGCTGACTTCCATAACGGTGGTTGCACCAGACGACTGGATAATCGCAGTAAATATCGCGCCAAAAATAACTGCAATGAATCGATTCTTTGTTACACGATCCAGAATGACACGCATCTTATCACCCGCAGCCTTCTGCAGCCCCTCACTCATGAACTTCATACCGAATAAAAACAGTGCAAGTCCACTCAGCAGTTCTGTAAGCATAACTAACATGATATTATCCTCTCTTTTGTTTTCTACTTAATGTTGTAATGATTTCTTCAGGCTTTTACACAATCATTACGTTTTTTTTACATGACATTAAGTATTCTAATATATTTTAACGCAAAAGAAAAGACAAATCTTTTGGCATTTCCGACTCAATTCTCATTACTTTTTCACAGAACGGATGTGTGAACGTCAACTGTTGTGCATGCAATGCCGTCCTTGAAATCCCAAGTTCCGGACCATCTCCATAAAAAGAATCTCCCAAAAGCGGACAGCCAATCGAGGCCATATGGAAGCGAATCTGATGCGTTCTTCCTGTCTCAATTACAAGAGAAACCAGACTGAACTTTTCAAATCGTTTCACAACTTGAAAAAATGTTTTTGCTGTTTTTGCATTTTCGCTCTTCCCCACTTTCATTTTTAACTTATCTCCATCACGAGCATCCCGCATCTCTTCCATTGGAATTTCAAGAATTCCCTCTTCTGGAGGATTTCCTTTGACCAACGCATAATATTCTTTTATCAAAATACCCCTCTGCCTTTGTTTAATCATACGCTCCGCTGTCACACTGTTTTTTGCTATTCCTAAAATTCCCGATGTTTCTTTATCTAAACGTCCAATCAAATGAATATTACTCCGTTCGTTCTTCTCCCGTCCCTCATTCTCAAAATACGCCTGCACCCCATTAATCATACTGTCACTCAAATGCCCCTTAGATGGATGCGACACAATTCCTGCCGGCTTATCCACAAAAATCAAATCTTCATCTTCATACAAAATATGGAGATTCATCTTTGTAGATGCAATTTTGTTCTGCTTTTCCTGCGAATCTTCAAGCATCACTTTTAAGAGCTGTCCTTCCTTTCCCCTCGCTCTAACCGTCACTCTCTTCCCATTTAACAGAATTCCCCACTCCTCATGTTTTACAGAACGAACCTTTTTTGTCGTAAATCCCAGCACCTTTTGCATCAGAAAAAGAACCTCTTTTCCGTCATCGGTGGGGCCTAATCTATATTCAAGATAATGTGTCATTGTTACCTCCTTATGAAACTTTTTTGTTCAAAAAAACAGACGAAAAAAGCTGTAATCGGGAAGAACCATTTACAGCTTCTTTCTGTGCTTTGACTGGACAATAAAAGTTAGTTTGTATCCTATGTAACCTGCAATAGCTCCAGTTATGATTCCACCTAATACGTCTGTTGGATAGTGAACATATAAATAGAGCCTTGAAAATGCGATAAGAACGGCAAGGACTAATGCTATTTTCCACAGTTTTTTCTCTCCGGCAAGATACAATGCCATTACTGCTGTAAATGAGGCGGCAGTATGACCGGATGGGAAGGAATAGTCGTGTGGTTTTGCTACGATTAATTGAATGGCGGAGTTTACGTCAAATGGGCGGATTCTTGCTATTAGTGGTTTTAATATTCCGTTGCATAAAATCAGGTCTACGATTAAGGCTGATGCCAGAATCAACCCACTTTTTCTTGTTTTCGGAATAAGCAGCAACACAATCGTTAATAAAATCCATACGATTCCTGCATTGCCAAGTTTTGTGATGTTACTCATAAATATGTCCAATAATGGAGTTCTTATTTTTTGAAGCATACTTAAAATTTCTATTTCCATATGTAACCTTCTTTCTTTTTTTAAATATGTTAAAAATACTTTCAATGGATGTGCTAATTACAAAAATTTTCTTTAACACGCTCTATTTTTCTACATATAAAATCACAAATATAGCTCATAGACTCTATTGGCTTCATCTATAGTGTATCTAATTAAATAACAAAAAAGGCATAGACTTCGAAAAATCTATGCCTTATCTGCTTTCTCATAATGCCGGCGATCGGAATCGAACCGATACGGGAGTATAAGTCCCGCAGGATTTTAAGTCCTGTGCGTCTGCCAGTTCCGCCACGCCGGCAAAGAAAAAACCGGTCGTTCCGGTAACTTCTTACACCTGATGTTACTCAAGTGAATGGGCGGAGGTGGATTCGAACCACCGAAGCAATTTGCAGCAGATTTACAGTCTGTCCCCTTTGGCCACTCGGGAATCCACCCATTCAAGTCGCATTACTGCGCCTGACAATATCGTATTATATACCATCTTGTTTCAAAAATCAAGAGATTTTTTATTAAATTTTGATTTGTTTGCAGAACAGACGCACCCTAAGAGAGCCGATACCCTATATTTGTGACTCTATCGCTGCGGGTTGAATGTTCGCTTATATGCTCACATTCAATCTCGTTCTAAGGCCACAAATATAGGGTATCGGCTCTCTTGGGATGCTGGCTATGGCTACTAAAGCAAAATGAAAATTTAATGTTGGAGGATTTGAGGAGACACCAGAAGTTTATGGCTACTTAAGAAACTAGATAAGGAAAAACTGAAAAGCAAGAATTTAATTGTATTGACATTTTCTTACTTTATAATTATAATATAATTATGAGTGATATCAAATTTCAATGGAACGACAACAAGAATAAAATTAATCAGAAAAAACATAAGATATCATTCGAAGAAGCACAAAGCGTATTTTTTGATGAGGAAGCTTTAATCATTGACGATCCAGAACATTCATTAGAGGAGGAACGTTTCATAATTTTAGGTCTTAGCAAAAAGGCTAATCTTCTGGTTGTCTGTCACTGCTATAGAGAATCCGATACAATTATGCGCATTATATCTGCAAGAAAAGCTACTGTAAGAGAAACTATATCTTATAATAAGAATCTATTTTAATGGAGGAATGTATTATGAAAGATGAATATGATTTTACAAAAGCCAGAAAGAATCCATATGCTAAGAAGTTAAAACAACAGATTACTATTAATATTGATGTGGACACAATAGATTATTTCAAAGAACAATCCAAGCAGTCAGGGATTCCTTATCAAACATTAATCAACTTATATCTCGCTGATTGCGTAGCACAGAAAAGGCAATTGCAAATGACGTGGAAATAGTAATTTGCCAGTGAAATAATAATTGCCACAGGCAAGAAGACGCTCCCAAAGAGAGCAGGTATCCTATATTTGTGACTCTATCACTTGCGGGTTGAATGTTCGCCTCCGCGCTCGCATTCAATCCTCGTTCTAAGGCCACAAATATAGGATACCTGCTCTCTTTGGGAGCTGTGTTTTGGCTGGAGATGGAATTACTATTTCACGTTGGGGTGATCTGGAGAATCGCCAGAAGATTATGGCTTTTTAAAAAGTTGAGTCATAAGAGTTCGATACTTATATTATTGTTTTAATATGTAAAAATAATATTTTTTCTTATGGATTTCTGTGTCAATTCTTTGAAATTTAGTTTCTCAGATAGCTTTATTCTCCTGTCTTCTCCCACAAATCTTTCCACAAATTTGCTCGGGCAGCCAAGAAACAGAAGTGTGAGAATCCAATCCTCTATATTTGTGGTCTGGGAGCTACGAGACTATAATAAAATGTTAGAAAAGGCCGGTATTAAAATTATTGATTTTGATGACTTTGTGTTTTGTACAACTGAGTCAAAATCAATAACTTTAATACCGACCTTTTCTTAGAATACTACTTCTCGTAGCGACGAAAATCACAAATATAGAGGATTGGATTCTCACACTTCGTCTGTTTACTCACCCCGACAAATTACTATTTTTCTATCTCTACTGCTTTAAGAAGAATCGCCGATACTCTAGGCAGTGTGATATCCAGCACTCCCGATGTTACGGGATGTACTTTCTTCTCCATTGTGTATCCTTCCTCATTACTCATGATGACTTCTACCATCTCTTCGTCATCTGTAACTCCAACCTCCCATACGGAGACTTTGACTCTTGCTTCGTCAAAACCAGAGTTGATTAAGACAACCATTTTCTCGGTGTCGGTGAAACGTCCGTAACCGAGAACTTTGAAGCCGCCATAAAGATATTTGAGGGAGCCTTTCATTAAAGCTTCTTCTTCCTTATGGATGGCGATAATATCTCTGTGGTACTGAATGAGATTCTGGTCTTCTCTTCCCCACGGATAGGTTCTTCGGTTATCCGGGTCAGTCCAGCCGCACAGTCCAGCTTCATCACCGTAGTAAAGGGTTGGCGCACCCGGCCAGGTCATCTGAATCATGACAGCAGCACGCATAATACCTTTGTTAACATTCTGGTTGGCGGCTTCCGCTCCCATACTTGCAGTACTTCCCACAGTCTGGTTCGTTCTTGTTAAGAAACGGGAATGGTCGTGGTTAGAAAGCTCATTCATGGAAACCATGAGTGACGGATACTGGAATCTTGACATATGATATACCATTGCATCTACAAATGCCTGCGTATTACCAAGAAGATCTCCCCGCCGTTCATCGCTATGCTTTTCCATTCCGGTTAAAAACCAGGTAACTGGTTCCATAAATGCACTGTAGTTCATAATGGTATCCCACTGGTCACCCATAAGCCAGGAACCGGCATCTTCATAATGCTCTGCTAAAATGATAGCTTCAGGATTGGCTTCTTTTACTGCCGTTCTGAAGTCTCTCCAGAACTGGTGATTGAAGTCCTCGCTCTGTCCTAAGTCTGCCGCTACGTCAAGACGCCATCCATCCGCATTATACGGAGGGGAAACCCATTTTCTTCCTACATTTAAAATATAGTCATAAAGCTGTCTGGATTCCTCATAGTTCAATTTTGGCAGGGTTTTGTGTCCCCACCAGCCATCGTAGTCATCGTTATACGGCCACGCATTCTGATTATAGAATTTAAAGAAATGGCGGTATGGGCTGTTTGCATCGACAAATGCACCTTTTTCATAGCCATATTGATTCTCATAGATACGTTCTGCGTCCATCCATTTATTAAAGGAACCGCAGTGATTAAATACACCGTCAAGGATAACTCGCATCCCTTTTTTATGCACTTCTTCTACGAAATGAATGAAAAACTCGTTACTTGCCTCAAGATTGCGTTTGTCTGTGACACGGGAAATATATTTACTTGCGTTCATGTTATTATTTTCCCAGTCTGGAAGTGTATTTCCCTCGTCCACAACAATTTTTCCATAATGAGGGTCAATATAATCGTAATCTTGAATATCATATTTATGATTGGATGGTGACACAAAGATTGGATTTAAATAAATGACATCGACTCCGAGTCCTTTTAAATAATCCAGATGGTCAAGAACACCCTGCAAGTCTCCACCGTAGAAGTTGCGCACATCCATTTCTTCCGGGTAGCGATACCAGTCATCTATCTTTTTCGATGGCTGATTGATATAAATATACTCTCTGTTTAAAACATCGTTAGACGTATCACCATTGGCAAATCTATCTACATAGATCTGATAGAAAATCGCACCTTTCGCCCAGTCTGGTGTAGAAAATCCCGGTGTGACTTTGTAATTAAAGAAAGGCTCTAAATCTCTTGCAGGGCCTTTCTTGTTGAAATAACAGCAGGTACCTCCGGAATGAATCTCAAAATAGTAATCCGCTATCTCTGTCCCCATAAAAAAGCTGCTCTCATAGAAATCGAATCGCTCTGTTTTAGAAGCAATCTGCATCTCCTTTTTCTCACCATTTACACACAAGAATACATGCTCTGCATTCTCTCTTGCGGTACGGAAACGAACAGTAACTTCGTCTCCTGTCTTTGGCTCGACTGGATTCATATAGTTGCTGCTTCCATCTGTAAATAACGCCTGGAAATTCAATACTGGTTTCGTATGATAGCTGTAAAATTGCAATTTCTCTGCTGCGGAAAGATTTCGTATTAGATTTTGAACCATCTCCATAATAACTACCCCTCTGCTGTTTGTTTTTTCATTTCTGTCTACTTACACATTTATTATAATAATTCAAATTTCTATTCGCAAAAGCAAATTTTCCAAGTATACTTTATGAGCTATATTGCCAAAACTTACAATACCGAAAGTATTCATAAAAATGAATCTCTTAATTGCACTCTCACGAACAGACTTTGAATCTTTGTTTTTTACTTTCTATTTGCCGGTTCTACGTTAATTGATTTACCTTTAATCTTTACGTTTTTCATTGCTTCTAATACATCAGATGCAACTTCGCGTGGTACTTCTACAAAAGTATATTTATCGTACAAGTCAATTGTTCCTACTAAATTACCTGAAATTCCGGATTCTCCGGCAATCGCACCTAAGATATCACCTGGACGGATTCCCTGTTTCTTTCCGATGTTGATAAACAGACGAACCATTCCTTCTTCTGCACCGGTATCTCCAAAGTCTTCTTTATTACTTCCAGCGTCTTTGCCGTCTGCAGTTCCAAGAATCTCTGCAAGGAAAGCTGCGGCAACGTCCATTGCTGTGTAGTCTTTCTCATTTACAAAATCTTCTACCATGTCAATGTATTTGTTTAAGTTCTGGTCTTCGATATAGTGGTCAATACGATCAAAAATTTTCTCTACTCTTGTCTCTGTTACATCGTTAAGAGATGGAATTGGCTGTGCCTTGATCTTTGCCTTGCAGTAACGGCGGATGTCTTTTAACTTGTAAACTTCTCTTCCTACAACAAAACTGAATGCCATACCAGTTCTTCCAGCACGTCCAGTTCTTCCAATACGATGTACATAGTATTCTTCATCCTGTGGAAGATCGTAGTTAAATACGGCATCTACATCGTCTACGTCAATACCTCTGGCAGCTACGTCTGTCGCTACGAGGATATCTGTCTTGCCGCTTCTGAAACGGTGCATAACGCGGTCACGCATGGTCTGCTTCATATCGCCGTGAAGCCCTTCTGCGAAATATCCTCTTCCCTTAAGGTCTGCAACTAACTCGTCTACACCCTTCTTTGTATTACAGAATACTACAGACAGCTTTGGATCGTAAATATCAAGAAGTCTTGATAATACTTCGCTCTTGTTCTTTGGGCGAACTTCATAGTAGTACTGTGTGATATTTGGAACGGTCAGTTCCTTTCTGATTACTTTGATAATCTCTGGATTCTGCTGGTATGCTCTTGCAAGCTCCATGATTGGCTTTGGCATTGTTGCGGAGAAAAGCATTGTCTGTCTTTCTTCCGGCACACCATTTAAGATTGTCTCGATGTCCTCACGGAATCCCATATCGAGCATCTCATCTGCCTCGTCTAATACAACTGTATGAATATTGTCAAACTTCACAGTCTTTCTTCTCATGTGGTCCATCATACGTCCCGGTGTTCCAATAATAATCTGTACGCCAGCCTTTAAGGAACGAATCTGTTTGGAAATCTCCTGTCCGCCATAAATTGGAAGAATCTTTACGGATGACATATATTTTGCAAGCTTACGAATCTCATCAGCAACCTGAATAGCCAGCTCTCTTGTAGGACAGAGAACAATTGCCTGTGGTTTCTTAAGCTTAGGATCCACTTTCTGTAAAATAGGAATACCAAACGCTGCAGTCTTACCTGTTCCTGTCTGCGCCTGTCCAATTACGTCCTTTCCAGAAAGTTCTACCGGAATCGCTTTTGCCTGGATTGGGGACATTGCCTCAAATCCCATGTTAGCAACCGCTTTTAAAATTTCCGATTTTATATCAAGTTCTGTAAATTTTACTGTCTCCATGTAATGTCTCTCTTTCTATTTTTAAGGATGCAATAAAAATTTAAAATTTTTTATAAAACTGCAACTATACTCCCATGCATTTAAACCATAATTTTTATATAATTGAATCTGAATTATAAAAAATTTATAAACTTCCTATTGCAAAAAAAAAGCTCTATCATCCAACAGGAAATAGAGCTAAGTTAACGGCACTCTTGTCTTTAACTGTTATCTACATTTTCTTCTTATTTATCATAGCACAGGTAAAAATAGCCGTCAAATAGAAAATTACCGCCTTTTTTCTTCTAAAGTACAGCACTTTTCCACATTTTTTATTGATGCGGTGCATTTTCCCACATTTTAATGTAAAGTTCTTCCCTTCTGTCATTCTTCATAGGAAATGTTTTGCGCATTTCTTTGATTTCTTCTGGATTTATGTCTCCAATCAGCAAACATTCTTCTTCTCGGATTGTTGTCACCGCCTCCCCATTTGGAGAGTAAATAGCCGAATGGCCGTTATAATGCAGGCCATCCCCCTCTCCTGTTCGGTTTACGCCAACCATAAATACCTGATTTTCAATCGCCCTTGCTTTAAGGAGCGTATCCCACTGGTCGATTCTTGACTTTGGCCAATTCGCTATCACAAAAATAATCTCACTCTTTTCTGAACTAATCTGGAAAATCTCTGGAAACCGCAAATCATAGCAGACAAACGCTCCAAGCGTTGTTCCTTTCCATTCCACAGACTTTAACTTTCTGCCACCCTGATAGTACTCCCCCTCAAATCCATAAGAAAATGGATGAATCTTCGCATAATTTAACTTTAACTCTCCATTCTCTGCGATTCCTAAACGATTATAGTAATGATTCCAGTTCGGATGTTCTTTCAAACGTTCCTCCGGCACCGGTTCTGTATATCCAAAAACAGTAAATATCTTATATTTTTTACTCATTTCCTCAAAAAAATGTTTCTGATTTTCGGATTTTTCTCCTGTCTCTTCCACATTCATTGAAAAACCCGTCAGCGTCATTTCCGGAAAAACAAGACAGTCTACCTGATTCTCCTCGGCTTTCTTAAAAAATTGTTCTACTTTCTTCTTATTATCTTCAATATTTTCCCAGCTTATGTCCATCTGAGCCATTCCAATTCGCATGGTAAATCCTCTTCTTCTTTCTTTTGTCTTTGTTTTATATTAACTTTATTTACTCTTTGCAGCTATTTTTCAATTATCCTTTAAACATATCAGTTTTGTCTTCTATATATCTACATTATTTTTAATAAAACTTTTGAGCGCATCCTTGTCAATATTTATTACTTTTTGTTTATTTACTTTTTGTTTATTTACTCTTTGTTTCTCTTAAATTCTAATTTATTCGCCTAAATCCTCTTGTTCGTATTTTTTTCTCAAAAACCCCTCTTGAAATTGCGAACCCCTTGTGATAATATTCATATTAATGATACATAGTTTTTAAAACTATGTTGTATGATATTTATATGTATTTTAATTTTTTAACCGGATATACAACCTTTCAAATCGTGTGAATGCAATGTTTTGAAAAGCTGCAATTCCATTCAGGATAAGAAAAATTATTTTCACTTATCCATTTATGTATTCTCAGAATCTTTCTGTATTCTTTTTTGCAAGAAAAATTCCAGAAATGCATATTCTATGACAGGAGGTTATCATTATGAACAAAACAAATAAAAAGTTTAAAGATCCCGGCAGTGCCATTACTCATTTAATCGCTATGATCGGTGCAGTTATCTGTGCTTTTCCACTTATCGGCAAAGCAGTACACACGAATAATTCCATCGTTGTTTTTGCCATGAGTGTATTTATCAGCAGCATGATTCTTCTTTACGGAGCAAGCACCCTTTACCATTCTTTGGATATTTCAAAAAAGGTAAATCTTTTCTTCCGAAGAATCGATCATTCCATGATTTTCGTGCTGATTGCCGGTTCCTACACACCAGTTTGCTTACTGGCACTCGATAGAAAGCAGGGAATTCCACTACTTGTCCTTGTATGGGCTACTGCAATCATCGGCATTATCATAAAGATATTCTTTATTAACTGCCCACACTGGGTAAGCTCTATCATCTATATCGGAATGGGCTGGACATGTGTACTTGTCTTCAAGCCACTCCTTGCCAATCTGCCAGCCAGTGCATTTGCATGGCTCCTTGCCGGAGGCATCATTTACACTGTCGGCGGTATTATCTACGGATTAAAGCTTCCGATTTTTGATAAGCTTCCAAAGGACTTCGGCAGCCACGAGATTTTCCACCTGTTCGTTATGGGCGGAAGCATTTGCCATTTCATCTTTATGTATGCTTATTTGATGTAGGGTTGCTGCTACATTTTTTCAGTTATTGATAACAGGCTACATGACTATTAATTTATATCATATAAAAGGCTATCGTCCATATAGTTATCTGACCTCAAGATAACTTATAACACACTTTATATGATTAAATCAATAAAGATTTAGAAAAAGCTCGCTTCATTCACAGCTATCTCCCAAAGTATCTTTAAAAAATACTCTGGTGGCTATGAATAAGAGCGAGCTTCTTTTGTCTGGAAAGCTGCTTAATCGCATACTCCCTTTTCATCGCTTCCTGCTTCGTGTCATACTCCTCAAAATACACCAGCTCCACCGGGCGGCGGTTCTTCGTATACTTGGCACCTTTCCCGCTGTTATGTGCCTCCAGCCTTTTCTTAAGATTATTCGTCCAGCCAGTATACAGAGTTTCATCACTGCATTTTACAATGTATGTATAGTTTCCTTGATGTTGGTTTTGTTTGTCAGTTTCTTTCATTATCTTTTACCAATTATCGCTTTTCTATTGTTTTCTTTTTTACTTTTCTATTGTTTTATCCTTCTGCCTTTTTTATGATTTTCTTCTACAGTTTATCAATTCAAACTTTTTATTATTTCCTGCCACTACTTTTTATCGCAAGCACTTTATTATTTGATTCTTTACCCCAAAATATCCTATTATCTTTTGCTACTACCTCTTGACATAATGAATTTTGTGATTTAGTATAACACATTTTTTCCTATCTGTACTTTCTTTTTGGGGAGCTCACTCTCGTAAACTCCCCTATTTTCATCAGCCGGAACAATCAGTAAATCATACAATATCGTAAAAATAGCAAAAACACAAAGTTAGTTATCAACATATAAAAAACGAGAAAGATACATGTTAGAAAATTCCGGCTGTATTTTTATAAGACTCATTTTTGCAAATTCCTTATCTTCACAACTATTCAGAAGTGATTTTCCTAAAATCATTTTTCTTCTGAATAGTTATTCATATTACTATATGCAATGGGAAATCGGACGTTCCTTATACTCGAAGATATTTCACTGGATTCACTGTCTTATCTTTATACGTCATCTTAAAAAATACATTCGGTCCTTCTAATACAAAAGACTTTGTTGGCTCTGCAACTGTTCCAAGAACATCGCCTTCCTGAATGTCATCCCCAATCTCATAGTCAACATTGTCCAGTTGTCCACAATATGCCTTATAGTAATTCCCAAGTAAAATCGTTACCACTTTGCCATAACGGTCGGTATCTTCAATATTGACAACTCTTCCATTCGCCGGAGAGACTACTTCCTCTCCAACCTTTGCTCCAACAATAATTCCATCATTGCAGGCATACTGATCAAGTGTTGTATAATACACTGTCGCATCCATACTGTAAGGGAGAATAATATTGCCCATTACCGGCCAGGTTAACTTTTTCTTTCCGTTATAATTGTATACCGAATCACCACTTGCTCCACTGTTCTCTGCGTTATTTCCTGCATTTTCTTTTGTTCCACTTATATTATTTTTCGTATTATTTTCATCTTTTGTATCTGCGTCATCCTGTTCTGAAGAACTGTTTCGCCCTGAATTATTACTGTATTTTGTTCCTTCACCGTTATCCTCTGCATTGCTGTCTAATGTATCAGTCCCGTTCTGGCCTTCTGCTCCCGGCTCCACATCCATATCATTATTCGCTGCGGAATCCGCTGAATTTGTTGCTGAACCTGTATCATTCCCGGACACTGGACCAATTACATCGTTACTTTTCTCTGTTGTTTCTGTCTTTGTCTTGTTATCAGACTTGCCCCCATCGGCATTGCCTATTTTAATATTGTAGGCAGTAAGCACTGATAAGATTAAAAAAGCTGCAATCACCAAACTTGAAATATATTTTTTTTGGAATAAGTTATTTGGTCTTTTCATTTCATCACCTCTGGGTATAGTCTTTACCAGAAAAATGAAATTTATACATGGAATTTTGCTGAGGCAATGAATAGACGAACCATTGCGACCCAATCCTAATTCTGTTGACATTGTTTTATCTTTATACATTTCGTGAAATGTTTCATAATCTTTATTATAAATAGAACGTATCATATCAAATACTATGCTGATATCCTGATTTCGAAAACAGAGACTTTCGCTTTGTCTTACCTGTATCAGATTCATTCTATAATCAGATACTAACGGCTTTAAATATTCTGGTATTACCAGCATATCTAGTAAATTAAATGGTCCGTCCCATTCTTTTTCTCCATAGTATATACATAAACTTATTACCGGATGCAGACGGTCATCCTTTTTTAACGCTGATTATTCTTCCAGAAAGTCTTTAGTATAGTGTCTGGTTTCACTTGATTTCTAACAGGCAATTCGACACCATCCTTTCCCTCTTATATACCTAATAGTTATTTGCATTTATGTATTACCATATCTTTCTTTATTTGTAAATATATTTATTCAAAAAATCCTGATTTGTGAGGCTGCAAAGCAGACGAACTCCTGAAGATAAATGGTGTGCATCCCGTCAAATCTTTCTCAAAATAAATTCTGAGTTTGCATAGGCAGCCAAAACACAGCCCTCTGGGAATGAAATAATCCTTATTTGTGGCCTCGGAGCAAGGTTTGGATACGAGCGTGTATAAGCGAGTATTCAAACCGCCGCGACTAAAGTCACAAATAAGGATTATTTTCATTCCCAGAGGGCGTCTATTTTGCCTGCGGCAAATCAGGAGTTACAACCTTCGTTCCAGGATAGTAATACGATAATATCGTTGCTGCCGTAATCTGTTTCTCCGCCAACGCATTTGCCCCGTAAAGGCTCATTCCCATATCGTGACCTTTTCCGACGGTGACCATGCGGAGTTTCCCGTTATAGTTTTCTAAATAGAAGTTGGTGGAATTCAGGGCAAAGATTTTCTTCCATTCTTCTCCTGTCCACTTATTATCCTTTGCTGTAATTTCCTGTACGAATCCATTCTCGGTATGTTTTGTGATTTTCAGGCTGCTTTTTAATATTTTTATATTCTGGCTTTTATCTGTTTTTGCAAGATTTCCGCTCTTGTCTGCTTTTGTAAGTTTTTGCAGCACCTCATCATAAGGAAGAACCTTCACATCCATGTAATCTGGTGATTCTACATCCTGACTGCTGTCCACACTGATCAAATATGGTACGGCTACGGAGTACATTTCTTCTGAAGAAACTGTTTTTCCAATGCTAACCTCATGATAAAGTGCATCGGCATATTTATTCTCGTAAGTAAGCACCTGTCCAAAAGTTGCATCGGAAGCATCCTCGAGTTTTTTCTTTATTTCCAAATACGCTTTCCGCCCATTATTCTCTTCTAATTCTTTCATGGAAATGTAATCGAGATTTAGATTTTCTTGTCTGATATTCTGATATTTCCTGTTTATGATTTCTGTGCTTTGTACGTCTTTTACATTATTTGAATTTTGTATACCGACTACATTTGTTGTATTACCTGAATTTTGTGTACTTGCTGCATTTGCTATATTTCTCGTTTTTTGTGCAACTGTCATATCTGTTTCACTACCTACTTTTTTACTATTACTTTCACCGGAAGCTGCCTTCACAAAATTTGTTCTGCAAACAATCATCCACGCTTTCAATGCTTCCTCCTCTTTTATGTAGGATAACTCGGAAGCAGCCATACCGATGACAAATTGTTCTCCGTCCATCTTTTCTCCATTTTTCATCTCAACAGTAATTCCCATTTTTATATCCGCAACACCCATATTCCCGGAGATGAGAATGGTTGCGATGGTGGGGATGAGAAGCGCACCAAAGATGAAAAGGATGTATAAAGCTAATTTCTTCATTGTATATTATATGCAAAAATTTTGATTCATATAACTAGAGCGTGTTTGAAAAAGGCTTTCTGCAAGATGTGCGTTACAATTTGTGGGAGATTTCGCTCGGATGAGGGCGCAGTAGCGGGCTACGGCAACCGAATTCGGGTGAAATATACCGCAAAGTGGGGCGTGCAGATTGCGGGAATGATTTTTTAAACACGCTCTAACATCGTACTGGAATATATATTCTCCAGCCGGTTAATCTTCTCATTGAGTTCCGGAACAAAGTGGCTGTCGCTCTCGATAGTCATTACCGCCAGACCACCCTTGGTCTCGCGCGCCAAGTGAAAATTGCAGATATTCACCCCATACTCTGCCATCAGCTCTGTAACCGCAGCAATCGTCCCTGGTGCATCCTTGTGAAGCACGATCAAAGCAGGATTCTGCCCAGTAAGAGCAACCTCCATTCCATTCACTCGGGTGATCAGGATATTCCCCCCGCCAATACTGCTGCCCCGAAGAGACACCTTTTCCCCGTCTGCTGCAGTCAAAGTGATCTCCGCAGTATTCGGGTGCGTATTCTCCAGTTCACCAGTCTCAATCTGAATTTCCAGTCCCTCCTTTTTCGCCACATCAAGTGAAAAGCGGATACGCTCATCATCTGTCTGCATTCCCAGTATTCCCGCTACAAGAGCCTTATCCGTGCCGTGTCCCTTATAAGTTTTCGCAAAGGAACCATGCAAAAATATGTGCGCTTTCACCGGAGTTTTTCCAAGAAGAGCCCTTGTCATCAGACCGATCCGGGCTGCTCCCGCAGTATGTGAGCTGGACGGTCCGATCATAACCGGCCCCAGAATGTCAAATACATTCATACTTATTTTCCTCTTCCTTTTATTCATCCGCTGCCTTTTTTCGTTTCCGGCAGCCTGCAGATGTTTTCACGTTACCGCTCACATCTGCACTGTTATTGTTCCATCTTAACATTAAAACATACCTTTTACAACATGGATAAAGGGTAACTGTTTACTTCTTGTTTACTGTTCACTCCATTCACAGTAACGCGCTTCGCAATGCACAATACTCCCGATAAATAATCTTATGTTTCCTTTCTACCTGGACTGTGGTAAAATAGTTCTATGTAAATCGCCTGGAACCATTCCGGCAAGACTATTTTCAGATTTCTTTATGAAAGGCACACAATTCATGAAACGAGTGATTACTTACGGTACCTTTGATTTACTTCACTATGGGCACATTAATCTGCTGCGCAGGGCGAAAGCTTATGGTGACTACCTGATCGTAGCTTTATCTACAGATGAATTTAACTGGAACGAGAAGCATAAAAAATGCTATTTCTCTTATGAAAAAAGAAAATCCCTGCTGGAAGCCATCCGCTACGTAGATCTGGTAATTCCGGAGGAGAACTGGGAGCAGAAGGTAAGTGATATTAAAGAATACCACGTAGATACCTTTGTTATGGGTGACGATTGGGAAGGGAAGTTTGACTTTCTGAAGCCTTACTGCGACGTGGTGTACCTTCCGAGGACACCGGAGATTTCTACTACGCAGATTAAGGCGGATCTGCAGAAGTAGGAAGCATTGGTAATTATATAGTCAGAGATTTAGTATGATTCATGCAGGTTATGAAATCTCTGACTTTTTTATTTCATGACAACAATGTGCACGCTTCCCAAAAACGATTTGCAGGATGTGCGGGGTGCAGATTGCAGGAATGATTTTTCAAACGCGCTCTAACACAGCATCTGCAAATATTTATCCCGGACTACTTAGCAAGACGGATCATATTCCAGCTGTGTTTTCCAAGCACAGTACTTAATTTACCGCCGTCAATCCGGCTTGCAGCGGATTCCACAGGCACAACCTTTTCGGGATCCGCTTCTGTATTTACAGCTTTCATATCGTCATTAGTAAGTACAATGTGTTCTTTCACCTGATAGCCTTCAAACTGGCGCAAATCGCAGCTTACCTCCAGATCTTCCTCAAGACTTTTATTCACTGCAAAAATTGTAAGAGTATCTTTCTCCTCATTCCATACGCACACAGAATCCAGATACGAAACATCACAGTAATTCCTGCTGTCATATACCGGAGCCAGTACCTGTGTATTCAACACAGTTCCTCTTCCGAAAATGCTTGTGTACATATATGGATAAAAGATAGTCTGGCGCCATGCACCTGTATCGGAGGTCATGATCGGCGCGATTACATTTACCAGCTGTGCCAGGCATGCCATTTTCACACGGTCTGCATGGCGAAGTAAAGTGATCAGCATGCTCCCAACCAGAAGGGCATCTTCGAAATTATAAATATCCTCAAGCTGATGTGGAGCCTGTCCCCATTTTTTCAGTTTCTCGTCGGCTGCATTGCTGTGATACCACACATTCCACTCATCAAAGGAAAGGTTAATGCGCTTTTTGCCATGCTTTTTCGCACGGACAGCGTCGCAGATGCTGACTACGCTGGAAATAAAGTCATCCATCCCTTTGGAATTTGCAAGAAAATCAGGGGTGTCATCAGCAGCATTGCCGTAATACTGGTGAAGGGACATATAATCCACCAGATCATAGCACTCGTCCAGAACCGTGTACTCCCAATCTCCAAATGTCGGCATCATCAGATTAGAGCTTCCACAGGCAACAGTCTCGATTTCCGGATCCAGCATTTTCATAATACGGGAAGTCTCTGCTGCTGTTCTTCCATATTCATACGCTGTCTTATGTCCCATCTGCCATGGACCATCCATTTCATTTCCCAAACACCAGGTTTTAATGTTGTGCGGCTCTGCATGACCGTTGGTCTTGCGCATGTCGCTGTAATAGGTACCGCCCTTAAAATTACAGTATTCCAGAAGATTTCTGGCTTCCTCCGGTCCTCTTGTTCCAAGATTCACTGCCATCATGATATCTGTGTCTGCTTTCTTCGCCCAGTCCACGAACTCGTCCAGGCCAAAGTGATTGTTCTCGATCACACCCCAGGCAAGTTCCGGTCTGGCAGGTCTTAGATTCTTCGGTCCAACACTGTCTTCCCATTTAAAGCCGGAAACAAAGTTGCCTCCCGGATAACGGACAATCGGAACCTGAAGCTCCCTTACCAGTTCCAGAGTATCTTTACGAAAGCCCTGCTCGTCAGACAGCGGGCTGCCCTCCTGATAGATTCCTTCATAAACAGCACGTCCCAGCTGTTCAATAAAAGAACCGAAAATCCGCTTATCCACCTTGCCGGTGAGGAAATATTTATCGATGATGATCTGTGCTTTTTTCATGGTGTCCTCCTTATATGGTGCCAATTGTATGGCATTTTTCTGCTCTTTATGTATCTATTATTTTAATGGCATACGATTTTTTTACCAGTTTTTTTATTCCGATATAGTTGACTTTTTTTCCGATAATGATTACAGTAAAAAAAATGGTGAAAGGAGTCCAGAGCATGAATTTTCACGAATCTGCAGACAGAGATTTTTCCATTCAGTTCTGCGAATACAACTATTCAAACCCTGATTATGATCAGATCTACCGTCCCAACGGAAGCGGAGACTATCTGTTTTTGCTTTTTAAGACACCCATGAAGGTTTATCTGGATAAAAAACTCAGTATTTCCAAGGAAAATGCCTGTATTCTCTATGCCCCCGGATATGAGCAGTATTATAAGGCTGTTCACAGGTTCCGGAACAGCTACCTTCATTTTTCCTGTAAGGCAGATCTGAAAAAACAGTATAGAATCCCACTTAACACTGTTTTTTATCCGGGAAACTGTGAAGAGATCGATGCCTGCATCCGGCTCCTTCACAAAGAACATATAGCAAATGATTTATTTTCCGATGAATACGAGTATACTCTCTTTCAGCAGCTTATGATTACGATTGCAAGGGGACTTAAAAGCCATCAGATACATGGAAGTGGAACAGAAGGAGACAATCTTTATTCTGCATTTCGAAAGCTTCGGCTGGAAATGCTCACGAACTACGCTAAGCCATGGGACACCACAAAGCTTTGTAAAACGGTCAGCCTGGAAAAAAGCCAGTTCTATTCCTGCTATCAGAAATTTTTCCAGAGTACCCCTCATGCAGATTTGCTTCAGATCCGTATGGATAAGGCAAAGAACCTGCTGACAAATGAAGCACTGACTGTCCAGCAGATTGCGCAGATGTGCGGATTTTCAGATTTTTCCCATTTCAGCAGATATTTCAGGAAACAGGCAGGATGCTCTCCCCTACAATGGCGCAGGAAAATGGGAGAGCCCCATTGATACTTTAACGATATTTCCAGATTCCGTGAAGTGCATAGGACAAAAAGAAACAGGCACTTCTCAGCGGTCCATAGCCAACGTAACGGTACACCTGATAGGTCATGATGGCAGATTTGGCTTTGTTTCTTGACTTTCCGCCCTGGGACAGACGATATTTCAGATAGGGCCTATTAATTCCTGTGGCATGTCCGTATTTTCGCACCACCTTCAGCCAGGTGATATAATCCTCATGGCTATCATCATGCTCCATGGGAAATTCCAGTGCCACCTCATGGAGAATCAGGACGGAAGAACAGTTAATGCTGTTGTGTTTCAGAAGCTCATGATAGTCCAGCCTGGATTTAACCGGGATATACTTGCCTGTGAAGGTTCCGTCCGGATTCATGAGATCACGTCCTGTAGAGCAGATTACATCGCCGGTCATTTCAAGAGCGGCAAGCTGTGCCGCCAGTTTTCCCTCTTCCCACCAGTCATCCGCATCCAGAAATGCCACATATCTGCCTTTCGCAACAGACACACCACGGTTACGGGAACCGGCAGCACCGAGATTTCGCTCATTTTTTATATAAACAAAATCCGGTCTGTTTTCCCATGGAATGAGAACTTCCCGGGTTCCATCAACAGAGCCGTCATCAATGATAATCAGCTCCAGTGGTACATCCTGCGCATAAACAGACTGCACTGCCCGGGCGATGTATTTCTCACCATTATATACGGGCATGATCACAGATATTTGCGGGGTTCGCCCTGCTTCCCCTTTCGTATTTGTATTATGAAATCCACTATCCTGTATAGTTCCCACCCTTTTCTGTCTTTCCACGTTATGCACTCCTTATTATTTCTGCTTCTGAAGCGTTTTCATTGTTTCTATTATAGCCCAGAACCTTTTCTTCGTCCAGAAAGGAAAAAAGATTGTAAATATGGAAAATACTGTTGTTACAGGCATTACAGCAATCAGGCAATTCCATATTCTATCAGCAGTTTATTTCGATATTCTTTATCCGTGGTGACTTTTAATAATTCGCTGATGCGATTGGATAGAATAAGCTTCTCGATTAAGGTCGCCATTTCATCCTGACCTTCCTGTCTTCCTTCTTGTCTTCCTTCTTGCCAACCTTCTTGCCGACCTTCTTGCCGACCTTCTTGCCGACCTTCTTGTCTACTATCCCTCAACATTTCTTTAATCGCTTTACACATGTCAAATCCGCCTCCTTCGGTTTGTATTTTCTGTTTAATCAGTTGCAAGTTTCGGATTCCAGCCATTACAGCAAGAAAATCATAGGCATCTTCTGGTAAATTTGAAAAAACCTTCTGGTTTTCTTCTATATATAATTTTAATTTCGTTCGATCATTGGTTCTTTTTAAGAAACCGCAAACCTGACGCAGGTCTGTTTGAAACCATTCCTCATTTTTGAAATGGCGCATTTCAAAAATTACCAATGATTTTTCCACAAACAACCGCTTTAATTCTTCGGGAAATATTTCTGTACGAAATAAATCATCCATTTTTCTCGCTGCTTTCCAGCGTTTCCTCCCAAAATATATTACAATATGAATGACTGGGTAAAATTTATCCCTTTTCCTGGCTCCAGAAAGATATTCTTCTCCGTTCTTCAAGTCTCCAGCTTCTTTATGTATCTTCTGGAGTCTCTTCCATTGATTATAGTAATCAGTTCCTTTTTCATGCAGGACTCGCACTGGCATTACATAATGCTCAATTGTCTGCCCCTGAATCATAAGCAGAAACTTCCCTTTACCAACAGTCACCATTACAGACAAATCCGGTGTATTCTCTATTGCTGATACTTTATCGTTCTTTTTGGTGACATCATGCAGCACCGGATTCTGCTCCTGCAGATCACATTCTCTGACAATTTGCTTTCCATGAAATATAACTCCGTTAATCAGGTCTGCAACTCGCCTGAAATCTCGAAAGTATTCGATTGATGTGGCGTTTTCTTCCTTCATGCACACTCCCTTCTGAGTGAAATAACAGTGTGCAGAACGCAGCATATACTTTTTTAATACACTTTATATTATAATAATACATAATTTAATTGTGTTTTTCAAGTATTAGTATATTTTTTATTTATTTTTACGCATCTGTTATTTCCTGTCCTTTATATACTGTAAAACAACTATGAAATTATCTGATCGAATGACCGGACACAGATTTTCCTGTGAGATTTTCTGTAGTGAAAGTGAATATAGTATACGACTTGAAAATATATTGTCAATCATAAAACATATGATTTTGTTTTTATTTTGTTTTTATAAAACATATGATTTTGTTTTTAAATCAGGAGTGGTACAAGCCACTCCTGCTACGCTTTAAAGAAGGTCTTTATCAATAATCTGGTAGTTCGCCCGGTGTATGTACAATGCCTTCCCATCGACCATAAGCTTGGTCATTTTCGGCAGATCGTCCGGAATTTCCCAATAGACATTATCCCCGGAAAATGCGGCGATAGGCTGTCCAAGCTGGGATTTGATGACCACAACCCTGGATTTGCCGAAATCATTTTTGTACCGGTTCAAAACCCTCGCCAGAGCTGCATTATCCGTGATTCCGTTCCCACCGCTACTGTTGACCTCGTCTAATGAAAAATCCACCTCCGGTTCCAGCCCATTCTGCACAAATACACAGGTATCTCCGCAGCTTTCGATTTCTTTTCCATCAATGGTAATGGTGATTACTGAAGACAGATCATAGCCGGTTACTGCTCTTCCATCGCTGTCATAGCTGACGGTTTCGATTTTATTTCCGGTAATGCTGATTTTCTTTCCAGAGGTTTTCAAGGTCTGATTCCCATAATTATCATAGGTATATACGGTATAATTGTTTCCGATCAATGAGCCATGAATTTCATTAATAATGGACCCCAGTTTACTGCAGCCAGTGAGCGCAACTACCAGAATTGCGGTCAAAAGGGCTACGAATATTCTCTTCTTTTTCTTTTGCATTTTTCTTCTCTCCATGTATTTTATGTTTGATATGCTTCTGCTATAACTTGAATCAAAAGATACTTACAGATTTATAGTAGCATGACAAATCACAGAACACAAGATGAATCACTGTCCCACGTTTTAAATTATTTTAATTCAAGTTATCTGTTTGTCCCTTAACCAGTAACCACTTCGCGATGCACAGAAATCATGTATTCACATGATTTAGCGCCATTCTTACGCCAAACCAAACTCCACCAGTAACTTATTTCGATACTCCCGATCGGTGCTTGCTTTTAACAGCTCGCTGATACGGTCTGCCAAAATAAGTTTCTCGCTCAAGGTCGCCATTTCGTCTTGACCTTCCAATCGTCCTTCCTGTCTTCCTTCCTGTTCTCCTTCCTGTCTGCTAACTCGCAGCATTTCTTTAATAGCTTTACACATGTCAAATCCACCTCCTTTGGTTTGTACTTCCTGTTTGAGCAGCCTCAAATTCCTGATTCCGGCCATTACAGTCAGAAGGTCATAAGCATCTTCTGGTAAATTTGAAAAAACCTCCTGATTTTCTTCTATATATGCTCTTAATTTCATTCTGTCATTGGTTCTTTTTAAAAAGCCACAGACCTGGCGCAAATCTGTTTGAAACCATTCTTCATTCGGAAAATGGCACATCTCAAAAATCAAAAGTGGTTTTTCTGTAAACAGCTTCTTCAATTCCTCTGGAAATATTTCTGTAAGAAATAAGTCATCCATTTTTCTCGCTGCTTTCCAACGTTTCTTTCCAAAATATACCACAATATGAATCACCGGATAAAATCTGTCCCGCTTCTTAGCTCCGGAAAGATACTCTTCTCCCTTCATCAGATCTCTGGCTTCATTATGCATCTTCTGTAATTTTTTCCACTGATTATAATAGTCAGTTCCTCTCTCATGTGATGCCCGTACCGGCATTACATAATGCTCAATTGTCTGCCCCTGGAGCATAAGCAGGAACCTTGCTTTATTCACTGTCACCATCACGGATAAATCCAGTGTATTCTCTACTGCTGATACTTTGTTATCCTTTTTGAAAATATTGTGCAGTACTGGATTCTGTTCCTGCAGGTCACATTCTCTGACAACCGATTTCCCATGAAATATAACTCCATTGATCAGATCCGCAACCCGCCTGAAGTCTCGAAAGTATTCAATTGATGTGGCGTTTTCCTCCTTCATGCACACTCCCTTTCTGAATATGATAGCAGTATGCAGGATATAAAAATTATACTTCCCAGATATTATTCTATATTATTATAATACACATTTTTATTGTGTTTTTCAAGTATCAGTATATTTTTCATTTACCATTTTACACAGCTATCAGTTTCTAACACAATGCAACAAAAAATGAATTAACTGGTCGAATAACCGGACACAGATTCTTCTGTGAGATTTTCTGTAGTGAAAGTGAGATTAGTATACGACTTGTTGAGGTGTATTGTCAATCGTAAAATGTTTGGAAGTTTGTCGTTTTTCTTGTTATATATAATATATTCTAAGTATATTTAATATGTTAAAGGAATTATTCAAAATGGCTGATAAGTCAGATGTGATTGAAAAAGCAGTCGTAATTCTCCACCAATTATCTGAAAGGGTATACTGCTAAAAGATTCAATTCATTAAAAGAAAAAATTTAATAGCGAAAAACAGAAAACTAACAAAATTGAACTGAAAAAGCAACGTATGCAGATAGAAATTGAGAGCTAGACGCGAATACTAGAAAAAGGACAGAGGTAGGCTATTGTTGGAGGTGCATTGACACAAATAGGTCTCGCACCTCCATTTTTAATTCAAGGTCTCCATTATCAATATAATACCGTGACAGACAAGTCTCTTCAATCAATCTGTCTTCAAGAATTTTTCTGCTTCCAGAACTAAATGAAAAATTCCCATTCTAATTAGCTTTAATTGCTAGATAAACCGATAATCTCATTGATTGTCCCCTCTAAAAAAATCATATTTTTCTTGATAACTTTAAATTTTTGTCCAAGTTAGTTTGAACCACAAAGAGATATATGACGCATATAAACATCGCATCTAGCTATTTGTAATCATTTAATCAACTATTTTCTATATTTATCATTACCCAACGAGAAGTATCTTTATCGGTTGTTGGGGCTTGCGCTTTTCCAACATCTGCAGCACCAACTCTTATATACAGTTTGCCTCGATCTGTTCTATAAATATCGCCCTCTGCAAGCGATACACCCATAGTTTCTTTTCCATCATCCAAAACATCCTTTGATGTTACAATACGACCTGTAGGAGAAACTGCCAAATACTCATAATCCTTCTTATCCGGAGTTCCATAATAATAATAATTCAACTCTTTATTTGTCTTACCAATGTACAATTTTTTATCATAGTAATATATATTACCTATTGTTATAGTAGCAATCTTTCCCTCTTCAGGTCTATCTGGGTAATTTTGCCGTATCGAATTTAAATCCTTTATAACGTCACCTGAATTTGGATGATTAAAAGATTCATCGTTTCCTGAATCTGTTGTACCTCCCGAATTATTATCTTCTCCAGTGCTACCATTTTCACCATTGTTTCCATTATCCTCACCAGTACCCGTATTCCCATCGGTGCCGCTATTTCCGCTATCGCTGCCATCCCAATAGAATGTAACATAGTCTCCTGTTACATCTTGCGCTGGTGTATATACAATTCTGCATTGCCCATTTGCCCCTGGCTTATTAACCCAATGTACATTATCAGTAGAGCTGACTCCACCAATTGTAATTGGCAGTGCAGTCTGCCAACCGTCCTGTTTCTGTTTCAAAGGCTTCACTGTAATGGAATATTCTTTCTCAGCATTTTTATATATCATCTGACTCGCATCTTTTGTATAAATCGCCGTTGTATCCCCTGTAATCGCCGCCATCATCACTTCCGCATATGCAGATCTTACATCGGAGAGGTCTACGGCTTCGCGGCTTTTTTCAAGCTGACTTGTGAAAATGGGGATTCCGATTGCTACCAACACAGCAATTATCGCCACTACGATTAAAAGTTCTGCCAACGTAAATCCCTTGACAGATTTTATTTTTCTCTTCATAAACATCCCTTTTTTTCTTATGTATTTATTGCTAAAAAGCATACTTTTGCTTTTTAAGGATATCACATAGACCTACTGAAGTCTACCTGCATTTTAGCTAAAATAATACCTCATTTTCGTAAATGTTGCGCAACTGCAAATAAATTTCGCCGCGTCTCCTCTCTTCGCAGAAGTCCTTCCTCTTTTGGGTTATATTCAAAATTTTCAACATCTACACAGACTATGTTTACCTAAACAATCGAAATTCTTCTGGAATTAAATAGAGTGGCAGCTATCAAAGGCTGCCACCCAATTTTACCCTTATGCAATTCCCAACTCTGCCATCAGTTCTTTTCGATACTTTTTATTATTACTTGCCTGCAATAAATCATTAATACGCCCAGCAGAGACTAACTTTTGAATTAATTCATTCATTCGTTCTTCTGTCTTACGTTCGCCCTCACGTCTGCCCTCACGAATACCTTCCTGTTTGCTGTCTCTCATCATATCATCAAACGCCTTGCACATATCAAATTCACCTCCCACCGTTTCAACATCTCTCTTTATAAGTTTCATGGCCCTAATTCCCGACATTACAGTAAGTAGGTCAAATGTGTCTTCTTCTAGTTTGGAGAAAACCTCTTCATTTGCCTTTACATACTCCCGTAAAGCCGTTTTGTCATTCGTTCTTTGCAAAAATCCACAAACCTGTTGTAAATCGGTCTGGAACCAGTGTATATTTTTGAAATAATACACTTCAAAAAGCAGCATTGGTGTCTCGAAAAATAATTTCTGCAGTTCTTCTGGAAAATCATTTGCTCCGGTCAGATCATCCATTTTGAAGGCTGCACGCCAGTGCTCTTGTCCAAAATAGATTACAATTTGAAGCACAGGGTAAAAATGATCGGTCTTTTTCATTCCCGAAAGCCGCTCGGCATTATCTTTTAAATCATTACAGTTCTTATGATCCTTTTGCAGTTTTTTCCACTGATTATAATAGTCAATTCCTTTCTCGTGCAAAAGTCTGACCGGCATTGCATAATGCTCCAGTGTTTGTATCTGAATCATAAACTGAAATTTCAGACTCTTCCACGTCACTGCAACAGACAGATCTGGTGTATTTTCTATAGCGACAACTTTATTCTTTTCCCGATAGACATTATGCAGCACTGGATTTTTCTCCAACAGATTATCTTCTGTAATAACCTGCCTGCCATGAAAAACCATTCCATTCAGAAGATCCACTATCCGTCGTGGATCCTTAAAGTACTCAATTGATGTGGCGTTCTTTTCCCGCATGCACACTCCTTTCTTGGTATGAAAAAGTTATATAAAGTCATGTGTACAATACAAGAACGAACATTTTGTACTATCATTAGTATATACATATATTTTGTATTTTTCAAGTATTAGTATACAAAAAGTACAACTTTACAACAACTATTTCATCCCCACGCAAAATATTCATAACGAAATGGAATTACCTGACCGAATGGTCAGATTTAGATTTTTCTTTTGTAAAAGTAAATTAAGTATACGACTTAACGAAGGGCAATGTCAATCAAAAAAATTGAGGATTATGTATATGATTTTCATAAGAATTGTGCAGAAAAGCAGACCAGAAATGACTTCTGGCCTGCCCGGTAAAAAGGATTATTTAAATTGAAATCACCCAAATTTCCTCATATTACTAAGGTCTGTCAGGTTGATCATCTGTGTTTCGCCGACTTCACCTGTTGGGCTCATCGGGCATACGGCGTAATTTCGTGTTTCGCTTCCTATCGTAAGTTTAGCCACATAATGCCAGCGAGACCATTCCTCAGTGCCTCTCTGATAATCGCCATAACAATTGTGAATATCATCAAAACCACCGATTAACTTTGCAAAATCACAAAGGGCTGCCGGTGATGTGCAGGAATCCCAACGATAAGATACAAAAAATGGAGTATTAGGCTCTGCTGCCAGAGATACCAGATAATTTCCATGTACCGTTACATATTTGAAGCGACCTGGCTCTGTGAGATAATCACTTACAGCGTCCATTTTTTCAAATGGAGTCATACCGGAAGTTGTAACTTTATTGATAATGTCAGTCATCCATGCTTTCTCAGCCTGGTCATAATCCATAACATTTAAAGCCACTGTTTTTGCAACCGTATAACCAGACATGGAGTATTCTCGGAATTCGATATTGTAAGTTCCTGCTTTTTCAAAATATACATATCCGATATAACCGCCTTTTACTTTTTTCAGGGAAGTTGTCTCGGAATCGCCGTTTTCATAAGGAATATCATCATATATGTGCGTTGTTCCACCCGAATATACATTTATCAAAGGGCTTTCTCCATCACAGATCAATCTAAAAGAATTCAGATCCGGATTGTCTGTTTTTATAAAAAGAGGTTTGATACACTGTGTGTAAATATCTGCTTTCTGCTTGTCCAAACCATAAATTTCATAGGTATATTTAGCAGGTGTTGTGCCTTTCGTATCATATATTGGCAAATCCACTTTACGGATTTCACTCCACGGTCCAACGACTTTTACATTATTGCGGATGGTGTAAGAACGTACTTTTGTATAGTAACTGCGGCCTGAGTCTAAATAATAGAAACTCACACTTCCTATCCCGTCATCTTCACCGATTGTTCGCATATCCTGAACACTGTATGCAAACTTATCATTGTAAGAAAGATAACCTTCGTAACCAACATAGGGATCTGACTGGGAAAAAGTTCCCGGACAGTTCAAATCCACCCATCCGTCACCATAATCTATTGACTTGATGGCTGGAACAGGAAGGGTGCTGTCAACGGTTTCAGATGTCACTACATAAGAAGTCTCGGTATGCGGATTGTATAGCTTCTGGGTAACTGAAACCGTGGAAGTAATTTTTTGTCCATAAATATCCGTGATGGTAATCACGCATTTCCCAGGCTCAAGCGTCGCAAATAAGTGGCTGTTTCCGCCTTCAGCTTCATCTGTGGAATATACAACAGCCGGATCAGAAATATTAATGTCTTTGATTCCATTTGACGTTTCAATCTCATAATATCTTCCGCTTTCCAGGGTTATATTTGCTTTTCCCTCTTCGAGCGTTAATTTCGGAACCGGCTTAGGGGTAGGCGTTGTATTTGAAGTATTTTCTTTTAACTTTCCGCTTGTTTTGCAATGTTCTGTGGAAGACCATTTGGAATAATATTTCTTTCCTTTAATGGCCATGTAGGTACGGGCCTGCATATAATATGTAGTTCCGGCTTTCAGTCCATTGAGGGAAACGGTGTTGTTTTTGTTTCCTTTGACTGTTATGGTTTTCGCATTTTTTAATTTGGAATTTGTGGCATAGCGCAGCTGGTAACCGCTGGTCTGAGCGGTTTGCCTTTTTATTATCACACTGACAGTCTTTTTTCCAACATAACCACCCATTACCTGGGTCTTTGGAGGCAAAATGGTAAACTGCTTTTTCACTTTGCCGGCATAAGCACCTTTTCCAATAATCTGAACCGTATAGGTGCCTACCTTTTTGCAGCCCTTGGAATATTTCAGAACATAGTTTTTCTTCTCTTTCAGGACTTTGCCCTTATAGGTGACGCTTACCTTCGGGCGCTGGACTTTTTGATTGTAGGTGAGTTTGGTGGCTGATAATTTGATTTTGGTGTTTTTCACATTTACCTTTGCTGCAGCAAATACCTGGCTTGTACTGCACAGCAGAAGCAGGGAAATGATGAGGCAAAGACGAACCAGCCGATGAAGGTGGTGATTCTTTTTCATAGATTTTTTGCTCCTTCCTGAGATAGATTGATAGATTTATTAGCCCATTGCAGAACTTCATTTGTTTTGATTTTAGCACTTGATGGGGGAATTAACAAGTAGAATGGGGTGCAAAGAAAACATTAAGAATATCCAATGCAATTTATAGTTAAAAGCCCAAAATTGCGTTGGATATTCCTTTTCGTATTGGCTTATAAGCCATCATATTTTGACATTTTCATTCCTGCTAATTCCAAAACATGTTCTCTGCTAATTTTCAGCAGTTCTGCAATCTTTTCAATGCCCATTCCATCCTGAAGTAGTGAATTGACAATTTCTTTTGTTTTCAATTCCTTTCCTTCCTGTATTCCCTCTTGTATTCCTTTTTGTATTCCTTTTTGTATTCCGCTTTGCTCACCAGCCTCAAACTCAGCTTTTCTCAGTTTACGTTCTTCCTCTTCTTTGTCATATTCAAATATACTCACTGCGATAACCTCCGCTCTATTTTTCCGAAGAAATTCTTCCAGAATTTCCTCCTGAATACATTCATCTACAGCTTTTTTTACAGCTGTTTCCAGTTGCATATATTTTGCATATTTACGAACCCGCGCTACATATATTGCATATTCCCTTAGTATCTGGCACTGTTCCATCAATTCCCTATTACTGCCTTCATTGATATTCAAAGTTACTACTTTAAGTTCAAGTTTCGGTTCACTGGATATATTCTCATATGCTTCTGACAAACGGTTCTCCCATTTGTCTTCTTTCCGCTCTGTACCATTATAAAATACAATAAAGTTCGGTGCCGGTATTTTCTGCAATGCTGATGAATATAAAGACTTCTTATTCACCAGCTTCTGGTATTCAGCGGATATGTAAAAAAGATCCCGTAAGGGCATATTCGGTGTATATGTTGACTGATGCTCATACAGGAAAAGATTGGTGTCAATAATAAATGACAGATCATTTTTCATTCCCATATAAATTGCATTCTCAAGTGTAACAATCTCCAGTTCTTCCGGATTCATATAAGATGTTCCATTAATCGCATTATAAAGCGACAGCAGATTCTTTCGATCTGAAAATAGCATCCGGAATATCGTATCCTTGTAGTTTCTGTTTACCATAAGCTGGTCCTCCTTTTCCTTGCAGGAGTCAGAAAAGACAAGCTAAGCATACATACCTTTCATTCAGAACTCCTGCTCTTCTTCATTAATGGATTAAAAAGCATGGATTTCTGATGTGTGATTAGATAAATCAGATGGCAGATATGCCTTGAACTATATGAGAAATATGCTTTTTATCATAATAACATTGAAATTCTTGATTTACAAGTACTTTTCGAGGGTCTGCTAAATTCTTCTGCTTTCTTTCTTCACAGCCTATTCCCCTGGTAACGGGAATGATTTTAAGGCACTCTCTGGGAGCTTTCTAATCCGTCACCATCCTTACGCCATCCATAAACAAAATCTCATACCCCTTATCACCCCCAATTATAATTTCCCCAATCACCATCCTTGTCTTCTTCGCCACCTGGAACCAGGCAGGATACTTTTCAGTCAGCTCTTTCATCTGTGCTGCACGTAAACGCTCCAGGGCATTTCCCTGGGCAATATCTTTCTCCCAGTCTGGCAGAAGATTTTCTCTCTGGGATACCAGCTGTGCCCAGGCAGCGCTTACATATTCTTCCATTTTATCCCCCTCAACAGGCTTGGCTTTACAAAATCCACCCTTTTCTTTGCCGGAATTTATGCAACGCCACACACTTTTTCTGCTCTTCTTCACCATCCTTCCACCACAACACCCACAAAAAATTTTTCCATAAAAAGGTTCCAGACTGCTGCTTCCCAATTCCCGGATCTGATGATTCCGTTTAAACTCTTTGATTCTGTTGATTTCCAGCTGTGCCGCGTCCCATATTTCCCGCTCTATGATCGCATCATGATCATTTTCCACATAATACTGTGTCAGTTTTCCATCGTTCTTTTCCAGCTCTTTCGTAAGAAAATCCCGGATGTAATACTTCTGCATAAGCAGATCTCCCTTGTACTTTTCATTTTGAAGGATGCGAACGACCGAAACCGCAGCCCAACGAGATTCTCCATGCACGCCCGAAACATTTTCGGTATTCAGCATTCGCGCTATTTCAGATGGCTGCCACCCCTCCAGAAACTCACGAAAAATCCGCCGCACCACTTTCGCCTGCCCTTCATTTATTACCAGATGCCCCGCCTCATCCTTATCGTATCCCAGAAAACAAGCGGCATTAATGTGAGGGATTCCCTGCTGAAACCTGGAACGAATTCCCCACCTGGTGTTTTCGGAAATATTTCGTGATTCCTCCTGGGCCAGACTGGAAAGAATGGTAAACAAAAGCTCACCAGACGACTCCATCGTGTTAATCCCCTCTTTTTCGAAAATCACCGGAATCCCAAGGCTCTTCAAATATCTTGCGTAATGCAGACAATCCCGGGTATTTCTGGCAAAACGGCTGATAGATTTGGTGATCACCAGATCTACTTTTCCCTCCTCACAAGCCGCGATCATACTGCGAAAACCAGCCCTTTTACGCGTACCAGTACCGGAAATCCCCTCATCGGAAAAGATTCCGGCAAGCTGGTATTCCTCTTTTTCATTAATATAATCTGTGTAATATGCAATCTGATTGGCAAAAGAGCCCAGCTGCTCTTCCTGTTCGGTAGACACCCTGCAATATGCTGCCACTCTGCATTGGGAACTGTTGGCAGATTTAGCGTTTCCATTCGTCTGGCTTGGAGGAATAACCGTAAGTTTCTTTTCCATCTATAAGCTCCTTTCCGATATACGCTGAAAAGCTGACGTTCCGAAGTGGGGAAAGCTTTTCATCTGGTATGCGGACACCTTTGCAAAAAGCTTTTCCTTTTCGGCTGAGACCATTGCAGATCCACCAGACAGAGTGGTTTCTGGCAATAATCCGCCGCAGCCTGGAACCACAATATTTGCAGAAAATCCGGTCCTTGTAAGGATAATTGGCGAGAGTTAAAGGCGGTTTATCCGGGATAAATCCAGATTCTTGTTTTTGCAAAATTGTTTCTTTCAGGGTTATTTTCTCCGGTGCATCTGGAACCTGGGCTTTTTTCGTTACGGCAATCTCATCAGAAGGTAGCTCCTGCCTGTTTCTTTCGCTCTTCTTTACCAGCTTTTCCTGTGCAGTTTCCCACAATTTCTCAGAAACGATTGCCGGATGATCGTGCCGGATGTAATACATCTGCTTTTCCCCTTTATTTCGTACCAGTTTTCGCTGATTGTTTACATAATATCTCTGACAAATATAGTCTCCCTTATAGGCGTGATTGTGAAGAATCCGGCTTACTGTGGAACGGCTGAAAGTCCTGTCGTTCTGAGTGGTAATTTTGTTTTCGTTCAGATATTTCGTGATCTGGCTGATGCTCCATCCGTCAGCTGCCATCTGGAAAATCTGCCGTACAAGTTCTGCATTTTTATCCGGAACCAGATTTCCCGCCTGGTCTTTCTGATATCCCAGACAGCGGTGCAGCTGCCGCATGGGATGACCCTTTCTGTATTTCTGCTGAATCGCCGCCTTAGTCAGCCATCTGGCATTTTCGCTTTCTGCCTGGGCAAATGCCGCAAAAAGAGTCAGCAGCAGTTCCCCTTCCTGGGACAGCGTATGGATTTTCTGAAGTTCAAAATATATATCAATCCCCAGTTCCTTCAACTGCCGGGTGGTTTTCAGTACAGTATCTGTGTTGCGTGCAAAACGGGTGATGGATTTCGTAATAATCTGCCGAAAACAGCCTTTCCGGGCATCTTCCAGCATTTTGCAAAATCCAGGGCGGGTCTCTTTGTATCCGGAAATTCCAAAATCATAATATATTTCTGTCAAAATGTAATTTGGGGTTTTCTTCATAAATTCCTGATAATGGCGAATCTGATTTTCCAGGGAATCCTGCTGATGGGGGTGAAGGGTGGAAACGCGGCAGTATATTGCGGTGGGAATGGATGAGAGGGTTGCCGCAGTTGGAATGGATAATGGATTTTCCGCCTCCGGAATGGATAATGGATTTTCTTCTGCCGGAATAGATAATGGTTTTTCTGCTGTTGAAATGGATAAAAGATTTTCATAATGGGATGAAAAACCGGGCTTCTGTATTTTGCTCATATTTTCTGGCCTCCCTTCTCCGCTTATTGTAAGCTTCCATCTTTTCCTCACTGGAATATGCGCTGCTGCCAGATAAATTTCCAGTGAGAAGCTTCCGGGTACTGGCGTATTCGGCACCTTTCAGGCCAAGCTGGTTCAGCCAGATGCGAAAACGATATTTTTCACTGGCCCCGGAACTGGTATTTTTTCGATTGGGCACTACCCATTTACGGGCATGAGCCGTCTGAAGAAGTTTCTCCAGGAACTGGCGGTACGCTGCTTCTTTCTCCGAAGAAATGAATGAATTCTCTTCCACGATCAAAATGGAGTCCTCTTTCATGGTAAAACCAGAAATCGCTTTGTTGATAAGGGTTTGCTTTTCCGCCAAAATCGCGGACAGATTTGCTCTTTCCTGCGCGGGCAAATTGCTCAGTGAAAACTGCAGGACTCCATGGACCTCAAAGGCTTCCGAAATTGGCGCATTTCCGGAAATGCCGCTATTTTCCGGAATACCTGCATTTAGGGAAATACTGTCTAACTGAAAGATTAAAATCTGGTTCATTGGCTGCCTCCTCATATGTTTTTTGGTAAGCTCAATATAACATACATTCGGAAGGCCATTTCGAACAGTTCTATATTGTATTTTATAATCGGGCATGCTACTATGAACTTGTAAATATCGGCTTACAGCAATGCACCGGAAGCGATAAAAAACATCTATAAAAAGATTTTGTGGGCTTTACTAATAAAGATGAATGTGCCCGTAGACGACGTAAAAGAAATGATGGGCGAGATTGGAGGTCGTGGAATGGGTTATCTATTTGAAAACATGGAGAAAATGGACATCCAGGCTGAAAGACGAAATACACAGAGAGAAAGAGAGCGTGCTGATATGGAAAAAGAACGCGCTGATACAGAAAAGGAGCGCGCTGATACAGAAAAGGAACGCGCTGATGCAGAAAAGGAACGCGCTGATGCAGCAGAATTAGAAATTCAGAGATTAAAAAAAGAACTTGAAAAAAGAATGCATGTAACCGGAAACTAGAAGCTGTTTAAAAAAGGCTCTCATTTTCAACAGGGGAAACCAAGCACGATTAAAGGTATTAACAATTTTACTGGTTTAGCAAAAACATCCTGCAGCGATCATTCTCGCAAAGAGATTTGACTGGGCAGGATGTTTTTGTCAAAAGCCACATTTTTAAATCCATACAATGTCTTCTTATATGTTTTGGGACATATATAAACAGCATGCAAGTTCGTTCAACTATGGGAAAATTCGAACGATGGGGGCCGTGCTGGTTGCGATTTCAATTCCGATTTTTACGAGTCAGTTGGAGAAATCTAGAGATTCAGTCACTGCATCAAATGTACGAGCTGCTTATGCTGAGGCATCTGCTGCAAAATTAACAGGTGAAAGTTCAGGAAATGCAACTCTTAATACCGATGGTACTGTTAGTGTTGCTAATGTTGAAGTAAAAGGTGAACAAACTAATGGGGCATTTGGATCTGCAGCTGCAGGCGGAACAGCAGCAAAGGCTTCCTCTTTTGATCTGCCATTTACGTTAGGAAATGGAGCTGCAGTTGCATTTGATAAAAAGGGTGAAAATAATATTACTATTAAATTTACATGGGATTCTTCAGATAAATGTACCGCTAGTGTTGAGTAGTAGATTTATGAACATAAAAAACTATAGAATTAACTTTTGATTTCATAAAAATATCCTGTCAAGTTTATTTGCAACTTGTACAGGATATTTTTTTTAACTTGCATATTATGATTAAGGTGTCAAAAGGTGATTTTCTACAATTTTCTAAAAAAATAGAAAAAATTCAATTCCAAAATATTTCAATAATTTACGACTAAAGTGGGGTAAAACACTTTAATATGATCCTATTTTTAAACTCCATTCCCATATAGTGTATTGGAGTAAATAAAGTTTCTTTCAAAAAGACCTTTTGACACTCTAATCAATTATAGTTTTTAAAACACATATGTATTTGTTTTATTTATGAGTTTCTCCATCACTTAATGTAACCTTACCATCAGCCTCAACAGACACTGTCATTTTTACAACCGAATCACTAGCCATTAAACTTGAAACTGTTTCATCTCCAATTTTTGCTGAAGCATTATCTCCAGTCCATCCTTGTTTTTTCTGATTTACTTCAATTGTTTCATAATAAGAACCAGTTGCATCACCTTTTTTAACATTATTACTGGATGTTTCACCTGTTAGTACAGCAGTTGAGCATTCAGCATATGCGCTACGTAAATTGGCTAAATCAACAGCCTCTCTTGATTTTTCCAACTGACTCGTAAAAATCGGAATACTAATCGCAACCAGCACGGCAATAATAGCTACAACAATAAGCAGCTCAGCCAATGTAAAACCTTTTTTGTTTTCTTTTGCTTTTTTAAACATTTTAAAGCCTCCTATTTTTAATATTTTTCATTTTTAAGATTCTGAAGCGTCCGGGACTTCTCAGTTATCCGGGATGGCGATTTTGATGCTTCCTGTGTCACCGTCAAGCTGAAGCTTCAGATAACCACCAACCGATTCGATAAGATCTCGCAGCTTAACGATAGCCTTGTCGAATTCCCGAAGCATACGGTCCTCGCAGGAATACTGAATCTTAATCAATGTCTGCTCCTGCATGTCCCGGCAACGGATTCTTATGTAGCGTCCCCGTGGGGGTGTGGTCTCGATACAATTTCGTTTCGCTGTATCAAGTGCCATGCCTACAATCTGGCAAAGCTGATTACCTGATCGATTTTCCCTAAGCTCCTGAACCTCGGCAGATATCCAGATCTCATCCGCGTCTGCTTCTGCTGCAAATCTGTTTAACACTTCATTCATCTCAGGATAGGATGTAAAAAAATGTCTGTTCTGTCTCTGATTCATTCCATCGATGGCATCTAACTTTTGCACTGCCACTTTCCGTTCCGCTCCTTTCTCTTAGGATGTTTGTATTATAACAAAATTTTTTTAATTTGTGTGCATAATGTCAATAATAGCAACATTTTTGTCGAAAATGGCTATTGGATGTAGTTTTTGACACAATTTCTGTCATTTTTGACAGTACCAGCTTATAGATATATCCAAAAACAGCCTGAGAAAGGACATTTCCCGTTCCCTTTCTCAAGCTGCCAGATCCGACTTCGCTTTCACATTTTTTCAAACATATAATCATAATACATTTCCCGTGCCGCGCGCTGATATTTCCGGGAAACAGGAATTTCGGCAGACTGGACTATGAACTTGCCGGTATCCATTTTCTCCACAAAATAAAGGCTGATAATATAACTCTGATGGCACCGGAAAAATAATCTGCCTGGAAGCTGCTGTTCCAGCTCGTCCAGCTTGGCGTAGCTCTCTATGGTTTCGCCATTCTCCAGATGCAGGATCACCTTGCGGTTGGCGCTCTCCACATACAGAATATTTCTGCAGTACACACGGCGAAAGCTTCCGCCCGCCTCCTTCAGCATAAGGGAGGCACGGCGCTCCATGGTCGGCTTCTGCCAGAAAAAAGTAATGCAGTTATGCAGTTCACTTACATCAAAAGGATAAAGAAGATACCCAGTAGCAAATACGGAAAAAGCTTCCGCATAGTATCTCTGGGAATCTGTGATAAAACAGATCATCACCTTACGGCTCCGGGCACGTACCTTCGCCGCCAGCTCCAGTCCGTCTCCTTCTCTGTGAATCGTAGTATTCAACAGCAGAATATCAAAAGAAGACGCATCCTCATTAAGATCGTCCAGATAGTCATATTCATCTGCATATTCACTCACTTGAATATCCATATTTATACCGGTAAGGCTGGCACGGATATATTCTCTGTGTTCTTTTGACTTTTCCACAATTGCTGCCCGCAGCATAACTGGTTATCCCCCATTTTCCACAATAAACTAAAAGTACCTACAGCATTTCCCGCTCTGACAGCTCATCAATAACCGTTGTCAGAAGCCGCACCGGCTGCCGCAGAAGTATCGGCAGGAAGCCCGCTGTCTGCTTTTCCACCCTGCATGGTCTCATAGAAGGTAGCGGTCACACCTACATTCACACTTCCTGTATTCAGATCGTCTCCGGCGGCAACATAGCGGAGATCACTTACAATGCATCTCCACTCGCCTGTGCAAAGACGGTTTACAAGGTCTGCGGCCTTGTCATAATCAGACGCTGAAAAGGTCAGGCTGAATGATCTGCGAATCAGGTCGCCGTCCCTTGTCACATCGCTGAAGCTGATATCGTATGTATTGGCATCCTGAAGAAGCTGGTTCAGCTCATCCAGTTCTGCCTTGGAATTATTGTAGCTTCCCATTTTCCCAAGGCTTCCGCTCTGTTCGATGGAATCCAGCTCGCTCTGCATGCGGGACAAAGAAGCGGCCTTGGTCTGAAGAAGCATAAGCTCTGTATTCAGCTCGTCCTGCTGGCTTTTCGCTTCATTGATCGCTGTTCTGATCGGCTGGTCAATCACTGCGTAATATCCGGCCGCCAGAAGGATCAGGGTAAGCACCAGAAGCATAATTTTTTCTCTTGTAGTAAAATCACGGCTCATGATCTTCATTCCTGTGCTCCTCCCTCTGTGCCTGCCTCAAATCCATCATTTGCAGCAGTCTCGTTTCCCTCACCGGTCGCAGCACCATCCACGGCTTCGGCCTCATTTCCACCATCAACCACAGTTCCGTCCACCACTCCGGTCTCATTTCCACCATCAACTACAGTTCCGTCCACCGCTCCGGTCTCATTTCCATCATCAGCTACAGCCCCGTCTACCGCTCCGGTCATGTTTCCATCACTATCCGCAGCGACACCATATTCCTCACTTCCATCTCCGTTCTCCACATACAGCGGATCCAGCAGATAAACAATAATCTGTCCTGTAACTGTATCCGAGGAAACAGGATTTCCATTTTCATCTGTGGAATTGGAATCTGTAACGGCAGTCATCACATTACAGTAATCCACGATCGGAACCTGCTCCAGTTCCTGCACCAGGCTGTTAATGTCTGACAGGTTCTCTCCGGTCACCGGAAGGGTCAGCTGATTCCCGCTTACGCTCCAGCTGCTTACCGTCACCTTCGGGAAAATTACATTCTTCATCAGCTGCAAAACCTCCGGGCGGTTCAGATAGCTTAACTCATCTGCATTCAGCCCCTGATAAGTGTAGTGGGCATATGTTTCCTGCAGATCCCCGAAGCTGTCAATATAAGCAGTAATGTCATCCACCTGCTTCTGCAACTCAGATGCAGCACTCTGCGCTTCGCTCATTTTCACCAATCTGTCTGCAACTGCAACTTTTCCAATAACTCCGGCAACTACAACAATTACCCCAATAGCCGGAATGGCAACGAAATAATGCTTTTTCTTCTGTCCTGCAAGAGCCAGATTGATCTGTTTCTTGGGCGCATGGGCAGTACGTCCAAGGGCCGTACCGGCTGCAAGCATCCAAAGAGATGACGTCTCATCCCCGCTTCCATTCATTCTCTCCAGAAGTTCCCCTGCCTCATGGATCTTCACATCCAGATTTTCCTCAAGACTCTGGCGCATGGTGGCTATGGAAGCACCTCCGCCGCAGATATATATATCTTCCAAACGGCTGTCCGGATTACTGAACTGATAGAAGTTCAGAGCCCTCATCAGCTCTACACTGATCTGGGAAAAAGCATCCTGGCACACCTCACTGTAGATACAGTCCTCATGGTTCGCCAGCAGCCAGGTATGGGCCAGATGAATATCAATATGAAAAGTATCTGCAAGCAGCTCTTCCACCTGCTCCATTCCCCGCTCGATCACACGGGTAACCTGATGTCTGTCCCCTTTGAAAATAAAAAGGCGGCTGGATGTACTTCCCAGATCCAGGATTCCATATTCCTTATCTTTATCCTGCTCATTTCTCAGCTTATAGTGAAGAAGGTTCTCACAGGCAGACACCTCAGGAGCTGCAAACGTCAGCTTCAGACCTGCCTTTCGCGTCATCAGGCGAAGATCCTCCATTACCTCCAGAGGCGCTGCTGCTGCAAGAAGCTCCATCTCATTGCGCTTCTGGTTCTCCTCTTCCTCTGGCTTTTCCTCTTTCTTTTTGGAAGCTTTCTTCAGCTTCTTGCCTTTGGGCATTTCCTCTCCGGAACCCCAGGAATAATCAAAAACATACTTCTTTAATTCATCTGTAATATAATCACGGAATTCATAAGGCAGGTTGTAAACCAGCTGCTCCGCAGTCATTTCCGGCATCGTCACATTACGAAGGAAACAGATTCCTGAAGACACCACAACAGCCGCTTCTTTACAGCGGATCTTGTTCTCTTTCATGGTTTTTCGGATCAATTCTCCTGTGGTCTCCACAGAAACAATTCTGCCATCCTTGAGAAGCCCTTCCGGCATCTGCACCGAAGCGGTCTTCACAATATTCTCACCTTTCATCAGAACCAGCTTCATCTGATCCTTGCCTATATCAATTCCAAGACATGATTTTGCCATATATATCCTCTTTCTATGTCTTTTCTTGTTTTAATCCGGACCGCACAGCTCCCAGAGGGTGTTTGTACCGCTTACATAGTTTCCCGGAATATGTCCCGGTTCGTTCTGCTGTATATTTGAAAAAGTACTTCTACAGCTACCCTTTACAGCAGCCCCATATACCAGTTCACCAGCCCGTCCCCATACAGCAGCATGGCATAAAACGCCAGTGCAATGGCAGGTCCGAAGGGAATCTGCGGTCCTTTGTTCTCTTTTCCCCGTTTCTGGATAGCTCCCATAATAAGGCCGAGAATACAGGAAAAAAACAGGGCAAACAGGGATGCTGTCACTCCCAGGTACAATCCCATCACCACAAAAAGCTTCAGATCGCCGCCTCCCATGGTCTCTTTTCCAAGAATTTTATCAAAAAGCAGGACAAGAGCCAGCATAACTGCTCCGTAGCCCACTCCTGAAGCCACATGGTATAAAACGTCCATTCCGCTCATTTCCGTAAAAGGGATTGCCACGAACCAGGCAATTACAGGGATCAGAAGGCATCCGTTGGGAATCTCGAAAATCTCCAGGTCCACCAGGGAAAGACAGAACAGACAGCAGGCCAGCACCATATTTCGCACAAACTCCGGGGAAAGATCAAACCGAAGAAGAGTAAGCACGCTCACCAGTGCAAAAAACAGCTCCGTGAGCATGTATCTTGGGCTGATTTTTGTTTTACAGTAACGGCACTTTCCACCCAGAAATATCCAGGAAAAAACCGGGATCAAATCCAGAAAGCCCAGAACATGTCCGCAGCTTGTACAGTGGCTTCTTCCTTTCACAAAGGATTCTCCATGGGCGATCCGCCATGCGGCGCAGTTCAGAAAAGATCCAAGCACCGCACCAAAAACACCTGCTAATACACAACAGTATATCATAAAAAAGGTATCTTCATATATCGACATTTTAAAATTTTACCTGTTTTTCCAAATTTTTTGTATTTTTATTTCGTAAGCATCTTTTTTTCGGCACTTTTTCCACAAACAGCAGGAAGGGCAGCCTTCTTTTCCCGGAATTACATAACGCTGTACATCTGGAACATTGCAATATAAACTGCCAGAACAATATATCCGGCAATAACTGCCATACCGATCAGCAAAGTGGGCTCCAGTTTTTTCAGAACGTCCTGTACTGCCATATCCAGTTCAGATTCGTAATAGCCGGAAACTGTGTGCAGAGTACTCTCCAGCTCACCAGTTTCCTCTCCAACAGCAGTCATATCCACCAGAATATCCGGCAGACAGTCAGCCTCCCGCATACACTCGCCAAGGGTGTAGCCCTCTTCCAGACGGGAGGTCATTTTCCCCACGCACTGGCTGATGTAATAGTTGTTGATAACCCTCGCAGTAATGCTGACCGCTCTTGTAAGCTGCAGACCAGCTCCGATCAATGTGGTCAGGTTTGCGGCAAACTCACTGGCCGCACTGAGAAGGGACACATTTCCAAGCACCGGGATTTTCAGTGCAAGCTTCGCCACGTTCATCCTGCCTTTTTCCGTATTGGCGTAAAGCTTGAAGATAAGGGCAATGGCAGCGAACACAACTATGATCAGGAAAATATATTTCCGGAAAAAGTTGGATATCAGAATCAGAGACTGTGTGATCAGCGGCAGTTCTGCATCATAGGATGCAAAAATGTCCATAAAGGTAGGTACAACCTTCACCATCAGAACGATTACTACCACTACCGCAAGTGCAAGGACGAAAACCGGATAAATCAAGGCATTTCGCACTTTTGCACGCATTTTCACCTGCTTGTCATAATGCTGATACATGGTCTCAAAGGCCTTGGACAGGTTACCGGATTCCTCTCCGGCGCGGATGGTCTCGATGAAAACCGCCGGAAGCAGCTTGCCGCCCCGCTCCTGGAAGCTGGTTGCCACGCTTCGTCCTGCCTCAACATCCTCTGCCACTTTTTTCAGAATGCCTTTCAGCTTTTTGTCTGTCATTTTGTCGCCGATCAGCCGGACGGTACGGCCGATGGGGATTCCGGACTGGAGGATAATGGAAAACTGGGCGCACATTAGGGAAAAAGCTTTGGCGTTCAGGCGGTTGCCGCCGATTTCCATGCTGAGAAGCCCGGGCTTCTTCTCTTCCACCTCTGTAAGCTTCAGAACAATATCGCAGTCCTGCTTGATGCGATCAACCGCGTCAAACTCATTGAAGCCCTCTACCACGCCAGAGACCTTTACTCCGTCTTTGGAGATGGCTGTGTATTTGTAGGTTGCCAATTGTTGTCCACCTTTCTTGCGCAGTTTTTATGCCACGCAGCCTTTAAGTCACTTCACAGCTGATCAATATGCAGTGAAGTGCTTTTTTCAAATTCAAATTTTCACTTTCCGAAACACTGAAAAATTATATATGCATCTAAAGTCCTTTATGCATTCTTCTTCACATAAGCCTGGTCATGACTATACTCCACAGCTACAGCCTTGTCGATCTGTCTGGAACGTACCAGACTTACCAGTGACTGGTCCATGGTCTGTCCGCCGATTGCCGCACTGGTGGCAATGGCGTTGGCGATCTGAGGGGTGTTTCCGCCGCGGATCATGTTTCGGATACCGTCGGTTACAACCATAACCTCACTTGCCAGCACACGGCCGCCTGTTTTTTTCTTCACAAGCTGCTGAGAAATAACAGCCATCAGGGTCATGGAAAGCTGCAGACGGATTTGGTTCTGCATTCCTTCTGGAAAAACCTGCACCATACGGTCAATAGCATCGGAAGCACTGCCTGTGTGCAGGGTTCCGAATACAAGGTGTCCGGTCTCAGCTGCTGTGATCGCAGTTTCGATGGTATCCTTGTCTCGCATTTCACCGATAAGGATTACGTCAGGGTCCTCTCGCAGACTGGCACGAAGACCTTCGGAAAAGCTTGCAGTGTCTTTGCCAACCTCACGCTGGTTGATGACACAGAGATCCGGGGTGTATACATACTCAATCGGATCTTCCAGCGTTACAATGTGGTTTTTTCTGGTGTGATTGATTTCGTCCAGCATGGCTGCCAGAGTGGTGGATTTACCAGAACCGGTCTCACCGGTTACCAGGACGATTCCCTTGTGGAGGCTGGTGAATTCCAGCGCAGAGGGGGGAAGCCCCAGGGAATCCAGTCTTGGAATGGATTCGCTGAGCAGACGAATGGCTGCGGAAACTTTTCCCTGCTGTTTGAATACATGGCATCTACAGCGGATTCCTCTTATTTCACGGGAAAAATCAAGTTCTCCGGTATATTCCAGTTTTTCGTACATAGCGTCTTTCGCCAGGTCCTGGCAAAGCATATCGCAGTCTTTTTCTGAAAGGCGTTCCTCTGCCATGTTCTCCAGCTGGCCATCCAGACGGTATTTCGGCGGCAGGCCGCATACCAGATGGATGTCGGATGCGCCGCTGCGGCGGGCTTGTTCGGTTAGGTCTTCTATGTTGTACATGATTTTGGTCTCCTGACTTTCTGTATTTTGGTGGATTAAAAGTTCTTCAATGCGGACACATTTGGACAATGTGTACTGACCGAAACTTCAACACATTAGATAGCAATTTAGTCAACTAAACGGATTACTCCTCTTCTGCTTTCTTCATATCCCCGGTTTCGTAAATGACTCGCTGCACTTCCTCTGCAGTGGTAATTCCCTCTTCCACCAGCTGAATGGCATTTTCACGCAGTGTCTTGAACTCGCTGTGGGCGCTGGCCAGTTCCTGTTCGATAGCAGGTCGTCCAGCCTGCTGGGAAATGAGGAGACGGATTTCTGGTGTGATTTCCAGGATCTCGAATACACCGATTCGTCCGCGGTAGCCTGTATTGAAGCAGTCTGCGCAGCCCTCGCCCCGGTAGAAAATATGCTTATGCTCTGTGCTGAGGCCAAGGCGTCTTACTTCCTCGTCTGTCGCCTCATAGCTCTTTTTACACTTGGGGCAGATCCGGCGAACCAGTCGCTGGGAAATAACAGCGCGGAGAGCAGTGGCGATCAGGTACGGCTCAACGCCGATATCTTCCAGACGTTCGATCGTTCCCACAGCATCGTTGGTATGGATTGTGGAAAGCACAACGTGTCCGGTGATTGCGGCACGCATACTGATCTGGGCGGTCTCACCGTCTCGAATCTCTCCGACGGCAATGATATCCGGGTCCTGACGAAGGATGGCACGAAGACCATTGGCAAAATCCATGCCTGTTTTCTCATTGATCTGCACCTGGTTTACTCCGTCGATGTTGTACTCAACCGGATCTTCCAGAGTTACTACATTGACTTCCTCTGTATTTAACTGGGAAATCATGGTGTTCATGGTGGAAGATTTACCACTTCCGGTAGGACCGGCGATCAGAATAACACCGCTGGTACAGTGGATAGCCCGCTGGTATTTCTTCAGGTTGTCACCCATAAGACCGATAGAATCCGGAGTAAGATAGCCGGCTCTTTTGTCCAGAAGACGGGCTACGATTTTTTCTCCATATACAGTAGGAAGGGAGTTTACACGGAGGTCAAACTCACGCTTCTTATTCTTAACATTGAATCGTCCATCCTGTGGAACACGACGTTCTGCAATATCCATTCCACTCATGATTTTCAAGCGGGAAATAACGGAGTTCTGAAGGTTCTTGGGGATCGTCAGAATCTTACGGAGCACACCGTCAATACGCATGCGCACCTGAAGCTCTTTTTCCTTTGGCTCAATGTGGATATCACTGGCACGCTCCAGAATGGCACGCTCGATAATGGAGTTTACCAGACGGATGGTTGGCGCATCGTTAATGTTGTCGTTGAGGATGTTTCCTGTAAACTGCGCTTCTTCGCCATTGTCCTCTTCGGTCGGAGCCTCACGCTTCATGGCCTCAATAGCCCTTGCAGCGCCTTCGTTTCCGTAAAGGACCAGGATGGCATGCTCCACGCCCTCTGTGGTAGCAATCATCGGAACAATCTTTTTACGGACTGCTTTCTTAACTTCCTCGATCGCATAGAAGTTCATAGGGTCGCTCATGGCCAGATAAAGCTCGTCCCGCTCCATGCGGACCGGCACTACCTGGAACTGTTTCGCAATGTTTTTCGGAACAACCTGTGCCATGGAAATAGGAATAGTGGTTTTCGAAAGATCTATGTATTCAATACCCAGCTGAAGACGAAGTGCCTCGATCAGCTCTGCCTCTGTGATGATTCCCGCTGAAATCAAAGCCGCTCCAAGTCGTTCCTTGGTCTCCTTCTGCCTCTGCAGTCCCATATCCAGTTCTTCCGGTGTAATCGTCCCCGCCGCGATCAGCAGGTCACCAAGACGTTTGTATGCCATGTGGGGGTCTCTCCTTTGTGTTTATATTCGGTATGTGATTCATGTTTAAATCTATCTATAACAAATTTGTTGCAGCTGTTCAGGGCCTTTACAGTTACATGTTTCATAAAACAGTACCAGCTGAATAGTTGCAATTAGTCTTATTTTCTTTTTTATAATTGGTTTAATTTTATATCGTTTACTGCTATCACATCAAATTTGTTGGTAACAATCTTTTTGCCATCTTTATCTGTGATTTCAAGAATTACATGGAAGGTAGTTCCTTCCAGTTTCACGCTTTGAATTGTTGCTTTCAGGTCAAAGGAACTGTAACTGGCAGAAGAAATCAGTTTCTGCCAGTACCGGGAACCATCCTCTGCGGTTAATTGAACCGCTATTTCGCCCCCCGCTGTTCCATCAATTTTATTTTCATTTTCATCTATAGCTGCAAAAGCACTTTCTGTTTTTCCGTAAGTCGGACTGAAATACTTAAGTACCGTTCCATCACTGCCTTTATTAACACTTGTTGTATATCGAAGCTCTTTTTCAATTACATTCGTTAAGGTGGAACACAGCTGCTTTGCGTGGGATCTGGTCAAAGATTCATTATACATCCGGGTGGCAAAAGCCATTCCCTGCGTCATAACCTGACTTGCAAGCAGCAGGATAACGGTCGCCGCCAGCAGCTCCCCAAGAGAAAAGCCTCGTTTGTCAGACAATTTTTTTCGTATTAAATTAGTCAATCTGGATTTAGCTGTATTTCTCATTACTTTTCTCCTGTAAAAAATGCTCCTGTTTTGTTTCAAAAAACTTTTCTTATAAATAATGTCACTTCGCTTTGTAATAAATATAATGCTTTCCAGAGTTGTTCTCTCCGGACTGGTAAAGCGTTACCGGAAGCTCCGCCACAGCACTTCCAGTGCCTCCTGCTATATTTTCTTCTGAAATGTCCACCTTCGCAGAGCCTGTTGATATGGCATTTCCCGTCTGAAAAGAAGTGTCTGCATTATCTGCCTGCTTGTTGACACGGGCGGCAGTTACCACTGCCCCGGCCAGCATCAGCACTGCCAATGACAAAATGATCATAGTGACAAGTGTCTCTGCAATAGTTTCACCGTATCTGCTATGTAATTTCTTTTTTAGGTTTAAATATGGTTTTCTCATTGTGAATCTCCCAGAGTACGTACACTGTCACCGTAGAAAATATCTTTTGCTTCCCATTTGTATTCATATGGAGTCGTTGTTGTGCTGGTATTTCCATTAACTGAAGTTGTTGCATCACGCGCTTCCGTTTTTCCGGTCAGACTAAGTATTACATGGCTGGAATCACGTCCTGTCCCTGTGCTCAGCTTTACTACGATATCATAAGTCACTTCATTTTTTTTCGCAGTATCATCACTTTTCCTTGGGGTAATCGCAAATTCCGCATTTATCTTATCCAGATTATTAAACTGGGAAAAAGCTGCATCTGTTCCTCTTCCAGAAGACGATATTATCAATTTCTTTGTAACCGGAATGCCAAAATAATCTGTTCCAAAAACATCTTTATTTTTTTCATCTGCCTCTTTTACGTAATTCTGCAGCATTTGGGCGAAAGACTGCGACGTTGCCAGAGACGTTGAAATAAGACTGTCATTGCTGACATCCTTCCAGTTTTTTGCTGTTTCAACATGATCACCTGTTTTTATCTCTACTATATCTGCTGACAGCTTCACATTCACAATGGAATCTCTTAAAAGCTGCGCTGCGCTGGTACATGCCAGCTGGTTCTGTTCAGATGTCCGGTCTGATGCCACTGTTTTCACAGCGGTCACAGCACCCTCCAGTATTACCACGCTTAGAATGGATGCCGTCAGAAAAAGCAGCAATCCAAAAAATATGGAGGTACCCTGTTCAGATTGCAGTTTTTCTTTCATTCTTCTTTTCAGCATTTTAGGGCACCTCCTTTCTTTTAAAATCCACTGTCCCCGCTTTCCCAACTGCCATCGTCAGCGGAGAAATTACCCTGAGATTCGTTTGGTATAATATCTAAGGTATCGCTGTTCTCATCATCCCAGCCAGATGCTGTACCGGAAGTGAAGCTGGAACCGTCTATACTGTTGTCGGACCAGTCGTCAGCTGCCGGATATGAGTTAGAAGGATCTGTAGATACAGCCTGACCCTTAGGGGGCAATACCTCTACTGTTACGGCGGCATTGTAAGTGGTTTTCTTATCTGCTCCCAGAGCAGAAACAGAAATGGTCACACTGCCCGGCTTGTAGCCGGTAACAGTCAGCTCATAAGTCTTACTGCCATCGTCGTTATCCTTGAACGCAAATTCTGTAATAGACGCAGTTAATCCATTTTCAACGGCATCAGCACTTTCCAGATTCTCTGAAGCAGAAACCTCTGACTGCGTAGATAACAGGTCTGTAACTGCAAAATCGCTTTGTGACAGTTCAGAAGACAAAATGCCTGCCGGTACCGTCAGGGCAAGCTTTGCATTTGCTGAAACATAGCTGCCATTTTCATTCTGGGCAAGAGTAATTGTGGCTCTTTCTATATCCCAGGTAAGATTTTTCGCCTCGGTGGTTTTTACATTAATCCAGGTGTAGCTGATGTATTCCACATTCTGGTAGGTAAATGTTCCTTGTACAGTAAGGGTTACTGGAACAAGAGACTCACTGGTTACAGTAAATTTATTATCTGATATGTCTGATACAGTAGCCGCACCAGCTGGCTCCTCTGTTACAGTCCAGGTCATCATTGACGCAAAGTTCTTTGATGGCTCTGTATCTGCGTAGACTGCAATTTTCTGGTCGCCCGATGTCTGCACATTCTGACCTTCGCTGATTTCCCCACTGAATTCGGAAGTATTATCGACACCTGACTCTGAATATGTTGCAACACTATTTTCCCAATTGGCTTCTGGGGCAGATTCAAATTCACTTGCCACTCCGCTATCATCCGCCCCAAAGCCCTCTGCGCCCACTTCTGCAGTGCTTCCGGAAAAACCAATCTCATTTCCATTTAACACCAGTGATGTTGGCACTGCATAAAGAGTGATTGAATCTGATGTCTGGTGAAGTTCCTGTTTTATTTCTGCCGGATCTGAGTATACCGTAAGATCTGCCGTTACTGTCAAAGAAAAGGATGCCTGGTATTCCAGTTCTATTTCCTGATTATCCACAGTCTTGTGTACTGTTGCTCTCACAGTAATAACCGTGGTTCCTGTTTTCAGGGCCTCAACTGTAGCAACGTAGCATTTCTCTGTTTCAGAGTACTCCAACTTTACAATTTGCGCAATATAATCTTTCTGATCAGAGGTCTGGGTTTCAGTCTGTACATTGTCGCCTGTTTCACTGGCGGATACAAATGTTTCTGTGCCATCTGAAATCTCAACGCCTTCAGAGAATCCATCTGACCAGTCAGACTGCTGTGAAACTGCCGCTGTCGCAGTGTCATCTTTATCATCTCCATTACTGTATTCCACTGTGAAACCATTATTCAGAGTCAGCCCTTTATCAAGACTGTCGTCACCAACCAAGTTACTGTCCAGGTAGAATGTTTTCAATGCCCTTGGCGGATTGCTGTCATCTGTCTGCTCCAAATCCATATCTTCGAAAATATCCATGGTCGCGCGGCTTTCTCTCCAGAAAATACCCTCCAACGGCCATGCACCATAGTGAACATTTACGCTGGTTCCACGCTTGGTTTTCTGTGTCAGAATCGTTGGGAACGGATAGTTCTCACCCTCCAGGTCGGTACGGTTGCCTGGGAAGGAGTATTTACCGTCTACGTTCTGGTCGTTTTCTTCGGTAGTGACCTTAACAAATGTACCTCGAATAGCATATTTGTCCTCTGAATCAACTGACTGATTCAAAAGTTCAACAAAATTTCCAGTTACTCTTATTGCATTTTCACCTGTTTTGCCTCCAATTGTGGAATCCACATCTTTCTCTCCGGACATTTCAGCCCAGCTAAGGGGGATTGCCGTGTCGTCAATATTATTCCAGTTCTTACCAGCCATATACTCATGACGTATTACGGGAATGTTATCCTCATAATAATAACAATTAGTTATCTGTATTCTCACATGATAATTACTTTCTCCCCAGGTTTTATATTTTTCATCATGTGTTTCTCCGTTACTTCCAATTGGTTCAATGGATGTAATTCTCTTTGCCGTATCAGTCGGCATCTTAATATATGTATAGCAGTTTTGGATAATCGTTGTCGGAGTCTTACATTGCTCAGCATTTCCTCTTGTATCATCTCTGGCTCCTTCTATACCAAGAATAGAATTACCTAACAGTTCCAACAGGTTTCCTTTATTTTTGATATAAATACCACCCGATATTCCTGCCAGCATCAATCTGGTTCTTCGATTTTGGAGACAGGTATCCGTACAGGTTATTTCTCCTCCTGTATAGCAATTAGAAATCACACCGCGCATACTGCCAACCAGACCGCCGACTCTTACAGATTCTGTTCTGCTACTCTCAGTCATATTAATTATAATCGTATTAACCGCAGTACACTCACGCAAATCCATTGTGCTCATACCAAACATTCCACCAATACTGGAATCACCATAGGCACCTTTATCACTGTTATCCTGAATTGTATAACCTGATACTGTACAATTTGAAATTTTTACATTTTCAGCAGAATTTCCCTTTCCGACAGCAGCAAGTCCGCATAAACCACCAAGGACATGCCAGCCCCTATCTTTACCACTGTATCGTTGAATATAATTTCCTTTTTCCGAATACAAAATTACATTGCTTACTTTAGCTCCTATAATACTTCCAAACAATCCAGTAACTGTATTCTTACTGTTTATTTCAATATTTTTAATGGAATATGTATTTCCATTATAAACACCACTAAAATAAGAAATACTTGCATCTGCGTCTACTATATTCTCAAAGCTTTTCGCATCATACATAGAACCAATCTGTGCAAAGAAAATGCTTCCGCCATCTGGTGCAGATGTCATATTCGCGTCTACATCATGACTTTGAATCCAGTTGTAATCTGCACTCACCGGAGCATCAGTTCCCGTCATATAGCCTAAATACGTATATCCATCTACATGATCAACATCCGTTGACTCATTCAATGTTGTTACAACATTTTTTGTCTCACAGTTCCAGTTCAAATACTGCAGCTGCTCCGCAGAGCGGATTTCGTATTCTTTGCCGTTTTCGCCGGGCATTGTTTCATTAGCATTTGCCTGGACTTTGAAGCCGTCTTCCAGAACGGTTACAGTAGGAGACTGAATTCCATCATAATCTGGAGAGTTGCTGCCGTACTGCATTGCATTTGCAAAAAACGGGTTGATAGTAAAAGTGTACAGCTGGCTGTTATAACTAAACCGCCAGATACCATTCGCAGTTCGATCGTTAGCTGTCATTTTCATATAACTACTTGTATCTGAGCTGCTGCTTATTCCAATCGCCGGGGCAGTAGTGTATGCCACAACAGTCACTCCATCCAGCTGATTTGTCAGGTTCTCAGAAGCCTGGACATTCTCACTATCTCCAGCCTGGAAATAGTACATTGTCGGATCAGGTTTGGTACTGCCGGTAGCATAATAATATCCATACCCGTATTCCGTGATTCTTCCACCATCATCATGACGAGTACACAAGGTACTGTCTCCTACCTTGTCCAAAACTGAAGTAGGATCCTGACTGCTGGCTTTATAACCGATATAGGAGAAATGGTAGCCGTCGTTGGCTCCCCCTTCCTCATGTTCCCAGTAAATAACGCCAATGCTTCCCAGGTTAACCGGAATCTGCCAGTTGCCATAATGAACCTTTTTACCCGCCTTGGTTACTACTGCATTAAAAGGATAATTTTCTTCATCAGTTGCTCCGTTGCACCGGGACTCGTCTGCCTTAGCTCCTTTCATTGCCTTTTCCACCATTTCCTGATATGTAACATGGATGCCAGCGCCCTGGTCATTGCTAAACGGAAGCATATTATTCAGATACCGGAAAGTACCCCCGCTGAGGTAATAACAGTCAGAAGAAACAACACCGCCGCCTTTTGGTGAAAAGCCATAGGTTTTGGAAGTTCCGGCTGCGCCCAACGCAACTGCACAATAATCGCCTTTTAATACACCTGTATTTTTTGCAGTAAATCCACCGATCGTACAGTTTGCACCTTTTGAATATTCAATTGATACATTTCCAACTGCATAACTGTTTCGAATCAGACCGGAACCGATATTTTCACCTGCAAAACCGCCCAAATAAGCATTTCCATAGAGCACATTTGCATTCACTGCCGGAGCATCCACTTCACTATTATAGATATTTCCCTGGTTACTGCCAGTCAGTCCGCCTATGTAAAGAGTTCCGTTTCGCTGGACATACACGATTCCATCACGACCCATACTGTAACCGCAGACTGCACAATTCTGAATGGTTCCCTTGTTGATTCCTACCAAAGCCCCCATATAAACGTTACGGTTACTTCCGATTGTTCCAGTATAGCTAAGGTATGGATTACTTACCGCTGTGGTTCCTGTAAAATCGTTATTCTCCCAATCAGACACAAGGAAAACATTCTGTATGGATCCCTGATTTTCTCCAATAAATCCAACCGCTGTACCTTTTGTGGCAAAGCTGATTCCACGGATTTCATATCCTCCGCCTTTGTAGGTAGATGTAAAAGGTGTGATTGTTCCATCTTCCGCTACCCCCACAGGACTCTGGACAGTTACCGCTTCCTGAACACCTTCATAATTTTTCCAGTCATATGGCACATAATCAATATCTCGTTCCTGGATAAAGGAAATTCCCTTTAATAAGGATGCATAATCATGATAGTATAAGCTCATGTGATAAAGCTGTCTAGGTGTGCGGAGATAAATAGCTGAAATATTATTCGGAACCTGATCTGCAGCTTCTACTGATTTGGCAAAATGGGGATTGAAATAGAATGTCTTTCCAGTCAGCACCTCTGTGGTCTCATCACCGTCAGCCTGTGCTGCAGTCCCCTCATCGTTAAGTTCCGCATCTGATGCACCTTTTACTGTCAGCTTCTGGTAGTAAACACCCTTGATTGCCTGAGCATTCATAATTTCTTTTGGCAATGGGAAAATAACGTAAGTTTCCTCTGATTGCGCAGTATCGCCATCATTTACAGAAACTTCGAACTTCTCAGTTTCTGTACTCTGGCAGTCAACCTTCCATTCTTTCAGCTTGTCTGCATCCTCACTGTCCTGATAACTGACAATAAAGCCAGACAATGTCTCAAGTGCACTCTTCGTATATACAATACCGTATCCATCTCCAACGACGGTCAGACTATCTGATAAAGAGGACTGGACATTTCCACCAAAGAAGCCGTATTCTCTGGAATTTGACTCATTTATTGCATATTTCTCATAGTATACAAGGCTTCCTGCCTCATAGCTTGCCTGCCAGTCTCCATAATGAGAAATATCTTTCAGAGATGGATAGGAATAGCTTGTGAGACCCTGGTTTCTCAGATTGTAGGCATAGGTTGTGGTGGAAGTGGTAAAGGAATTGCTGCCATTGTTGTTCAGCTTCTCTACCATTTTAGCTTTATTACTAAAGGTTAAATAATCCACAGCCTCGCCATTGTCATTTTTCACATTTTTTCCCTTATTTAAATAGTAGACATTTTCCAGAGTACCTGGGCTGACAGCATATATTACAAGATTGTTTTCACTTTCCCTGTTTTCCAGGTAAGTAACAACTGTGTAGCTATTTTTTATCTTAAGAGCATTGCTGTCAAAAGAGCTTGCCACACTTGCCACAAAGCCACCACCCTGATTGGCTGGATTCTGATATCCTGCCGTATAGCAGGACTCAACATTTACACTGCCACTACTTACACTTCCTACCAAACCACCAGTTACATCTCCGGTCAGGTAAGAATCTGCATAACAGTTTTTTATACTCACTGCACAATCTGCCTGTCCGATCAGACCTCCTACAGTACCGATAAGATCACCTGTTGTACCGTTCTCTCTGCCATCCATAACAGTTGCCGCAAAACTGTTGTCTATTGTCACAGAAGAGCCTGAGTCTGACCCACTGTTAGTATGTCCAATCAATCCACCCTGGATTCCGGCACCGCTGATCCAGACATCGTTCTCATTCTTTCCTTCTATGTCTTCTGTGTCCAGATATACCTCACAATTGGTTATTTTCGCAGAGCCTGTGGTCTCACCTGCGATTGCACCGACACTTACCTTCTCTTTTCCTTCACCGGTAATTGCTATGGTGGTTCCTGCCAGACGCAGATTCTCCACCGTCATAGAATCCTTCAGCACGGCAAACAGACCGGCACCTTTTCTGCCTGTGGCAGAGCCATCTGCAGTTGTTATATCCACACCATTTTTTACATTCAGGTGATAGATTGCCATGCTTTTGTCGCCGATAAAGCTCTCCAGGTTCTTGTTGGTGATTGGAGTTAACGCCTTGTTTCCGTAACAGCTGTACCAGGAAGTGGTGTCATCTTTTTCTTTCTCTTCCTGCTTTTCAAAATGGATAGAATTGCCAAGCTTAGCTGTTTTTATATCTTCTGCCACTCCAGATTCCTGATCCAGATTCTGCAGATGGCGGCCATAATAAATAGCCGCATTTTCAGAAGTACTCTTGTCAGCAAAAAGACTGTTGGTGTCATACTGTGTAAACAGACCATCGATCTTGTGGTTTTCACTTCGTACCGTAACTTTTATATTGAGAGCAGTTCCGGCTCTTAGTGCCTTGGTATTCGTACTCTTTAAATTACTATTCTTTTCTCCATAAAGTGATACAAATCTGGTAGCATCACTTGTCAGATCATCCAAAGTGATTTTTAAAGTATAACTGCGCCCTACAATCGAACTCTCCTCATTAGTATCCTCCTTTGACATGTCTCCAACATGCAGATCATCCTTCGCATGAACCAGCTTATCCCCAGATGCTTTATACTTCAGATTTAATTGATTTCCCTTATCATCCGTCAGAACCACATCAAATGACAACGGTTTATTATCCTGTCCCTGCCGCATACAAGTAATAGTTGCAACCAGTTTTTCCTCATTTGTAACCGTGATCTTCGGGGCAAGCACTGCTGTATTGCTGCCATCCAGTGCATCTCCGCCGTAATATCCGATTCTTGCGCCATCGCTGAGACGATTGTCTTTATAGCGGAAGCTGTCATATACATTTGGATCATATGGTTTGATACTATCTGACTCGCTATAAAAAACAGCATATACGCTGGCACTTTCCGGGTTATATTCTACTACCCAGTAGTTATTGTAAAGTTCGCCATCTACGGTATCAGTTGTCACCAGTACACTGGCCGCCCTTTTTGTGTCTGCTTTTTCAGAGGAAAGTGCGTAATAAAGCTTCTGCTCCTTGGTGGCATCTGAGGGCGTCCTTCCCATAGCTTTTGCTGTTTTTTCCCCGTCATAAAGGCTACTGTTACCATTGCTCTGCAGCTTCACCAGATTATTCTGCACCGCCGTATAAATCAGCTCTGCCTTATTATCCAGAGCTTTCTGGCGCAGGTTCTTCCTTATGGAAAAAATCGCAGGCACAGCAATGGCCATGAGGATAAGGAGTATTGCCACCGTGGCCAGAACCTCTGCTAATGTATATCCTTTTTTCTTTTTATTATAAAATGGGTTCATGGTTTCACCTCAATATTTTTATAATATCTTCGAAACTTCCTGTTAATTACTGTTTGCCTGGAAACACCAACCGCTCTGCGGAATGCTCCTTGCGTTCAATAATCAGAAATGGACAGACTTCGACATAGCTCATTATAAATCATGGGTTAGTCTTTCGCAACTGCTAGAATATGAAAAGAGTATGCGAACTACGGCATTTTTGCCATTTATTCCGTGCGAAAAATAAGATAAACAAGTTTCTCCCTTCCTTTTCCCCTTGAAATCCCCCTGTCGAACTGGTACTATTATAGGTAAAAGATTGACGAAATAACTGCAATTTTGACTTGAAATATCGGAATTAGGAATGGGGTAGAGAGTTTTTGATGAAGTCTTTTAAAGTCAGCATCATTTTACCGGTGTATAACGTGGAAAAATACCTGAGTGCGTGCCTGGACAGCTTATTGGCACAGACACTTGAGGAAATAGAGATCGTAGCTGTCAATGATGGCAGTACAGATGGAAGCCTGCAGATTCTGCAGGCTTATCAGTCGTTAAATCCGGAGAAGCTTTTTATATTTTCCACAGAGAACCACGGAGTCAGCAGGGCACGAAATTATGGTTTTGCCCATTCCCATGGAGAATATGTCTGGTTTGTAGACAGCGATGACTTCGTAGAACCTGACGCCTGCAGACTTCTTTATGAAAAAGCTACCGCTGACGGAAACGACCTGGTTCTTTTCCGCTACTATAATGTAGACTCTGAAACCGGAGTTCGTAAGGAATACATTGCATCCTGTCATAATCAGAATTTCCGCGTTGCAGACAAGCCTTATGAATTACCTGCAATTTCTCCATACCCATGGATCAAGTTCATTCACAGAGACCTGTTTAACGGACTTTGTTTTCCAGAAGGAATCCGGTTCGAAGATCTTCCGGTAGCCTATCTTCTGGCTGTGAAAGCCCGTTCCATCGGATACGTGGATCAGTGCTTCTATAATTACAGAAAAAATGTAGGATTCCTCAGCCGCCTCACGCCTTCCACCCTTCACATCCGGAATGCCATTATTTTTATGAAGGAAGAAATGGAGAAGCTGGGGCTGTTTGAGCAATATCAGACAGAACTGGATTTCATTGCTGTGCGCCATTTTTTCTACCGTTTCTGGAAGCTGCTCACCAACTATGAGACTGACCAGAAAGAACTGAAGCTGCAATTGATCAATGAGCTTTTCGATTATATGGAGTCCAATATTCCGGACTGGGAGAGCAATCATTATGTCCGATATTCACTTCCACCACATATTGGGCGGCTGCTCTGTCTTTATGGTTCCAGACAGGAAATGATTTCTTTCGTAGAGGCCTGCAACGGAATGACCGTACAGCAGCAGAAAGCCTGGATAAAGGATTACAAGCTTTCCCACAAAACATCTCCCAGCTATCAGCCTGCCGAGATGATCCACCGGGAAAAAACTTCCTCCCAGTTTTATGGCTTTGCCTATACCGGAAGCCTCGCTCCTGATCCGGAGCAGATTCTTCTGGAAGCCAGCCGTGGAAAAGAAATTCCTACCTGGATATTGAAATTGCTTGTGCACCTTCTGAGGAATTTTGGAGAACACCAGATCATTGTCTCCCTGACTCAGGAGAAGCATGCCTTGTTCCAGGCTCTTCTGAACCGCTATCTTTCCGACAGCACAGCTCTGTCTGAGAATATTACTCTGGTATGCCCGGACAGCGAAGAATACGGCAAGGCACTTGCACTCTCCGGCTATGTGATCACAGACGGACCTTTGCCCTACTATTTCCGGAAGGAAGAGGGACAGTTTGTGTTGCTTTACTGCGGACACAATCTGTATCCGGAAACCATTCTGAACACACCGGATTCCACCGCTGATACAGGGCTTTGGCAGCATACTATGTTTATGGCAGACTGCCTGTATTTTAACAATGTACAGAACCGGGATATTTACCTACAAGAATGTATGACAGCTAATATCTGCAAAACGCCTTACATTATCGGTTCTTCCACCCACATTCCGGTGATTCCCAATGAATCACACAGGGAAAAGCTCCGCCGCAGCTTGCAGATGGATTCCATGCAGACTATTTTGTATGCGCCGCTGCTTCCAGGGTCCTATATTGCGGACACTGAGCAGACATTCCGGAATTTCATGGCAGCCCTTTACATATTTGACTGTGAACTTTCTGATCATCAGGTTTTGTATCTGCATCTGGATCATGAGAGGGAAATTGATTTTTCTGAATTTAGACATATAAAAGAAATGCCAAAAGATTTCGATGTACCGGATTTCGCTGCGGCGTGTGATATTTTTATATCGGATTATCACAATGCGCTTTCTGCAAAGTTTAGTACCGGAACACAGATTATACGGTTCCTATGCGGTACATTTTGGAATCAAGAGGATGAATTTTTCCCAGAATATCCTGCGTTTGATAATGTGCCGGAGTTAGTACGATATATTGGACAATTGGATTTGGGATCTGGGGAAACACCTGCTTCTGAAGAATCGCCACAATATCTTCTCTCAGATATTGTAGACTCTCTCCTAAACGGACGGCCATTACCCTATTATACGCCACCAGCAGCTTCTGATGATACGCCACCGCGCACCCGCGTCCTGTTCTTTACAGGACGGAAGCTTTCCCAGAATCTGGTTCGGGATTTTAATGCCCTGGCTGCACAGGCACCGGAAAAAGAATTCTGGCTTGCATACAATGATTTCCGCAATACAGACTCTGCCAAATATCTGGCACAGTTATCACCTGACTGTTCCAGCCTGCCATTGAAGCCGGATCCCGAGAAAGGTAAACGCTGGAAGCTGGCAAGTGTGCTCACCAGCCGAATGGGACTTTTCTCATTTTATCCATTATCCCATATTTTGGACTTGGGGAAGGAAGAATATAAGAAGTGCATGGGAGGGACACGATTCGACGAAGTCGTAATCACTTCCACAGATAGTATAAAAACGGTTGCTACGCTTCTGGCTGCTGCGCCAAAAGCGTCCTATACTTTTGACACCTTTAACCCAGAGCGCTACAGTACCTCAAGACCTTACAGGCACCAGATTGCATTTCTTTGCAGAATGTTAAAGGATACAGGAAGTCTGGAATTGCCTGCCGAGCTTACCGGATTGAAGCTGACGCATGGCTCCGGCAATAACAAAGATAAGCGAATGCTCTAGAGCATGTTTGGAAAAGGCTTTCTGCAAGATGTGTATCACAATTTGTGGGAATGCTTTTTTATAACCCATTCCTTACGAAAGGATTTACCTATGAAATTAACCACTATCATCCCGGTTCACAATGCTGAGAAATACATCACAGCCACTTTGGACAGTGTATTGCAGCAGGATCTGGGAAATCCAGAGACGCTGGAGGTGATCTGTGTGGATGACGCATCCACAGACGCTTCTGTTGCCCTCATAAAAGATTACCAGCAAAAAGACTCCCGCATACGCCTTTTCCTCAACGAAAAGGCCCGGTTTGCAGGAGCCTGCCGAAATAAGGGAATCGAAGAAGCCCATGGTGATTACCTTCACTTTCTTGATGCAGATGACCTTGTAGAAAAAGGTGCCTACCAGAAATACCTGTCCATTGCTGAACAAGCGGGTGCCGACATGGTAAAGGGCTGCGCCGTCTGCTTTGACAATGAGACTGGCGAGCTTTCCGATACCCCGCTTTTTGCACTGTCTGATGTGCCCGCTGAGTGCTTCGACAAGGTTCTGAATTTCCACCAGGCGCCCGAAATTTTCAGCCACATCAGTGTAGTTCCATGGAATGCCATTTACAAACGAAAATTCATTTTGGAAAAGGAGCTTCGCTTTAACAATCTGATCTGTGTCAACGACCGCTCCTTCTACAGCGAAGCCGTATTCACTGCTGACAGGATCTGGCTCACCCACGAGCAGATTGTCCGTTACCGTGTGAATAACAGCGCATCCCTTGTAGGAAACCGTGCCAGAAACTTCCATTGTGAATTTGATTCCTGGCAGCTGATCATGAACCAATGTACCAAATACAATATTCAGGGCCGCGAGCTGGCCATCGTAATGGAGCGTGAGCTGATTGACATTTTTATCTGGTATCGCAAATACAAAAAAATCCCGGAGATTTCGGAAGAGATTACTTCGCAGACCCAGGCGTTTGCCCAGAAGCTTGACATTGCGCCTCTTGAAGCATTCCCGCCTTCTTTCAAGTGGTACTACGATTATCTCACTTTTCTTCCGGAATTTGAGACCCTTACAAAAAATTATAACAATATTACCCAATTCAAAAAACAAGCCAAACTAATCATGCCCCAGTGCGCCACCCTGGCCGACTTCCGCCACCGCATCCAGGAAGCCCCCGCCGAGACCTCCCCACACTCCAACCTGCCAGGTCTATTAAAAAAAATACTCTCTCATTTTAAACCTTGAATTGCTATTTAGTGTGTTGAAAGTTGTTCAAGGCGGACGCATTCGGACAATGGTG
>ENA-ORUQ01000280-ORUQ01000280.1-human-gut-metagenome-genome-assembly--contig:-NODE-280-length-60769-cov-3.062589_pt1 | contig 60769 bp, 120 predicted proteins | sample MGYA00242081_ERZ509211 | MGnify/ENA primary metagenome ERZ509211 (study PRJEB26280, sample SAMEA2338785) | human gut metagenome | biome: human gut; feature: human-associated habitat; material: faeces...
TAGCCCCCTGATCCGCCGGCGTGATGCCGGAGATCGCGATACTCAATACGCTGGTCGTCATAATGCTCCCTCCTGAAATCGCCCGCACGCCGCCACGAACCGGGACGCAAAGGCCGGATTTGACCGAAAATACAGGTGCGGAAATCCCGCGAACAGGGCTCCCTCACACCGGACACAGAGCCACGCTTCGCCTGTCACAGGCTTTTGCGCCCGGCAGGCCGTTCCGTTGTCCCCACTGTCCCAGCGGTGGAACTCGTGGGCTGCGATGGTCTCCCCCCGAGGAAGATAAGGGGTGTCCTGCTCCGCCGTCAGGGAGATATAGCCGAAGCGGCCGGTTCCGGATGCCCGTTTCCCCCTGCCGGACAGGACCCCCGCCATGGGCCAGAAGACACCGTTTTCATCCTCCAGCTCTTCCTGGAGATAGAGAAAACCGCCGCACTCCGCCAGCACTGGCATCCCGGCGCGGGCTGCCGCACAGATCTCCGCCCGCAGAGACTTGTTCCAGCTCAGCTGCCGGGCATACAGCTCCGGATAGCCTCCGCCCAGATACAGGCCCTTTGCCCCGGAAGGCAGGTGCCGGCTGGTCAGGGGGCTGAACTCCACCAGCTCCGCCCCCAGCTCCTCCAGCAGTTCTAGGTTATCCTCGTAATAAAAGGAGAAAGCCCGGTCCCGTGCTACGGCGATGGGTATCCCGCCGCCGCTCCGGGGCCTCGCTGTCTCCAGCGATGCAGTCAAAGGGGGGGCTGAAGCCGCAATGGCGAACAGGGCGTCCAGGTCCACGCTCTCCTCCATCTGGCCGGCCAGACGCAGGATCTTCTCCTGAAGCCCCTCTACCTCGGCCGCCGTGATGAGGCCCAGGTGGCGGCTGGCCAGCGCACAGTCCGGCATCCGCGGGATATGCCCCAAAACCTGCAGGCCGGTCTCCCTCTCCAAAATGGGTGTGAGATGGCGGCAGAGCTTCGGGGAGCACTGATTCAGGATGACGCCCTGTATCATGTCGGGCGCCCGGAATGACCGCAGCCCCTGCAAAACAGCAGCCAATGTGAGGGAGGTGCCCCCTGGAACGACGGTGAGAACGACCGGCGTATCCGTAGCCCTGGCCAGGTGCCAGCTGCTGGCCCGTTCCGTTCCGGCGATCCCGTCATAAAAGCCCATGCAGCCCTCCAGAACGGCCAGGCCATGGCCCGCACCGGCACGGGCCATCAGCCCCCGCACCGTGGGCTCGTCCGAAAAAAACAAGTCGAGATTGCGGCTGGGCAGACTCAGCACCTCCCGGTGGAAGAGAGGGTCAATATAGTCCGGGCCGCATTTGAAGGCACAGGGGTCCACTCCCCGGTTCAGGGCGGCCTGGAGCAGCGCGCAGGTCAGAGATGTCTTCCCGCTGGAGCTGGCAGGGGCCGCCACCATCACTCTGGGGAGCGATACGGTCTGATGTTCCATGGATCAAGTTCCTCCCAGTGGGTTCCTCGGATTCTCATTATAGCGGCTCTCCAGACAAAATGCAATCTGAGAATCCAGACATTCCTGCCCTTTCCAGGCCCGATCCAGAAAGCTCCTCGAAAAAAAGAGGGCGATCCGCCGCGGACATGCTCTGGGACGCCTGTGTCCCGCCGGGGCCGCCGCTCTCCCCACGGCATAGGATGGTGCGGAGGAGCAATCCTCCAATCCACACAAGGAGGAATCCTGCATTGAACAAAGAAACTTGCAGCGCGGCCGGATCGGCCAGCTGCCCGGACTATTTCGGCACACTCCCCTCTTGTGCCGGGCTGGCTGTCCCCTATGTCCCCTTTCAGCAGAATGGGTCTCAAAAATATTCTCAGGGGGATGCCCTGAGTAACGGTACGCTGTTTCCCGGTCTGAATCTGCCCTTCCATCTGAAAGTGGAAGGCAGCACCCTTCCCTCCAATCCGCTGGTAGAGCTCCAGGCACTGGAGTTCGTGGTGCTCGAGCTGGGCATCTATCTGGATACCCATCCGGATGACATGGAGGCATTCCAGCTGTTCCAGCAGTATGCTGCCATGGAAAAGTCCGCCAAGGCGGCCTATGAAAAGCGGTTCGGGCCGCTGATGAAAAGCACGGCGGCCACGGAGGACACCTACCGTTGGCTCCAGGACCCATGGCCCTGGAACTACCAGCAGAATGAGGTGAAGTGACATGTTTATTTATGAAAAAAAGCTCCAGTTCCCGGTAAAGATCGCCACGCCTAATCCCAAACTCGCCGCTTTTATTATCAGTCAGTACGGCGGACCAGACAACAATAGCCTATAAAAAATAATGCCGCAGTCAGATGTTGACTGCGGCATTACCTATTCAATGTTCAGACATAAGCCTGCTTTTCATAGAACTTGGCTTTCCCCTGGAACAGATTATTCAGATATGTGGTCTTGAGCCAGGTGGCGACCTGAGACTTCTGCTCGGCGTTCAGCTCGTCGGTGCTCACCAGCTTGTCGCCGATGTGGACGAACGACACCGTCTTGATTTTCTTCTCTGCCACCTGAATCACCACCCATTACACTCTATTCGGAAAGGCCCGTTTCATTTCATATTTCCATAATGCTATTTTATATTACCGATCGGTAATTTGCAAGTAAAAAATAGGAGGGGCAGAAAATCCCCCTCCTCTCAACTAGTCATGCTTTCAACCTTGACGATCCCATACCGCTCCGGGAAACCCGGGTCCTGCTCCGCCATCCATAGCAACCTGAGCGAAGGCCCGTTTGGGATGTTCTGTCCAGACTCCCATGCCTCTACAGTCTTTTTCGATACGCCCATGAACAGAGCGAATACCGCCTGGGTCATATTCAGTCGGTTGCGTATTCCCTTGATTTCTTCTGCACTGTACTCTTGGAGCGGGGCTGTGTCAAATCGCTTCATGTTGCTCTCCTCTTCAGATATCCTTGGGTCATGCAGGAACACCCTTGCTGTAAAGTTCAGCAGGGTCGATGTCAATATCACCATCGTTCCATACGGTCACACCATAGTCGATATAAACCCCGTCGAATACCGCTCTGTCGGTCAGAGGGGCAAACGCTGGGAAAGAAAACAGGGGCGAAAAATCGAAGATCTTCGCCTCGCCTGTGTTGAAACGCACCCAGAGTTTATGCCCATCAATCGGCCTGACGCCGCACACACGGATGGCGGGAGTGGTTTCCCCGGCATATGCAATACCATCTTTGATATACATTTCTTCTCCTCCTTATCTTAGCGGCTCAATCTTCCCAAACGGGATGTTTCTGACCGCATTGTTCCAAGCCTTGTAAAGCTCATCCTCATGGATAGCCGCCCATGCTTGGACTAGCTTCAGCTGTTTTACCGGCAAGCTACCTGCCAGCAGTTCTCCGTCTACGCCTACGGATGCTTCGTATTCGGCAAAGTACACGTGGAAATGCGGCTTGTTGTGTTGTCCGTTGTCGCTGTAAATCATTTTGATGATGATGTTGTAGAACCGGCAAAGTTCAGGCATTTTAGTTCCTCCTGTCTTGTTCTTCATACTTATCTTACCCTATTAAATAGGGTTTGTCAATAGTGATTTCACTCTAGGCAGAAAAAATGGGCCGGGGAACCCCCCGGCCCGGCAGTCTCACTCTTCGGTTTTCAAGGTGCCACACCGCTTCTTCATATCGTTGGCAGCATAGATGGCATCGACGACCCGGCAGTCTCCAGAAAGCAGATCCAGTTCGTCGGCCACCTCACGGATTTCGTCCCAGAGGACGTAGAACGCATATGTCCCCCTGTTCAGCCTCTCTTGTTCCTCCGGCATAACCTCGAAGTCGAGGTAGAGCTGTTCGATGGAGTGCATCAGGGCGTCAACCTTCCCGATGCCGAAAATCGCCTTATCAAGATGTTTGTTCATTGCCTTTTCGTCCTTTCGGTTAGATGTTATAGACACCCAACCACCGGAGTAAAAGGCCTCATAAATCAGGCAATGAAGGGTGGGGAGCTTTACGGTCCCGTGTGGGCATCTGGGCATCAGCCCTTGTGCTTCCCGCCACCATATTTTACAACTTTTTTCCATATCGTCAAAGGTATAACACCTTTCTGAATCTGACTGCAATCGACTCTGCTCTGTCCCACTCTTCGCTCATGCAAAGCTCCAGAACATATAGGCTGTCCCTGGTGGTGAAGCTTCTGCGAGGAGTTGTGTCATCGTGGATCATCGTGAGTAGCAGTTCTTCCACATCATACTTCGATGCGCCTACCGCTACCGCCGCTTTTCGGATGGAAGATACAAGCTCCCGGTCAATAGCCGGAATCGCTTCTCCGCAATTCAGCATGACATAGAACTCTAGGAGGAGGACCTTCAGTTCATCGGCATGACGGCCCTCCAGATTCAGGATCTCGGACATTTGCCGGAGATCCCGCATATATTCGACCATCAATCCCGCCCGCAAATGCCTTGCACTTGCCTTGGACAGTTCTGCGAAATCTCTGGTGCTCCCCTTCCCCGTCATGACTGCTCCCCTCTTCTAATCTTCGTCTCCAGCTTTGAAGATATCATCACCTGAGTTTCATTATATCAGTTGTCCTCGCTTTCGCAAGCCTTTCTTAAATCGCATGGCCGCCTGGAGGAACGGGTTTCCGTCTCTCCTGGTGTTGTGGGATGGTCTATCGTACTGGGCTCTTGTGCGGCCTCTGAGCGGCTTTCCTGGGGTAACTCTGGGGCGAATCTCAGCGTGGCCGTTCTCGGGCCTCCAAAGCAAATTTCAAGGCTGCCGATCCCAGGCCCGTTGAAATCAAGGTAATCCTTGCGGTCACTCATCTCCATCCTCGAAGTAGTCCCGGACGAAATCTCCGGCGCCAAAGTCCTTCAGCTCTTCGTAGGTGAAGATCTCCGCCAGGGCATCAATGATGTCGGCGTCGTTATGGCAATTCTCCAAACCGAGCTTGATGTATGCGTCAATGAGCCGGCTCACCTTATCGCGCAAGCAGGTGCCCGCCTTTTCTTCGCTTGTCTTCCTCCCATCCATTACCGCTCGAACATCATCCTGGAACCTGACCCATTCCTCGCCGTAGTCAGCAAGCCCATGTTTTTCCCTTTCAAGCCATTCCGAGATGTCCCGGTCGAAGCACCACAGGGTCTTGTCGCTGCAATTTTTCAGCATGGGCCGGATCACGTCCATGACTAGGCCGGGCATATAGGACATACGGCCAAGGGCGTACCGAACGGCGCAGTTCAGAACAGCGCCTCCGAAATCGTCTTCTCTCTCAATCTTCATATTTGCTCTCCCTCTTTTTGTACTGCTTCGGCGCAGTCATCACAAATAAACTGATTTTTCGCCCCTTTGATTAGTGCCAAGTTTGGGAAATAGTCATCATCAAATTTCTTTCCACAAACAAAGCATCTGTCCAGCCCGCTATTTTTAAGTCCTTTCCGCTCTCGTGCCGAGATGGTATCTCTTACGGTCATGCCCCATTTTACGCAATCGTAAATATCGTAGGTTTTCGTGATTGTTTTCTTAATTATCATCTATTGTCCTGCCCTTCTAGTTCATCTTCAAGTTCCTGGCAGTAAACCATTCTCCTGCCACATCTGCCGCACCACGCTTCATCAATCCCAGCTCGGCCGGACGCCCACGTTACTCGTGTCCACCCATGGCAATATGGGCATCGCCATCTATCGGACAGCTCTCCGGCATATTTGCGTTCAATATGTCGGTATCTATCCCCGGTCAAGTTCCAAACCCTCAATTCCAGATTCTCAATTTCTTCTTTGTGTTTGGCTGCCCTCTTTTCCGCTTCTTTCTGCTCATGCGCCTCTTGCCTCCATTTAAGCTCCTGCGGTAAATAGGTGATATTTGAGTACATACCTTCGGAAATCTCCTCGTCTCCATTCCAGGAGCAGCACGGCGGCTCAATGGGGCCGTTCGGGCCACCAGTCCACCCTCCCGGGCAGTCGTTCCCATAAAGCGGGCAGCCATCACAATCTTCAATCTCTCTGGCTATTTTCTCTTCGTCCATAATGCCCTCCTAAAACCGCTGGAAATTGCCGGAGAGGAGTAAGTATTGCTACGATCCGCTGGAACCGCTGGATTCGGGTGATTCCGGCTTTGCACCGTCGAAAGCCTCTGCCAGCTCCCGATACTCCTCCAGCGATATATACCCACGCTTTCGCTGCTGCTTCCAGTAGTTCATTATCCTGTCGTACTGCTCTTTCAGGGCAATATACTTGGCGAAAACGGGGTTTAGCTCCCGGCAGACATCGTCGAGAGCCTTCTGTTTCTCTTCAAAATTTGAGAGCAATTCAAAGCTCGGTGCCCTGCCGATGTTCTTGGAGCCGCAGGCACAGCAGAACTTCGGCGTTTTCCCCTGGACACTGAAATCGCTCTTGCAGTCCTTGCAGATCCATTTCTGCTGTCTGCCCCTCGCCATTTACACCGCCTCCCTTCTATTTCTTTTTGGCGTTATCTTCAAACCATCTGCACTTGAGGCAGTGACACCCTGGGGTTCCCTTTATGGTCATTTTCCCGAGGCAGATACCCGGGCGATATGCCTCATAGCAATCAGGTTTCTTCTTGCGGGTTTTCTCTTTCATGCTCCATCACCCTTACCTCCGATGATCTCGTCAAGGGTGACGGATTCGTCAGGGTGAAGGGAGGGGAACAAGTTCTCGCTGATATACAAATGGTCAAAAGTAAGGGTGCTGTATGGTACTGTCATCGTCTTGCTGTGACGCTCGATAGTCCCATCCCGCCCAAACACACGCTTAATGGTCTTGGCATCCTCCACCTCCTGCTCCGTCCAGCGGGGCTTGCGGATGATGCGGTCGGGGCATTTATGAGAACGGAAGTGGCTGTAATTTTGCACGAAAGAGAAGAAATTATGACCCGACCATCTTCACAAACGCAAAGATTTTCTTCCGATCCGTCCGTGTGCCGATATTTAACGTCTTCTCCCACCTCAACCCCCAGCACCTGCGCAATTCTTGGCTTGTCCATGTTGGCCTCCTCCTTCGTATACGGCACCCAGCATAGGTTGATTCCCTTATACTCGATTCTGACGTTAGAACGAGTATTTCTTGCTTGCAAGGTTAAAGGGATAAATGAAATGATAACTTCGCTCATTCCGCACCTCCGATTATCTCGTCCATGGCTTGTCTCCTCCCATTGTTTCACTCCATTGTTTCACTTTTGTACCTCTCAACCTGCATCAAACATTATTTCGGGCTTTCCCAGTATCTCCTTTTCAGGAATCCCGTCTTTTTGTTCAAACGGGATGCTGACTTGAAATTCCGGCCTAAAGTCTCCATCCCCATCCGCGTAAAATCCAACGAATGACGAATGGCCGACAGAACCGCAATGTTCCATCCATTTTAGAAGAGAGCAAAAATCATTCACCCATCTTTGGTTCATAGTAGCCGTAACCGTGAATGTAACTTTGTTCATTTCTTTTCCTCCCAAAATTCACAAACTTGGTCTGCGTTCACGAAGTCCGCACAGTATGGGCTATCTCCATTACAGCACACGCCCTGGAAGTCCTCGTACCATGTGCAGGTGGCGCAGCACTTAGTCATGCTCGTCCTCCTTGTCCATGCGAACGCCGCACCACGGGCAGAAAGTAGCGCCCTTGTCTCCATCGTCGCTGTACTCTTTGCACTCCGAACAATACGGGATTTTTCCTGGTTCAAAAATCCATCTCCCGTGCCGCACCTCCGCAACGTCGGCGGCGGGGATAGACGTAATATCCTTGACAATATGTAGTCGCTCATCTGCTCCAGGGTAATATTCCTCCAGGACTTTCAGCACGGCCGCCCTCTCTATGTACTCCTTCATGATCAATTCTCCTTCAAATAAAGTGCAATTTGAATAAGTCCGATCCCAAAAATCAAAACAGCTACTGACCAGTTAAGCGCAGTATTCCCATCCCCTTTTAGACCGAAATAAACATTTATTGCCGCCAGGAAGAAATTCACACCAGCGTAAAATATCATTCTGAGCTTCCTCCTTTTTCATCCTGCTCCCTCCGTAGTGCGTCCGCAGCCTCAGCGCGAGTCAAAACTTCATCCTGATACAAGCCTCTATAATCGTCTGTTTCAGGGTGTCCGCAACGATACAACCACTTTTTCTCATAAGTACATTGGACATATTCAAGGCTGTCTACTGTCCATGCCATTCCAAAGCGGTCATAGATTATATCGCCTATGGTGTACTCTGGGAACTTCCCCTCCTTGTCAGCCTGGGCCAGTGTGCAGAGGCGGTCAAGGTCGCCTGAAATATCAAGAACAACATCCCGAAGTTCAGAAATTGTTTCCGGCTCCAGTCCTGTGTCCTCATAGGCGGCGAGGCGGTCAACGGCTTCTCCGCTGTATTCGGTGTCGCCAATTTTGAGTCGCCATTTCCCACCGTCAAAGTATGTCAGCCGCTTCATGTTAGTCCTCCTCGTGCCAATTTTGTAATGCATGTTTTAGGGTCTCATTCTCCCGCTTCATCTGATCCAACTCGGCCTGCGTAGCATGGCAAACCGCCTTTTCTTTCTGATACATTTCCCGCAGCTTCTCGTTTTCGGCCTTGAACCCGCTGGCCGCATTTCTAAGTGCCTGATTTTCAATCTGGAGCGCGGAGAGGGCGGTGGCGGCATATCCACAAAGGTTTTGGCATTCTTCTTCGCCATATTCTAATTCGCATTTATTACACGCCTTTGAGTTATCATCGGCACAACATTTTAGGCAACGCTTAAGTTTCTCAATGTCCATCAGGTGTCCTCCTCTGCTGGCTGCTGGAGCCAGAAGCGCATATAATCCGTGCTCGGTATCCCGTCCTCGCATAGTTCTTCAAACAGAGGTAGCAGTTCTGTTCCCATCTCCTCGTCACTCATGGCCCGGATGCGGTCGGCGTTGGTCGGCGGTTTCTCCGGTTTCTGTATCCAGTTCCCACACGTCTCCCACCCATTCCAATTGTGGTCACATACAGGATCACAAGCACAGTTATGGCATGTTTTCATGTGTCCTCTTCTCCCTCCGGCGGGCGGCGGTAAAAGTACCCAAAAAGGTTTTCCACTTTATGTGGCTCGCTTCCAAACACCAAAACTGACCCTCTACGTACCAATACCCAACACGGAATATAATCCCACCAGACGGGGGTTGACTGCTCCATCTCTCGCAGTTCCTCCAGCGTCAGCGGCTCGTTCGGCGGGGTGAGGGTAGTATCTCCCTCCAATGCAGAGATCAGCATATCAATGATTTGAGCCGCTTGATGATATGTGTCAGTGGTCCTCCATGCATCAGCAGCTTTCTTTGCCAGCCGAATAGTTTCATTGTTCCGGTCCATCTTTTAGCGCCTCCTTCTCTCCACTTTAACTCCATACTCTTTTTCAACGGCTCTGATGTGCATGGGGCAGTTTGGATTTACCTTACAATTAAGGCATCGTCCTGTTTCCTCATACATTTCTAGGCGGGTAAATGCCTCGTCATAATCACACATCTTTGTCATATAATGCCTCCAATCTCTTCATCTCCATCTCCTCCGCGCTCAGAATCGGCGCGTGGGTGTGTCTACATCTTGCCGCTTCCAAACATTTTTCGCATTTCTGATACTCCCCAGGGAGCCATTCATCAAATAGGGTGCATTTCGGAACCCGCCGCTCCACCGGAGCTTTCTTTCCGTGGGTTCGATCTCGGTGGGTGTGGTACTTGCAAACATCCTTTCCCCAGAAATCTCCGGGGTAAAGGCACTCCCCTTCCATCCCCTTTTCGCACGGGACCTCATGCTCGACGAGTATCTTCATTGCCTATCACCTTCCTTATTTCTCTGTTGCCTATCAAGTCCCAATAAAAATACCAGAGTAGACCGGCCCTTCGATAAAATAGTGGCAGAACTCAAGCCCCTTCGGGACGCCCTCCCTGTCCAGCTTTGTCGGTCTGAGGACAAGAACGTGGTTATCGACCATGATTTGGTACTTCCCGTCGGGGATGAGCCTCTTTGCTTCGCTGCTCACTGGCGTAGCAACTCTGCGCTCTGTGATGTAGTTGCACAGGCATTCAGCTGGTATTCCCTGTTCCGGAAGCAAGTCGAAGATGGAAATTTGACCTATCATCTCGGCCCCTCCTTCTTTCTGACCTGCCCACGAGCCACCTGTACTGCTCCATACAGCCATCCCTCAATATACTCCCTGGTCCCTCTCTGGACCTGGTTCTCTGGCTCCGTCCCGCCGTAATAGGCGGCATAATCATCCCGGCCAACCTTCAGGATCACTACCGGCTGATAGTGGAGCACAAACGCCTGGTAGTTCCTGAACTCGTTTGCAATGTCCTTCATCTTGCACACCCTCAGTTGTCGATGAACTCGCAGAGATAGAACTGGACTGTATTGCCGTTTACCTCATGCTGGCAGCATCTCCATCGCCCCTGGAACAGGAACCATACGGTTCCATCGAAGGTGTTGAGGTAATCGTACCCGTGCTCCTGAAGAAAACTCCGCAACAGGTCATTTGTGGATTTCCGCTCGTCGTTCCATTCAGCTTTGAAGAAGGGAATCCGGCCGATTACTTCTCCTCTTGGATGGCGCTTGTCAAAGTCTTTGCAGAACTGGTCGAAATTCACTCCTGCTGCCTCCCCTCCAGAGCCTTCTGGATGATTACTTCCATGTTCTTCTCCAGCAGGAACATCATGTCCTGCCGTTTCTGGGACAAGATCTGATTCAATTCCGCATGGACTGTTGCCCGGTTCACGACTCTGCACTGGTGTACGGCCAGAATCAGGTCATCGAAGGTAATCCCGTCGAGAATGTTGTCCTCCGGATACAGGTCCTCGCCAAGTTTCCATTCACGCTCCATCTTCACCTCTCCAATCTCCCAATCTTTCTTCCGGTCAGCTCCTCGTAGAACCAAGCCCGCTCCACGCAGGTCATTGTCCCGGCGGTGATATTCCGCAGGACGATGTAGTGGCAACCGGTTCCGCCGGAACCGACCCCAGCGTCCAACAGGTCAATGCCAACGAACTCATATTCGTATTCATCTCCCAGCTTCGACTTTGCGGTAAATCTGTCTCCAGTTTTCAAAACGTCCATTTCCGAAACCTCACATTCTAATTCCAAGTGGTAATTTTGGTGTAACTTTACGATACAATACCTACCGCCTAAGTCAATAGATTCAGCGAAATTTGTTGAAAATATTTAATTTTGTTGATTTCAGAAGTCGAAACCGCACATGGCCTCCACCGCCATCAGGTCTTCCGACCGAATCTCGTAACTGATCCACCGTTTCCCACAGTCGGTGTGCCTCTCGGTCTGACAGGCGAGCCACACGGTTTTCCCCAAGAAGCTCAACTTGGCGACCTTCTCGACGGGGCCCCGTTCCACCTTGGCGTAGAGCCAAGTGTCGTTCTCACCAGTGAACCCGACTTCATCAGCGGATTTCAGCAGCCATTCCTTCCACCCATAGTAATCGCGCAGGCGGAGCTTCATAGCCTGTTCGCCAGCCATAGCCCCGATGGCCTCCCAACTGAACGGGGCAATCTTTTCCGCTACGGTGTCAGAGTATCCCGGGGCTTTGACGATGGATTCCCGGAACAGCGGAGAGCCATCCTTGCCTACGATATGGAGCTCCAGGCCCTCCCGCATAGGGCAACTGGCCTCGTAGCCGCCGATCCATTTGTTGGAGGTGAGCCAGCGCACATATTCCTCGTCGCACTCCTGCCGGATATATACTTTCCCGGTTTCCTTACAGCGGTACAGGTCTTCTCCAACACCTCTCTGGTCGGCCATGAACACCACAGTTCTGATGCTATCCATCTCTTCTCCGCCTCCTTAGTACCAGACCAGGTTGATACCGCCAATGGCAGCCACCCGATTCTGCATCTTATTTACATCGGCGCCTTTCTTTGGGAGCCTATCATCTCCGTTCCAGGCCAGGATCATCCACTCAAGCTCCGGGTCCTTTTTCGGGACACAGAAAGTACCAGCGAAGTTGTAGACCGGCCCATCCGTGACCTCCTCAAAGATGCTTTCCTCGCCAGCTAGAATTCGCGCTCTCTTTTCTCCATAGTAGTTCACGTCCACCAGATATACAATTCCGTAGATCTGCCTCATGGCGGCGATCTCTTCCCGGTTTAGGTCGTCGTTGACCGCATCGGCTTCTCTCAGTGCCAGGTAGCCGCCGCTGCCGGCTATATGGAGGTACTGGAGCTTTTTGGCGAGAGCGAGGCGCACATGGCCCTCCAGTACATCCACCCACCGGTTCGTTCGTAGATCCAGCTTACCGTAGTTAGCAAAACTGTAATCCAGCATACCGTTCACATCGCTGTTCTCGAAGCTCCAGAACGGATCTCTCCAGATGTATCGGTCCGGGATATTGACTTTACCATACTTCATAAGGTCATGCGCTTCGGATCTGGTGTAGTGGGTAGGCTCCCGATCCACCTTGCGGTTATGCTCGGCATCATCTGGAAGATAGAACAGCACCGTGTTCTTGTCCCGATCCTTCCGGTGGTAGTCCGGTCGGTATGCGACCACCCCCAGCCTGGAAGCGATCTCGTCCAGCGTCCGCTGCTGGATGTCGTACCGCCAGTCCGCCGGCTCCTTTTTGCTCCAGTTCATTTTTGGCACCCCCTCAATACCATTTCAGCTTCCGCATGAACGGAAGGGCAGTCTTCATCCGCTCTACTTCAAGCTGCCTGTTTGGCTTCTTTTCATTCTTCTTGATGTACCGCTCCATCTCATCCAGCGTCTCGGGTCCCCATCCGGCAGCGGCCAAAATTTCCTGGGCGCCTTCACACTTGATAGCTTTCAGGGTGTCTACCTCGATGCTTCTTCCACCCGGAAATGGCTGCACCGCCGCCAGTCTACACAGCGGAAGGTATCCGTCTGCCATGTTCTCCCCGATGTTCCAGATCGAATATCCGAGCGGAACACGATCCACCAACTCGAAGGTGTGGCTCACACCAAATTGCGGGCCTACTACGGTGAGCCATTTCCCGTCTTCTGATAGGACTGCCACAGGCTTTTGCTTGCTCATCCCAAATCCTCCATTTCCACTACTTCTGCGTAACCTGCTCCGGCCATTTTCTTCCTTCCGCAGATTTTAGCCTCCCGGACATATCGCATAAGTTCACTGACGCCTCCAATCCGAAGGGCGCCCATGAAACACCAATACATCCACCGTTCCTGCTCCTCTCCATATTCGGCACCTGCCTCGGTGTATCTTCGGGCAACGATTTCCTTGGCTTTCTCAACCGCCGCTTTTTCCTCATCTGACAGGGCAATACATTCAATTGTGGCGCCCTTATCATCAAAACTGCTCACTATCTGCATCGCCATCCTCCTCCGGTTCTAACGCCCGTTCAAATGTCGGCTCATACTCTTCCTCATAGTAGGGAAGCTCCCCGTCATACCCATTCACATGGGTAAAAATAGGCTTTTCACTGTCATCACGGTAAACGAGGGTTCTCAGGCCCTTCGGGTCATCGTACTCAACGCTGCACAAAAGCGATTCGCTTTCGTCCTTCCTGACCAGCGTTACATCAAGTGCGCTCCAGTCATCCGGCCCTGCCTCAGCCCCTTCTCTACCAGTTCCGGTCGTCTCGACTTTGATATAGGAGCCGTCCGGCAATGTAAAGGCAATCGCCCTTTCAACCTTTAACATTTCTGACTTCATCCTTCCTTTTCTTTTCAAAACACTCCTGGGTCAACACATTCGGCCGTCTGCCGGTATCTTCAAAGAGCCGGCAACACGGAAACGGATTGTATCCGTGCCCGTTCTGGTCAACCATCCGTCGGTAGAAGTGCCGGCACTTCGGGCACTTCATATGCCGTACCCCACAAACGGGTCGAGCCACCCGGCCTGATACCGTTCGATGTATGCGGAAAGCTCGTCATCGGAAAGCTCCCCCAGCTTTTCCAACCAGACTTCGGCCCGTATCTGGCAGAGGCCGCACATTGAGTCTGCCGTTTCGAGCCGTTCAAAATCCTTCAAAAACGCCCCGAATCCGGTGCATCTGGAATTCTCCAGTACCCTATTTTTCAGGGCCTTCATCACCGCTCCTCCTCATGGGCATCACTATCAGTTTTCAGTTCCTGTTCCTCTGTATAGCACTCACATCCGCAGCTAAGGCATTTGAAGTGGCAATCCGGCAACTCTTTCCACTCTGTTTCCCCACACGCAGGACAGGCCGCGAGGATTTTCATGTGTGCACTACCTCCTCAATACTCAAAGTGTCTGGGCGTAGGCTTCACGGCGGAGATAGTGCCCAAACGCCCAGCCTGCTTCATCCAGCTTTTCCCGTCCCGAATAGCTGACGCTTCACTCTTGAAGACATCGCCACTCCGACAGCAGCAGCATGAATATGGCTTTCCGGTGGCCGGGTCCTCCAGATAGGCCGGATCTCCGGCATCCGGTGTGAACAGCCACTCAAAGCCTTTCACGTTGGAGCCGACATATCCCCAGCCGAAACTCTTCATGCTACCCTCAAACATCTTTCATGCCTCCTTAATCTCCAATGCTGAAATAGTTCGAGTAGACCGTATCATCTTCCTCGCAGTAGTAGTAGGTTCTGTCGCCATAGGCTTCCTGGTCGTAGAAGAGATACACCAACTTCTTCCCGGCCTGTTCTGCCTTATAAGCCGATGTGGAGCTGTACTCGTGCTGCTTCAGGAACTCCTGGAGGGCTTCCCGGTTGGGAAGCCCATCCTTCGGGATGATGACGCTCATGGTCACCCCTCCTTCCCGACTATCAAGTCATACAGCTTTGCCTTGAGCCGAATTATCTCGGCCTCAGCTACCTCGGCCCTACACTCAGCATCATCTCTTAGACTGACCAGTTCGCTCTCCCTATCCAGTAGGTCGGCCACCTGACATTTGAGCGCATCTCGCTCAGATTCAATCATCTGAATGGTCGCGTTCTCCTGCTCCTGGGTCTTCTTGATTGCCTTACCAAGTTCCTCACCGCATTCCTTTTCCTTCCGGAGATCGGCCTTCAGCCTATCGACCTCTTCCTGGAGGTCTTTGGCTCTTTTTCTCTCGGTCTCGTATCGATCTTTCATGCAGAGGGCGAAGTCGTTCTCAATGTTCTCCCGGGCATCCTCGAAGCACCCGTCAAAGGCGGTGGCGATATAGCTGTCAGCTCCAAGGCTGTCCACGATCTTCTTGATCTGCTCCAGGGCCTTCCGCTCCTGTTCCTTCGTTACCATATCTGTTACTCCTTTTCTTATGGCCGGGGGGGCTTTCCAGAACTGTTGCTCCGGCTACCTCCCGACCGGTATTGATTTACCGTAACTTAACTATACATTACCGTTTGGTAAAGTCAAGATAATTTTCAGTATTTTTAGAAATTTTTTTACTTATAAACGATTTAGATGATTATGCTCATAGAAGCCCTTAGAATCAGTTTTGGCGGGTTTTCCGTCCGGTGGTATAAGTATATCTGGAGTTTCTAAAATGCCCGTGGGAACATTTTGTAGAGGCGGGCTTCCCATTTTTGTGCAGAATGTAGAGCTTATAGAAAAAGCAAATCTCCCTCTCGACCGTAGCCAAGAGGGAGTTCAGCAGATCATATTCGGTTCTGGTCGCTTTCTTCGGCAGCCTTCGGGCCACGGTGTAGATCGGTTCCATACTTGTCGATGAAGACGGCCGCATCCCTGGCGGATACCGGCGTGATCCGATCCTTCACGCCTTCCCAATTCGTGTATTCGGCGAAGAAGTAACGGCCTTCATCGTCTACATACAGCTCCATAGCCTTCCCGTCGGTGTATTCGTTCACACCGTCGGCATAGAAGTTGTTCGCAAGGGCGCTGGCGGCCTCAGTGTCGTACTTCACCTTATCCACCATGGCACGGACGCGGCGGCCCGCACCGGCGATATGGGTCTTCAGGGCCTCACCGCTCTCTCTCACGGTAAAGGTCACGTCGATCCCGATGGCGTCCATAAAGTCGAGGAATTCATCAGCCCTCATGGAGTTCCGTATAAGCCGGCCGCTCAGTTGCTGCGCCGACCAGCCGAGCCTGGTGGCCGCTTCGGCCTGCGTGGTCCCCGTCGCCTTCAATCCGGCGATGATCGCTTCCTTTGATGTCATTGATACACCTCCGTTCGATGCTGCATTTTCTGTATCATACACCGAAACGGAAATAAAATCAACAATTTCCTCGACAATGCCCATTCGTTTATTCTTCTCCGTCGTCTCCTGCAATCTTCGGAATCGAGCCTTTGTATAGGCCCATAATCTTGAGCTTTTTCAGAGCGATGATCTGCCTCTCTGTTACCGCCGGAGCCTCACACCCGCTGGTCCACACCGCAATAGCGCCAGACATCTTCAGGAGCCAGACCATATAGTCAAGGTAATATTCTCTCGGGCACATCGCCACGAGCTCATCCCGGGATAATCCGTGCTTCTCGCAGGCTAAAGCGATGGCTTTCTCCTGATGTGACGGGCTGGCATATACGACGGTCCCGTCCTCCAGAATCAGCACCTCTAGGTAGTTGCTGTACTTGGCTTTGTGTTTCTCCGCATCAAACGGACGGTAGATGTCGTACTCATTCTCCATTTTTAACGCCCCCCGCAATTATTGCCATATCTGCGAGCTTTTCCACGACCATTTCATACATTTTTCGATATGTATCCCTCTTCACCCGAAGAGCTATCATTTCTTCGCTTTCCTTCTGCGTGTTTCCCATCGGAGGAACGTAGGCCGGATTCGACTTCACGGTTTTATCCTCCTGAAGACCGAGAGATACCCGGATGCAGCGGTCGATTTCACGCATTTCCTTTTCTGTGCAGCGCCCGATATAGTTCCCGAGGCGGCTGATGTCCACAGTGGTCACCTGCTCACAGAGAACCGTGCTCTCATATGGCGTGCTCAAAACAGTTGTATGGGTCGGCAGATTCGGCTTATACCGAGTGGTACAGTACACAACCTCCACTGTCTCGCTATGAAGGTTGTTCTGGTCGTTCGATACGATGATGCCAGGCCGCCCAGCCAACTGCTCCCGGCCCGTAACGAACGGGGTCAAGCCGACATAGAAGATGTCACCCCTCTCGATTCGCAGATCGCTCACTCTATCCGCTCCCCTCTCCAGATTGCGCTTCGCTCTTCAAGTTCCTCTTCACTGCTCGGCCAATTAGGGTCAAGGCCCCGGCGCCGGCGGCTTCTTTGCCAGCCCTGGTAGACCTTCATGTCTCTCTCATCAATGCTGTACCCACAGCCTCCAGATGTCCGGTCATATATGATGAGGGGCCGGGGATAGCCCTTCCGCCGTGCCCGCAGCACCTCATACTGCCCTACCAGCTGTTCCAGTATCCAACCGCTCTGCATCAGGTATGCCTTTAGATCCCTGAGCATCCCATGGCGCACTGTGATTCTGTTCTTCAAAACGGCATCAGCTCCTCTTCGCATTTCTTGCATAGCCTGCCTCTCCCGGGCTTCGCCTATTTTTTACAGGTTGGAGAGTACATTCATTAGGGGACCTCTGTTTTTCCCCCGGCGTCGTTTCCTTTATGCAAGCAGGGCAAAGGGATTTCTTCCCAAGCCTCCATCCAGCGGCCCGGAGACTCTTTTCCATGTCGCTCCTCTTCCCTTTGCTCCAGATCCACAGCCTTTTCTGGCCGCAGCGGTCGCACATTACCCCTTTTACCATCGGCATATCAATCATCCTCCAAATACTTCCGGGCGAGGTCATCCTTGCCCCGGTCGGTGAAATAGCCAAACAGGAACTCTTTCTGTGCCTTCGTGAGCCTCACGCCCTCCTCCGGGGTTATGAAGGCCACACCCATGCCTGGGTTATGCAGAAGCACCCACCCCTTGCTCGCCAGGAAGTCTCCAGCGCCGTCAAATAGGACGGTCTTGCTCCAGGATTGGAAATCCTCGGCCCAATCCGGGCGTTCCTCTGTGATGTACCGGTGCGCCCATCCCTGGTGCTCCGCAAATTCTACCGGGTGGAACGTCCCGTTCGGCTCCAGCCAGCCATAATTGTCGTCGTGCTTATCTTCGATCTCCCGCTGCTCCAGGAAGCTCTTGAGACGCGGGTTCATGTCCATCTCCTGCGGCCGCCGATCCTCAAGTAGCCACTCGCAGTCTTCGTCGATGATCCGGTCCATCAGGTTCTCCATCTGGGTCTCCAGACTCCGTCTCCCTGCCTTCTCGACCTCCAGCCTCTTCATCAGGCTTTCGGCCGCCACGATTGCATACTCCCCGTCATCCGCTACCATACAGTAGCTCCCGTCGGCAGTGTCCCCGGTGAATTTTGCCCTTCCAAGCACTACATCCCGGGCAAGCGAGACAAGTTCTTCCCGGCCCTTATCCGTCCCGCACATACAGGCCAGAAGGAATTCTTCGACTTTCTCCCATGGCTTGTGCTCGTCCCAAAACCATTCCCTTGCGGTCTTGGTCACAAATGCTCCAGTTACTGTGAAGGATAATCGCTTGCTGCCCATTAAATCACCTCACTCATAATACCCGCACACCGAATCCTTGCAGTTGGCCGACCGGTCGTGCTCCTCGCACCAGCCATCACCCTCTGTATCCTCGTCAACAAAACGCTGACAACTGCCACAAATCATGCACTCCGGTGAATCCAGGGCGCTCAGGGCCATCCAGATCGCCTCAATCTGCTCATCGGTCATGCTGTCACGGAAACCGTATGTATCTTTTTCCAGGATCTCATGGATGATTTTTACTGCATCAGACCTTTTCATTCTGCTCACCCTCCCTAATTGCGTATCTGAAAGCCCCTCTCTGAATCTGTTGTGCTACCCACCAAAATCTCCAAGATCCAAACCATCCGCAGTGGTATATCTTTCCGTAGAAGTAGATGTGCTCCTGGCGGGCCACCTCATCGAGAGATACGATTTTGCCTCCCGGCTTAAACTTCCGCTTCCCCATCGTAATGGTCCTCCAGCACCCACTCCATCTGGTATTTTTTGATTTCCTGCTCTGTAAGGCCGATTTCCTTGCGTAAAGCACGGCGCAGCGTCGGCTTCGGCAGTTCATTGGTGAGATAGGTGAAGCAGGAGTTCAGCAGCTCGTGCTCCCGGTCTGTCGCTCCAAGGTCAGCGGTCAGATCCTCAATCAGTCGAGCCGCCGAGTGATACCCGTCCCGGTACAGAATCTCGACGACCTTCTGCGGCGGGAGCGAGGCTCCGGTTCCCCACCCGGTCAGGTATCCGTCCATCCGCAGCAGCATATTCTTGGAGTCCCCCAACTTCTGGGCCAAGGGGGAATATGGATTAAGCGGTGCCCGCCGCTCGCTCAGGATGCAGGCCGCAAACTTCAGATCCGTGGTCTCACTCAGCTCTTTTATCGTCCACCGTTTCATTTTCTTCTTCCTCCTTCATCTGCTTTCTCAGCTCATCCATGTTGATGCCGATGCAATGCGTTCGGTTGTGGATAGTGTCAGCAAGGCTCTTCCCATGGTCGTCCAAGACCATGTAAATCGAATTTGCTGCGGTCCTCATGGCGGCTACTACAAACGGCAAGTCTGTGTAGTCATACCCATGTGCCACATCCAGGAATTTCGTCACCATCTCTCCAATGCACTCAGCCGCAATTCGGTCAACCGCTTGGCGGTCTCCAGATAGAATTGCAAGGGTCATTTTCATAGAAAACGGCATTTTCGGTTTATTCTCCATCGCTATCGTCCTCCTTGTCTTCATCATCCTCCTTCGGGTACCAGTGGTAGTAGCAGTCAGGGTTCTCGCACCGGCCATTCCAGAGTGTTTCTCCGCAAAGTGGGCAGGGTTCAGCGTAGTACATCCCGCCACCTATGTAGCTCATTCAATCACCCTCCTGGTAGTCATAGTCGATACACCCGTCGGTGTGTTGATGCGGGGCTTTCTCTCGTGTACCAGGGCAAACCGGCACTCCCCGCCGTGATTGAACTGGCAGGAGGTCGATTCGCACTCGATGCAGAGGTTTTTCAGGTACACCAGCTTACTGAACTGGTCAGTGCGGTCGATGCCGTCCCGGTACAGCAGGTAGGCTACCCCTTTGCTGTGGCGCTTGTCGAACCAGTGCCACAATTCCTCCCGGTTTGTCCCGGCGGGGAAGCCCAAGAACGGCTCCTCAATGCACTCAGTCTCGGGGTCCATTGGCACATCCCCAAACTCTTTCCATATTTCTTCAAGTGCGGCGTCTCGGTCGCGGGTCGTTTCCATTCCGCTCCGGCTATCTTCTGGTGACCTCAACAACTTTCCATCTGCCGGTCTCCAGATGTGCAGACAGAATTCGTGTTGATTTACATATTCGCTATGTTTCGGGTGGAATTCCACCGCCTCTTCATCCGGGAAAAAGAACAAGTCCTTAATTGCGGACATCTCCTCCCAGGTGGGGCACCACTTCTGATTCTTCGGTGTCACACTGACATGCTCCCACGCTACTCCATCTCCGATTTGGTCAACGCTGGCGAGCACATGGAACGAGCGGCCATTGACATAGACCTTGAACGCCCCGGATTTATCAGTCTGGGGCCATATCGGATGTTTTACCCGGTATTCATCTAATTCTCGTAGGTTCTTCATAGGTTTTTCAGAGCCTCCTCCATAAACCAAATTCCTTTCGGCTTCAAAAAGTCCCCGTAAACGATATTCCGCTTCAAAATCTCCTCCGTTCCTGGCAGGACTTCCAAGAGCCTCGCTCTGGCCTCAACAACATTGTCCTGGAGGATGTCAATACCGAATATCGTGCTGGCGGCCTCGTCCGGTGTCATACCGGCAGCGTGCTTCCGCCTTGCGATTTCAACCAGGAAGTTCCCATTCCCGCAAGCGGGTTCAAGGACATTCCCGGTCCACTTCGGTATCAGGTCGCACATTGCCTTGACCTCCCGTTCTGCGGTGAACACCTCTCCATGGTCTCTGACCCGTTTCTTGCTCTTGATCTGGCCGCTCAACCGTACACCAGCTCCCCGAATATCGCATACTGGATGATGGCATCGGCGCACCCGGCGTCGATGTTGCAGCAGTCAACCTCGGAGCCTTGGACAGCGCCATATTGGTCTCCGCCGTTCTCAATCCAGAGCTGAAAGCCCTTCAGGAACTTTTCCAGGTCGAGCCAATACTTCTCCCCGCTTTCCATGTCGTAGAGCTTCAGCATCCCGCCCCGGCTGATCTGCTCGCTGGCGTACTCCCCCAAATAGTCCCCGATGACCTCCGCTTTGAAGCACCAGTAGTCAATTCCGCCTTCAAGGGCCGCTACCATGATGTCGTCGATATCCTGCTGGGTCAGATCGACGTTGATTTCCGCCTTCACGGGAAACTTCTTCTTTTCCATGTTTCATCCTCCTCAATACTGGAGCTCGTACAGCTTCCTGACAGATGCGTACACAGCCCCACGGCTTCTGTTCTTCAGCAAACACCACTTAATCGTCGTTTCCTTTGGATAGTTGGTGCTGTGGAGCGTTTCAACTCCGACAACATCAAGATTTTCGTCGAGCAGTTGAACGGAGAATACCGCTTCTACGACAGCTTCCTGGTCGTCCTCCACATATTCATCCAGTTGCGGAAGGCTGTCGTGTACGCTTCCGTCTCTCTTGAGATATTTCATGGCGATTCCTCCCTTCAGAACGTGTATTCCACGTCTTCCTCGATGGGCCACTCCCGGTCGCCCGCCGGACAGCCGGGGATATAGGTTTCTCCGTCCAGACTGAATTTCCCGATGTTGAACAGATCCTGAATCATGCCTTTTCCGGCCGGGCCGCCCTTCTCGATTTCCGTAATCTCTCTTTCGGATAACATTACGGTAACGCCCAGGCGCATCCATACCGCCTTCTTCACTGTGTTGACCTCCTATCTATCTTCTATGGTGGTGTTTTGATCTACAATCTTATCTTACAATGCCTACCGCCGTGGTCAATAGAGAAATACACGTTTTCGTTTATTTTTCTAAATGAGTGGGCCACCTATGCTTTTTGACGAATTCCAAATGGGTGGTAGGTTGCTGCGGGCCGCTGGAAACGCTCCTATCTGGTCCGGCCCCAGTCATCAGGAATGCCGGACTTCCCCAAATAGAGCAAACTGAACGATGCAGTCCGCATCAATCATGGTGACATCCTCTGGGACAAGATGCCCGTCCTCTACCCGAACGTGGCAGCCCTCCTCCAGATAGAGCCGGACTCCCTTTTCAAATTTTTCCGGCGTAAGGCTGTACGTTTCTCCGCCGATCCGGTCGTGGATCAGCACCCTCCCGCCAAGGCCGACCTGCTCGCATACCCTTTCACCGAGCTTTCCGCCGCTGGCCCAGATCTTATCGGCCCAGAGCGAGATCCCGCCAGCGTTGAAGGCGCTGAACAGGATAGAATCCACATCTTCCTTTCGGATGTTGACCTCAATCCTAGCTACCAATTTCATCACGCTCTCTTTCTCTTCTGATTGAAGCGGCAACTATCAGTCTCCCGGTCATAGTCACAGGGTAGCGCATCATCTGCGTGTTGGCACTCATCGCAGAGCATGAGCCGGTTTCCACAGGCCGGGCAAAATGACTTATAACCCCTGTCCTCGACGTTCCAGGTCATCTCAATCTCGCTTTCGCAGTGTGGGCACCATTCAGTGACCGTGTACTCTTCGCTCATAATTTCCTCCATCAAAACTTGTAATAGGAAATCTGCCGGAGTTCGGCGTGGCCTGTTTCGTATGCGCCGGTTGCCACCGCCTCCTGAAATCCATATCCGATTTCGTAAAGGATGCCGCTCTCCTCAATATCGCTGCCGAAGAACCCCCAGCAGGAATCAAGCTGATTCCAGTCGTCTTCATCGTCCCCGGGTTCTCTTTCATAGAGTGTGTATCTGTACACGTCTCCGGTGAGCATCTTATCGTACAGCTCCACATCACCCTTCATAGCCTCGACAGCACGACCCCTCCAGGTCTTATCGGTCAAGGCCCGGGTGAGGTAGCTCCAGGTGGACGGTGCTCCCTCATGCTTGTGCTCAATACGAATACGCTCCCCGTTTTTGTCAAGAACGTATTCGGCCATCTCTCGCATAACGGTTTCTTTCAGAGCGATGATCCATCCCACACACCCAGAATCCCAGCGATCAGCGTACTGCCCGACACGGGCGCCGCAGGACATCGTGATCCCCGAGTGGTCATACAGCCAAAGTGGCATCCACTCCGCATACGGCTCCATGAGGGTCATGCAATGGCCCACATTCAGGTCATCCATCAGGTGATAGACCACGCTGTCCTTCGCAACATCCTCATACTCCAGAGTCTCCTTCGGCTCAGTGCTCCCAACCGCCGTCCTCCAGTAGCAGGTTTCGTAGATGTCATAGATCCCTTTGGCCTTCCATTTCAGGCGAATGCCTTGGAGCTTTCCGTCTCTGGCCGCCTTGAACACCTCCTCTTCCGGCACGTTTTCACGCACAAGCCGCCGCCAGAAGTCCTCCGGCTCATCATCCTCGATCTTGTCACCAAGACGATACCGCCGGTGCCAGCAGGCCATGATCGTTACATTGTCCATATCCGCTCGTGGGTTCATCGGCATTTCGTCCTGCTGGATGTGTAGGCAGTAGCACTTGCCCTCGTTCTCCCACTTCACCGTATCATCATCGTACAGGTTGAGAGAAGCCGGCTTGGCCTTTTTCAGTGCAAGCATTTCTATCCCTCCAATCAATCGTCGTCAATTACTTCGTCCACTGCTGAGGACGGGTGCTGCCAGTCGCAGTACCAGAACAGGCGCTCGGCCAATTCAAGACTTCCGTTACATTCCTCGATGAAGTCGTTGCCGGTGTAGCAGTTTCCGACCACTTCGTCAATAGTTTCATCATCAGTGATGCAGGTGCTTCGCGGAATCATGTTCAGATACACGTCCGGGATATAGATGATTTCATCCCCGGCTCTGAACTGATCCGCCTTGAAAATATCGCAATCCTGCCCGGGGACGAAGTCGAAGGCATCATCCATGGAGTAGCCGGCCTTCAAATGGTCCCGCAGTTCCGCTTTTGTCATGCCGCATCACCTCTCAATTTCAGGCCATACACGGGGACCCGGTTCTTCACGGCTCCGATCTCCCACCAGGACCCGTCTCCGTAATAGTCCTCAGCATAGACCGTCCGGCGGTCTGTGGTGACCAGGGCGCTGATCTGGCGCCCGGTGTAATCCCGGTATCTGAAGTTCTTCATGGCCGCCAGAATATCTACATCGTCGAGATCCGCACCCACGGCAGGCTCGACCTCCAGCGTTCCCAAGTAGAACCGCTCATTTTCCTGCCAGCCGCTTTCATCCAGAAACACGTCGAGCAGATACACCTCGAACTTCTGCTTCTTATCTTCGTTCATTGGCTCGCCTCCCTATCTCCGATAAGCCACTCCATACACTCCATCCTGCCAGGAAACTCCTCCGTCCAAGCGTGGCCGGTTTCATTGTCGATTCCGACGACTTCAATTCCGGTATCGAGCAGAAACAGTCCCCTCGGCTCCCGGGTGTTGATGATGTCCTCTGCCTCCTTCTGGCTAATACACCGATACCAGCTCCGGTCCTCATGGACTACACCGCACTTTTGGCAGGCCCAGACCGGAGTGCCAAACTCGTCGATCTGGATATTCCGAACAGTGAGTTCTCCGCAATCCGGGCAGACAACCGCTTCCAGAATCATCCTGCCACCTCCTTCTGGTATTCCTCCTCTGCCTTTCGCAGAGCATCGGCCAGCTCGAACGCCATTTCCTTGATGGCGTCCGCATCATCAATGAGGGTGCGGATACTATCCGGCACTCCCCTTTTCCCTCTGCTTTCCACCCACATCTCAGCGTGCTCGTCGGGGTCGAAATCGTATGCGTATTCCCGAACCTGCTCTGCCACACGGGCTTCATCGTTTCCCGTGATGGTGAAGATGAAGTCCTCCCCCGCCGGGCTGTACTTTTCAAACTCGATGCAGTCGTCGTAGATATGTACGGACCAGTCCAGCAATTCAGCGGCATCAATGAGCACATCCATTAACTTCGGCATGAACCTCACCTCCCTCGGGCTTGTAGAATTCTGCGGCCATATTATCGGCGCACATCTGGTCAATACCCATCCGCTCAAACCGGCGGTATGCCCGCTCCTTTTCCCCCTGGTCTCCGGCGGTCAGCAGGTCCATTATCAAATCGAACAGCATTTCCGAGACACCTCTTTTTGATACCAAACGGTAATCTAACTATATCTTTACTTTACGACACCGACCACCTAAGTCAATAGACCGGGCAAAAGTTTTCAAAAATATTCGGAACCGTTTATCTTGCTATTCAAGCATAGTCAGAGGCGAACTGAGCAAGTTCTTTCGTGGAGCCAATCTCCTGCCCAAACAGGTGGTTCTTCGGCACCAGCTCACACTCCCCCGTCTTCTTCTGGTGCAGGTAAACCGGGAACTCCTTCACAGCCTCCAGGATCTTCTCCATGCTTTTGGCGGAGAGATCAGAAAATATATCTTTAGGCACCTCGAAACCGTCTGGCTCCCCATCTCCGAAGTAGCAGCTGCACTGCTGGTAAAACCGGTCTTTCCGGTGGTTCCTTGCGTGGCGCATGGCCTGTTCATAACCGGTCACGCTGTCATCATCCCCATCTCCCCCTCCACCACTCCAGATCCGCCGGGTCAGCCGGAACGGGTCTCACCTGCACCAACTCGACATCCTTCCAGTTTCTCTTTTCATCCAGGCGGTTCCAGCCGTTGAACATGAACAGCTTTCCGTCCTTCTCGAAAAACTTATGAGTCGCCGTGCTTACATCCGGCGTAATATCCACGAACCCCGCATCTTCGATGACGGTGACGGCGTCTACATGGTGTCCGCTTTTTAGAACGATCATGGTGCCTCCTCCTTTCTTCCCTCCCGGAACTTTTCCAGTTCCTCTTCCCAATTTTCAATCCTGTCAATGTTGGTTCCACAGCCGGCACTTCTGCACAGATCTACCGTATCATTTTTTCTTATGATTTCGCTCAGAAATTCGTACTCTCCTTTATCGTGTCCTGTAAAACTGGAAACAAGTGCCTCGCTTGCTGCAAGGCGGAGCCGGAGATCGCAGTTTTCCATCCTCAATGCTCGGTTTTCGTAGATGATTTCTGCAACTTCGAGCATCATATTCTCCGCTTCTATGCGCCGAATATCTCTCTTATAGTGATTTACCATAAACCCCTCTTATTCAATCTCCCCACAGGCCATCAGCCGTCGGGTCTCCGCATCGGCCAGGTGATAGCGCAGCCACCAGTCCTCAAGCCGCTTCCATTCTTTCTCCTGTTCCCGCTCAAATCCTTCCCGGTCTTTCCGATCCATGGCATAGACGTACCCCTCGAACTCTCCCTCAAAGCAACACCAGTAGTCGGTCCAGATCCCCTGGGTGTGCCAGAGCAGATTCAGGATGGCCGTCATCTCCTCACGGCTTTCGCAGATGAACCGTGCCCGCCGGTATCCGAACTTAACGTCCTGCCAAGTCAAATGCAGACCGTGCTTTCTAGCAAACAGAGCCATCCTCTGTTCAAACTTTGGATTTTCCATAACATCACCTTCTTTTACCATCTGGTAATAAACAAGCATAGTAAGCCTCTAGCAGGCCGCAGAAGGCCCGGTATCTTTGGGTATGAAATTATACCACCCACTCCCTGTTCCTCCGTTCCCGGCCTTTTTCCGGGATTTTGCAAGGTCATACGAAGTTCAACTGGATTTCATCCAGCACCTCAATCAGAGTTGGTGTCTCCCGGACCTTCTCAATGTGGTGTGAAGCCAAGATCCGAGCCATCGCTGGACTCCTCCATCACATATTCCCGGTCCTTCTTGCAGAGGTCGATGGCCGCTTTCTTTGTTTTGCAACCTTTACGATCAGACAACTCAACATCGTCGTTGGAGTACGCTCTCCAAACAATCATCTTTATCCTCCTTTTCGTTAGGGCCGGATGGGAATATCGACTTTGTACCTGCTGATCTCGCAGTCCTCGTCGATGATCCCTTTCCGCTTCATGTCTTTCAGATCCTTTTCGACCTGCTCCTCGGTTCCTCCGATTTCGACGGATTTCCCGGTCCTCTAGTTGTAAACTCTTGCATAGGTCTTCTGGGTGAACACTTCCGCAGGTTCAGGTCCACTCTTCCTTTTATCCAGCAAGCTCGACATTGAACCGAACCCCCATTTCCATCAGCTTCTCTTTACCGTTGTGGGCGATGCACTCTTCAATCAGAGCGTTTACGTCATCTACGGTTCTGCCAAATCCGACCAGAACCAGGTGTCCTGACGGGTAAACAGCTACTACTGCGAACATCTTCTTCAACTCCTTCAGGTAGTTTGGATTTTCTACAATCTTATCTTAACAGACCCACCTGCGGTGTCAATATGTTTTCAATGATTTTATAAAATATTTTCCTATATACACGTTTTCGATATTAAAGACTGCTCGCGCCCGCCGCCAGAGACCGCTTAATTTCAAGAAGCTCAAGCAGGATGCTGTCGATTCTCCTGCTGATGTCCTCCTTCTTTTGGGCAGGGGCTTTCTTCTTTTCAGCAATAGACTCATCTTCTTGCGATGCTCGGCCTGCCTTGGTGGCACGATATGTAAGCACTTCTTCCAGGAGCCATTTCTTTGTCTCTTCTGGGCATGTCGTGTACTTCACCAGTCGCTTTCCAACGCCGCCTGTCACGAAGTTCAGCTTTACCCGCCGGTATCCCTGTGTGGTCTTGACCGGATACTCAAGCTTCGACGTAACGATGTCCGGCCGGTCGCTCGTATTCCGCTCCATCCACTTTGTCGGGGCCTTGATTCCACAGGCTTTCAGAATGTCAACAGCAGAGAAGTATGTCTTATCTCCATGGACAAGCACCCGAATCGTATGGGCTGTGCTGCTGATCTCCAGTGCATTGTCATCGAGGTCGCTTCTCTCAATCATTTTTGTCCCCTCCTTTTTGCTTCATTGGCTGCAAACACCGCGTCGCAGACCTCCATGTGGCCGCTCAGTTCCTCCAGTTCGACGATGATCTTCTGGAGCATATCCCGGAGGCCGTAAAAGGCCATCGTCCCCACTTCTCTCTCCCGTTCATCCGGGGCTTCATCTCCTACATCTACAAGGTGGAGGAAGCTGCGCTCAAAAGCCTCCAGGAGAGCATCTGCTTTCGCTGCATCATTTCTGATTTTATCCGGCGTTACCATATACCTGTCATCCTTTCAAAAGTTCAGGAAATCACCGGTTTCTACCGGTATTCATTTGATTTCCTGTAATCTTATCGTAATATACCTAGCGTCTAAGTCAATAGAGCCAGAAAATGTTTCCTATGCGGTAATTTGTAGTACCATTTGGTATCCATACGACAAACAGAGCCCCAGGTCATTTCCTGTGGCTCCGATTATTTCAGTCTTCGGTTGCGCCCAGAGCAGCCCTAATCATGGCTGTCATCATGCGGATCTGGCTCGGGGTGGCATTTTTCAGCAGGTCGGTCAGTTCATCTAAATCGGTAGCGCCAGACCCCTCCAGCACATCGGCAAGCAGGTAGCTCGGCGATACCCGTAGCTCTTTGCAGATCGTCACAAACACCGGCAAGCTAGGTATCTTAGCCCCAGATTCTATCTGCCGCATATAAGTATCATTGATGTTGCACAGCTCAGACAGGCGTTCACTCGTTATGCCTCGGTCCTTCCTCGCTGCATTGATTCTCCGCCCAAGTAGCTTGTCACCCACTCATAGCACCTCCTAACTGTAATCTAACAGTATATATTTCGTGCTCTTTTAGACTACAATCCGATTGACGGTCATAATAGCCACTGCTAGAATACAGTATGTAAGCCTATGGACTACACAATATTGAACGGAGGTCAAATTTATGGGTTGGAGGTACAGAAAGAGCATCAACCTGGGAGGGGGATTTCGGGTTAATCTGAGCAAGAACGGCATAGGGTATAGCTGGGGCGTCAAGGGCTACCGGATGACCAAAACCGCAGATGGCCGGACGCGGCAGACCGTGTCCATACCGGGCACCGGAATCAGCTATGTCGAGGAGCATGGGAAGCGGCCGGCAGGCCATCAGGCGGGTGCTGCACAGCAGCAGCGAGATCCGATGGCGGACTACACCGGCGCTCAGAGGGTGACTTCTGCTGATGCCAACACACTCCGGTCCCCCGAGTACGACGAGCTGTTCAAGGAAGTCAAGAGGGTCAAGCTCCTGCGGACTGTACTGATCGTGCTGGCAATCCTGACTGTGGCGGCTACTCCGGTGTGCGTTCTCTGCCTGGTGGCGCTGGCAGCCCTCTTCATCAAGGGCCGCCCATCCATCATCTACGAGTTCGAGGATGATGAGCAGGTGAAGTGGGACCGGTTCTCCGCTGCCTGGAGAGCCGTGGCTGCCAGCCAGTCCTTGCAGGAAATCACCCTCACCGCCACCAGCAAAAACTCCAGGAAGACCGCCGGCATCAAGAACGCAGTTGATACCATGAAGATCTCCGCCGGCGGCAAGCTCCCCTGGTATCTGAAAACGAACATCTCTCCGGTGGTATTCAAGCTCCAGAATCAGCAGATGGCCGTCATGCCGGACCGGCTCCTCATCTTCGGCAAAAAGCAGTTCGGCGCTTTGGATTACAGCGAGATCAAGTTTGACATCTCCGCTTTCGGGTTCCTGGAGGGCGGCCAGGCTCCTACCGATTCCGAGGTGGTGAAGATGGTATGGGCCTATTCCAATAACGACGGCTCCCCGGACCGCCGCTACGCCAATAACAAGCAATATCCCGTTCTGAAGTACGGCAAGATCATCGTCACGTCCCAATCCGGCTTGAACATTCAAATCATCTGCTCAAACGAATCGGCATCCGACGCACTGAACACCATCATCAACGGCCCGGAGGAATGAGCGCATGGATATGAAACACAAGGTCCTGAGTGGCGGCGAGCTTTTCGAGATTGAAGGCTCCCCGCTTCCGGCATCCATCAAAGATTTCTGGGCGTGGTCGATGTCCAGGCTCATCGCAGACGGCCCCAGGGGCGACCTGGCCGAGTTCATCGTCAACACCGCTCTGGGCATGGACATGAGCGAACCGAAGCGTGGCTGGGGCGAGTGCGACATTCTGTATCCGCACGAAGGCAAAACTATTCACATCGAGGTCAAATGCTCCACACGCCTTCAGGCATGGGAGCGGCCCTCTCCCCCAAAGCCGGTGTTCTCCATCGCCAAAACGCTCAACTGCGACATCGAGGACACCGGAGACGGATACCGGTACATCGGTCGTGACGGTTCTCCGCCCATCCGGCGGTCCGACATCTATGTGTTCTGCCTTTTTTCCGAGCAGGACCGTAGCGTAGCAAACCCCATGGTGCTGGATCAGTGGCGCTTCTACATCGTCCCGACCCGGACCATTGACGAGCAGCTTGGCGATCAGCGCAAGATTTCCCTGAAAGGGTTGGCCCGCATTGGCGCCGTAGAGTGCGATTACGGAGGTATCTGGTCAGCGGTAGACCGCATGGCCGATAACATCAAGGCATAAAGAAAAAGCGCAGAGGCTTGGCCTCTGCGCCCTTGATGTTTTTTGTATCTATTCTCTTGTAACCTCCTGCTTGCACCGGAAGGAATATTTGTTATCCGGCCAGCTGATAAGTTATATTTATTCTACGGTCATAACTACCGGCATTTATAGGGGCAACATACAAATCTACAATATTATTCGCTGCGGAAGTGGCATTTCCAAAAGGATTTATTATGGCGGAATACCTCACAGCAGTAGCATCAGCTCCAAACGGAATAATAGAACCAGAGGCCGTTTCCTTAACGAACCTTACTGAATTTGTTGTGGATCTAACTCCCGAAAAATCTATGACAACCTCCAAATCCTGCGGCGACGTGCTGCTGTTCGGGCGCAATTCAAATGGCTTTAGGCCAAATGATTCAAGTGTGACAGATATAGATTTCTCGGTCGTGGTGGGGGTATATCTGTTAATGTGACCGTTAGACCAGCTTGCGTTGGAAGGAATCACACTAGCAAAAAAGTGATCGGGCAAAGTGATATAAGCTCCCAATTTTTTGAATGCTTCAGCAAAAGAACCAGAGCTGTCATACTGTTGAATTGCCCAGGTTATGGCGTTTTCAAGTTGGGTTTCTGACATATCCTTTGACCCAACAGAATTCAATCGTTCATATATCTTCCGAATGGTAGCGGAGCCTCCGTAAGCCACATCAATAGCCATCGGAAAAACACCGTTTCCTTACTTTGTATCTTGCATAGTGGTTTCCGGGCTAGAAAGATATTTCTCGAATTGTCCCTTTGCTCTGGTTATAGAACCAGAATATTTAGCGGCGAACCAAACTGCCGCAGCCTCCTTAAACCAACCATTTTGTTTAAAGTATGCATTTTGGACCGCGTGAAAATACTCATGAGCAACCGTTTCTTTATCCTGTGCAGATAGACCATTGAGATTATAAATTTTGATGTAACTCCATGAAGTGTTTGAACTATCATTGGAATGATAAGTTTCGCCATTCGCCTCACTATTAGTGTTAGAGGTAAGATAAACCTGAAGTGTCGAGTATCCGCTTTGATTTATCGGCGCGTTAAACCCTAAACTTGACGACTTATTTCTGAGTGTAGATAAATAATTGAGAGTATTCTGTGCAACTGTCTTAGTGACGGTGTCGTCATAATGAACTGTGAAATAGCTGTTGCTGACAGAATTCGGGTATTCAGCCTCAAGGTCTTCATCATCACTAAGTTCTTCAGGGGTCTGAATCAAATTTTCAATTTCTATTTTTAATGATGCCGGTGCAGTTTGATATTCATCCGACTCATAGAACTCAAGAATTTCACCTACGATGGGGGTGGAACAAATCGAACCGCTTGTTCCATCCTCGTATATCTCAATATACTTTTCAATTCGCTCTACTTCATCTATCGCCCCCACATCATAGAGCAGTTCGACCTTGCCAATAGCATCTAACTCTGGAAGATCAACATTGGAAGATACGTTGTACGAGATATCTCCATTTAGGTTTACAGTTCCGCTTATCTCAACGATATCATCGTTTCTGGGAAGCACCTGATAAGTTGGCTCAAACTCGTAGACGGCATATACTTCTTCGCCGTCAGCATTGAAGAGCATGATCTCTGGATATTTCAAGCTGTCGGCTACTATCTCTGCTTCATCCACAATAGATAGTGTAAAGATATCTGAAGTGATTTCAGGTGAGTACAGGCTGGTATGGTGGCTGATACCATAGCCATCAGGCAGAGAATCTACCTGTACCGTAATGGAAAAGACCGACGAGGGACGATCAAATGTAAAGATACCATTCTCATCTGGATAAACTGAAAAAGCATATTCCTCACTATATATGGTGTAAGATTCATCTGTTTCGATAGGAGTGGACTGATATACTTCAATTTCAATCTCGCCTAAGTTCAAAAGTTTAGGGCTCTCTGAATCCACGATAATCGTCCCGGTAAAAGTGGATTCACCCAAATCATCAACTGCATATGCGTTTGCAGAGAGCAGCAGGACGAGAGCAAGAATAACGCATGTAACACGTCTGATCTTATTCGTCATGGTTTTTTTCCTCCTTAACTTCGTTCACATATTGTTCTAATGCAGAGTAGACTGTCTCCTTGGAGTCTCCATTTTTGAAGTACCGGTGCCCCGCAGGCGGCAGCAAGTTCATGTCAAAGGCCATTACTTCATCGTCTGTCCTAGATACAATCTCTACAATGGGCTCTGCGTCAAACTGACCATCAATAATCGGAAGTAATTGCCATGTGCTTAATTCAAATATTTCTATACTGGAAGGGATATCAAGGACATCTTCTCCTTCAATATTTTGGGTGTAGCCAATATTATTTTCCCCTACTTCCTCAACAAACATCATACACTCTGGACTATCCTTAAATACTGTTGGAACGATTTCTCGTCCATACACAATCATAGAATCAACATCTTCAGACAAAGATCTCAGCGATTCAATGACAGATTCATCCAATCCCGCGATGTCGATCCATAGGAAAGCAGTAGAATTGGGTTCTACCCATTCATCATTTCCGCATGTTGACGGTGCCCGAAAAAAGATGTGTTCGACTGTGCAATCCACGACGAGAAATTCATCGCCTTGGTAGCCCCCGTCATAGATGTAGTCAAAAACACGATTGACCGTTACATCGCAGATAGTAAACGCCGGATCGTACTTCAACAGATAGAGCTCACTGAGATAGGGAGAACGCGAAGAATCTGGTGATGGAGTGCTTACACTTCCTTCCGCATGACATCCACATAGTACAGTCAAACAAATTATGAGTTCAACTAACATGGGCCAAATAGACATGCGACGCATTTTATTCCTCCAGGCACATGGGCGTGGTTCTTTAGTCTCCAATTTGGGTCCTATTTTTGCTTTTCTGCTGCGGCTGTGCAACTAGCCTTACTTGCCCATTGGCTTGCTCCTCTCTCTGCCCGCGTGGGTGTGGGCCAAAATCATTTATCCTTTGACAACATAATATCAGGCTTGACAAGGCTTGTCAATTATTCCCATGAATAATTGCGTAATTTTACAAATAACTGGTAAATAAAGTTTATGTCAACTCTTGAAACAATTTGTTACGCTCAAAATGCCTTCTATCGGCCTATTATGGTAAAGGAGGTAACGGCCTCCTCCATCTTTACCAGCGGCGTCAGTAATCGCTTCCTGGCCTGAGTTGAAGTTGGCCGCCCTGGAACGCCTCATATAACGTCCGCTCGTTCCAATAAACCAGCTTCGGCAAGAACAGCTCGTCCATAGTGGCCTGCTCGGTCTCCACCAGAGCGATTTGCGCCGCAATCCAGTCTTTGACGTTTCTCCAGGCAATGCGCTCTGCCTGCGCTGGGTCGCACTTTGTCCGTTCCTTTGCCATTACAGACAACACGCCATCGGGCTTTGCCTCCAGTCGGAAGCCTCGTAACATACCGCAGCAGTCAAGGGCGAAGGTGACGGCAAGTACCTTGCCGTCATCTCCATAATCCATCATCACCTTCCTGGCGCCATGGGCTGCCAGAATCCCCTGGATCTCTCCCACAGTCTGAACCGCCGGGACCTTTGTGGTGTAATTCTTTATGGGCACCTCACTCAACCTCCTCCTTGCACCAGGAGGCAAAAGAGGCCAGGGACATGTTGTGCTGCTCTCCGGCGGTTCTGTTCTTCTTGTTTCCGTCTCGGACGATCTCGTACCTCATGTTCTCATCACACCCCTGCCCATCGTAGAGCTTGTACTGCGGCCCGATGTCAACGACCTTTCGGAGCCGCCCCTTTCCGTTGGAGTAGGTATGCCCGATCTTGATGTCAGACTTTTTCACTTAAACTACCCGCTTTCTCAATTTTCTTTTGGCATTGGGTGCAGAGCCGGGCATTGCCCGGTACTTCCTCAGAAATACCGGTGGGCGAAATCCACTTCCCGCAGAAAGTGGACCAGTATCCGCCCAAGCCGTTCCCGCTACCTTCCACAATAATATGGGCGATTTTCTTCTTTGTGGTGCCGTATTTCATAGCGCCTTCTCCTTGTCCATTCTTGCGGTACACTCAGGGCAATGCTTATATAGGCTGGCTTCTGCCTCTTCCTCGCTTGAGGTGAGCGGGATTTCAAACCCGCATACGCTGCACCGCTGGTACGGTGCCCAATGCTCAAAATGAATCTCCCAGCGGCCGTGCCGCTCCGGCTCTCCTACATCAGAGCCGGTGATTCTGAACGGCTCCATGTCCCCATTCCTGGGATTCAGACAGGCTCTCTCCGCTTCGTCCCGGCGGGCAAACAAGGCCCGGTGCCGATTGCTGGAAGCCCAATAGGTGTAGACCGGCTCCTTCGTATCAATCTTCCGAAGGCCCCAAAGCTCATGTCTCATGTTCCCGGTGCCTCCCTATCCAGAAACTGCACGGTTTCTGCCGGGCAGCTTACGATCCTGCCATCCTCCAGTTCGATAATGGCGGTGGTGAAGACCCCGGGGCCGCCGTCAAATTCCTCATAGTTATTGCCCCAGCAGTGGTATCTGCCGACTACGTCCACCGCTTCTCCCTTCTCGTAGACAACCGCTTTACATGGACGCAGCCCCTTCACCGGTTCGTCGTTTCTGGTCGGACCCTCCAGCCAGCTATGAAAATTCGTAATCTGATCCACCAGCTTTTCAGGGTGTCCATCAAATCGGATGGCTCGGTCGTCGATGTAGCAGATCGCCGGAGGCTTCTCCATCATCACGTCATCAACAATGATCCCGTTGTCCCGGAGAAAACGTCGGACAGCCCCCATTCCTTCGGCGGTTGAGCACCGGGTCGATACGACCACTACCCTATACCCGAGTTGGCGGAGTTTTGTAATTGCTTCCCCAATTCCGGGGACCGGCGGGTCGGGGATCTCTGCTGTACCTTTCCAGCCGGACGTGTAGCTGTGGATGACGCCGTCGAAATCAAATACAACAGTAGGCTTGTAGTCCATCTCTGATACCTCCCTCAATCCCAGCGGTCTAGCTTGTAGATGGTGGTGCCGATGTCCGTAGTCACCCGGAACTGGGCGTTCCAGTTTAGCCCCTTCTGGAGCCGGACGCCGCAGGCGGATGCCTCATCTGCACCGCCGAGCTTTTCACTTTTGGAGTACGCCTCGATGGTGGACCGCACCTCATGCAGCTCCGACTTCAACACCTCCGGGAACAGGGCGAGGCCGGTACTCCTACGGTCCCGGTCCTTTGCACCATTCAGGATGAAGATGACGCTTGCGCCTCTGTGCTCATATCCAGGCTGCCAGAGGTTCGGCTGCAAAGTGACTCCGGTGACCTCCACATAGCCACGCAACAGGTTCCATCTGGACGGGGTTGAGCCGCCAGAGTACACATACCAAGAGAAGGGGTTCCGGTTCTCCTCCGTATCCCACAGGATGATAGGAGGCGCCTCCTGGTCCTCGGCGGTCAAGATTGCCGTGTAGCATTCCTCCTTCCCGGGCACATAGAACTCGATCTTTCTGGCAGAGCCCAGAACCGTCCGCCGGAACTTCTCCCAGGTGATGGTCACGGTCGGCCCGCTCATTGCGTTCGGACTCTCCCGCTGCTGCTCCTTGGTGGCTACCCGGGCGAATACGCCAGCGGATACCCCTCCCGCCTTCTTGACCGGAATCGGTCTCCAAATCGTCTGGATCTCATCCAAGCGGGCATAGCGCCGCTTCAGGGAATTGGCAATACCTAACTTTTCGACGATCCTCTCCGCCTGCGCCACGTTCCCGGCGGAAGGTGCCGCCTTCGGCCGCTGATACTGCGTCGGGTTCATCTTCTCGGCAAAGCGGCTCTTGACATCCTCCAGGCTGAGACCATCCTCGATGTCATCCAAAAGCGTACCAATCATACTGGAGGAAACATGGCAGAAGCCGACAGGAGCAGTTGCGGCCTTCTTCCATACGATGTTGGAACGCAGTCTGCTCCGCTTTCCCTCGGTATCGTTCAATACGCCGAGGAACCATTCAGCTACGCCGAGTACCTTTTCGCTGCGGTACAGAGCCTCAGAGCGAAGCAGGTTTACGGCGGCTTCGACAGTTCCCTTTTGGTATTTGCTCATGGCGTTGTTGAGCATCTTGTAGTCTTCGGACTTTTCGGATGCCTGCTGATGTGCGGTCTTCAGGAGATTGGAGTAGACCATCTTCTTGGGCGTATCTACTGCCATGTGCGTCCAGGAGCCGGTCTTGGGTGTGCCGAGCTTTCGTTCGGATGTGACAAACGCACCCGTCACCTTGGAATTTTCAACCTCTACGGCCACAGATGCGACGGCCTTTGCGAAGAAAGCAGGGGGTTCAAAGCCCCACATAACAGGATGGATTTCGCCCCTGTCGTCGATGCGGACGAGTCCACCATATCTATTGACGAAGTGGCGACAGGCGTTGCAGTCGTAATGCTGCCGTGCCTGAGCAGGCAGCTCAGACAGGATCATATCGTACAGCCCGGTTGCATTTGTGGTGAACAGAGGCTCCTCGCCATCTCTTACAGCCTCATCGAAAGAGCGGCGGATGCCGGCAAGCAGCTCTCCGTACCCGTCGTTCTCCCGCTGGGTGTCAACCTCATTCATTGAAATGATGTCTTTCATATCTAACCTCCATTTCCTCGGCGCATTGGCGCCGGCTTTCACATTTCTTCTGGCTCCCAATCCCAAATGCCCTGCTTCCCTCTGGCGGGTATGGGCTTTTCAAACAGTATCGGGTTAGAGAGAATCCACCCATATCGCCCCGGGGACCAGTTGCCAAACGCTCTTTCCCGGGGCGTATCCAGTGCATAGCCTGCCAGTTCCTCCAAGGGCAGGCAGTCCACCAGCGTTACCTTCCCAATCACTGCCCCATACGGCAGGTTCAGGATGTCGTTGTCTCCATGCAGGCCGGCTTCGGCGAATATGTCCATCTTCTTTCCGTTCATGCCCATAAAGAACATATCGGGGCGGAACTTACCGGCGTGAATCGCCAGGGGCCCCCGGTAGCCCGTCTTCCAACTCCGAGTTTCCACGCTCTTGAGCGGCCTTCCATTCTGATCCAAGGAGACAATCAGGCTGGCCCACGGTTGCCGAATCGTGATTGCCTTCATCGGCACTCTCCTCCTTCCATAACTCCTTTTTGACGCCGGTGGTCAGTCTCCCCAAGAAGGTTTCGTCAAGCCATCTTCGGCACGGGCTATCATGATACCGGTTCTCCCTGTCGGTATTCCGAATCACAATGTCAGGGCCAACCAACCCATACTTTCCGCCCGGCAACTCGACAACCTGTGCTCCAGGCCAGAGCGAGTACGGGAGCTGCCCACTTGCTTCATACAGGCAGTTCATCCACGGCTTCCCTTCGGGCATCCCCTCCGTCAATATCTTTCGGCTGCGCCTGATGTCCTTGCAGCCCAGCCGTTCAAGAGAGACTATAAGCTGCTGGAGGAATATCAGGGTCCCATCACAGAGCGAGAACAGGTAGAGGCGCCCATTCTCGTCGATGTAGGGCTTGTACTCACTCATTCCTTTTAACCTCCAAGCGGACAGCAGCAATGATGTCATCAATCATTGTCGTCTGCCCGTACAGGACGGTCGGAAAAGCCTTGGTGTCCGGCGGGAGGACCGCAATCACTTTGCTATCCTTGTCCCCGATGATGAGGTGTCCTCCGCATCCCCTCTGGATAATAGCCGCCTTCGGGAACATCCGCTTCAGGGCTACCGCATCCGTCAAATCATCGCTGTGGTGACCTTTTCTGTCTCCCCTGTTCAATGGCTTCAATTTGATTTTCATACGCCTATCTCCTTTGTTCGTATCGGTAGTCGTGGTCATCCAGGCAGAACGGGTCTTTCACTCTTCCGTTGCATCTGGCCCAGATTGAGTTCTGGCTTATGAAGTTCTTTCGGGCCGCCTCCCGGGCTGAGGCGTAGATTGCTACTATCTGACCGTTTCGATCTATCTTTTCCACTGCCCGCCGGCGGGATCTACACGAGAGGCGTCCACATTCCCGCAGTGGCATGAACTTCAGGTTTTCCAGGGCACAGTCGAGCTTGGCACCATTCCGGTGTACGATTCCGTATCCGGGCCTCTGACCGCCCATAAAAGCGTCGGCCATGAGCCAGACCAGCGGCACCTCGATTTTGCGGTTATCCTTGCTCCGCATCTTTACCATGGCCCTGGAGCGCCCGCCTCCAATGTACGGCTTCAGGGTGTACCAGCTCCCATCCTCAAGCTGCTTCTGGACGCATCCCTTCCGGTTTATGCGATACGGCCACCGGTATCCGCTGATGGCGATCCACTCATCCGTTCTTCCCATTCTGGTCCGCCTCATCGAGATAGGTGGCCTGAAGGTCGGCTAAGTGGGTCAGAAGTGCCAGAGTAAACTTCTCGAAAGCGTTGCCAACCGAGAAGCCACCGGCCTTAAAGTCGTTGTCGCTAAAGCCCATGTGCCAGCGGATCGCCATGGTTTCCTCGCGGGTGAGCTTCATAAAGCCAGAGATGATATAGACCGATTTTTCGCCGTGGCCGTAGGGAAGCTGGTCATTTACCACATAGTACGGATACTTCTCCCACTGCCCCCGCTCATTCTTTCGGTTACGCATCTCCACATCGTAGAAGTTCACTTTACAGATGTCGTGGAGCAATCCACATATGGCGATCTTCTCCTCATCCTCGTCGGAGAGAATGACCGGACCGTCGGTATTTCGCTCCAACTCATTGCTGAACATCTCCCGCAGCCGCTCATAGACGTGGATGCTGTGTTTCACCAGGCCGCCCGGCTCCGAAAGATGGAAGCGGGTCGAGGCCGGTGCCGTAAAGAAGTCGGACTTCTCCAGCCAGGCCAGAAGCGCATCTGCCCCGGGGCGCCTGATGTGGTCATTGAAAATCTCGATAAACTGCTCTTTCATTTTTCTGTGCCTCCTGTCTCAATCCTTTTCTGTTCCGCTTCGTCCAAGCGGTAAATCAAATCCTCCACGATACGCATAAACTGATCTCCTTGCTGCCATATCTTCGGGTTAACCTCCCAAGCCGAGATGTCATAGTTGATGGTGAAGATGCCCCTCCTTGCCCTGAGCACCACCCGGTCGCCTCCCTCGAAGCTCATTGTCAACTCGACGCCCGCCTTTGCCGCTTTCAGTACAATAGCTTTTAGGTTAATTCCAATCATTTCATCACCCCCTCAATCAGCTCTCTGGCCTGCTCTACGGTCGGCAGGTAGATGTCTCCATCAACCCCAAGGCGGCAACCTCCCTGCAATCTTCCTCGGCCCCGTAGATGTACCAGTCCATCACGTCAAACTTTGTCTTCCACTTGTCGAAGGACCTTCCCTCCAGCATTTTCTCGAACGCCCAGAGGTACGCCTTTTCAAATTGAGGCCACCTCTTGAACTCCGCCAGGATCTTGCTGGATGAAGCCAGCGGGCAGCCTACACAACCGATCCTGGTGATGCCCTCCTCGTCGTAGAGCTGGCAGTACGGGATACGCTCCGCCCGGATGAAGTCCCAGACCTGCTCATCACTCCAATTCACGATGGGATGGTAGAAGTTGACCCCTCTGTCGGCCTGGCAAGTTTCGTACTTGGCCCGGCTTTCCCGCCTGGGGCTCTCTGCCTTCCGCACCCCAGTAACCGTCAGAAGCCCATCCCCTTTCCCGCAGACGTTTCGCTCCTTGAACTCCTGGCAGCAGTACCGGCACACCCTAGTCGGAGGGAACCCCTTCTTGATGATGAGCTGGAACATACTGATCCTTGGCTCCTCGACAATCACGTCCTGGTGCTCCCGGCGGATGAAGTCAAGCAGCTCCGGCGGGTCAACCGATGTCCTGCTGAATCTCGCCGTATAGGGGACTCCGGCCATATCAAGCAGCCGCTTGACGACGACGCTGTCCTTGCCGCCAGAAAATCTAAGACAGAGCCGACCAGTCTTTGCTGTGGCCTGGATCTCCTTTACGGCCTTCTCAACGATGTCCTCAGTTCCAAACAGCGTGTTCTCCACTAAGGAAGTTTTGGATCGGTCCATCATTCCTTGATGTACTCCCCTTCTTCGCTGAGGTCGGGAGCGGTCCCGCCTATGCAGACGGGGTATTCGCTTCCGTCGAGATCGACGCCCCGCAGCTCCACGCACAGGATCACGCCACACAGATCGAAAAAGGTTTCCACGGCATGGGCAATGTCGGTCGTTCTCTCAATCTCCGGTTCCCCCTCCTCCCTTTGCCAGGCTTCTTCGTATGAGGCAATGATGTACTGGTCAAAACCAAGGCCATTGATCCGATCCAGGGCCTCCCTTTCATTTCCGATAGGTGCATATCTCATTCTTCTGACTCCTGTTCTCCGAACATTTCCTCAGCAATTCGGCCATACTCCTGGAAGATGGCCTCGAAGGCCGCCTCCCAGGCGGCCCCATGCTCATTTTCAATGCCCACGGCCACATGAGCCAGCTCATGCGCCAGAACCTCCACAGCATTTGATACCCGGAGGTTGGCATCTACCGCTACGAGGATAGAGCCGTCCTCACAGAATTCAGTGAATCCGTAGCCCTGCTCAGACAGCCCATCATCCTGAATCCCCGGCTGCCACTGTACCTCGCAGTCCTTCCCGGGGTACAGGTTCTTAAATGCCTGCCACACCATCGCAAACGGGTCATTTACAAACGGACTTTCCATTTTCGATCACGCCTTTCCTTGTTTTGATAACGGAAACGGCTCCCCGCAGATCATGCAGAATCTCGCCTCGGGCAGGTGCTCGGTGTTGTGGCAGACGGGGCACGCATACCGCTTCCTCTCCCTCTGTGCCGCCCGGCGCTCAATACAGGCCGGGCACATACACTCTTCAGCTACGATGGCCTCGACCGGGTCCTCATCGTTGCAGACAAACCGGTCGATGTTGTAAATCCACCCGTGGCTCCTTGCAACTCGGTCGCTGGATCTCCAGTAGCCCCGGGCTACCATTCCCTCAACGCTTCCGTTTTCGTCGATATTCGGGTGTACGCTGACGCCGAGGCCGGTCCTATGGTCTTCGGCCCAGGCGATCCCGGTCACGGCATCCCGGAACAGCTCCACCCTAGGTTCGATTTCACGGATAAACTGGCTCATTTTCTACCATTCCCTTCATTCATCATCCATTGGCGCCACTTCTCTGCTTTCCTGAGCCGGATGGCGGGGTCCGGCGTTTCACATACAGTGAACAGGTCGCGCAGGGCGTCGGCCATTTCGACGCTCTCCCTGACGACCATCCTCTGGAGCCGTTCAACCTCGCAGGCCAATCCCTGCATGGTCCTCTCCCTGCAAGCAGTCCTGCTTCTGCTCGGGCAATCGTTGCAGTCTTTCAGGTCGCAGCACTTTGCAGAGTAAATTAAATCCTGGACATTCATCGAATTCTCCTCTCAAATCAAAATCCGTTCCAGATTTGCTTCCCACAGTATTCGAAGCACTCAGCATCGTTACAGTCCTCGTCGGTCAGGTCCATGAGCCGCTTCCGGCTCCGGCTGATGAACAGGTCGCTGTCCATGGGCGGCTTCGGATTCTTGTCCCGCAGCAGCTCATCGACGCCCACAACCTGGGCGTACTGCTCCGGCTCATTCTCCCGCAGGAATTTGAAGAAGTAGTTCTTGTGGAACGGTCAGAACGAGCAGGCCGAAGCCTTGGTCTCCAAGCCCCATACATCCTTGATGTAGGCGTAGTTGTCAGCCCGGGTGAGCCCCATATCGACCAGCGGGAAACGGTTCACGAACATCGGGTTCGGGCTTTCTTTGCACCGGCGGGCCTCCTCTGCGCTGAAGACCATGTGCATCTCGTGGGCCTTCTTGTCTTCGTCCCGGAGCCGCTGCCCCTTTTTGTAGCCAAGCAACTCCCACCGGACGTACTTGGAGATCAGTTCTACCTTGTAGTCGATGGTGCAGTTGCGAGGCATCTTGCTTTTGTGGCCGTCATCCCGGATCGTCCACCACGGGATGCTGATTGTTCGCCTCTCCCCGAAATTCTCTATAAAGTCGGTGTAGAGCGGAGAATCCAGAATCACTAGAGGCACCCCACAGGAATGGCCGGCGTTTGCCAGGAATTCGACCTGCTTCTTCACCCAAGGCGGCTCGAATCCCAAATCGCAGAATATGGATATGTCGTAAATCGGCACCTGGGGCCATACAGGCGGTTCTCCCCGTATCTTTGCCAGGGCGTTTTCGCAGCTCATCAGATGCAGGGCCGATGACTGCATCCCGGCGCCGCAGGAAAGAATTTTCAATGGAAGGCTCCTCCGTTCTCCATTGCCAAATCGACAATGCCTTTCTTGAGTTCGTCCAAGCCATCAAGGACCTGCCCTATCGTTCCCTCGATACTTCCATATCCGTCGCCGTCAACGGAACAGGCAATCCAGCGTGGGTATGCCGGCGGTGAATACTCCTGTGCGCTGGCATCCGTATTGAAGACAACCTCCCGGACAGCGGCCAGTTCCACGTCGCTCGATACAAAGTACCACTCCCACGCGAAATCCGGGTCAATCCATTGCGGAGAGCAGGTGAAGTGCGGCAGCTTTGCCACAATAAACTTGGCGTTCCTTTCAGCGCAGTCCTGCTCATATTGCCTGCAATCCTTCTCCGTTTGAAACTCCGTCCCGTCATCAGCGACGAATATCCGCTTCTCGACCTCGATCTTTTCTACCCTTTCAGTCATTTCTGCACCCCCTTGATTTTCCTAAAGATTATCTTTCGTTACCAATTGGCAATTATTGAACAAATTAAAAGCCCCTGTCCTGCCGGAGATATTGCTGAATTGTCGGCATCCTGTTTTTCCAGAGATTCAGGTATCCGTCTCGCATCAGCGGAGAGGCCCCATAATGCTTCTCGAACAGGCCGACGACCGCATTGTACTTATCATTCAGCTCCCGCAGAACAGACACCGCCGCCCGATCTGTATTGACGTTTCTGGACTTGAGCATATCCTTGGCCTCATCGTTCAGCTCCAAAACGAGCTGGTTGATGGCCGCCTGCACTTTTTTCTCGTCACCACAGGTCATCTCCTGCCGATGCTTCTCAAAATACTGTCTAGCTTTCATCTTATTTCCCCTTTCGTCTTGCTCGGCACCGTGCCCGCCGTTCCCGGCGCTCCTCTTCATACAGGCGGGCAATCTCCGTGTCATCTTCATACTCGGGCAGGCTTTCAAGCCATTTCTGGAGGAATGGGATGTGCGGAAACACGAAATCAGCAATCAGGCAACCGGCGCCCAGCACCAGCAGGAACACGCACAGGATCGCCAGGCTGATAACCAGGTCGGCCATGAATTCAGGACTCATACGGTTCTTCCCTCCCTAAAAGCAGATATGGAAGTTCGTATTTAACGAAGTTGGCTTCCATTGCCGCCGCCTCAGCGTCCAGATCCATGCTCCAAGCAGCTAGGTATTCGTCCCGGGCGGCCTTGTTGGTCCAGTTGTCCTTGTGCAGCCCGGCGGCATCCATGACTATGTATCCATCAGCGTCGATCTCATAGATGCGGTCATCGTGGGTTTTCTCCCACTCCTCTTCAAGTGCAATGTCTTCGGCATCCGCCTTATAGATGTACTCGACCATACTATGGTCGAAATCATAGCGGAACAGCTTCCCGTTCAGTTTATAGGGCTTACTCTTCATTCTCATAGCCCTCCTCGTCATATTCATAATCGGTGTTGATTTCGACCATGTGCCCGTCAGGCAGACTCACGGTGAACAGCCCATTCTCGGCGATGAACTCCGCCTCTCCGGGCATCTTAAAGATTTCGCCGAGCCGGCCGCCCTGTGGCTCCTTCTCTCTGGATACCAGCTCCAGCGGCACCAATCCGATCACGCCCGCATCGACAGGGAACTCAGCTCCGTCGCTCCCAAGGTAGCAGCCGTCTCCGTGTGCCGTCCCGGCGACGGCCACCTCAAGCCCTGTGTCCGGGTCCTTAAATGTGCCGTCTGCAAATTCGTTCTGGTCTCTCCAGACTCCATAATAGAGACGATCATCAAGGACATAGCAGATGTCACCAATGTAGAATCCAATGTCGGAACGTATCTTTACTGACACATTCATCCAAGTAAAATCAGCTTCGCAGAGGCAGCCAATCCAGTAGGACGGCCCGGGGCTGTGCCGGTACACGCCGCTTTCGAGTCTCTGCTTCACCTCCTCGATCTTGGACTCACGCTCCTCCGGGTGCTCCCTGAAGAACTTTCTTGCATCCTGGCGGCCACGCTCATAAGCGTCGTCATCGAAAGCCTCTCCCATGATGGCCCGGAGGGCAAATGCACTCATCTTGGCAGTGTTCATTGCTTCTCCTCCCAACTCCCAGTGAACTGATTGGCCTCAAAGATTTCAGCTTCGGTCATCGGCCTCGACAGGTAGTAGAAAATCTGGGGGCCGCCATCCAGGTTATCCCGGTCAGCTACTCTCACGGTCACCTCTACGGTGTGCCTGAAGTTGTTCCGGCGGATCTCGCAACTCTGGCCAGATCTCACAATTTTCACGGTCAGTTCAAAAAGTTCCTCCGCCTGACGTTCGTTCAGGTCAGTTTCTTCGCTATGAAATCTCCAGGAATTCACGAAGTTCTTTTTCGCCACATATCCGAGAGCTTTCAGTTTCTCGACCGTTACTTCTGATCTTTTCATATCGCTCTTCCTTTCGGTTATGGTATTTAATTACCGTAACTTAACTATACATTACCAACTGGCAAAGTCAAGATAATTTTCTTTATTTTTAGAAAAATTTTTACTTATAAACGGTTTAGGTGATTATGCTCGTAGAAGCCCTTAGAATCAGTTTTGGCGGGTTTTACGCTCGAAGGTATAAGTATATCTGGAGTTTCTAAAAAGCCCGTGAGAACATTTTGTAAAATGCAGACTTTGAGAATTGGGCATTATGTATATTGATTTTCCCTGCGGTGTTGTTCCCAAAGACAGAGATGCTTGACTCTGGCATTTTGGTATGCTAAAATCTGTTTCAGCCCTGCTTCATGCGATTTCCGCATTTAATGAGAGCTCCCTGCTTAACCGCCGGAGCCAAAAAATATTGCAGGGCAAAGCACCCATGAAAGTGGGTGCTTTTTTATTGACAATACAGAGCCGTTCCTGTATGATACGGGGCAGGTGATGAATATGTTCAAGAAAAAACCAGAAAAAGCGGATTATAAACTCTTATGTCACTTCCTCAGAGGCTCCGCAGCCGCTTTCTCCCTGTTCGCACTTGAAAGCGAGGGAGAGTTCATGGCTCTGGCTGACAAGTTTGAAGCGAATCAGGCCACGGACGACGACCGCAAACTGGTCCTTAGAATCCTTCAGGATGCAGTTACGCACTTCAGGCAGTCGCCGGACTCTGATGAAAAGTCTTTCGGACTGCTGGAGGCTGGTCTCCTGATCCAGCAGATGGAGCTGGAGCTGAGAGGCGAATTTATCTGATATCAGGCGCATCACAACTGAATTTCTCGACGAAATGCGAAAACACCCCCACTCCGCCGTTCGGCTAAGTGGGGGTGTTTTGGAGTCTTATCTTTTTTTGGCCTTCCGCTTTCCGTTTCCTTTTCCATGCGGAGTCCCAATTTTGTTTTTCATCACAAGCTGATTGACAAAGTCAATGGAGCCCACCGAAGGGCAGCGGTATGTAAAGATCGTCCTCCCGTTGTGATTCGTGACGGCAAAATCACCCCGGCCGATGATGTCCATACCGACCAACATCCCTATCGGCTCTCCTCCGGCGGTCTGTGAGCCGATTTCAGAGTCAATCACGATGATCCCTTCAAAATTCACATTGTTTGGGAGCATCGTGTCCACACAAAAGGTGTCTACTTCTTTACTGCCCGTCGGAGTTGCTACTATTTGCTTCCCAATCGGTACGAGTTTCAGGTCCTCCGCAACGCTATGGGAGATGGCACTCATTGTAGCTCCAGTATCCCAAAGAGCACGGACCGTAACCTTTTGTCCGTTTGCCGAGATGTAAACTTCGTTGTGCAGCTGCATCAGCAGCCCATCCGATCTCGTCGAAAATGCATGACAAGGGTCCATATCCTACCCTCTCTCTTTCGTATTTGCTGCGCCGTAAGCCTACGGGGCGATAACCTGCGAATTCGCAAAATAGTTGGTGTATCCAGATTCATCGCCATTACACAGCTGGACAATGAAACTCCCGACGGGATGTTCCTTTGAGACCTCCGAGATGGCATCTTTGGGGCTATCATATGCCCCCAATACTGCCTTGTCCTTTATGGCGAGGTAGCAACACCCATACTTTTTGAACAACTCATCGTAGTTTTCGATAAACCACTTGAAGTCTTCGTCCTGCACTTTCCGCACCTCCTCGCATACAATATATGCGCTTCTCGGATTCCTATCCCTTCAGGAGCAGATCCTGTGCTTAGATTTTATAGCATCCCGCCCAGGTTTGCAAGTAGCTGGAAAATAAAAATTCCCCCTACCCAGGACAACGCCTGGATAGGGGGCATATATACCGTCATTCAGTTTTCTGGGCTGGCGAGGGGGCGCCAACCCCTGCATGACGGGCGTATCGGGCGGAGGCAGACCCGTTTACGCTTTGCTCAGGATGGTCGTGATGATTGCCTGGGCGATGTCCTTCTTCTGGGTCAGGCCATCAATATTGGCGCCGCACTCCTCCGCCTTTTTCTTCAGCTCGGCGGCGCTCATTCCCATAAGCTCGCTGATCTGGATGGCGTAGGCGGGGTCAACGCCGGTTCTGCTTTCGACTACCACAGTCTCTGGGGAATCGGCGGCAGCAGAGCCGGTAACCGCTGTCAGCGTAATTTTCTGGCTCCGCACCTCGGCCTCGATTTTGCTTGTCAGGTAGTCATTCAGATTGCCATAGATCTCTTCAAGGGTGCTCTGTGCAGTTTCGGACAGAAGAGACACGGCCTTATCAAGCGATTTTTGCAGGGCCTCTTTCTGGGCGTCCGCATCAAATAAGCCGTCTTTCTTCAGGGCATCAACGAAGGTCTGGCTGGTGTAAGTAACTGCCGTAGTTACGGCATCGGTCACCTGCTCCAGCAGGTTCTTCAGCTCAACACTGTCGGTCTCTGCCGCAATCTGACCGGATTTCTGATTCAGAAAGCGAATCAGGAACGAGGCGCAGACCGTGATGGCCGCAATGATGACGGCCTGGAGTAGCTGGGTTAGGAATTCAGACATAGTACACCTCTTTCTTCAAAATCAGTGGACCTCGTGCTTTTCACAGTGGAACGGGCAGGACGAGCACTGCGTTTCATCACAGTGCTTCTCCCCGTCCTATCTGGCAAGGCAAACGATCCAGTAAACGACAAAGGCCAGCCCCGCCACAGCGGATGCCAGCCCCAAAACTCCTATTGCGATCCCTTCCATATCAGCTCGGAATCTTCAGCTTCTGGCCGACCACAATGGTCGAAGAGGTCAGGCCGTTCAGCTTCGAGATCTCCTGCCACCGGGCGCCGCTGCCGAGCTTCTTTTGGGCAATCCCCCAGAGCGTGTCTCCGGCGACTACGGTGTAGACCTCTTCTCCGCCGGATGTGGCGATGTCAGCGGCATCGACCCACCCATAGACGGTGGAGCCGCCGCCCGCCTCTTTGATGAGATGATACGGGTGCTTTGCGCCCTTGGCGATGCTCGTGATCTTCGCCGTGCCCGGCTTGCACTTGACACCAGTGGCGGCGTTGCTGTTCGTGTAGTGGGTATCTCCGGTAAACTCCACGATGTCGCCAACCTTCAGGTCCCCGGCAGTCGTAGTAGCGCCAGTGCCGGGCTTCGTGGTGGTGCCGCTTCCGGTAGACGGGGTGCTGATGCTCTCTCCGGTGTAGGTCACATAGGGCAGCTTGCCGTGCTTACTCCAGGTCCGGGTGTTGTAGCCAGCCTTGGCCCCGATGTTCCCAACGGATGTCACCTGCACCCGGTTCTTCCACGCCGGGGTACACTCAACGGCGAGACCATTGCCGATGTAGACGCCGATGTGGCCCTTTACCCACAGAGCCTCACCTACTTCCATATTGGCCCAGCCGGTGGTGGACACGTTCTTGCACTTGGTAATCATCGTGTCAGCGCCAATGTCCGGGACGCCGTTGACGGCATGGCTTGCGCCGCCGTAAGTCTTGGCCTTATCGCCGCACCAGTTCCACAACAGGCCCTTAATGAGATTGACGCAGTCAAAGCCGAACGTATCGGCGCTGGCAGTGTTAATCATCTTCGTCCTGGCGGTCTGCTTGTTGTAGCTGTGGTTCTGGGTGTACCGCTTCTTGTTAGCCGCCGTCATGGGGGCGCCGAAGCAGCCCATCACATACAGCGTCTTGTAGTTCTGGGCCACGTCCAAGCACCGCTCCGCAAGCTGAGCGGCGGTCGTAATCTTGGTAGCCACTGTCGATTCCTCCTTCTCAGCGGTCTTCGCCGCATATTTGTCGTAGTAGGTCTGGCCGTACCCGGCCCGCTTTTCCTGCATCGCTGCGCTCTGGTCAGCCGGCCGCTCAAACTGAAGCAGGACGGCGTTGGATGCGGCCTTCACGGTCGTTGCAGATCTCAGCGTGGTCAGAACGGCCTTGTAGCTGGTAGACAACTCTTTCATTAGCAAGCCAAGCTGGGCCTCCAGGTCGCCGACTGATTGGGGTAGCCAAGCTTTTTTTCGTAGCTGTTTTGGAGGTTTATAGGGTTCAGGCCGCTCTCAGCCTTCAGGTTGCCCATGCGCCCTGCCTCTCCGTAGTCGGATAGGCCAGCAGTCTTGGGGTAGTTCAAAATCTTCTCTGCGTTTGCCTTGCCAATGAGGCCCATAAAACTCCCCCTTTATGGGTCGTTCCACTCAGAAGTTTCCGCAAGGTTCGTAGCTTCCTCCGTCCTTTTTTCATCCTCAATCTGCCACCTACGATCTGTCTGCCGCTCTTTCGTGGTCTTGATCCACCCCATAACGCCGCACTCACCGCCGCAGAAGCCGAACACCATAGTAATCAGCGTATCCGGAACAGTTTGGTACATCTCAAAGAGCTGGATCATCTTCAGCGTAAACAGTAGCAAGGTCACTCCCATGATGACCAGAATGAGGTCCATCTTCCCAATGCGAGGCTTGTCCTTTCCGGCAGTCTTCTTCGCTTCGGAGGCTTCGGATCTACGGCTTCGCATATTCACCTTTTTCCGCTCGCTCCTCTTTTTTCGGATCACCGCCGAAATTGCCAGCAGCGCATAGATGCTCACTGCGCCTCCAAAGAAGGCCCCCACAGAAGCCAGAATAATGCCGATCTCCATTTCACTTCTCCTTCATCGGGTAAAGCCCTTGCACAATAGTAGGAGGCCCGAGCCGATCGAGGTTGTCCATCTCGATAACGGTCAGCGCCTCCATCTCGGGAATAATTTTCGTATGAACATATCCGTCGCCGTTGTAGCCTTCATAGTCGCGGATGATCTCCCAGAAAGCATCAGCTTCCATGCGGTTCCACACCTGTCTAGGGTTCCTTTCTTTATCGGTGTAGTACCGGTAGCTTTGGATAATCATGTCTCGGAGCTTATTTCTTTCGCTCCGGCGACGCTCCTCCTCGATTTTCTCAAGCCTCCCTCCGAGCTCAGCGATTTTATCGTTCAGCTCTTTCTGTATCTTCAAACTCTGTTTGCGGTAATTGGGGTAGTTGCTTACCACTTCCAAAGCTTCTTTCAGTTGCTGGTCCTTGGCTTTATTTGCCTCATACCGCTTTACCAGATAGTCTTTGACTCTCTTGTAAACGAACAGCAAAAAGACCGCCGCAAGCACCAGTTCAATCACGTTCAGCACAGTAATGTTGCCGAACAATTTCTCAAACTCATTCAGTCCCGTCAAAACAACACTTCCAATCTGCCTGCGGCCTTTGCCAAGGCAAGAATTTGGTTCCCACTTCCTGCGGGGCTAATACCATGAAATTGGCGGGGGCTGCATCAGCCAGCCCCCGCCTTTTCCAGGCCTCTTGTTAAACTGCTTATTGTGGGTATCTCTTTCCTTCGCCTTATCATCTCTATCTGCTGCTTCAAAAGGAACTCAGCTTCCCGTGTGTTTATCGCCGGTGATTTCTTCATACTGCTCGGCAGTAATCCACCCCTTCTTGACCGCGTTGGAGACGATAACCGAGTCACCGGATTTGGAGTACAATCTTTTGATGGTTTCAAACATAGTGGATTCCTCCTTAAATTTTATTGCTTGACGTACCAGTAGCCGTCGGTATGCTTTCCGTTTGTCGGATATGCGTTGGGATTCTCACTGGTCACTTGGTCAACATAGTCCCCCCGGTCAAACTTCACATTTACCAAGAGCTTATACAGGCTATCAGTGGCGGCATCTGTTGTGCCTAATCTGAATCGAGAAAATGTGTGGTGAGTATATCCAGAGGAAAGACCATTCTTCGGGTTACTTGGATCTCGGAAACAAATAGACGCACCATACAAACTACTTCCACTGTAGTACACATATTGTGGGTCCATTACATACTCCCAATATCCACTATCACTATCAGTGTGGCTTATATAGCTGAACCCACTTTGCGGTCCGAGATAAAAATATCGGGCATATCCAACATTAACGCTATCCTCATTATCATTTATGAGAGTATCAATGTGTTCGTTTACTGTCCGAAAATTAAATCCACCGGTGCCGCTAGAATTTATGGACTTAACCTTTCCGTCATCTGTGACAACTAGGTTTACCCCACTACCAGCTGTTGCAAGATACCAGCTACCTGATGCATTTAGGCTGTATGTTCCGACATAGGTATATGTGTGAAGTATGTTCCTCGTGATCGTGCTGGCATTGACGATGGTATATCGGCTCCAAGTGGTGATTCCTGGGAAGAACTGCCTCGCCACACCGCTTACTCCAATATATCCGCTCTTTACCTTGCGCGCGATGCCGCTCACACCGACATACTCACCGCTGACCTTGCGTGCGATCCCGCCAACGCCGATATATTTCGCCTTAGCCATGCGAGGTCACCCCCGCATGGAAAATGTTAGAATTTAGGAGGAGTCTCCCCCAGCGCTTTAACACATTAAAGTGCATAAGTATCCCCCTTAAAGTTGTGTTTAACCCGATCACTGCATCAACGCATCCATGACCAGCACGTCCACCGTGTCGATCAGGCTCGCCAGCTGGCTCTCGGTATAAGTGCGCTGGCTCATGGAGACGGTGATCCTGTCCTCATAGATGGCCTCCGCCTCCTCGGTCACAGGCGTGACCTCGACGGCCTCCTTTTTCAGGCCGGCCCGGATCGTATAGCCCTTGTGGAGGTAGCTCTGTTCCGTGGTGGTCCCGTCCGGGTCCTCCACGGCTTCCAGGACTGTGATGCTCTCGCAATTCTCCGTCGAGAAAGCGGCGTCCAGCGCCTCCATACCCTCGGTGGCGGGGAAGATAAAGTTCAACGTGTCCCGGTTTGCTCCCTGTACATAGCGGGTCTCGCCTGTGGCAAGGATGGGAGAAAGGACCGTGCCGTTGGAAAGTTTAATTTTCATGTGTTTTCCTCCTCACAAAATTTATTGTTTGACATACCAATATCCATCAGTGTGGATGCCGTTTTCGGGATAAGCGTTTTCGTTCTCAGATGTGACATCGGAAACATATTGATTGATACTGCCCACCGGCTTTAACCGCCTGATATCAACAGCTGTAGGGCCAAGTATTGCGCAGGACGTAAACATTCCATTCTCTGAGTAGCTGGTTGTTTCCCCTGGCCTCATATGCAGTGTTCCTTGCATCAGCTCTTCACAAGTCAAATCAACTCGATTCCTATAAGTTCCAGTATCAGTGTCTATTGTGCGCGTAACTTTCGCATCAATTACCCCTGGAACAAAAACACAATATGTTGTTGACGTGTAATTATATCCATAGCGGGTGTTTGCATAACGACTATTGCGGTTTGATGACATTGCTGATGCGCTTACGCACATGCAAACTGTATCATCACAATATCCAGTCTCGTTGTAACCTCTCCACCTACCATAACTGGCTTCACTTCCATACCATACGTTTGGCCTGTTCATTGATAGGTAAAAATCCCATTTATCTGATTCAACGAGTGGAATGGTCTTATACGTTTCTACAGTTGAAGTGTTTTCGTATCGAACCGTATATTTCTTCCAAGTGAATTCACCCAGAAAGAATTGCCTCGCCACACCGCTTACTCCAATATATCCGCTCTTTACCTTGCGCGCGATGCCGCTCACACCGACATACTCACCGCTGACCTTGCGTGCGATCCCGCCAACGCCAATATATTGTGCCTTAGCCATGCGGAGTCACCTCCGCATGGGGGTCAGTTCTTAGGGAGTACCCCCCCCACTTTAATGCGCTAAAGTGCATGAATATCCCCCTTAAAATCGTAAAATTTATAGCTTGACATACCAGTATCCATCAGTGTGGATGCCATTGTCCGGATAGGCGTTCTCATTTTCGGAGGTGACTCTGCCGAGATATGAGCCTTGAGTTTGCGGCCCACTACCTTTGACCACCTTATAAAGAACACCATAATTCTCTCCAGCCACATGAACTGCATAATCAGAAGTCGAACCGCTGTCCATAAATGTCGGGGTAAAACTCTCGTTATCGCTGTCGTAGATGTAGCTGGAGGCCATGAAGGTATAACCAACTGCCGAACCGGGGTCTTTGTTTTTGTAGTTGGCTGGCAAAGTTATTGTGCCGGTTTTTACAAATCTTCCGGTTGAAATGGCTGCGTCTGTCCTCTGCGTTGTACACCAAGTATGACTGCTTGCATAGTTGGGTGGACATTGCGAATCCCCATTGCATCCCCTTTCAATTACTTTTTCACAAGTGTATTTCACTTCGGTTTTTACACTGTATTTATTCCAAGTAGAATACATCTGGAAAAAACTTTCTAGCGATTTTATTCACACCCACATATCCATCGCTAATCTTCCGTGCCACCCCGGAAACTCCCATATAGGGCTGTTTTACTTTCCTCGCAATACTAGATACTCCAATAAAATGTGGCATGTCAGCTCACCTCACTGATACGCAAGATAGATACATCCCGTGGTCAGGCTGGTGCTCCCCGAAGACATGTCGGATGTCCCTGCATAGATCTGGCGTACCCCCTTTGTGGTGACCGCCGGGGTGAGGGTGGTCTGCCCTGTTCCGCCCCGGGCCGCAGAGAGGGTCCCGCTGGTTATGTTGGAGGCGGAGTGAGTGTGGGAGGCCGCAGCAAACAATGCCTTGATTTTGCTCCACAGCACCCGTTTTGGAATATTTTTGTCTTCGCTGTCTGTGATTAGCACAGCATCATTATTATTTGGAGCGTCCTTCTGAGCTGTGTTGACAAAAGCTTCGGAAACATTCATATCGGGGAGCTGTTCTTCGGACAGCTTTCCGCTCTCATTCAAATCTGCCTTTTTCTTGAACACGGTATCGAGTGCGTCCTGAACATTGGTGGCGTCAGCCTCGGATTTCTTGTTGTCGTAGCTGATGTTGACTGCGGCACCGGCCATCTCAGAGCTAGGGCCACCGCCAATATTAACCGATCCAAAAGCCATTATCTGTTCTCCTTTCCGGCTTCAAGCCAGTATTCTGCTGAAATAGGGGTTGTCGGAGCACTTTTTGCCCTGATGCGGATAGCACCTGTCACAGTTTCACAGGTCGGGCACATCGAGCAGGCGATAGCATCTCCAAGGCTTCCCGGTGCGATGACAACCGAGGCCCGGTCTTTCTCCGTGGCGCCCTGCACTACAATGTCGTAATGAACAGGATAGGCGGGGACGCTCTCGTCTTCTGTCCAGCTGGTAGTCGGAATGGTGACTTGCGTAGATACAGGTTTATCCGCTTTCACCGATTCAAACTCCTCCAGAGCATCCGTCACCGACTGGGCCAGTTCACCGACCAGACCATTCGTAAAGTTCTTGGCCGCCTCCGCACAGGCTTTCAGGTGGTTTAAGAGTGTGATTTTACCCATGCGTTATTACCTCCAGCTGTTGAATGAAAGGCAGAGGGCGGGGTGTCCCCCGCCCTCCATCTTTCAGCATGTGCAGGATTAAGCCCGAACAGGAGTGAATACCTCGTTCAGCATCTCCGTGACCTCGGAATCCTCGGCAATCACCATGCCGTCGATCTTCTTCTTGTCCGCAGCGGACATCAGGCCAGCGGTCTCCTGGGTGGCCTCTCCGTAGGTGGTGTCCTGGGCGGGAATGCCAAGGCCGGTGATGTCTTCTTTCGCCACAGGGTCAGCGTCGGTCACATGGCCCTGGGCATCAACGGTCACCTTATACAGGCCACTCTCGTGGGCGGTGTGCTCGGGGTGGGTGTAGTTGTTGGCGCCAGCGGCGATGCCGTCCAGCTTGGCCTTATCAGCAGCAGACATAGCGCCGGCGGTGCTGGTGGTAGCCAGATCCAGCTTGAAGCCAGCGGCGGTTACGCCCAGACCGTTGGCGTTGACGCTGTCGATCTTGGCAGAGATGACATTGGCGGTGCTCACCTCGATACCGTTACCGCCAGTGTAGGCATCCACCAGCTCATTCACGGGCAGGTAGATGTGGGTGGCAGTATCGTCGGCGCCCTTGCTGTTGATGACGAAGTCAATATACAGGTCGCCGACCTGGGCGCCGTCATAAGGCTGGTTCTCCTCTTCAACCTCCAGGATGTCGGCGGAGTTGACCAGGAAGTCCTTGGGGATGTTGATCTTCTCGCCGACCTGCTCGCCGCCCTTGGTCAGGTAGTAGGTGGACAGGTAGCCGCTTTCAGCGGTGCCCTGCTTAACAATACTGTACTCCGGGATTTGGATTGCCTGGAGTTCAGCCTTGGTGGCGTATTCAGTTTTGATTTTGGTCGCCAGTTCCTTCAGGTGACCAAGTTTCACGAGCTTGTTGGAATCGTAAGCCATTTTCTAATCCTCCTGAAATTATTTTGTTCGCTCAACAGGTGAACGGTTCCGCCTTATTCGGCCCCGAACACCTCGTCAAACATTTCCTCGACCTCCGAATCAGACGCCGCATTCACGGCAGCGGCCCCCAGAGGCTCCAGCTCTCCGGCCTCATTTTTGATCTGATACGGGGTGGACACGCCGCCGACGATGACAGACAGATGCTGGCCAACATAAGCGGTGGGGTTGGACTGGGCGTACTGCTGCGCCTCTTCAAGGGAAGGCCACACACAGGTCGGATCAAGCGCAAAGGCGTCCTGCCGCTTCATAGCCAGCGGGAACTCCATATTGGCGTAGGTGTTCACAGTGTTATTGACAGCCATATTTCATTCCCTCCTCTCAACCCAGAGTGACCTTCAGGGTCGCTGCGTTCTCATAGGGTACAGCGGGCTCGAACACCCAAACCTTGTAGTCCTGGGCAGCATAGCTATTGGCGCCCTCGACAGACACGTCGGACTGAACGAAGGTACTGGTCACATCGGCGTTCATGGCGGTCTCGTTGATAACCTTCGTCACGCCGGTCTTATCAGCCAGGCAGGCAATAGCCACCCGCTGCGCCCCGGCGGGCACGTTGATCGTGATGGTGCCAGCGGCATAAGCCTTGTTGCTCTTGGTCAGGCCCCGGATGTAGGCGCTGTCGAGTGTGGGCTTCTCCTCGGTGGCGCCGTAGAAGAAGTTCCGGTACGAGGTGTAGGCGCCGGTGGTCTTCTCCTTCGTGCCTGCGGCAATCGCCACAACAGGCTCGGAATCGCTGCCCAGGTTGTCCTTGGCGGTCACGCCGGCTCCGTGAGTAGCGGTCACCTTGTAGCGCAGAGAGGCCACAACCCCCTCCCCGCCGGCATCACCGATGATGAAGCCTGCGCCGCCGTTGTCGTCGGAACCGGCGTCCAGAGAGGCGGCGTCCACGCTGGCAATCTGTTCCGTGCCCTGGTCGGTAAGCCGCTCAACCTTCCAGTTGGAGGCGGCAACGCCGGTCTCCGGGCCGTACTGGTAAGAGCCGGGGGTCAGGGTGCCAGCGGTGTAGCTGGCGCTCTCCAGCTCAGTGCCCGCCTCCACGGCCTTTGCCCCGGACAGGTTGAAGCCACTGATGCTGGGCTGCGCCGTGATGGCGGGCTGGAGCCGCTTGCTGAAGATGTCGGTCAGGATGTCGGCAACAGACATACCCTTTGTGGCGAACTCGGCTGTGCCATTCTGATCCTTGGTCTTGTTGCCAACCTGCGTGTAGTTACCGGCCATGGTGATGTTGTCCCGCATGATGACCTTATCAGCGTCAACATTACCGGTGATAGCGACCCATTGCTCGCCATCGTACCAGTAAGAGGACATCTCATAGGTCACCCCGTCAACGAGGGTGGTGACGATGAATACATCGCCCTCCTTCGGAGTGGGGGCCTCCTCTTCGCCAAAGAAAGCGGAGATCACATCGGAATCAGCGGTGGCAAGGTCGGTCTTGGTGCCGGAATATATGGTGCCGGCACCCAACTCTTCAAGGGCCTGAGCCAGTTCCTCCTCGGTGATATAGTCATCGAGAGCGACGGTCGTATCGTCGATCAGCTCCACAACGCCATCCACCAGGGCGTAGATGTCATAGTGCTGCGTCTCTGCGTTCTTGACCAGATACAGGACGTTCTCCTCCGCCGTAGCCGCTTCCGGCACGGCATCCGCCTTCTGGAACCGGGCGTGACCTGCCTTGGAGATGGCAGCTAGGTACTCCGCCTTAATGCGGGTCGCCGTGTCCTTCAGGGCCTGGAGGTTTACAAGTTTTTTAGAATCGTAGGCCATACTTTTTCCTCCTGATGATTTGTTCTTGCTCAGTTAGGGTTCCGGTTGGAACACCTCATCGAGCATTTCCCCGGTATCAGCAGTCGATGCCATGTCATCTTCGGAAACAGAGGCACCGGTTGCAGAAATCGTGCCGTCGGCGGTCACGCTGATGTTATCGCCGATCTTCACGCCGCCAAGCCGGGTCTTGGTCGCTACTGGCAGCACATAGGCCCCACCCCCTCCACTGCTCCCGCCGGAGCCGCCGGAGAGCAATGCAACCGTTGCGGCCATATCTGCGGCAGGTTCTTTCTTTGCCCAAAACCGCAGAACACCGGCGAGAGACTGAGCCGTTGGGCAGAAGCCCGCCTCGTTTGCGGTATGTAGGGCGCTTTTATGTAAGGCAACATCAGGGAAATGGTCGGCGGTCGCCTCGGCCATCACTACCTCCACACGATAGCGGTAGCTGTCCTCCCCTGCTTCGCCCGATTCATCAAGATCCGGGTCCAAGGCCCAGCCCGTGGCCGGGATCGTGATGTCTTTGATGATGGTGGTGCCGACACTGCCAATAATCTCCGCAATGGACTCGTTCACCATGGCCTGGACAAGCTGTTCAGCCTCTTCCGCCGTAATGAAGGCCCCGGGGTTGTAAGTGACCTGGATGTCTGCGTCCACCTCCAGCGCAATCGTCACCGGATAGCGCCGGATGTCGATGCGGTTATCCTGGTAGGCGTTGACCGGCTGTGGGCTATCGCCCAGAGTGGCATAGTAGAGCAGCACTTCCTCGCTGTTGGCAGTCTTGGCGTAAATACCAAACTCTCGTAGCCAGAAGCCAGTCTTTAGACCGCCGTTCATGTCGTTGCGGTACTCCACCACCAGGGACAGGACGCCATTCTCGACGGTAGGCACCGTCGAGGTGGCCTCAGCGACCGGGTTCACCAGGTCTTCCATGTCGATGGGCTCCACGCCTTCGGGCATTTCCCCGGAGCCAACAACGATGCGGGTGAACTCAATCGTTTCCCCGGCGATCAGGCTGGTGATGAGGTCACGGCCTTTTACTGTGATCGTTCCGCCGTAGTAACTCATTTGCGAAGTTCCTCCTTCTTATCGTTTTGGGGCATTATTCCTGGATTGAAATGCCGTTGATGGGCGTCTCCATGATGCTGTGGACTGCGCTGCCGGAATCGAGCTTGGCGGCATAAGAAATCCCCCGCTCAAGGAGCGGGAGATCATCCTGGCCCACACTCTGGAAGTTCGTTCCAAGCCTGATTTTGTGGTGCAGCTTATAATCACGCTCAATTCCAGGAAGCGTGTCCTCCGTAATAGTCTGGATGCCGGAGCCAACCCGCACCCTGACCCCGTAGTCAATCTGCCTCTCCAATGCAGGCAATGTGGTCACCGTTACAGCGTACCCGAGGCCGCTTCTGATGCGAAGCCATGCGGTCTCCATCTCCACCGTAGTCCGGGCAATCAACCGCAGGGTGATGCCGGCCGCCCGGATGAGCGGAGTCTTGAACAGTGGCGTAGTATCCACGTTTCCCGGGAGGTCACCGGTATCGAAGATCATGGTGGCCGGCTCATCTGGGTCCTCGGTGTAGTACAGGGGGCGGTCCCAGAACATTCGGAACGCCTTGATGATGTCGGGATAGGTGCAGTCACAGGTATTCTTCAGGATCTTGTAGATGAGGTATTGCCGGTAGGTATCATCGTCAATGACTTCAAATGGGATTGGCTTCCCGGCGAGCTGCCCGGCTTCTTTTCGGGTCATCACAGCAATGTCACCCACACCGTCAAGCTGCTTGCCCACGGCGGTATAGACATCCCGTTCATTTCGGAGCTGTTCGTAGAAGTCATAGACAGCCTGAAGCTGGATGCCGATGATTTCCACCAAGCCCTCGATGTTCTCTTTGCCCCGGAACTGTTCGACCAGGTCGGCCTTCAGGGCGGATACAAAGTCAGCCATCAATATCCACCTCGATCATATCTTCCGAAGTGTAGGCTCTCTGGCGGGCCGTAATCACGGCGCTTCGGACAGGATAGTCCGGAGGCTCCGCCCCGGCGTCTGCCGTTGTGAAGAGCTTGATGTCGATGTAACTGATGCCGGAGCAGGCTTTGTAGAGTTCAGACATGAACTGCTGGGGGACCACATCCGCCCCAGCCTCCAGGGCAGTCATATTCTCCAGAACAACCTCCCGCAGCAGATCCACATAGTTCGGCGGGATGGCCTCAGTCTTACTGAGCGTGATGCCCAGGTGGAACCAGGTGTAGATGGTCGTCGGTCGGGAAAACCGGATTGTAATATCCTCATCGTAGGCCCCGGCCAGAACAACGGAGGTATCTCCGTAGGTATTGATGCCACCAGCCTTTTTCTGGAGGATTTGCTGGGCAATTTCTGTGGAATCTCCACCGTCCACAACGATCTCGATACTGTGCGGCGGCCGCCCGTACTCATCCCACTCATGGGTAGGGTTCTCATACGGGGCCACACTGGTCACGCCCTGCACATTGTTCAGGATGGCAGACCGGATGCTCTCTAACATCATGGAGGACCGATTGAATATCTTGTCGGCGTAGGACTGCCGGAACTCCGTATCGGTTTCCTCATCCCGGCCAGCGATATAGGTACACAGGTTCGCCACGCTCAGGAGGCCGGCGTCCGCCTTCACGATATTCGTAATGACACCCTCCGGGAGCAGGATGTCGCCGGTCTCAACGGTTCCGAACGTGATGATGGTCGTAACGGTATCCGTGGTCAGGTTCTCCGACAGGACCAGCACATTGGTCGAGGTGATGTCCTTGGCCTCGATCCGCAGTAGCTCATTCTCCTCATCTACGGTGACTGTAAAGTCTTCATCCTTGATGGCCTCTGCCATCCCTTTCAGGATCGCCACAGTGCCAGGGTCCGTCGGGGCATAAGAATACACCGCCCCATTGATGGCAACGGTGTAGACATCCCCTGTGCCCAGGGAGGATATTTTGATGGCCGCCTTATTGAAGGCGCTCCGGGTAATCTCCCGGGTATCAGTGATGGTGAGTTGCGTAGTGGGGTTCATGGTCGATGAAATCATGGTCCCGGCGGCCAGTTTCGTCCCGTCTCGCCCGGTGCAATGGATGGGGTAATACGACTTTGCCGCCGCTTCTCTGGTGGAGCCGCCGTACTGCGCTGCGTTATCGAGGCTCCGTCCCTCAGCAGAGGACGGATACTGCGAGTGGTACACATCCTCCCCCAGTTCCCAGAGCTGGGCAATCTGGTCGGCCACATCGGTTAGCAGGTGATTGATGAATGACTCCGGGTTTTGCCGGGTATTCACACCCCACCGCTTCGACAGGTCCGTGTGCATCTCATCCAAGATCACGTCCAGCCGTTTGATGTTCGGCCCGTTCGGGGTCAGCCCATATTCATTCATACAGCGTCACCTCCTCCCTATATGCGGCTTCTCCAACTGAGCAGGTAAAGACGAAGGAGGCTGCCCGCTTTGTCCGGTCATAGTTGACCGAGGTGACCTCGGCAGCGGTCACCCCTTCCACCTGCATGATTTCGTCTCGGATAAGCGACCTGATCTTCACGGTGTTCGGGTTCTTCACGAACACCTCTTCAAACCAAGGGAAGCCAAGTTCAGGCCCGAGCCTCCATTCATCGTAGATCCAGCGCAGCCGAATCAGGACCGCTTGCCTCACGCTCTCCGTCAGGGAAATATCTCCGATGGCCGACACATCTATGTCGCCATCTCGATTGAGCTTGATGTCTACCAAATTGATACCTCCCTCCGAAAACTTGCCGTGAAATCAACTGAACGGCCGCAGGAAACGACCTTCCATCCTTTTGGTGTAGTTTTATCGCCACCAGGGAATCCCCTGAGAAACGCTGTAAAAGGCCCTGGCGGCCTTATC
>ENA-ORUQ01000293-ORUQ01000293.1-human-gut-metagenome-genome-assembly--contig:-NODE-293-length-59674-cov-16.295426_pt1 | contig 59674 bp, 47 predicted proteins | sample MGYA00242081_ERZ509211 | MGnify/ENA primary metagenome ERZ509211 (study PRJEB26280, sample SAMEA2338785) | human gut metagenome | biome: human gut; feature: human-associated habitat; material: faeces...
CAGAACGGTAGATCTCCAGTGTCTGGCGGATCGGGATATTCTGTTTTCGTAATTCCACACCATAACTGGATATTATCTGCATTTTTATTTCTCCCTGATAACTCTTTTCTCAGATTCTGTTGTTTTTTCTACTACCCATGGTTATATTTTAGCACATATAGTGCCAAAAGTAAACATGTGTTCTTTCTTTGAGTAAAAAATTTGCGCGTCTAACTCATCATTAAAGTAACACTTAAATGAAAAACTAAATTCCGGTTTTGGACCAAAGGGGGTGCGGACGGGATAATCCACAGCTGGAATTTAGTTTTTCATTTAAGTTCTAAGTTCACTAAAGTAACGAGAATGTGACGCGCAAATATTCAAAAACTCCCTATTATTCTGTAATGCCTGCCTATAAGATAACTAATAGTATATCATACTTCACATTTTTTCCATGCCTCCTGTAACAGAAAAAACAGTAACTTTTTATCAGCGCAGGTAATTTCTCTAAATCATCCAGATTATAATCCTGATAAAGTTCTCATCACCAGATCTACATCTTTGTTCTCCAGTTCCTGAATAATGTGCAGGTATGTTTTCTGTGTTGTAGTCATACTTGCATGCCCCAGTCTGCGCGCAACACTGGCAATAGACACTCCGGCAAACAATAATAATGAGGCATGGGTATGTCTGAGTCCATGTATGGAAATCTCAGATATCCCACACCTTCTGCAATGCCTGGTAAGCACATCATTCACAGTAGAATTGTAAACTTTTGATTCTCCCACAAAAACAGGCTGATCCTGCGGAAGTGTTTTGGTCAATTCTGAGAATTTTACAACAATCTGCCAGTCAATCTGAATTTTTCTCACAGAAGATTTATTCTTCGTTGGAAGGAAACCACCTTCACCTTTATAATCCCAGGTTTTACTTATTGACAGCGTCTGCCTGCCAAAATCAAAATCTGCCGGAGTAATCGCCAGAGCTTCTGAAAATCTCATTCCGGTTTTTGCAACAAGAAGAATAAACCAGTCCCAGTTTGGCTCCTCCTTAATATCCAGATCAGCGATCAATGTATGAAGTTCAAACTGATTCAGATATTTTATTTTCTTGGCCTTGGGAGTTTTCCCCTTAATGATGGCTTTTCTGGTCGGATCTCGTTCTATCATTCCTTCATCAACTGCATCCAGAATAGCACCTTTCAGCTGATGATGAAAATCCAGCGTAGTCTGTCTCTCATGTTCCCTTGCATAATCATTCAAAAGCTGCTGATATGCCGTTCTGGTCAGCTCTGACACCCTCAGTTCAGGCACCAGCTTCTCCACCCACCTCTGTGTCATCAGATATTTTGCCATAGTTGCTTCACGAATTGCACCCTTTTTATATACATCAATCCACTGTGCATAATACTGCGAAAACAGTACATTGTTATTTGTATCATTTGACATAAGCATTCTCCATTTCCGAAATTACCTGCGCTGATATTCACAATGTAATAACTATAGCAATTCTGCAAATGGAGCGGATAAATTTGATAGATTTATGCAGTCATAAGAAGAGGTTTTATCTCTTCGTCCAGAGTTTTCTTCAATTCTGCCATCATGCGATTATAAAATTTATACTTCGGCAAAGCCGTTTCCTGTGCTTCTTTGTAGCTGGTATAATCAATAGTTGCCTTAATTGCCGTTTCATTGGGGATTTTCCCATTTCTGTAATGGATTGCCGCATACATCACATCATCCTTTGACGCATACCATTGAATACAGAAATCAGAGATAACTTTTTCCACACAGTCTCGTTTCATATTTTCAATAATATTAAGGATAGACTTTCCCCTGTACTTTCTGTCATCTTTCTCAATATCTGCAATCAGATTTGACATAAGGTCTGCTACTTTTTCATTATCTTTGCGAAGCTCCGCCACGTACTGTTTTATCTCTTCCAGCTTTTTCTGCCGTTCCTGTGGTGTAATTTCCTCATCCTCCTCTGTCGGAGTTACAATATTCTGGATCAGATTAATGATATATTCGTAATCAATCTTTGTACTGCTGTATGCCATCAATTCATAATCCTGATCCACCTGTGTATCACCGGAATCTGAATCCCCATGATCTTTGGAATCACGAATCTCTTCCATTACATTTTTATAATGACCTGCATAATCCTCATATTCTGTCTCTGTAATTCCATACGTTTCCAACATACTGTCGTCATACTTTGTAAAAGATTTCAGTTGTGCAAACAGGCTGTCAAACTCCTGGAACATTTTTGAAAAAATTTTCTTCTCTTTCATGGACATACCCGGAATGTCCGAAGGCTTCTCAGCGCAGATTTTCAGTGCTGAAAGTGCTTTACGAAATGCAGGCTCTACTTCATCCCATTCTGCCAGCAACGCTGTCTCTGTGCTTCCGGCAGAATACAATTTCACTGCATTGTCCACGCACTTCTTAAAGAGCATTGGTGCCTGAAAGGTTACAATCTGTCCATATGTCTTATTGGTGTCATAAATACGGTTAGTTCTTGAAAAAGCCTGAATCAGATCATGAGGTCCCATAGGCTGACGGTCAATAAAAATCGTAGACATACATGGTGCATCAAAACCTGTAAGCAGTCTGTCTACCACAATTACCAGATCCAGCTGTTCTCGTCTGCTTTTAAATCTGGCATCTTTTCTGGCAAGACGTTTATTCAGATTGGCATTATAGCTCTGTATCTGAGACATTTCATATTTCGTTCCAAACATACCATTGTAATCATCCAAAGATTTCTGCATTTTTTCCTGATTTACATGGGAGCCTTCTTCGTTTTCGGTAACAGAATAGGTGATGGCGAATTTAGGAAAATCCGGAAGCACCTGTCTGATTTTCTCATCGATCACAAGTGAAGTTTCTCCATTCTTTACTCTGGTAAGCAGCTCATAATATTTCTGTGCAACCTGAATGGATTTGGTTGTAAGCATGCACTCATATGTCATTCCCTTTCCATTCTGAAAGCCTAATTTGTAATAGGATTTGTTTAAAATTACATCCAATACCTTTAACATATGCGCTTCATTGTCATACTGGCTGCTGTCCGTCTCATCTGTCATATTTTTAGGACCATTATGCTCAACCTGAAATCCCAGAACCGCCTTGTCATGAATTGCATTCTGTATGGTATAAGAATGGAGACATTTTCCATATAATTCTTCTGTTGTTCGTGGCAAATCGCCCATCTGCGGATATGGGTTCTCTGCGAAGCGTGGAGTTCCGGTAAAACCGTACCATAAAGACCTGCCAAAGAAGCGTTCCAGTTCTCTCTTTGTTTTCGGTGTCACTGCCCTGTGGCACTCATCCACTACAAAAGCAATCCTCAGATTTTTGATTTTATCAAAGTCCGAGGTACCTTCCTGCAATCTTTTACTTATGAGAATCTGCATTTTCTGAATTGTCGTTACAATCACCTGACGGTCAGCCGATTTTAATTTCTTTTTTAGATCATTTACATTATCTGTTTCATCCACATCTACCAGATCATTATTTGCATATGCCTGAAATGCCATAGTTGTCTGTGTATCCAAATCTTTACGGTCAATGAGAAAAATTGTCTTGTCAATACTTGGAATATCCATCAGAAGATTTCTTGTTGCCTTATAGGATGTCAGTGTTTTTCCCGAACCGGTTGTATGCCATACAAAACCGGATTCTCCGGTTTTTGAAGCTTCACGTATAGACTCAATGGCATGAATCTGATATGGTCTGAGCAGAATCAGCCGTCTGGAATCTTCATCCAGAACTGTATATCTGGCAATCATTTCATGAGCCTGGGGAATACGGAGTACACTTTTTGCAAAGCTGAGATAATCTGAAACAGGATTATTCTTTCTGTCTACCCATCCACTCATAAATTTGGGATTTAACTCTGTATCCCCTGCTGCCGCAAAATATCTGGTATCCACACCGTTACTGACTACAAACATCTGCACAGCTGAGAAAATCCCGGTAAATTTACCCTCACCAATATATTTTTTTATCTGCCAGAATCCGTCCATGTAAGAATGCTGTTTATTCTTCAACTCAATATGTATCATGGGAAGCCCATTAATCATAAGAGTTACATCAAATCTTCTGTCCCGCACATCTGTGGAATCCTCATCATCTGATTTCAGTGCTTTATACTGATTAATCACTTCATAAACACTGGAACCTCCTGCAATATGCTCATGGTTCATTACTACAAGATGTAGCTTTTCCATATCCCTCTGTACATGAACCATTACCTTTCCATTCTCACCTACCAACCATTCCCCTGCTTTATAAAATGAGGAAAACTGCAACTGGTTCTTTACCTGTTCAAATTCAGAGTCAGAAAGTCCCTCTCCATCCAGTCTGTCCTTATTATTCTGCTCCAGAATATATCTGAAATTCGCCCACAGATCCTCCTCCGTCTTTAAATCTTCTCGGTATGTCCACTGGGAATCTCCGTAAATTAGCTGTTCTATCAATTTTTCCTCTATCATTGACTCTAATTCTGACATATTTTTCTTCTCCTTTGTGTTTCGTGTGGGTGGTTGAATGGTTTGGATGGGAAATTGGCTTTCGCTGGTGAAGAGTGATGAGATGGTCGATGTTGCGGAAATAGCTCGCAATTACTTTCTGTTCTTCATAATTTGGAACATCAACAACAAATTCCTGCATATCTGACGCAAGGATATGTTTTATGGTATTACCAGTAGTAATGTTTTCTATTTTCTTCTTGGCTTTATCAGTCTGATATTCATAGTTTAAAAAGTAAGGCTCAATTTCTTCTTTTGGATTTCTGAACATGATTAAGGCATGAGCCGCTGTATTGTCCAATTCTTCAGGGATTACGGCTGCATGTCCAACATGGCCAGATTGAACCATAACCATATCTCCAGTATGTAACCATTTGTCTTTTTGCTTTTCATAGAATTCGTCATTTATGAAAATCTCAGAGTTATGGTTTATCTGTCCATCTTTTACATTGTTAGATTCCAGATAAAAATGTCCTTGTTCTGCATAGTATGGAGTAGCTGTTCCTACGAATGCATTTCCAATTGAATCATATATATCACTCAACTTACGCTGTTCCCAAGGATTAGCATTTACAACTGCTCTCTAACCATCATCAAAGCATATCCCAACAGATTTTTTCCCTTCCATTTGCTTCGATCAAGTCTATTGGAATCTTTCATGGATAAACCGATTCCCCAAATCTGGTCTCTTACTGCACATTCTGCCAATATTGCTTCACCTGTATCAACAAGTTTTGCTTTCAATTCTGCATTTTGACTGAATTTCGCCTTTAATCCTTCATAGACAACAATCTGCCTTACGCCATTCCAGGTATTTTCATCATACCCATGTACCTCACGCCCTAATTTCTTAATTTCCGCAACATCATTTGTGCCCAGTATCTCATTTGCTACTGAAGCATCATGAAAGCGGCATGCTTTCTGATACATCATAAACTGTTCCATTGAAGAAAATTCTATTCCATCAACTGTGAAATGAGTCGGATACCAGTTACTCAAATATCCATTTTCTTCATTCGGGTTGTGAAAACAAATAATATCCATTAAACCTCACCTACTTTTCTGACTGCCAGATCAAGTTCCAGATCATGAAGTCCGTAATAGGCTTTCTTCAAGAAATCCACCGGGATTTTCTGAATAACCTCTGAACTTGGCATATTATAATACCACTGATAATATGCGTAAAACTCTCCAATCCAGTCCGGAATAAAACCTTTTAAGTTTTCTCCTTCCTGCAATCTGTAATGATCTGTTTTAAGAAAATACGACCATAAATCTTCTACATTCATTGTATTTACATAAGCCTGTGCTTCATCTATGCTCTTTCTCGTTTTACTCTTCATGTATGTGTTAATAAAATCTTCTGTATTTTTATCCGGGAATGACTGTGCTACAAAATCAAACAGCTTTCCCTGATTTTCTACAACATCGCTTAAATAAGCTTCTGCATACGCTCTCATAATTCTCTCCTAAAGCAATGTACTGAATACATTCGTTACTTTGTTTGCATCAGAATCAATTAATTCCCGCATCTTTTGTCTTGCTGAAACATCTCGCTGATTATATTTTTCTCTGAATTCCATATAATCAACAGACAGCAGACCGTCCTGGACTTCCTGCAAATGTTCATATGCCAGCCTGGACTTGATGCAATATTGGATTCCCAAACCACCAAGAGAAAGCAATTCCGTCAGAATGTCCATATCAATATTATCTCTTACAAATTCCTTTGCAATATAGAAGTAGGAAGCATTGGCCCTCCAGCCCTTGATCACATCATATCCTTCTGTATCTATTCCATATTTCTCAATAAATTTTTTTGATAACACCCGGTAACGTTTAGAATCGGAGGCATCTCTGTGTTTCATCAGCTCTGCAAGCCATGAGAGAACATCTTTTTCCTGAAAATCCAGTATTTTTAATTGGTCTGTATCCAGTTCATATTGATGAACCCAGCCATTTTCATCATTAGGTTTACAAACAGCCCATTCCTTTGCAAGATTCAGATTATCTGTCAAATAAAACCCCATGCCATAATCATGCTTTTTCTCACCAAGTCCATATGTTGGCATTACAATTCTGCTTGGAGTTCCATGAAATAACGTAATTTTTTCCATTTGCTCACCTTTTTCCTAGACAAACATTTTCTGTAGCATGAATTTCTTTATTTTTTTCAGTTCTTCACACTTTTGCTGGTGAAGAGTGATGAGGTGGTCGAGCGACTCCAAATAGTCTCCTATTTTTCTCTGTTCTTCAATTGATGTATAGGGAATCTCAATAGTCTTCATTCCAGCAATATCTATACTTCTTCCATCTCTTATTCCATATACATGTGGTACTAATTTATGCTTTATAAATTCATGGGATCGAAAGTATGGATAATAAAATCTTGAATCTGCCACATCGCTATGAAATGTGTGATATGCAGGGCTTATAATGCCATCTAACAATGATTTTTCAAGTCCTCCTTCAAAGGAACGAAGATGCACTATGAAGTCATTTTTCCGCACCATTTTATAATTAGACAAATTGGATTTGTCATACATTAGATTTCGGTCCGATTCCTCTCTTTTAACAGTTCCTCCACCCTGAATAATAGTAAGAGCCGATAGCTCCGTATGGTTCTTTTCAGAGTATTCTTTAAACACTTCCCCTAACTTACGCTGTTCCCAAGCTTCCGTAAATCCCTCAAATCTGATTTCTGGAACTTTTTGTTCGTTTTGAGGAAACATTTTTTGTAACATATATTTTTTTAAACTTTTTACTTCATCACACTTTCGCTGGTGAAGAGTGATGAGGTCGTCAATGGACTCTAAATAGTCTCCTATTTTTCGCTGTTCTTCAATTGATGTATATGGAATTTCAATAGTCTTCATCCCATCAATATCTATACTTCGCCCGTCTCTTATTCCGTAAACATGCGGTACTAATTTATGCTTTATAAATTCACAGGATCGAAAGTATGGATAATAAAATCTCGAATCTGTTACATCACCGTGAAATGTATGATATGCGGGGCTTATAATGCCATCTGATGATGATTTTTCAAGTCCTCCCTCAAAGGAACGAAGATGCACAATGAAATCGTCTTTTCTGACCATTTTATAATTGGACAAATTAGATTTGTCATACATTAAATTTCTATCAGAGTCTTCTCTTTTTACTGTTCCACCACCCTGAATAATGGTCAAGGCCGGAAGCTCTGTATGGTTCTTTTCAGAGTATTCTTTGAACACATCCCCCAACTTACGCTGTTCCCACTCATCCGTATAACCTTTAAATCTAATCTCAGGTTTTCCCATAATTACCCCTCCATTTTCGCAATCAGTTCATCTAATGATTTCATAATTGCGTCATCTGTAGAAGTTAAATCCCTGAGCAGGGCCAGGAATTCACCCTGTGTTTTTTCTAATTCGTCATCTGTTTTCTTCATCTCGGATAACAGATCATTCAAGTCTATCTCTTCTTCTTTTTCAAAGTTGTCAACATAGCGTGGGATGTTGAGGTTAAAGTCGTTCTTTTCTATTTCTTCAAAACTGGCAAGAAATGATTCTTTTTCTACAGTTTCCCTTTTACTGTACAGTTCCATCACTTCATTGATGTGCACATCTGTCATTTCATTCTGCTTCTTGCCTTTGTCAAACTTCTTTGAAGCATCAATAAACAGCACATCTCTGCCATCTCTATGCTTCTTCAACACAATGATACAAGTTGGAATCGAAGTATTGTAGAAGAGATTCGCAGGTAATCCAATTACTGCATAAATATTTCCGGAACGAAGCAGTTTTTCTCTGATTTTCCCTTCCGCAGCTCCCCGGAAGAGTACACCATGCGGAAGTACAATTGCCATAGTTCCATTATTTTTCAGATGGTATAGTCCATGCAGTAAGAAAGCGTAATCTGCTTTTGATTTCGGTGCAAGCACCCCATAATCACTGAATCTTTCATCCTGCAGAAAGCCTGCTGCTGCGGTCCATTTTGCGCTGTAAGGTGGGTTCATAAGTACCATATTGAAATCTGTTTCTTCATCTGTTGGCCAGTCTCCGTCAAGAGTGTCTCCGTTTCTCAAGTTCTGATTCTCTGCCGGAATGCCATGAAGAAACATATTCATTCTTGCAAGATTGTAAGTCGAAGTATTTAATTCCTGTCCATAATATTTGATATACTGAGAATATTTCGCATATTTTTTTGCATTAAGCAGAAGGGAGCCGGAACCCATGCATGGATCATAGACAGATAATCCCTGTTTTTCTTCCTGTCCTGCGATTGCAATGCGGGTAAGAATTTTGGATACTGCCTGAGGTGTATAGAATTCTCCGGCTTTCTTTCCTGTCTCTGATGCAAACTGTCCAATCAGATACTCATAAGCATTTCCAAGTATTTCCGCATCTGAATTCAATAAATCTGCTTTATCAATTTCCTTTATCAGACTTGCAACTGTATCACTCTGCTTCTGATCTCCGGTTCCCAGACGATTGGAATACAGATCAATATCTGCAAACAAATCTGCAAAGATAGGATCACTTTGTTCGATATTATTGAATGCTTTCTGCAGCTGCTCTCTGTTAAAAGAATTATTTCTTGCGGCATCTGCAAAATATGTGTATGTAAGTTCAGGCTCGATTACATAATGGCATTCTTCTTTCATTCCCTGTTTCAGTTCTTCGCCATCTTCACTTTCCAATTCTTTTACATATACGTCCAGTGCTTCTTTTAATGTCTGTGGTTTGCTGTCGCAGATCATATCATATACTTTAATAAGAAAAGAATCTGACAGATATTTATAGAAAATAATTCCCAAAAGATAGTTTTTGTATTCATTTGCATCCATTTTTGAGCGAAGAATATCTGCTCCGCTCCACAATACACTGATCAGATCTTTACTGTTTTCCATTTCAGCCATTTCACGTTCCCCCGTTTTTTACTCTAGCTTATATACAGCGTAAGTATATCATATTTTTTGTGAACATGATATATACCTGTCTTAATTGTCGTAGGAAATTTCATCAGGAAATATAATCGTAGCATAAAAGGCAGTCCCTGTTAATCAGAAACTGCCCCTACTGCTGTTGTGCGATTTTATTGGCATAAATTCTATTTTCTTCTTCTGATAATCTTTACAATTCCGAAGATCAGCAACAAAATCACCCCAACAGCCACAATACAGATTCCCACAATCGCTATTGCAAATTTATTCGGATGTTTTATCAGATTTATGATGTTTTTGCTGTTGTCGGCAACTTTTCTTTCGTGTGTTGTATCATAATATTCCGGCACATTTGCAATTCCGTCTTTGTCTGTGTCTTCAAAGGATTGCATGTATTCTGCGATTGCAGCCCAGGCTTTCAGTTCTTTTTTTCCATCCATGACTGCATAATCTTCCAGATTCTCTATGGGATTGCCGTTTTTATCTTTGGGGACGATGGATATCAGACCATAGGATTTGTCCAGAACAGATCCCAGCATACGGCCTGTGTACAGGTCGGTGACAACATGATATAATTTATCGTCCTGTATTTCTTCCCTTTCCCCGTCCTTGCCTGTCAGATAACAGTCTGTTACTTTATTTAAGATCATGCGATGGGGATTATAGGTAAAATTCATTCCACTGCAATATAATCTGGCTATTGTCATAAAATCTGAAATTGAGGCATCTACCTCTGCCACTGTTTTCAGTTCTTTTCCCGTTAAATATGCACTGATCAGAGGATAACCTGCAAGTCCGTCCTTTCCTGTTCCCAGCGAGAAGGAATTATATACCTGCTCCACTGTTATATCGCCTTTTGTATAAGTATCTCTTACAGTTCCGGCAGGTACGATTGCAACATCTACTTTTTCTCCGTCAGAGTCTCCTGTATTCTCTACTGCATATACATAAGCATCTGATATGATATCTCCCAGATTTAACTCCTCATGCTTTGCTTCCATCTCACTGAGGCTGTTGAATTCAATATCATTCTCTGCCAGAATTTCCTCTCTGGTATAACCAAAATTGGAAAGATAATTGGTGTCAACAGTATCTGATAATTCATCTATTTTCTTCTGTGTGGCTTCATCTGCTTTGATTTCATCCGTAACCGGAACAAGCTCATAGGTATCCGTTTCCCACCGTCCATTCTCTTTCTGAGTCATGGAAAGTGTTCCCAGGTTTTTCCCATATTCTCCACAGGATACGATGCAGGTATCTCCCTGCAGGATTGGTTCTGCCAACTGTGTGTGGGTATGTCCGCTGACGATCAGATCAATGTCCGGAACATTCTTTGCAAGGATTTCGTCCTCCGATACTTTTTCGTCCTCCCATGTTCCGCTGTGTGATACACAGGCGATCATGTCTACATCTTCGTTCTTTTTTATTTCCTCTACTGTTTCTCTGGCTGCTTCTGACGGGTCTTTGAAAAGAAGCTCGCAGGTAGGAGCGCAATCCAGAGAATCCTTGCCGAAAACACCCAGTACTGCAATCTTTACATCACCTTTTTGAATTACCGTATAGTCTTTTACTCCATATGTCTGAAATGCTTCATAAATCTGTTTCTGTCCTTCACTGAGGCCGGCTTTTTTCATTGCATCCCAGTCCACATTACACACAACCATCCTGGGAAGGTTTTCGCCTGAACTGACTGCGGCGTTCAGCATATCTGCCAGACCATCGGAGCCGTAATCAAATTCATGATTTCCCAGAGTTGTCACATCACAGCCCAGATATCCAAGCATCCGCAGTTCGGCGGCCTCTGTGTCATATACAGTCTGTATCAGAGTTCCCATGGAGAAGTCTCCGCCATCCAATATGAGTGTATCTGTATTCTCTTTCTCGTGCTCATTGATCAATGTTTTCAGCCGGGCAAACCCGCCGGTCTCCTGCTGTGTCCCGTCTACAATCGTTTGAAAACTGTTCAAATGAGAATGCAGATCATGGGTGAACAGGATATCCAGATGTTTTTGCTCCTCTGAGGCGTTTACCTGATATCCTGTCAGTCCTGAAACGCTCAGCATAAATATAAATGTGAATGCGAATGCTTTTTTTAATAATTTCATAAAATTCTCCTGTAATATCAAAAGTGGTTCCACAGTATCATTTATCTTCCCGCAGGATAATGATACCATGAAACCATTTTACAAAAAAAACTAATTTATCTTTCATCTCCCACAAAGAACAACGCCATTGTTCCCGGACCTGAGTGAGCGCCGATGGTGGCTCCTACCTGATTCATGATAATCGTGTTGATCTGGTATTTTTCTTTTACTTTCTCTGCCACATAATTTGCATCTTCTTCGCAGTCGCCATGACTGATAAAGATGGTATGGCAGGTGTCATGATAGCTGCCGATTTTCTCATCCATAAGCTTTACCAGCTCCTGAAGGGATTTTTTACGGCCGCGGACTTTTCCGATGGCAGTGAGTTTTCCGTCGTTGTCTACATGAAGGACCGGTTTAATATTCAGCATGCTTCCTACTACTGCAGTAGTTCTGGAAATGCGGCCTCCGCGGTATAGGTGATTTAAATCGTTGACTGTAAAAAGGTGTACCATATGAAGCCTGTTCTCTTCTGCCCATTTCGCAACTGTCTCCAGATCTTCTCCCTGCTCTTTCTTCTCCTGTGCAAGGTAAACCAGAAGCCCCTGACCAAGGGAAGCGCCAAGAGAATCTACCACGATGATCTTGCGGTCCGGATAGTCCTCCATCAGTTCCTCTGCTGCGATACGGCTGCTATTGTATGTACCGCTTAAGGCAGAGGAAAATGCAATATGAAGAATATCTTTTCCTTCTTTCAGGTAAGGCTCCAGCAGTGCTTTTGCATTTTCAGGATTTACCTGTGCTGTGGTTGGCATGGAACCGTTTCTCATTGCCTCATAAAATTCATGCTCCGGAAGGAAATTTCCATGTGTATAATTTTTTCCATCCATGGAATAACTGAGATACATGCAGCCTACTCCATGGTCTTTGAGATATTTCTCCGGAAGATCTGAATTGTTGTCGGTGGTGATCACATATTCGCTCATGTTGTCGCCCTCTTTTTTCTGATATTTTTCACTTTCTGCCCATTAACTGTTTAACCGAATCAAGTAAGTCCCCTGCTTCAATTGCGAATATCCGCTTGACTATTTTTCAGTTACGAAGCAAAATCCGCTGTCTGCTCAGTAATGGGCTTTTCATCTATAATAAAAATGCTTCTATTATAAATACAGATATATACAGTATAACATCAAACTATCAGCCAAACAACTACTTTTCCTTCTCAACTGCCTTAATCGCTTCCTGCAGCTGATTATCCTCCTCATGAGTAATCTCGTCTTTATTCTTATTCAGCAGACGGGTATCCAGAGAAACCTCTATATCAGGTTTGATTCCTGTTTTGTTGATGTTGTTTCCTTTTGGAGTGTAGTAATTGGCAACAGTCAGTTTAATGGCGCTTCCGTCTGAGAGCTGGCGGATGGATTGTACCACGCCTTTTCCGAAAGTGGTTGTTCCGACGATCGTTCCAATACCATAATCCTGCACTGCACCGGCAAAAATCTCTGATGCACTGGCGCTGCTTTCATTTACCAGGACTGCAAGCGGAATCCGGAGTTCGTTTTTGCCATCACATTTTTCCTCTTCTCTGTTTCCGTCCTTATCTTCGGTGTAAACGATCAGTCCTTCCGGAAGGATTTTCCGCAGGACATCACAGACAGAATCAAGAAGTCCACCCGGATTATCGCGGAGATCCACGATCATTTTCTCCATTCCCTGTTTTTGCAGGTCATCAAAAGCTTCCTGATACTGTTCGCCGGTAACGCCTGTAAACTGTGTAATGCGGATGTAGCCGATTTTAGAATCCAGCATTTCATGGAAAACAGACGGTAATTCCACATCTGTAACAGGGACTGTGATTTCCATGGCATCTTCTTCACCTTCTCTGTGAACAGTAAGCACCACACTGTCTTTATCTGAATTGCGGACAATGTCTGCAACATCAGATACTTCATCCTCTGTGATATCTTCCCCGTCAATGGCACTGATGATGTCCCCTTCCTCCAGTCCTGCTTTTTCTCCGGGACCGCCCTCATAGCATTCAACAATCTTTACTCCACCTTCTTTGTTCTTCTCCATAAGAATGCCGATTCCCACATAGCTTCCCTCATTGGAAGAATTCTCAGAATCGTATTCCTCTGCTGTATAATATCTGGAATAAGGATCATCCAGTCCATAGAGAAGACCTGCATAAAGCCCTTCCTGAAGCTTTTCTTCATCCTTATCTCCCAGATAGTATCTGTCGATCAGCTCTTCAAGATATGCCAGCTTTGATGTACACTTGCGATCACCAAGAGCTGTTCCTTTTGCTGCAAGACCTGTTCCCGCAAAGGCACCTGTACCGATGCATGTCACAACCAGTGCTCCTGCTACTGCACCTTTCCAAAATTCTTTATTTTTCATGTCTGCACTCCTGTAAAAAAGCCGCCGGTTTATGATATGATATCATTGTTCCGGCAGCTTCATGCTTATCTGCTTTTTATTATACTCTTAAATGCTTTCTTGTTGTAAAGAAACTTCCGATCAGTCCGATTCCGATTCCAAGTGCCAGTCCTATAGGAAGCAATGTCTGGTAAATCTGCCATACCGGGATAAAATCAACCACACCGGTCAGCACATTAAATTTGTTCAGAATATAGGATACCGCTGCATTATAGCAGAAATAAAGTCCGACCAACGGTATAGCAGCACCGATAACTCCCAGCACAATGCCTTCCAGAAGGAATGGAGCTCTTACAAATGCATCGGTCGCTCCTATGTACTTCATGATTCCGATTTCTTCCTTACGAACTGCAATACCGACAGATACTGTATTGCTGATCAGGAAAATAGAAATGATAAGTAATAATGCTATGATTGCAATGGAAACATAGGAAACCAGTTTATTGACATTTCCCAGTGTCTTGGCTGCTTCCTCGGACTGATTTACCAGACGTACATGTTTCAGCCCTTCTATATAAGAAACCAGCTCTGACTGTTTCGTGATATCGTTCATGTATACACTGTAGTTTGCCTGGTTTGCAAGCGGATTGTCATCTTTAAATCCGTCTGCCGCTTCAGATCCCTGGAAATATATCTCTTTAAATTCTCCCCATGCCTCATCAGCGGATGTGAATTCAATTTTCTCTACTTCCGGGCGTTCCTTAATTTTCTTACCGATTGCCTTGATCTGTTTGTTCGTTGTTCCTTCATCAAAGAATACTGTGATCGGGACTTCCTGCTCTACTTTATGAGCAACATTGTTTACGTTATTCACGATAGAGAAGAAAATGCCAAACAAAAAAATACAGGCAGCCATGGTAATGATAGATGCCAGGGAAAACATCCAGTTTCTCTTAATGTTCTTGATACCCTGTTTCAGGGTATACCATATTGTGCTAGGCCTCATGATATTCTCCCTCTTTCTCGTCACTTATTATGGAACCTTCATGCATAGTAACTACACGTTTCTTCATTGCATTTACGATCTCTTTGTTGTGTGTTACAACAAGGACTGTGGTTCCTCTGTCATTGATCTGCTCCAGAAGCTTCATGATTTCTTCGGAAGTCTTCGGATCCAGATTTCCTGTAGGCTCGTCTGCCAGAAGGATATCCGGACGGTTGACCAGCGCCCTTGCCAATGCAACTCTCTGCTGTTCTCCACCGGAAAGTTCATCCGGGAAGGATTTGTATTTGACCGCAAGTCCAACTTCCTGAAGTACCTCCGGGACACGTTTACGGATTACTCTTGTGGGACGGTTGACTACTCTCTGGGCAAACGCTACATTCTCATATACATTTCTGTCTTTCAGAAGACGGAAGTCCTGAAATACTACGCCCAGCTTACGGCGGTATTTGGCTACTCTTCTGTGTTTCATTCCTTCCAGACGTTCACCGCTTACGATAATCTGGCCGGATGTGGAATCCAACTCTTTCATAAGAAGTTTGATCAGGGTTGTTTTTCCTGAACCACTGTTTCCTACTACAAAGACGAATTCACCTTTATCTATATGTAAGTTCGCATGGTTCACTGCCGGAAGGCCGGGACCATAGGACTTGCTTACATCTATAAGATCTATCATAGATTTTTCCTCCAATGGGTTAATGAATTTGTAACATTATTGTAATGTATGTTTTTGGGGATTGCAAGAGATTTTTGAGGATTCATAGAATATTCACAGTAACGTAGCCAACATTCATTACAAATTGCCTGCGGCAACAAAATTTTGACTTGCATGTCTCGGGATATTGCATACCTTATCAATTGCAATCTCGATTTCTAACTATACACTGCAAGGCTGGATTTGTAAAGGTCAAAATGCCTGCGGCAGCAATTAAAGCTGTGGCAGGCATTGAAAATTTTCCTTCTATTATAATATATCAATATTCCAGTGTTTCCATATATTTCATGTAACGTACTACCATGAGTGCGATCTTGAATGTAATGGCATCTTCAAAAACGCGGAGATCAAGGCCTGTACTCTTCTGGAGTTTATCGAGGCGGTAGACCAGAGTGTTTCTATGGATGTAAAGCTGTCTGGATGTCTCTGAAACATTGAGGCTGTTCTCGAAGAACTTATCAATTGTAACCAGAGTCTCTTCGTCAAAGTCATCCGGGGATTTGCCGCCGAAGATTTCTTTGATAAACATCTTACAGAGTGGGATCGGGAGCTGGTAGATCAGTCGTCCGATTCCCAGAGAGCTGTATGCGATCACTTCTTTATCTCCGAAGAAAATCTTACCTACATCAAGAGCCATGCGGGCTTCTTTATAGGAACGTGATACTTCTTTCAGTTCATTGACGATAGTACCGTATGCCATATGTGTCTTACCGTCATTTCCCATTCCAAGAGTATCAAGGATAGTATGTGCAAGCTGATCCATCTCAGGATAATTCTCACCATCTTCAAGTTCCTTGACTACGATAATACTCTTCTCATCTACTGCTGTGATAAAGTCTTTACTTTTACCGCCGAAAAGGCTCTTCACGCTTTCCATGGAGCTGTGGTCTTTCTCCTGTGGCATTTCAAGGATCATGACTACGCGGCGGACATCTGCCTCAATGTGCAGTTTCTTCGCACGATTATAAATGTCAACAAGAAGCAGGTTGTCAAGAAGCAGGTTCTTGATAAAGCTGTCTTTGTCAAAGCGTTCTTTATACGCTACGATCAGATTCTGGATCTGAAAAGCGGCGAGCTTGCCAACCATATAAGTATCTTCATCGTCGCCATGGGCAACCAGTATATATTCCAGCTGATAGTCATCACAGACTTTAAAATACTGGAACCCCTTTACAAGCTGGCTGTCGGCCTGTGATTCTACGAAAGCCTGTACATCCTGTGTTGCAATGGAAAAATCTGCAAAAGTACTTGCAAGCACTTTGCCTTCTGTGTCGAGTACACAAAATTCTGTTCTGGAAATTTCTTTTAACCCTTCAAGAGTATTCTGAAGCACCTGATTCGATATCATCTGATTTCAATCCCTTCTCATCCTATAGTGTTTATTTTCCGTTTTAACTATAAAACCTTATACCTGTATTGTATTTTAATATATATTTACCAAAAATGAAAGAGGAAAGAGAAAAAAATTTACAATTTTTTATATATTTTTTTGTATTACTTTTTTTCAATAAAACCTTCTCCATGAACTTCCCTGGCATCTGTCACTATCACAAAAGCTTCCGGATCAATTTCATCTACTTTTTCTTTAAGCATTACGATCTCTTTTTTATTTACCACGCAGAAAAGCATCAGTTTATCCTGTCCTGAGTACATTCCTCTGGCACTGATGCCTGTTACACCTCTGTCCAGATCTTTCATGATCATATCTGCTATTTCCTTTGGCTTTGCTGTAATGATATAGGCAGCTTTTGAGAATTTCAGACCTTCAATCAAACCGTCAGATACTTTTGTCACCAGATATACCGCAATAATCGCATAGAGTGCCTTGTGGATACCAAACACATACATACCCACCAGTACAACGCCTGCATCTATAACCTGCATGATCTGCGCGATTGAATAGTGCTGCAGATATTTCTGGATGATAGCTGCCATCATATCGGTTCCTCCGGTTGTTCCACCGCCCAGAAAGACAAGACCAATTCCCACACCCTGGATCACACCACCGTAAAGTGCGGCAAGAAGAAGATCATTGCCAGCAAGATTCCATACAGGTTCTATGGCAAGCCAGGTGGACAGAGCAATTTCTCCTATCAAAGCTTTTTTTACAAAGGAGAATCCATTAATCTTCCATCCGATCAGAAACAGTGGAATGTTCAAACCCATATTTGTTACCCAGAGAGGGATACCACCGTCAATGATTCCCTGACTCCCTGCTTTTATAATGATTGCGATACCTGAAAAGCCTCCGGTTACCATACCTGATGCATCAAATACGGAATTGATCGCCAGTGCCATTAATCCGGTTCCTGCTATGATCATCAGATATTCCAGAAGCTGTGATCTTTTTCCATTTACTAACTTCATTCATTTGCCTCCTTGTATTCTGTAAAAATGATATTTGTTTTATGCTTTCATGAATATCAGCCAGAAATACCGCTTTATCACTGTGCCGTAATTATTCTTCCATAAACTACAAGAACGGCAGCAATCCATGAAGGACTGCTCCCGCTCTTATTCTTACCTTATTTTTCAGGCTTATTGATAAAATTTACAAAATGATAACTCTCCATTATCTGGAAGTATTTAACGATCCTTGGATATAAAGGCTCTGCCTTCTCCCTAAATTCGTCTTTTACCAGTGCAGCAATATCTTCCACTGTCTTCCTGCCATCTATGAGTGGCCAGATAAATGTGCCATTGTCATCCAGATGTATCTTCGTATATCTGGGTTTTCCAAACAGCTTCTGGGCAATCGTGTTAAACGCGCCCTTATTCTCTATTTCCAGCACCATTCTCCCCCTGATATCCGTATGCCAGCGAAGCTGTGCACTGCGCTCAGGAATGAGATCCAGATAATTGATCTGTATTTCTTTTTTCTTTTTACTCATTTAAATATTATCATCTCCGCCTGATCAGGCTTTCTTCTTGTTCCAGATACTGAATTTCAGAAGGCTTAAGATCATAAGTAACATCAGGATCACGCCGCCTGCATTACCAAGGTTAATGCTTCCGGAGAGATCAAATACACTGCTTACGTTTACTACTGCAAGGATTGCAAGAAGGATACCTACAAGACCTTCACCTGCGATCATACCTGCACAGTAAAGTGTACCGTCTGTTGCCTGTTCTTCTTTTTTCTTATCATCAACATTCTTTCTTCCGTCAACGAACATACGAACAACACCACCGATCATGATAGCAGCGTTGAGGTAGATTGGAAGATAAAGACCGATAGCAAATGGCATAACCGGAATTCTTAAGATTTCCAGACCAATTGCAAGGAATACACCGATAAATACCAGTGTCCATGGAAGCTTGCCGCCCATGATACCTTCTACGATCATCTTCATCAGAGTTGCCTGAGGAGCAGGTACTTCTGCACTTCCGTATCCCCATGCAGTGTTCAGAAGATAAAGAACTCCACCGATAGCAAGACCGGCAGCAACAACACCGATAAGCTCACCGATCTGCTGTTTCTTAGGAGTTGCACCAAGAAGATAACCTGTCTTTAAATCCTGTGAAGTATCACCTGCGATCGCTGCTACGATACAGATTACGGAACCAATCGCAATTGCTGCTTTCATTCCGTCGATACCGGTATTGCCGGATGCTTTGATAACCATTGTTGCGATCAGAAGAGTAGCGATAGCCATACCTGATACAGGGTTGTTGGAGCTTCCTACAAGACCAACCATACGGGAAGATACAGTTGCAAAGAAGAAGCCGAAGATTACGATGATCAGCGCACCGATCGGGTTAACCGGGATAGCCGGAACAAGCCAAATGATCGCAACCATTGCCACAATACCGATCAGGATAACGTTCATTGGAAGATCCTGTGCAGTTCTTTCTGTACTTGTATTCTTGCCACCCTTCATGCTCTTCATGGAATCACGGAAGGTTGCAATGATCAGAGGCAGGGATTTGATCAGAGAAATAATACCACCTGTTGCGATAGCTCCTGCTCCGATATATTTTACATAAGTACTCCAGATTTTAGATGCTCCGCCTGCTGCATAAAGAGCAGAAATTGTTTCTGTTCCGGGATACATAACTGTATCAGCTCCGAACAGACAGATTACCGGAATCAGCACCATCCAGCCAATAAGAGAACCAACAAACATAAAGGATGCGATTCTTGGTCCTACGATATATCCAACACCGAGAAGTGCAGGATAGCATTCCATACCAATTTCACCTTTGAATCCTTTAAATGCTACTGCAACGTCTGCAGGGATTACCTTTAAACCGTCAACGACAAATTTAAAGATCGCTGCGATTCCCATACCTGAGAATACTGTCGCAGCGTTTGCACCACCCTCTTCACCTGCAAGAAGAACATCTGCGCAGGCAGTTCCTTCAGGATAAAGAAGTGTTGCATGCTCTTTTACGATCAGTGCGTTACGAAGTGGTACCATAAAAAGTACACCAAGAACACCACCGCAAAGTGCGATTAATGTGATTTCCACGATACCCGGCATTTCACAAAGTCCTTCTTCTGCCCAAAGGAACAGAGCAGGCATTGTGAAAATTGCACCGGCTGCCAGTGATTCACCGGCTGAACCGATTGTCTGGACCATGTTGCTCTCCAGAATGGAGTTCTTTTTCATGATCTTGCGAATTACGCCCATGGAAATAACTGCTGCCGGAATGGAAGCAGATACAGTCATACCTACACGCAGACCAAGATAAGCATTGGCTGCACCGAAGATAACTGCAAGGATAACACCCATGATGATGGATGTCACCGTAAATTCTGGTGTGATCTTATCAGCCGGAATATACGGTTTGAACTCTTTGTTTTCGTTCATGATTTCCTCTCCCTTTTGTATTAATTTATAAACATAAAACATTATAGCGAAATTTGTACAAAAAGGCAAGGTGAAAAAACTGGTTTTTATGCACTTTATCATATTAACGTGCTAACTTGATAATCTCTTAACATATCAATACGCTCAAACAGCATATTTTTTCCCTGTTTTATCAGTCTATTCATCTGAATCCAACTGTTTAATCAGGTATCTCCCAACAATTCTGGAAAAATTCGAAATATCCCGGATATATGCGAAATCTTTTCCAAATATCTTTTTTTCTGTGGATAGGTCCTTTTCTTCCCCTGCAAAGACTCCCAGAACACTTACTCCAAGGTTTCGCAGGTGCCGCACTTCTGTAGCAGTATCATTGATCGCATATTTTCCCATATAAGGTTCCGGGTTCTTTGCGTGAGGTCTGTTTACGATGACATCATATGGTTTTCCATCACTTAATACAATGAGGATTTTTTTCTCCTCAGATCTCTGAAGCAGACCGTATCCTGCGGTTTTGATGGCAAGTCCATCCCTGTTATTGGAAGAAGTTACATAATTAAAAATATTTTCATTAGCTGACTGTGGATCATCGTACTCACGGAATCTGTGAAGGATCGTATAGTCCCAGAATGTGCAGAAGCTCATGACACGGTGAGGCAGGTTTACATTACTTAATGCTTCACTGATGATATAAGCCTGTAATGCCACATCTCCCTGCCTGGACATCTGGGAACCGCTGGCATCGATCAGCACATCTACTACGAAATCAGATGCATCAGATTTCAATTCTCTTTTAAACAGATTTGCTTCACTGCTTCTGCCCACACGCCAGAGTCTGGACGGAATGATCGTTCCTCTGTCTGACAGTACTTCCTGCGTCTCGCTTTTCAGCACCAGTGTCTTTCGTAAAAGGTCTGTGAGGGATGCGATGTTCTGCTTTACGATTCTGTGTTTGTCATGGTAGAGCCAGATATTCTTATTCTTTAATCGCACTGCATATTCGTACTGATAGTTTCGTTTGACCGGATTCTTAAGAATTCCTTCTGTAAAATAAAGGCTGCAGTCCCTGTGAAGTTCCCTACACATCAGATAATTCATTCGCTTCTCTTCTGCAGGAGTCAGATAAGTTTTTCCGAAATTCAACTCAACATAGGTGTATGCTTTCTCAAGTTCTTCCTCTGTGAGAATTGTAATTTTGTGTTTGGTCTGGCGCTGTTTTTCCATTTCTTCAGTGACAGCAGTGTCTTCCATGTCCGTAATCTTATTTGTCATCTGTTCGATGTAACTCTCCAGAGCTTCCTCATAAAGTTCTTCTGTAAGAAAATCTTCCCAGTCGTATTCTGTCAGTTCTTCCAGGGTGACTGCCATAACCTGTTCCAGTGTTCCATGATCTTTCTCAAAATTCGGATCAATGATAGTGTTGTAAAGACTGTCAATAATACGGATCAATTCTATAGTGTCTGCAGCTGTTCTGGCTTTGTAAACCATGTCGCGGATTTCCCGAAGACGCTCTTCTACATAATGGTTTCCATTCTGTAAACGGTCACGCAGGATGGCAATCTTCAATCGACCAAGAATATCTCCGTATGCGGGCATCCGTTCAAACTCCTGATCCAGGATATCCTCGAATGCTTCCTTCTGCATCTCCCGGACTCCCGGACGTTCCTGACAGATTTTGTCCCCGATTGCTTCTTCTACACATAGCTGTGCTACTGCAGTCAGTTCTCCCTCTCCTGCCTGGCAGAAAACTTTTTTTACCAGATATAAACCCAGCAGATTTCTGTCATAATATTTTGCCAGAGCGCCCTGCTTGATGCCGTCATACAGAGCGATTGCTTTTGAGCGCAGATACAGGGAAACGTCTACTTTCATATTTAACGTGTAATCCCCGCTGATAGTCCAGAGGAGATTGCGGATCCTGTTTTCCAGTTCCAGACGATAATCGTCGATTTCTACGATTTTCTCATCTTTCATATACATCATCCCTTGTCCAGTCTGCCGGAATTCTGGTTTTCACAATATCCTCTACGATTTCTTTCTCGAAAATGTCAAAGGTCTTGTTCACCACTCCCATAGTAACTGCTTTTCTCGGAGAAAGTCCGGTTTCTACAATCTTCATGGCTGCAAGGAGACCTCGCAGATCCAGAGGTTTGGTGGAAATTTCACTGTTTGTGGCTTTGAGCTGAAGATCCAGGAATACTCCGATGAACTGTGTTCTGGCGTTTTCTTTTATATTCGGGAACATCCGGCGGAAAATAAATTCCAGGGATTCTTCAGTCTGAGCCGGCATGTCTATGACCAGAAATCTGGATACCAGCGCTTCATTGAGTTCTTTGGTTCCTGCATAACCGTAATTCATGGTTCCGATAAAACGGGCAGCCGGATGAAGATCAATTTTGTCATAGCCCGGAACATCGATGGAACGGCGATAATCCAAAGTTGCATGAAGAACGGAAACTGCATCGTTCTTTGCCATATTAATCTCGTCGAGGATTCCGAAACCACCGTATTCTGCACACTGATAGATAGTTCCTTTGCGGAGCTTAACTTCGTTGTCCACGAAAGTGTCTGTGCCAATCAGATCTCCGCTGTTAGTATTTACATGAAAAGAAACATTGTACGCGGGACGGTTGAAAATATATGCCAGGTTCTCTGCAAGGATATTTTTTCCTGTTGCCTTCGGACCGGTGAGTAATAGATTCTCCCCTTTGAGCAGTCCGGCAATGGCCATTTCCAGAATGTCTTTTCCGTAAAATGGAATGGATGGTTTCACAATCCTGCCTGCAGTCTCCGGTACCACCTCATACTGGCTGCGGAATTCTTCTACTCTCTTTATCAGTTCAGAGGCTACCTGCTGCTCCTCCAGAAATTTCAGTTCTTCCATTTAGTTCTCCTTTATATAACTATTATAGTCCAGTTTGTGTTATAGAAAAAGGCCGCTTATCTTTTTCAGATTCACGACCCTTTTATTATGTTACTGTTCACTCCGTTCACAGTAACGTAGCCAAAATTCATTCCAGATTGCCTGCGGCAATGGAATTTTGGCTTGTATGTCTCGGGATTTTGGCATATTCATGCCAAAACACCTCGCGGGATAGTGGTGCATGAACAGTATCTTTATTATAACATTCTTCATTATACTTCAAATACAAGATCTCCATAAGATGGCATCGGCCACATTTCCTTATCTACGATCATTTCCAGTTCATCCACCGGCTCACGTAAAGCTTCCATTGCAGGAACCACCTTTTCTCTGCAGAATACGGCTCTGTCCCGTCCCTCTGCATATTCCTGGGTCTTCTCAACCAGTTTGCTCAGCTTACTCATGGCACTGTTTGCAGCCTTTAAGAGTTTTGACGCTTTCTTAAGCAGGTCAAGCTGTACACTTACATCGATCAGCCCTTCGCCTGCTGTCTTCACTGTATTGATGGATTCGCCAAGAACAGTGGTATATCTGATAACTGCCGGAATAATCTGCTTGGTTGCCATGTCGATCATGGTCTTTGCTTCAATATTGATTGCTTTAGAATAAATCTCATATTTAATCTCTGCACGTGATTCAAGCTCGGCTCTTGAGAATACATCAAAAGATTCAAAGAGTTTCACTGCCTTCTCTGTAGTAAGTGCAGGGATTGCATCTACCATGCTCGGAAGAATCGGAAGTCCGCGGCGTTTAGCTTCTTTCTCCCATTCCGGCGCATAGCCGTTTCCATTAAATACAATCTTCTGATGATCTGTGGCATATTCTTTGATCAGGTCATGTACCGCCAGTTCGAAATCAGGAGCTTTTTCCAGGCGGTCACATACTTCCTTAAATACTTCTGCTGTGATCGTATTCAGGACTACGTTACATGCGGAAATAGAATCTCTTGAGCCCACCATACGGAATTCAAATTTATTTCCTGTGAAAGCAAAAGGTGACGTACGGTTACGGTCTGTGGCATCCTTCATGAAATCAGGCAGCGTCTTAACACCTGTTTCCAGCTTACTTCCCTTTTTACTGTGAGTTGCTGTTCCTGTGCTGACCAGCTGTTCCAGAACATCCTCAAGCTGCTCTCCAAGGAATACGGAAATCACTGCCGGCGGTGCTTCATGGCCACCAAGTCTCTGGTCATTTCCCACATCTGCCGCAGATTCACGCAGAAGATCTGCATGTTCATCTACTGCTTTCAGGATACAGGTGAGGACCAGAAGGAACTGAATATTTTCATGAGGTGTTTTGCCCGGATCCAGAAGATTGATTCCGTCATCTGTGGTAAGAGACCAGTTGTTATGCTTACCGGAACCGTTCACACCTGCAAATGGTTTCTCATGAAGGACACAGCGCATTCCATGACGGCTGGCAACCTTTTTAAGGATACGCATCATCATCTGGTTCTGGTCTGCTGCGATATTGACCGGTGCATAAATCGGCGCAAGCTCATGCTGTGCAGGAGCAACCTCATTATGCTGTGTCTTTGCAGGAATTCCAAGCTTCCAGCATTCTTCATTTACCTCTTTCATGTATGCGGAAATTCTCTGACGGATACTTCCAAAGTAATGGTCATCCATTTCCTGTCCCTTCGGAGGCATAGCTCCAAAAAGAGTTCTGCCTGTATAGATCAGGTCTTTTCTCTGAAGCCATTTCTCTTTATCGATCAGGAAATATTCCTGCTCTGCTCCTACTGACGGAGTTACTTTCTTAGAAGTTGTATTTCCGAAAAGTCTCAGCAGACGGAGTGCCTGGGTGTTGATTGCTTCCATAGAACGAAGAAGTGGTGTCTTCTGGTCAAGTGCTTCTCCTGTATAGGAACAGAATGCAGTAGGAATACAGAGTGTTCCGCCTGCTGCATCATGACGCACAAATGCCGGTGATGTACAGTCCCATGCTGTATATCCTCTTGCTTCAAAAGTTGCTCTTAATCCACCAGACGGGAAAGAAGATGCATCCGGTTCACCTTTGATCAGTTCTTTTCCGGAGAAAGACATCAGGACCTTGCCGTTATCCATCGGAGCTGTGATAAAAGCATCGTGTTTCTCTGCTGTCACACCTGTAAGGGGCTGGAACCAGTGGCTGTAATGTGTGGCACCTTTCTCGATGGCCCATTCTTTCATCTCGTGTGCTACTACATCCGCAATTTCCATAGACAGTTCTTTGCCCTCTTCTATGGTTTTTTTCAATTCTTTGTAGATTTTCTTCGGAAGTCGTGCCTGCATGACGGAATCATTAAACACGTCACATCCAAAAGTCTCTACTACATTGATATACTCACCCATTTTATTTCTCCTTTTTATTTATTAACGGGGAAATTCCAATTGATCTGGTTTCCTCATTTTTTGTACTTTTCAGATACAGATTCAGTGCTTCGTGGCAGTTTTCAATCTCTATCTGTGTATGACTGCCGCCGTATTCACCGTCCAGAGTCCATGGTACCGGTTCTTCTGAGGTAATGGTCACTCTGGCTGATTTAAAAGAATGGATCAGATCTGTATTGTCCTCTGCTGTCAGCATTGCAGTCATGATCTCCTGCAATTCCAACGGATTCTTCGGTCTTGTGATCATGGTGACTTCAAAAAGTCCGTCATTCATATCCACGTTCTTGCCTGTAAGGTTCTTGAACCCTCCCACTGAACGGGAATTGGTGATCATTCCAAAGATGAAGTCATCCTCCACAGTTAATTCTTCGGATTCAATTCTCATATGGTATGATTTGATATCAAAAAGGCGTTTCACTCCCTCAAGAAGATAGGCTACATGGCCAAGGATATTCTTGAGATCCTGATCTGTCTGATAGGCTACATCTGTGAAAAGACCGAAAGCTGCTATATATGTAAAGCTCTGGTTATTGAATCTGCCGATGTCACAGTGATAAAGTTTCTCTTCCATGATCATGGAAGCGGCATCTGTCATGCTTTTCGGCATAAAGAGACTGTTTGCAAAGTCGTTGGTGCTTCCTGCCGGAATGTATCCGATGGGAATGGAACTCTTCTTTTCCATTACTCCGGTAACCACCTCATCAAGAGTCCCGTCTCCACCGCTGCATACGATAAGGTCCACTTTGGATTCGTATTCTTTGGCTTTCTCGTAGGCATCTTTTGGTTTCTGTGTGGAATAGATAATGACTTCATAACCGCCTTTGTTGAAAATATCTACTATATCAAGCAGGTTTGTTTTAATCTTGCCTTTGCCTGCCTTGGGATTGAAAACAAAGAGCATTTTTTTGTTCATTTCGAGCAACTCTCCTTTTTTCAGGGTTTAAATGCGTAGTTTTCAGAGTACGCAGATTTCTATTTATATAATATAAGAAAAAAGGGGGGAAAAGTCAATGGGGTTTGGCGGGCAAAAAGTTTAAGGATATCAGCAAATATTTTTGTATGGCAAGTTATATTTAAGCGTGATAGAATGAGAGGGTATTTTATTATAGAAAGGATTTCTTATTCATATGATTAAATTGATTGCTTCAGATATAGATGGGACTCTGGTGAAGGATGGGACTCTGGCTATTGACAGGGAGTATATGGAGGTTATCGGAAGGCTGATTGATAAGGGGATTGTGTTTGTGGCATGCTCCGGACGGCAGTACAGAAGTGAGAGAAAACTGTTTACCCCTGTCGCAGACAGACTGCTTTATATCTCTGACGGAGGAACTGTTGTACGGACTCCGAAGGAGATTCTGAAAGTGGATACTCTGCCGGACGAAATCTGGAAAGGAATGTGTTCTATGGTAAGAGAGAATATGCCTTCCTGTGATTATTTTATTTCCACACCTGAACGCTGTTTCGCAGAAGACGGAGGCAGCCAGATGTTTCACTGGCTGAGAGATTCTTACGGATATGATATCCATGAAGTTCCGGAAATGTTAAAACTCGAGGGGCAGCAGGTAAACAAATTTGCTGTCTACCACCCCAACGCCTGTGAGGAAATGTGCGCCCCTTTATTCACTCCCACCTGGAAAGACAAAACAGTTATGGCTGCCGCCGGCAAGGAATGGATGGACTGTACTGCCCCAGGTTCCGGCAAAGGTCCTTCCGTTGCTTTCCTTCAGGAATATCTGGGAATTTCACCTGACGAAACCTGCACTTTCGGAGATAACCTCAACGATATTGAAATGCTTCAGAATGCCGGTCTCAGCTACGCAGTCTCCAACTCCCGCCCCGAAGTCCGGGCTGCCGCCAAAAATACCTGCCCGCCCTACTGGGAAAACGGAGTTCTGCAGATTCTGAGATCTTTCTTATAAAAGATACGAATTACTCCGCAGCTCTTCAGCTATGATGAACTGGATTGCTTGCAGTATTTTATGGAATTGCTATAATAACTTCTCCGCAATTTATTCAGGAAGATTTTCAGTTCATACCAATACACAGCGCAAAAACATATTTCATTTCGTGTGCATTTGCAGGAGTCTTAGAACTTCTTAGCTGATAAAAATATGCGTTATAAGAAAAATGACCCACTGTCTGAGCCGCAGCATGCGGCGAGTTTGGGTCATTTTTCTTATGTTTTTAGCATATTTTTAGCAGCTTAGAAGTTCTTAGGCTTCGAAACCGCACACGAAATGAAATATGTTTCTGCGCGTCCCTCTTCAACTCCTAAGCTTCCATTACAGCATCTTTCATAGACTTCACATACTCTTTCACATACGGTACACAGTCCGCGCCATGTTCTGCACACAACTTCACAATTGCAGATCCTACAATTGCCCCGTCCGACTGTGCTGCCATCTTCTTCGCCTGCTCCGGCGTAGAAATACCAAATCCCACAGCACATGGAATATCCTTCACAGCCTTCACTAACTTCACCATTGCCCCGATATCTGTAGTAATATTAGTTCTTGTTCCTGTAACACCAAGAGAAGAAACACAATACACAAACCCTTCCGCATCCTTCGCAATCTGTGCGACCCTCTCATGAGAAGTCGGCGCGATCAGAGAGATCAGATCAATACCGTATTTCTTACATACACTGTCAAACTCTTCTTTTTCCTCAAATGGCACATCCGGCAGAATCAAACCATCCATTCCGATTTCTGCAGCTGTTTTAATAAACCGCTCCGTTCCGTAAGAAAATACCACGTTTGCATAAGTCATAAACACCATAGGAACAGAACTGTTCTTTCTGATCTTTACCACCATGTCAAATACCTTGTCTGTAGTCACACCACCTGAAAGTGCTCTCACATTTGCTCTCTGGATCACCGGTCCCTCTGCTGTAGGATCAGAAAACGGAATCCCAAGCTCGATCAGGTCTGCACCAGCTTCCTCCATTGCATAGACAAGCTGCTCTGTCACTTCCAGAGACGGATCTCCACAGGTAATAAACGGGATAAATGCCTTTCCTTTTTCAAATGCTTCTGTAATTCTCTTATTCATGAATATCCTCCCCTCTGTAACGCGCGATTGCTGCGCAGTCCTTATCTCCACGTCCGGAAATTGTAATGACCACGATCTGGTCTTTTCTCATCTGCGGAACAATTTTCTTTGCGTAAGCTACTGCATGAGCACTCTCAATAGCAGGAATGATTCCCTCTGTTCTGGAGAGATATTCAAACGCCTCTACTGCTTCTTCGTCTGTGACAGGTACATATTCTGCACGTCCTGTATCATAGAGATGCGCATGTTCCGGTCCGATTCCCGGATAATCCAGACCTGCGGAAATGGAATATACAGGTGCGATCTGACCATATTCATCCTGGCAGAAATAAGATTTCATTCCATGGAAGATTCCCAGTTTGCCGGTTGCAATGGTAGCTGCTGTCTCTGCCGTATTTACGCCACGTCCTGCTGCCTCACATCCGATCAGACGGACATCTTTGTCATTGATAAAATTGTAGAATGTTCCGATCGCATTGGATCCGCCACCCACACATGCAAGAACTGCATCCGGAAGTCTGCCCTCTTTTTCAAGGATCTGCTCTTTGATTTCTTTGGAGATCACTGCCTGAAAATCGCGAACAATTGTAGGGAACGGATGAGGTCCCATTACAGAACCAAGTACATAATGTGTATCGGAAATACGGTTTGTCCACTCTCTCATTGTCTCGGAAACAGCATCCTTCAGTGTTGCGGTACCGGAAGTAACTGCATTGACCTTTGCACCCAGAAGACGCATTCTGTATACATTTAATGCCTGACGTTCTGTGTCTTCTTTTCCCATGAAGATTTCACATTCCATACCCATAAGAGCTGCTGCTGTTGCTGTTGCCACACCATGCTGACCTGCGCCTGTTTCTGCAATGACACGGGTCTTGCCCATTTTTTTTGCAAGAAGTACCTGACCAAGTACATTGTTGATTTTGTGAGCACCTGTATGGTTTAAATCTTCTCTCTTTAAGTATACTTTTGCTCCACCCAGATCTTCTGTCATGTGAGATGCAAAGTAGAGACGGGATGGTCTTCCTGCATATTCATTCAGAAGCTCTGTAAGCTCTGCGTTAAACTCCGGGTCATCTTTATAGTGGTTGTAGGCTTCTTCCAGTTCGATGACAGCATTCATCAGTGTTTCCGGAATGTACTGTCCTCCATGGATGCCGAATCTTCCTTTTGACATCTGTATATGTCCTCCTTTTATGTATATAATCCCTGGCCTGTCAGATGGTCGGTCAGAGTATTCTATGTTCTTTCTGAATTAGTCAAGCGGATATTCGCAATCCGCTTCGCTACTTGCTCATAACCGAATAACTGCTCCGCAGTTTATCAGAAGGAGCTTGCACTCCTCCTGATACAAGCAAGTCCCCACCCACTGCTTATTGCTTTTCGCAATTGAAGCAGGTGACTTACTTGATTCGGTTATCTTATTTTATATGCACCAGTTGAACTGCCTTCAAAATCTTATCTCTGTCTTTCATTCCATCCGTCTCCACACTGCTGCTCAGATCTACTGCATAGGGATGAATAGTCCGGACGGCTGTTTCCAGATTTTCCACCCCCAGTCCTCCTGCCAGGAAAAACGGTCTGTCTATCTCCGGGATCAGTGACCAGTCAAAGGTCTGTCCTGTTCCACCGCCACCCTGATCAAGCAGTATATAATCTGCCGGACTTTTCAGAGCTTTTTCAATATCCTGAGCTGTTTTTACGGAAAAGGCCTTTATAACCTGATGACCTGTATTCTTTTGGATTCTCCGTATATATGCCTCATCTTCCTGTCCATGAAGCTGTGCAATATGGATAGTTCCGTCAAGAAGCAGTTCCTCCACACGCTCAGGTGCTGCATTTACAAAAACACCTACAGGGATAATGTCCGGATTAAGTTTTGCAGTAAGTTCTCTCACCAATGCACCTGTAACATTTCTGCTGCTCTTCGGAAATTCTATGATAAATCCGCAGTAATCAGGTTTTGCTTCATTTACATAGGTAATGTCTTCCGGGCGTTTCAGACCACAGATTTTGATTTTGGTTCTTTGCTGTTGTTCTCTGGTCATATTCTATCCTCTCAGATAATATTCGATCTTTCAGCGTAACGGGCTGCCATTCAGGCTTTCCAGTGCTGCTTTCTTGTCCGGACTTCGCATCAGTGTTTCACCGATCAGTACCCCATCCACTTTATTCTCATAAAGAAGCCGGATATCCTCCGGGGTGCGGATTCCGCTCTCGGAAACAAAAACCACATTGTCCGGTGCCATTTTTCTCAGGCGAATGCTGTTGTTCATATCTACCTGAAAGGTTCTCAGATCTCGGTTATTGACTCCCACGATCTCTGCCCCGAGATTTAAGGCTCTGTCCACTTCGTACTCATCGTGTGCTTCTACCAGTGCATCCAGTCCCAGCTCTTTTGCAAGCTGTCTGTATGCTCTTAATTCTCCGTCATCCAGGATGGCGCAGATAAGCAATACCGCGGAAGCACCAAGGGATTTCGCCTGATAGATCATATATTCATCTACTGTAAAATCCTTGCGGAGTACAGGTATCTGTACAGCGGCTGAGATTTCTCTCAGATACTGGTCTGCCCCCTGGAAATAAAAAGGTTCTGTGAGACAGGAGATTGCACTTGCACCTGCCTGTTCATATTCCTTTGCAATTGCCAGATATGGAAAATCCGGTGCAATCAGTCCCTTTGAGGGGGAGGCTTTCTTTGCCTCGCAGATATAGGACATACCGTCTTTTTGTAATGCCTGGAGAAATGTAATTCTCTTCCCTGCATTTTTATTTACTTCCTGAATCCGGTTCTCCAGCTCCGAAACAGAAATACAGGATTTTTCTTTTGCAATTCTTTCTCTTGTTCTGGCTGCTATTTCTTCTAATATATTCTTCATAATCTCTATGATTTTTCTGTAACTGTTCTGTATATCCACAGTCAGCAGATTACCGGACAGTTACAGATTTCCTTTACATTAGTAATTTGGGGTTGCTTTTTATTTATTTGTCTCTTCTACAAATTCTTCCAGTTTTTTCAGTGCTGCACCGCTGTCGATGAGGGATTCTGCCAGCTTCACTCCTTCTTCTATGGAAGCGGCTTTTCCCGCGATATAGAGTGCTGCACCGGCATTTAAGCATACCGCCTGACGCTTCGGACCTTTTTCCTCACCTTTCAGGATTGCTTTTGTGATCTCTGCGTTTTCTGCAGGTGTACCACCTGTCAGGGCACCCTTCTCACATCTCTCATATCCAAACTGTTCCGGTGTGATCTCATAGGAAGTAAATTTGCCATCCCTGATCTCACATACAGAAGTAGGTGCGCACATGGAAATCTCATCCAGACTGTCCTGTCCATAGACAACCATTCCTCTGTTAACGCCCAGATTTGCCATAACCTGTGCCAGTGGCTCCACCAGTGACTGATCGTAAACTCCCATCAGTTCCATGTTTGCACCTGCCGGATTACTTAACGGTCCAAGAATGTTAAATACAGTACGGATTCCTAGCTCTTTACGGATCGGTGCCACATATTTCATTGCAATGTGATAATTCTGCGCAAACAGGAAGCAGATGTTGATCTTTTTCAGGATCTCTGCACTGCGTTCCGGCGTCAGTGTAATCTTCACTCCCAGTGCTTCCAGAACATCTGCTGCACCGGATTTGGAGGATGCTGCCCTGTTTCCATGTTTTGCAACCGGAACACCGCCTGCTGCGATCACCAGAGAAGAAGTAGTGGAAATATTGAAGGAATTAGAACCGTCTCCGCCGGTACCCACGATTTCAAGCACATCCAGGTTGTGGAGAAGTTTGATACAGTGAGCTCTCATTCCTGCTGCGGAAGCTGTGATCTCATCAATTGTCTCTCCTTTTAAAGCTAATGCAGTAAGATAAGCAGACATCTGTACAGGTGTTGCCTGACCGCTCATAATCTCGTCCATTACAGCTTCTGCTTCCTCATAAGCTAAATCCTGTTTCTTTGATAATTTAATAATGGCTTCCTTAATCATTTCTCACTACCTCCATAAAGTTCTCTATCATCACTCTGCCGTCCGGTGTCATTACCGATTCAGGATGAAACTGTACTCCGAACACAGGATATTTTGTATGTTCCACTGCCATGACCTCTCCGTCCTCTGACTCTGCTGTCACCTTAAGTTCTGCAGGCAGGGTATCCTTTAACGCTGCCAGGGAATGATATCTGGCTGCTGCAAAGGTATCCGGCAGGCCCTTGAAAAGCCGGCTTTCTCCTGTTTTATACATCAGCTTTTTCTTTCCATGCATCAGTTCCTTTGCATAGGAAATGGTTCCTCCAAAGGCTTCGCAGATGGACTGATGTCCCAGGCACACACCCAGGATGGGGATTTTTCCTGCAAATTCTTTAATCACCGGAATACAGATACCTGCATCCTCCGGTCTTCCCGGACCAGGGGATAAAATGATGGCTTCCGGTTTCATCTCTGCGATTTCTTCCAGTGTACACTCATCGTTTCTCACTACTTTGATGTCCGGTTCCACTGCGCCGATGAGCTGATATAAGTTATAGGAAAAGCTGTCATAATTATCGATCAGTAATATCATTCTAATCCCTCCTGTGCCTGTTCAATTGCCTGTACCACTGCTCTTGCCTTGTTGCAGCATTCCTGAAATTCCTTTTCCGGTACACTGTCTGCCACGATTCCGGCACCTGAACGGATACAGATTTCTCTGTTTTTCTTATAAACCAGGCGGATGGCAATACAGGTATCCAGATTTCCTGCAAAATCCAGATATCCGATGGCGCCTCCGTAAATGCCTCGTTTGCTCTGTTCCAGTTCCTCGATGATCTGGCAGGCTCTGAATTTGGGTGCTCCGGAAAGGGTTCCTGCCGGAAGGATTGCGTCTACTGCATCCACAGCGTCTTTATCATCCCGGATAATTCCTGTTACTGTGGAGCCCAGATGCATTACATGGGAAAAACGTTCTACGCAGAGGTACTTTTCTACTTTTACAGTTCCGATCTTGCTGATTTTTCCAATATCGTTTCTTCCCAGGTCTACCAGCATATTGTGTTCTGCCAGCTCTTTCTCATCTTTCAGAAGTCCCTCTTCAAGTTCTTTATCCTCTTCTCTTGTCTTTCCTCTTGGTCTGGTTCCTGCCAGAGGGAAGGTACTTAAGGTGCCATTTTCCAGCTTCGCAAGGGTTTCCGGAGAAGCACCTGCCAGTTCAATGTCATCACTGGAGAAATAAAACATATAAGGAGAAGGATTAGATGCCCGAAGAACCCGGTAAGTATCAAACAGGCTTCCTGTTGCTTTCGCACGCATGGGATTGGAAAGTACTACCTGGAAAATATCACCTTCTCTGATGTAATGTTTGGCTTTCTCCACCATCTCTGCATATTTTTCTTTCGGAAATTTCGGCTGTATTTCTGACTGAAGTCTCAGCGGTTCAAATTCCATATGCTCCCCGTTTCGGATCAGCTGCGCCATTTCCTCCAATTTCTTTACTGCTTTCTCGTAGGAGGCTTCCAGATCATCTGCCATCACACCTGTAATCAGAAGTACTTTCTGTCTGAAATGGTCAAATACGATTACCTGATCAAAAAGCATTAAATCCATGTCCCTGAAATCCTGCTGTTCCCTGTCCTCCAGTTTCAGCTTTGGTTCACTGTATTTGATATAATCGTAGGAGAAATATCCTACCAGACCGCCTGTAAAAGGAGGCATCTTTTCCATTACCGGAGTTTTATATTTCCGGATGATTTCTCTGAGAGTATCACCGGGATGTGTGACCTGCCTTACGGTTTCCTCTGTTTTTCCCTCAGCATCGGTGGTCCGGATCTTCAATGTTCCGTCTGTACAGGTAATCTCCATGGACGGTTCATACCCCAGAAAAGAATACCTGCCCCACACTTCTGTCTGGCTGGCACTTTCCAGCAGGTAACAATGGCGGCTGGCTTTTCGCAAAATGCGCATTACCTCTACCGGTGTATATCTGTCTGCATAAAGTTCTCTGCACAGAGGAATACGACGATATTCTTTTGTCTGTGCAAGCTGCCTGATGGTTTCTAATGTTGGATACATGGAAACACCTCCTGTGATTAATTCAGTTTCTGCCAGGAACATAAAAAAGCCCGCCCTTGACAGAATTATCGTTTCTGTCAAGGACGAGCGTATATACTTCACCCGCGGTGCCACCTTGATTTACGGTTTGAACCGTACTCTTTGCGAAATACCTTCATATTCCCGGCAACTGACGTATGCCTCACGTCACAGGATACTTAGTCTGCTCTGTAACCTTCAACCTTTCACTGTGCCCTCAGCGGCCCATTTGGCAGACTGCATTTCCACCCGGCTCTCACCTTCCCGGATTCTCTGTGCGCGCATGACTGCTTTGACTTCCGCTTCATCGGTTTAATCTGTTAAATTTACACCTAATTTACCACCGTAAACTATATTTGTCAACCCTGAATTTCATTCAATAACATATTTTTATCATTATCAGTTACTGTTCACACGCCACTATCCCGAGACATACCGTGCGAATTTATGCGAATAGCATAAATTAAGTTTGCAAAGCAAACGATACTCCTTGGGCTTTGCACAAAGAGGTTCATATTTCCTGCATTGCGAAGCGTGTTGCTGTGAACAGAGTGAACAGTAACCATTATCAGGAAATTCATTACAGATATCTGCAGTCTGCTTTCACCACATATCTGCACCAGATAATCATTTACTATAATCTGAATAAAAGCGCAAAACCAGATATTCCCGGTTTCACGCTTTTTATTGTTTTACTTATTCACTTTCGAACACTCCCAGTGTGCCGCTATTTCTTCTGTGTCTCTTTTTTCTTCATGTCAAGAATCTCTTCTGCGATCTCAACTTCGGATTTCTCATCCGGCGGAAGCACGATATTCAGAATAATAGCAAACAGTGCTGCAGGTACAATTCCTGAACCACCAAAGATCAGTGTGATCGCCTGCGGCATATGTGCAAGGACTGCTGAGTTTGCCCCAAGTCCATAGCCAAGACCAAGTGCAACGGAGACAATTGTTACGTTTCTCGGAGTTACCGGCCATTTTGTGATAAGCTGGATACCGCTGACAACAATAGATGAGAACATCATAACTGCCGCACCGCCCAGTACACTCTGAGGCATGATGGAGATCAGTGCTGCAAGCTTAGGAAACAGACCACATGCGATAAGGAAAATACCGCCTGTTGCAATTGAGAAACGATTTACAACCTTATTCATTGCAACTAGACCTACGTTCTGGCTGAAAGAAGTATTCGGAAGTACGCCAAATACTGCTGCCAGTGAAGATCCAAGGCCATCACACATAACGCCGCCGGAAAGCTCTTTGTCTGTAGCTTCTCTTCCAAGACCGCCCTCTGTGATACCGGAAATATCACCGACAGTTTCTACAGCTGTTACAATAAACATGATGCAGATCGGAACGATTGCCCTTGCATCAAATACCCATTTGACAGGCATGATCTTCGGCACTGCAAACCAGGATGCGCTTGCTACTTTATCCCAGTTAAGAACCCAGGATTTGGTAGCTTCCACTGTTGCACCTGCATCATCCACATAGGTAAATGTTGTAGGAAGAACTGCTGCCATAATACTTACCAGCACATATCCAACGATAATGCCGATCAAAATTGATGCAAAGCTTGTAAATCCTTTTGTTCCATGTTTTAATACGACAATTACAACCAGAACTACAAAACCTACAAACAGATTCTCCAGAGAACCGTAGTCCTTAGCGGAACTTCCGCCTCCAAAAGAACTGATACCAACAGCGATCAGTGAAAGACCGATTGATAATACAACGGTTCCTGTTACAACTGACGGAAAAAATTTTCTCAGTGGTTTCAGGAAGCTTCCAAGTACAGTTTCAAAAAGACCGCCGATAAAGGATGCCGCCATGATCGCACCATACGCAACCACTCCATTACCCATGACTCCTGCAACACTCTGGCATACGCCAATGAAACCGGAACTGGTTCCCATAACGATGGGGAGTTTACCACCCACAGGTCCTATGGTAAATACCTGAACCAAAGTTACAATACCTGCGATCAGCATGGCATTCTGCAGAAGTGCTACCTGCAGTTCTCCGCCGGCTTCGATTCCACAGGCTGCTGTAATGATCAGAAGCGGTGTAAGGTTACCTACGAACATAGCCAGCACATGCTGCAAACCAAGAGGAATCGCCAGCTTCAGTGGCGGCCTTCCATCAAGGTCGTAGGGTGTTACTGTGTTTTTCTCTTGTTTCTCCATTCCTTTCCCTCTCTTTCGTGAATGTTAACGTGTAATGGCAAGGCAGTCTGTTTATCAATAGTCAGAATTTATTTAAAAAAGGCAGCTATCCCCTGAGAATAACTACCTTGTTATTATTTCATCATACTGTTGATATATCTCCTTGCTTTTACCCGTTGATATTATAAAGGATTTAAGAAATTATGGCAATAGATATGCAAAAATTTATGTATTAATATATCGAAACCTCAACAGGCTTCACATCCAGACTTATTGTTCCTGCACATTACAATGTCATATTTTTTCTACTGCCTGCATTCTGTTCTCAAGATTTGCAACATGTTCTATCAGGTAACTGGTCTGTACTGTATTCACATGATTATTATGTGCTGCTTCTACGGCTTCATTAAATTTTTTCACCAGATAGCCATGATTTTCCGCTAAAATTGAAATATTTCTGTCAGTTACATTTTCAAGATGAAGTTTAACACCGTTTACTTCTTCTTTTAAATCGCAAATATCCTGCTGTAACGGTTCAATAGCTTTCTGAACAGTAGCTTCTACTGTTTCTTTTACCGTAGCTTCCATCATTTCCCTTAACATTTTCATATCGTTTTTGTCCAGCATGTTTCTCACCTCCTGATCTGTTTACTTATCATTTCGTTCTTTTTCTGCTGATTATAACAAGTTCCGGATGTGAAGTCTATTCAATTTTCAATATTTCATGTATAACCATTTTCCATATTTACGTTTCTATAGTACATTTCATAATTCTTCTGTATCATAATTGTTTTCAGGGTAAATATCATAAAGAAACAATTTGTCAATCGGATATTCGCAACCTCCGCAGAGGACTTACTTGATTCAGTTAAATTGATTTATTCAGAAATGAAAAAAAGCCCACAAACCCCCTATCCAGGTTTATAGACTTATCTTTCGTAAATAGTAGCGAGAGGGGGATTCGAACCCTCGACACCACGGGTATGAACCGTGTGCTCTAGCCAACTGAGCTATCTCGCCATTTTCTTTTAAGATATGGAACCTATAGGGCTCGAACCTATGACCCTCTGCTTGTAAGGCAGATGCTCTCCCAGCTGAGCTAAGATTCCATATTTGTTGGTGACAGATTTCTCTGCCAAGTAGCGAGAGGGGGATTCGAACCCTCGACACCACGGGTATGAACCGTGTGCTCTAGCCAACTGAGCTATCTCGCCATTTTCTTTTAAGATATGGAACCTATAGGGCTCGAACCTATGACCCTCTGCTTGTAAGGCAGATGCTCTCCCAGCTGAGCTAAGATTCCATATTGTGCTTGTTTCAGGCGGCTTATTTGTTGTCCGCTCCGTAACTTGCTTTGCTATTATATAATGGATTTTGTCGGATGTCAACACCTTTTTTGAAACTTTTTTAATTTTTTTTATTTTTCTAATTGTTCATACATTTTAAATCCATCTTATCACCTGAATTTTCCAAAGAAATACAGGTAAATGAAACCCGGAAACAGAATTGCTCATGACAACAACTCTGATGTACCGACAAGTTGATTCTTGAAACAATCTTGTCGGTACACTAATTCCGGGCTTCTTCTTCAAGAACTATCTTTTTATGTGTAGCAGAAATTTCTACTGATTCTGCCTCTATATAATTTTAACTGTATGGTTTTAGCTATATAATCTTTGTTTCTATTTCTTATTTTGTAATCTTTACAGAATTTTTCTGTCCTTTGTCCTTGAAAAGCTTCTGGTATGCACTTAATTTTGCTGCCGGAACTTTGATTACTGCCTTAGCAGAAATTCCCTTTAATGCAGATGCTCCTACTGTTTTGAGCACTTTAGAATTAACTGTAAAGGAAGTCAGCGCTTTACATCCGTTAAACGCCTGTTTTCCAATTGTGGTTACTTTGGATCCTATCGTGACTTTTTTCAGTTTTGTGCAGCCATTAAATGCTTTATCACCAATTGCTGTTACATTAAATGTATAACCATTAATTTTTACTGTTGCAGGAACAGATGCACTTGTAAGAGTTTTCTCTGCCAGAGCATAAAGGCTTACTGTTCCATTCTTGTATGCGGATTTAGTTACCTTGTATTTCAGGTTTCCGGATGTGTATACCTTTCCTTTTGCCGGAATCGCCGCAATTTCGAAATTCTGAATCGCTGTGCCAACATAATTGCCTTTACCTGTAATGATCACAGATGCTGTAGAGCCGGCTTTTGTGTTATTTGCATAGGAAACGGTGTAGTCTGTTCCGGCTTTCAGTTTCTTGCCGTTTAAGGTTACTGTTACTGACGGTTTAAGCGCCTTACCTGCATAAAGTTGAGTCTTGATTGTAGAAATTTGTGCAGATGCGATGCTGTTCAGAAATTGACCTGAGAACTCATAGTATGCAGGAATCTCAACAGCTTTTATTTTCTCTTCATTTGTCCACCAGTCTACATAAAATAAACGATGTTTATTTCCATCAATTCCGGCTGTTAAACCCTCGAATTCATCCAGATGAATGTATCGAGGAAGTACTACTCCATATTTTTTCTCACCATTTACATCAAATCTAAACTGCGCCAGAAGTCTGTTTGTAGAATATTCTTCATCCAGACTAGCATTGACCGTAACAAGATTTATTTCTTCATTCTTGTATATTTTTGTAAAGTAAAACCAGTCATTATCCTCTGTCTCATCCCATGCATACCTATATGTTGGATCAAAACAGTCTTTCGATACAGGAACGCCTGCTGCCTGCGCTTCTTTTGTATCAAACTGTCGAACGATCAGATTTCTTGAATATGTCTCACCTTCCGTTTCATATGTACCAAGTTTCAATGCTCCACCTATATACAGCTGCGCTGTCTGTTTTCCGTTTGTTCCAAGATAAATCTGCGGAATTGCTGTCTGAGAGTATTCTGCACTGTCAATTTCACCAAATTTCAGATAAGCTCCCGGCTGTCCATAAATGGTTATTTCCGGATTAATCACTGCTTTCTCAAAATTCAGATATTCAGATACAACCAGACATACACCCTCTTCTGATGTCAGTTCTTTACAGTTCAGGCTCTTCACTACAGCATCCGCAATCTTAATTTTATCTGCTGTTACATTTGCATTTAATCTGGCATTCATAAGTTCCACTTCTCCAGAGCCTGTAAAGGTTAAAGTATTCGCCTTTACAAGAATCCTGGACAGTGACAGTTTCTTGCCTGCCGGAACATTTACAGAAGAAATTGAAACCGGAACAAAATTATCTGTATCTGTGCTTTCGTCATAATTATTCTGTCCCTCTATCTTCAGTGCTTTCGCAGCACTTGGAACAGTAAGCGTTCCACTGATCTTGGTGTTAGCTTTCATATTCATCAGATAATAGCCACTGGCATTGTTCTTCTTCTGATATGCATTTATATATCTTTCCGCCTGTGCTGTCGGTGCGACATTAATCCACACACATCCTCCATCAGGGAATTCTGCCCTTCCGTGTGCCTCGAAAATCTCCTTTGCTGACATTCCTTCACAATCCCGGAATTCCTGAAGATCAACCGCATTATCTTTATCCGGATTCCAGATTTTTCCATCCATATCCTGAGTCGTACCATCTTCTGAATAGACCCAAATTCTGGGAAGCATTTCCACGATATCTTCATCAGACATATCATATTTCACTGCCTGTGTACCAGCCGGAACAGGAATATCTTCCCATTCACCTTTCTCATCTGATGTCTTATATATAATTCCAATTCCGTAAGGACTGCTCCACTTCTCTCCATTTTCATTTTCAAACTCACCAGTACCCCAGTCAAATGTTTTATGGAATACCGGAGCAGTCTTACTGTTTACAATGTGTATAAAAAAAGCATTTTCATCCTGTGGATTGTTTTTGATATTATCCGTTTCATTGTAAATATTAAAAAATTCACTGGAACCAAATACCTGCAGATCATGGCTGTTATTTCTCAGATATATATTTTCTACTCCGGAAATACCACCTATCGCATTATTCTGCCCACAAAAGATCACTTTATCATCGGAACCTGTTCCTTTTAATACGCTTCTCATATCCTGACAGAAGAAAGTTGTCGTTCCTTTTCCTTCTTTGATTTCAATCGTCTCTGGCGGATCTATCATCCCCCAGAATACGATGTTTCCGTTCGGTGTAATACTTCTGGCTCTTGCATTCTCCACCAGTACTATCATCCCTTCAGGAGCCACAAAGTCTGCTGCATCTTCCAGATCCTGGACGCTTACAAAACAGTATCCTGTATTTTCTCCTTCGATACTGTTTAACGCATTTGAAAAAGTAGTGTCTTCTACTGTTTTCATGTCCACTTCCGGACGTTCTTCATTCTGCAGGGCATTATTGTACTGTTCCTCTGTTATATATGCCACTTCAAAAGATCCTTTTACCTGTTTAGCACCTGCTGCGTCTGTCGATGCCTCTGATTCTTCTGATGTAAATCCGTCCACTTCCGGCGCTTCGTCCGTATCAAAATCTGATACTTCTTCCCCGGATGTCCAGATTTCTGCCGTATCCTCTGCTTCGGCTTCTTCCTCCGTGCCCTGCATCTCTACAGTTTCTTCCCCCGAAGAAAATTCTGCGCCCATAACAGCTGCGCTTTCTGCCATAGGTGTTATGCACATAAGTGCTGCCAACAATAATGCGACTTGTTTTTTCTTCATAAATAAAACCCTCCTTTTTCTGGATTTGAGTGTATTAAAAAAAGCACCCTGCAAGATGTAATCGCAGCTTGCACAATTTGCGAGAATGATTTTTTTAGTACCTCTGTAATTTTATACACTGCCATCTTCATTTTTGACAGCGTTCAGAATCCCTTCAGGGATATCTTTCAAAAATATTTTACAGTAAAATCTCTTCCCCTATTTCATCCAGGAAGCTGTTCATCTCTTCTAGTGTCATCTTCTCTTCCAGTCCATAAATAATTGCTGCATCGTAACGTACGCGCGGATAAAGTCTCGGCTTCTGACCGATATCCAGAAGCCTTTGTGTATCCGACAGATCAAGAGAAAGGAGAAACGCACACTGCAGTAGTATTTTCCTTGTGGGGATTCGCTGACCGCCAAACAGTTTTCGTGCATAGGATTCTTCCAGATTCAGCTTTCGCACAATGTCTTTCTTTTTCATTCCACGCTCTTCGATTATATGTTCAAGATAAAGCCCTACCTCTACCTTGTTTCCTCGTTCCCTTGCAAAATATGCGGCGCCTTCCTCTTTTATCATTCCCATGATTTCTTCTGTTTCTTTCATTTCTTCTCACACCTCTTTCCTGTTCATATCTCCCTTCTGCCAAAACCCGAGGTTATATTTTTTGATCTTTACCACTGTCCGTTATCTGATGACTGATCCATAATTAAAAAGCAGATATGATACTGTTAAGTGTACCATATCTGCCCATTTTAGAGCGGGACAATTTTGTCCCTTTTTATGTATAAATTTCAAAATCAGGGGAAGAATCTATCTTCATGATTTCTTCTTTTTGTTCCTCTGTACAGTGTACCTCCGTCAGTCCCGAATGTCCAAACAGCGGTTCAAAATTTTTAATATCTGCATTGGAAATATCTATTACCTGCAGATTCTTTGCTCCTGTGACAGGAGACAGATCTTTCACCAGACTGAAATTCACTGACAGGAAATTTAATGAAGGAAACTGTTCGATTCCTTCCAACGAAGAAATCTGTGTTGTGAATGCAAGTGTCTCCAGCTGTGTCATCCCTTTCAATGGTTTCAGATTCTCCAGTATGGTACTATCCCCCCACATGAACAGCGCCTTTAAGGTACTCATCTGCGAAAGAGTTTCGGCAGCCGCCTCATTTACATCACACATGCACAGAGTATCCAGTTTCTTCATCTCTGTCAATGGCTCAAATATATTGTTTTCTACTTCCACATTACTCATATCCAGGTAATCCAGGCTCAGATTTTTCAGAAAGTCTATATCTGTCAGATTCATCCCCTGTATATTTAATCTTAAAATGCCTGTGCATTTTCCAATCACTGACAGATTCTCTGCCGGATTCTCCATAATACAGAGGGTATCCAGATCTATCAGATTCAAAAGCACAGAGAAATCTGTGATCATATTCTTGCTCAGATAAAGTTTTTTCAAAGGCAGCTCTTTTAACCCGGAAATATCTTCGATTTTCTGGTTACACAGCGCAAGTTCCTCCAGATTTACCATTTGTGCCAGATCCGAAAGATCTGTAATATTTCCACGCACAGATCCGAAGCTGCTGTCCTTTCCATCCACATGGTGGCCTTCACCCCAGAATGTGTCCTCATCATCAAGAATTTCTTTTCCGACAATGCGGAGTTTCCTTACATTCTCCAGCATAGAGGCAGTTATTTTGTCTGTCTTTGAAAGCCCCAGTTCCTTGCGCACGGCTTCTTCTATCAATTCTTCTCTGAAGGTTATCTCTGCCTGTATCTGTTCTTCTGCCGCACTCTGTTCTGCCGTTTCAATCCTTTTGTTTTCAATCACTGTGCCATCCGGGGAAAAAATTGCCAGTATATAACCTGCTGCAATCAGTCCAAAGACTGCGCCTGCTTTTTTATAAACCTTTTTTCTATTGTTCGCCTGACATTTCTCAACTGCTCTCCTTAATTGCGCAGCATCCCCATATCTTTTATCAGGCTCAAAAGAACAGGCCTTCTCTATGATCTTTTTCATTCTCCGGCTCACTGCACACTCAGAAAGCTGATTCATTTCATAGCTCTCTGAAACCATATACAGCATTGTCTGTCCGATTGCATACACATCTGTACGCTGGTCTGTCTGTGTATAGCCATACTGCTCTGGCGCCGCAGTTCCTCTGGTACCCACCACAAAAGTATCACGCGACCCATCTTTTTTATAACTGCGCATAGTACCGAAATCAATGAATACCACCTCACCACCAGGTGTGACCACTATATTCTCCGGTTTTATATCCCGGTGTATCATAGTCTCATCCGGATTCTGAAACTGCTCTGCTGTCTGGCATATCTTCCTGCTGATCCTGCAGATTTCCGCTTCCGATATGCCACCTTTTTGCAGAACCATCTGAGCCAGAGACATTCCCTCTATATATTCCCTTACCAGATACACTTCGCCATTTTCTTCAAATATCCTGTATGCCTTTGGAATCCCGGACAATTTCCTGTCCGCCATTTTTTTCATGATTTCCATTTCATTGCGCAGAAACTCCGTCTGCCTGTTACGCCCCCATTTAAGCACGCACAGGATTCCGGTAGCTGTCTCTTTCACCAGGAAAGTGGATGAATCTTCGCTTTCCTTCAGACATTCATATACAGTCCAGTGTTCTTGCATGTCTTCTGGCAAATAATCGTTCCATATCTTGTTCTCTTTCATACAATCTCTCCTGCTTTGGTATAACCGATCGCCGACAATCAAAAATGGGTCACATTTTTTCGCGTCACTATGATAATTTTATATCAGTTTCCCGATAAATCGGATTGTCTGTCGCTTTTTATAGAATTACTATAGATTGTATCAGAAAACTCATGGAAATCCTATATGTTTTTGCAAAAAAAGATTCCCTCTCCAGTTTTACCTGAAAAAGGAATCTCCTGTTATCTTTACTTATTCAGCGTCTTCTGCTGTGTCAGTTGTATCTGCATTTTCTTCTGCTGTGTCATCTGCATTGTCTGCGTCTTTGCTGTCTGCATCATCTGCATCTTCTGTATCTGTTTCTTCTGCATCTGAGCTTTCTTCAAAAGGAATTACTGCACCATCATATTTCTCATTGATAAAATCTTTAATCTCATCAGATTTCAGTACATCTACAAGTGCCTGAATCTTTTCGCTGTCTTCATTGCCTTCTTTTACTGCGATTACGTTTACATATGTCTTTGCTGCTTCAGAATCAGATTTCTCATATGCAAGTGCATCTTTTCCTACTGAGAATCCTGCTTCCAGAGCATAGTTTCCGTTTAATACTACGTAAGCTGTCTCACCTGTAACACGTGCTACCTGTGCTGCTTCCAGCTCTACGATCTTTACATTGTGAGGATTCTCTGCAATATCCTTAACAGTTGCATTTAATCCTGCGCCATCTTTCAAAGTGATGATTCCGTTATCCTGGAGAAGAAGAAGTGCTCTTGCTTCGTTTGTGGTATCATTTGGTACTGCGATAGAATCTCCGTCTTCCAGATCATCCAGGCTGTCTTTTGTTCCGGGATAGATTCCGAATGGCTCATAGTGAATACCGCCTGCATTTACAAGGTGTGTGCCCTTCTCCTCATTAAACTGATCCAGATATGGGATATGCTGGAAGTAGTTTGCATCAAACTCTCCACTCTCAACTACCTCGTTTGGTCTTACATAATCATCAAATACAGTAACCTCAAGGTCATATCCTTCTTTCTCAAGAAGTGGTTTTGCCTCCTCAAGGATCTCTGCGTGAGGTGTTGCAGATGCTGCAACTGTGATGGTTTTGTCATCATCCTTTGCATAAACGCCTGTGCTTAATGTTCCTGCCACTAATACTCCTGTTAAAACTGCTGCCACTAATTTTTTCATAATAATTGTCCTCCTGAATTTTATATTTTAACTTTTTTCATAACCATTTTATAATCAACAATTTCTTAAAACAATTGGGTTTATGTTATTTTCATCCATTCGAAAATATTTCATTAATTATGGATTTCTTATAGCTATTTTCTTCTGTCAATCTTATTTGCGATCATCATTCCCACTGACTGGAAAATCTGTACCAGCACCACCAGCAGGATAACTGTAACGATCATAATATCTGACTGATATCTGTAATATCCATAGCGGATGGCGATATCTCCAAGTCCGCCTCCTCCTACTGCACCGGACATGGCTGAATAACCAAGGATAGTTCCGATTGCAATCGTTGCTCCTGTGATCAGTGAAGTTCTGGCTTCTACCAGAAGAACCTTCACAATGATCCTTATATTGCTGGCACCCATAGCTCTGGCTGCCTCGATCACACCTGCATCCACCTCTTTAATAGAAGATTCCACCATTCGTGCGATAAAAGGAATGGCTGCCACTACCAGTGGCACTACCGTTGCTGTAGATCCATAGCTCTTTCCCACCACTGCTCTGGTAAAAGGAATCAGCAGGATCAGTAAGATCAGAAACGGAATACTTCTCACAATATTTGCAATTGCATCCAGTATCTTATACAACACTGCATTTGGTTTCAGTCCCTCTTTATCAGACACTGCCAGCAGCACTCCCATAGGAAGTCCGAACAGGTATCCCAGAACTGTGGAAAGAACTGTCATGTAAAGTGTTTCTCCCACACCCTGGACAATCATCATTATTGTCTCATGATCCCACATATTCTGTCACCTCCCCGATTGCTAAACCTTTTTCTTTCAGATACTGCTTCATCATTTCTGTCCTGGTACTGCCTTCCATAAACTCCAGTATCATCTCTCCCTTGGCTACACCACCTACATTCTTGGTATCTGCTTTGAGGATATTTACCGGTTCTCCGAAGGTAAGGATCAGATTTGCGATCACAGGCTCAAAAGCTGAATTCTCAGAGAATACGATTCGTATCTTCTCACCGCTTTTGATCTCTGCCTGTCCTTTTTCCCTGCCTGCATCCAGTCTGCTGTCTGCGTCGATATCAGAACCTGTATCCTTTCGGATCAGTTCTTTGGCAACCTCTGACTGAGGATTTGCAAAAATATCTGCAACCAGTCCTTTCTCAACCACTTCACCCTCATACATGATCGCCACATGTGTACAGATTTCACGCACCACCGACATCTGATGAGTAATGATCACTATGGTGATTCCAAACTGCTTATTAATCTTTTTCAGCAATTCCAGAATGGAAGAAGTAGTCTGCGGATCCAGTGCACTGGTAGCCTCGTCACAAAGTAAAATCTTCGGATCCGATGCAAGTGCTCTTGCAATGGCAACCCTCTGCTTCTGACCACCGGAGAGCTGTGCAGGATAAGCATTCTGCCTGTCCCCCAGACCAACGATCTCCAAAAGCTCTGCTGCCCTCTTTCTGGCCTCTGCCTTCTTCTTTCCTTTTATATAAAGTGGAAAACAGACATTATCAATCACTGACTTCTGCATCAGCAGATTGAAATGCTGAAAGATCATACCAATCTCTTCCCTCTGTTTCCTCAATTCTTTCTCTGTCAAATCTCCAAGAGCCTTCCCATCTATCAGAACCTGTCCCTCTGTAGGAACCTCCAGAAAATTCATACATCGTACCAATGTACTCTTACCTGCCCCCGACATACCGATAATCCCATATATATCACCGGAATCGATATTCAGGTTCACATCCTTCAAAGCCTCGACCACGCCATCTTTCGTGTCAAAAGACTTCCGGACCTTCTCAATCACAATCCCAGACATCTCATTCTCCCTCTCTCTTATTCCCCGCTCCGTTGAGCATGAACATACTATACCACTACACTTCCAAATATGCCAATTCATAATATCTAGCACCAGTTATAGTTTAAAACTATATTTTTATCGCTTTACCACATCAAATTCTATATCTCCTGGATTTATTCAGAAAGAAAAACAGCAGGAGAAAGGTCATATTCCTTTCATCCTACTGCTTTGAAAACGTAATATTCATTAAATTCCATCATCCACATCCGGTTCTTTGGGATTTGCACTTTTGCATCCATTACAGGTCATCCTCTGCTATATTCATTTTGACTTGGATAATCCATCTGAGAATAATTTGTCGTTTTGTCCCATGTAACATGAACCTGAGTCAAGCGGATATTCGCAATCCGGATCCAGAATACGCACTTACCATTTTTACTCTTCCAGGTATTTTTTGCGCAGCATTTACAGTTACTGACATTACCATACAAAACAGTATCAAAAAACACCTGTCAAAATCGCTGAGAACTTTTTCTTCCTCTTAGCTCCTTATCTTTTAATTTTTTTCACAGATGAGAACGCACTGTAAACTTTCTTTCCTTTCACTGTCTGATATGCGCGGATTTTATACTGATAAGTAGTATTCTTTTTTAATCCCTTATCTGTAAAAGAAGTGGATCTTGTGTCACTGACTTTTTTCCATGTCTTTCCAGTCAGTTTGTATACTTCATAACCAGATGCACCTTTTGTCTTGGCCCAGGTTACTTTCCAGCTCTGTCAAGCCCCATCATATTTTTCCAGCCCCGGATAGGTTTCCAGGAAATATTCATATCTCTGTACCGGATTACAGGTAAGAATCATTTTTCTGTATTCATATTCCCTCATAGATGCCACACTCTGCATTCGATTACAGACCAGAGCAATTTCTATATTCTCCATAGCCAGCTTTCGAAGAACATCCGCTGATATCCTTACAATTTCACAATCCGTTATCAACTCCACTGTCAGGAAAGAGGTTATCTGCTTGTCCAAATTCATGATCCCTACCAAAGCTTTACCTTCTCGTTCTCTTTCATCAGCAAAGTTTTTGCTTTCAACTTACAGATTTCCGAGTTCTCCGCCAACACCTCCAGCACAGCTTCCGATTTTATTCCTATCACATTATGAAAAAAATCTTTCAGTTTTTCCTCTTCATTTTCCCTTTTTCTTTCATCACTCATACTTTTTCCTTTTTACACTCTCAAAATCACCAGACAAAACCATCTTGCTTAAAGTTACTGTTTATCCTGTTCTTTTGCAAACAAGATTTTCTCTAATTATATCTTATTGTCTGACAAATAGCAATTTCACCGCTTGATTCAAATCAAGTAATCAAAAATATTTTTCCCAAACATACCCTTCACAATTTTTACTGCTACACAAAAATAGCTATAAGACTTCATTTTTGAAATCCTATAGCTTTGCTATTGATAATATTACGTTGTATTTGTAATCATCAATTATTTTCCAGTAACCATTGGAACACGACTAATAAACCGAACAATACTTGTGTCTTTATTCTTTATCATATTCAAAAATAACCGAAATCCTACTCATTTCTAAAACATATTTCGATAAGTCAAAATTACAATTTTCACACTTTAATTGATATAATATTCAACAACTAAACAAGGAGGCCATTTAACCATGAATAATGTAAAAATTCTATGTATCGCAGGCAGTATCGTACTCGGTAGTATATTGCTATCCGGACAAGCTTTTGGCAAAGCCCCCTCAGATCTAATCACCCTTTCCGCCCCTAAGGAGCCTGAGGGGCAACATGTATCTTATGATATAGATGGTTCCGGCTCTTATTATGACAGTGAGTCAGATACAACTTACTATTTTGTCAAGGGGATTGTCACTTCTTATTCTAATCATACAAAAACCTTTTCACTGACTTCCGACATCGGTGAAACTTATGAGTTACCGGCAGATACGGATATTAATATAACCGACTATCTCAACACAGAAGCACATATATGGTACTCAGAAGACTCTCAAAAAAACTTAAAATTACTTGTGTTCTCTCCTCAAATTTTTTGGGAACATATTAATGAGCTGGAATCAGATGAGCAAATTCCGGATGGTGCCACAGAAATTGATGGGACTCTTTCAAAATATATCTCTTTCTGGTTAACAGAAGATAAAATAGATGTTACTCTCTTATTTGTTGAGGACAACGATGGAAACACTCATATATATGCAGAGGATAACACATGCAATAATTGTAATAGTTCTGTTTTTGGCAAAACAATCGGCGACTATATCAAGTTATATGAAGATATGCATTTAAATTCTCAAGTATATGATGATTTTAATGTTGCATATCTTATATCAGAAGCATCGTCTTGACTTACCCAAATGTCTGGTTGAGAACCTGATGTTTTTTACATCAAACATATCATATATTTTAAATGCCGCAGCCAATATTTTCAAAGGCTGCGGCATTTTTGACTTAATTTTTCTTTCAAATCACAAAGTAATTTTTGATTATCTTTTCAAAAGTTCTTATATGCCGGTATAGCCTATTGTTACAGGCTTTTCCGGCATTTTTCGTTATGGAAGATATTCTCAAATCTTCTTATATCCCCGTATGTTTTGATGTTCAAAAGTAGTATGTGGAGTAGTAAATTCTCCGTTTACTACTTATGCAATTAGCCGCTTCATTTCTGTTATCGACGTTTCGGAAGTCGTATGCGCGTAATAGTTCAGCGTCATATTGATGTTGGAATGTCCCATGATGTACTGCAATGCTTTGGGGTTCATTCCCGCATTTGCTAACGTGGTGCAGAATGTGTGGCGTAAGGTGTGCGGTGTCATTACTTTTGGCAATGCTACCTTTTGTGTTTTGTTGTATTTCCTCACAAGTCCTCGGAACATACTTTCATAGTTGACCGCCACTTTTGGCAAGCCGTTCCGGTTAAGGAACAGAAATTTTGTGTAGCCCTCTAAAATAATAGGCTGTGCATATTTCCGTTTGTTCAGCACCCGCTGAAATGCTTCCAACACTTTTTCACTCATAGGAATAACCCGGTTGCCGCTTTTCGTCTTAGGTGTTTCCACATAGTAGCCCACGTCTGCAATTTTCAAAAGTTGGTGGTCTACATTGATAAGCTGTTTGTCTAAGTCAATGTCAGCTTCCGTCAGTCCGCAGAGTTCCGAAATGCGAAGCCCTGTCCCTAACAGTATGATAATCTCGTCGTAGTATTTCTGATAGACTTTATCATGCTGCACAAAGGACAGAAAAGCCGCTTCCTGCGTAGGGGATAGAGGTTCCTTTGGTTCCGTATCATCTTCAAGGACGGTGTTCAACTGGAAGTCAAATGGATTTTTACGAATACAATCGTCCTGTATGGCTGTGTAAAAGGCAGCCTTTAAGGAACGCTTGTGGTTGTTAATAGTCTTGAAGCCGTAACCTTTTTCTTTCATGCGTAACGCCCATTCCTTTGCGTCGGAGAGCTTCACATTTTCAATCCGACAGGCTCCAAGTTTATCCTCCTGCAAAATCCGCATGAGCTGTTTTCGCCCCTGCTTTGTACCATGCCGCACATTTGCCCGGTGGCGTATCTGCTTTGCGTAGAGTTGGCAGACCGTCATTTTCTTTCCGATATGGTCGATACCGTCGTCAAGGTCTTTTTGGATTTCTTTCTCTTTTTCCCTCAACGCTATATCGTCGCGCTTTCCTGCCGGGGTTTTGTCCGTAGGCACTAACTTCCAAGAATAAACAAACTGCGGTTTCCCAAAGGTATCTATATATTTGTAGGCATATCTTCCGTCTTTTCTCTGGCTCTCTCCGGTGCGGAGAATACGATTTTTATTATCCCGTCTTTTTTCCGACATCGTTATGCTCCTTTCCATAATGGAAAGAGCCTTGATATGCTTGACTACATTGTACCACATTCAAGGCTCGATTTCACTATCAGATTGCGTCCACCGTATCAATCATTTTTTCAAACTGCTTACGCTTAATCTGAATACGGTTTCCGTTCATCATTACCCAGTCCGGGACGGGATTTTCTTCTGCCAGTTTCCGCAGCTTGCTTTCTCCGATACGGAAATATTTTGCTGCTTCTTCTATGGTAAGCGTGTACTTTTCCCAAATCGGCACGTCGTTATTGTTCAATTTGTCGTCCCCCTTTCTTAACGGGTCAAAAATCAATCTGTGACATAGGCTTTAATCGGACGGCTATTAGCGTAACCTCATGGGAGTTGCACCCCTCCGGCGGTCTGCCGAAGCCCTACCCATTGCCTGCGACGCTTCTAACGCTCGGACTATGGCTGTAAGGAAGTATCATTATATATTCTGTGCGTTATCGCCCGCAGGGTGCTATCCCTACTTTACGGTGTGGTATTTCTCGCTCGCTTTTCGGTTAAGAAAAAGGTCATGGCGTACCCACCGCATGGCTCGGCACAAAAGGAACGTATCCGATTTGCCTTATGCTGCGTCGCCGTTCTCTTGCGTCGCTTTCTTTGTCAAGGTTCAAAATGGCTGTGCTGCCGCGTCAGCAGCGGAACGGAAAAGGGGGAGTAAGTGCGTCCCGCCGCCGATTGCGGTTATTCTGCATTAAAGGTAAGGACAGCCATCATAAGTTTTGCTTGCAGCCGTTCCCGAATGTCGTGGTCTACGCCAAAATAGACATTGCCGCGCTCATCGTACAGCTTCCGCATGGAAAGACGTGCTATGTAGCCGCTGAAATGCTGCAAGACAATTTTCATAGCGTCCGGGTCGCCCTTTGTCGCTGCCACAATGACAGGATAAGGAACAAGGGCATTTTCCGGGTAGCCAGGTTGATTACCATTCGTCCCATTCATCAGCATTTTCCTCCAAATATTTTCTTAATTGTTCAAAAGAGCTTGTCCGCCTGTACTGTATTGTGCTTCTCGGTGTATTGAGCAACTCTGCAATTTCTGTATCGCTCATTCCCTCGAAATAATACAGCAATATGGCTTTGCGCTTTTCTTCCGGCAAAGTACGGATTGCTTCAAGAAGCAGCTTCGGCGTGATTTTCTTTCCGGCTTTTTCAAAGACGGTTTCAGCAGTTTCCCGTTTGAAATATTCATCAAAGGTATGTAGCTGTCGCGCTTCATCTAAGGTCATGTCGGAAAAGGTTACTTCCTTTGCCTTATGTGTACGAAGCTCTCTATGAGCGTCGCACGCTTCATTGTGCAATACCGCATTGCAATACTTCTGAAAAGAACATTGCTTATAAAACTCCCTGCTATTAGGTTCCACATTCTCACCTCCTTTCTCGTTGAAAGTTGGTGGTGCTTCCCCCTTTTCGCGGGGTAATACGGAGCTTTGAAAAAATGCCAAATATTTTCGGAAATTTTTTCAAAAATTTTTTTAAGCATACAAAATGCGCCCGTCCGCAAAAAAACGCGGACAGGCGCATAGGAATAATAAAAAGTATTTAGATGATTTAATAGTTCATATCTAAGGGTAGGAATATCCCCGGTGGCGGTCGGGCTTTTTTTGATAAATCAAAGAATGTAAGAATTTGTTGATGTGGTTTATAACTCATGGCGGCTACCTCCTAAAGCCGCCATGTCTACATGGTTAAGGGTCGTCGTACAGACAAAAAGAAACGGCGGCTCTGAAAATCAAAGCCGCCGAAATAGAATAGGCGCGTGAAAATATGGCTGCTCTGCGACGGCTTTTTTTCTTTGCCGTCGTCCGGCAGATGTTGGTTGTATCATTACTTATTTTTGATTGTTTTTTTAGATATTAAAATCAAGACAGAAAACAATCCACAAAAGAACAAACTCATAAGGCTAATAATGATTTCTCCAAAGGTGGCAGAATAATAGCCGGAAATATTGAATGTAGCAGTAATAGGATAGCAAGCCGAAAGAACATCGGATATACTTGTGAATAATCCTGCAAAAGAATAAATTACTGTAAAAATCAAAGCAAGCCAATAGCCTTTCTTTATTCTTGATACAACCGCAATAACAGGTGCAATAGCAAAGAAAATCCCAATGCCGTCAAGTAAATAGATTTTGAAAAAACTTAAAATCATTTTGATAGACAAGCCCCTAAAATGCAAAATAACTTCAACTAAAAATGTAATGCCGAAAAGCAGCAAATAAAAGAGTACGCTAAATGCAAAAGTAATAAGTAATTTTGCAATCGTCATTTTAGCTTCACTTATAGGAATTAAACGTAATGATTTAATAGTATCTTCTTGTTCCTCACGACAAATCATATAGCTCCCCAAAAGTGCAATAACCGCAGGAAGAACAAAAAAAGTTGCTAAAGACTGTGCTGCGTTCATAAACCACCCTGCGTCATCTATATAGCGTTTTTCCCCAAAAGAAAACTGCCCTTGAGTAAAAACAATAATTGCAACCATAATAACTGCGAATATGGCGACCAACACAATTTTTGAACGTCGGAGTTTTTGATGTTCTGCCCAAATCAATTCTTTCATCATTCAATCACTCACTTTCTATGCTTTAAGGAAATGTACGCAAATACGATAGAAACAATAGTCCATATACCGATACAAAAAAGTGCAGCCGGAATATTGACTTCCTGTGCCAAAATAACACCGGGAATATCTCGCATGATAATTGCTGTTGCACTGGATAGAGGGTGTAGGTACATATTAACCATAAGCAAAATAAAGCTAAGAAAGGTGTAAACCAGTGTCACACATACAGGGAGTATATAGTTCTTCCCGGCAGCTGCAACCGCTAAAAGTGGTAATATGGAAAATGCGGTAAGTATGGCGATTTCAATACATTTCTTAAATAGATAACTGATACTATTCCATTCAAAGGTTATATAACCGGGAAGCATACCGAAAAATACAGACGCTATGGCTGTAAGCAACATAAAACAAACGGAATAAGACAGTACAACAATAAATTTGCTAAAAAAATATCCTGTCTTGCTAATCGGTATAATCCACAACTGTTTGAGCATATCGTTTTGATTTTCGTCATACATGAGCATAGTAGAAACCAAACCCAATACAACAGGAAGTATAATCCAAGCTGTATAGCTGAATGTAGTCCACTTATAAAATTGTAATGGTTCAATAACTGTTTTATCAGCACTTCTGAAATAAAAAACTGCAAGAAGTGGCATGAAAAGAGCGGATAACAGCATTAACACAATAAATTTTTTTCGACGCAGTTTAAGAAACTCTGCCTGTATCAGCCTAAGCAATTCCTTCTCCTCCTGTGATTTTTTTGAAATAGTCCTCTAATGTATCATTGCATAGCTGAGAACTGATAACAGCTATATCCTGTACCACAAGAGCTTTATTGACAGCAGCCATATCCAACGAAGTGTCATAAATCCGCAGGGTGTGTTCGTCCTGTACGGAATATTCGGTAACCCCAAACTGCCTTTCCAAAACAAGAGAAGTTTTCGGTATATCAGAAACTTGCAGAAGTATATACTTACTGTTTTTCTTTTGTAGCTCATTCATGCTGTTTTCTTCCAGTAGTACACCATGGTCAATAATGCCGATGTCATCAGCCAGTAGTGCAATTTCGGACAGAATATGACTGGAAATGAGAATTGTTTTTCCGCGCTCGATACTTAAAGTCTTAATAAAGTCCCTTACTTCTGCAATGCCTATCGGGTCAAGACCGTTTGTGGGTTCATCTAAGATTAGCAGTTCAGGGTCATGTAAAATAGCATTTGCTATTCCAAGACGCTGCTTCATTCCAAGAGAATACTTGCTAAACAATTTTTTGTCCCGATAAGGCAGACCGACAATCTCCAAGGCGTTTTTTACTGCATTTGGCGCAGCAGTACCGCGCAGTTTTGCAAATATCTCCAAGTTTTCCGTACCTGTTAAATTCGGATAAAAGCCGGGTGTTTCAATAATAGCACCAATCCGGGGATATACTCTTTTTTCCCTCCCTTTGATATTTTGACCGAATACGTCTACTTCGCCGGAAGTAATATCGGTCAACCCCAAAATCATTTTCATAATTGTGGTTTTACCCGCCCCATTACGCCCCAACAGCCCATATATCTGTCCTTGTTTCACATGAATATTAACAGAATTGACTACCGTTTGCTCTCCATAAGTTTTTGTCAGTTGTTTTGTTTCAATTACATATTTATTCATCATATATCCTCACTTTCAATAGGTCTGTTTCCGCAATGCAAGTACGGAAACAATGGCTGAAATACTTCCAATTACCAAAAGAGAAATTAAACAGATATTCGGAGATATAGTTATTTCTATTCCTCCCGCCCATTTCTTAACCATTTCTGCTGCGTCAGATGAAATATAGGGATAAATTCCCATAACACTCGCCAGTGGGTGCAGTCCCATAATCCCCGACGGAATAAGCACGACAGGCACAAGATAAAGTAATGCAGCCCCAATCGGTAGAACATATCCCTTTGCCAATGTTGCTAAAAAAATAACGGGGAGCATTGCAAGTGGAACTAACACGCCACCGGCTAAAAATAATAATCCCGCCTGTAAAATTGTTTCCGTATTCAAATCTGTAAAGCCGCCTGCAAGAAAGCCGCCAAGAATACAGATTGCAAAAGTAAGCAGACATAGTGCTAATGACATAAAAATTACCACTGCTATCTTTGAAAAATAAAGTTGCGTTTTGGAAATCGGAATAATCAGAAGTCCTTTTAAGGTATCATTTTTCTGTTCATCAAAGAACAATGTGGTTGCAAACATACTCAACACAATAGGCAGAAACAAACTTGTAAGGTTCTTAAATGCCAATGTGTATAAATCACTAAAACTATTCATTAGTGAGCTACTTCTTGATATACTGAAAGCACGTTCAACTGCGAATATTCCTAAAATTGCAGTTAGAATAAAGATACCTAAGACTGTCTTATTGCGTTTCCATTTCAGCATTTCAGTAGAAATGATAGTCATTGTCTTTTCCTCCTTTCTACCTCCCATTATATAGTATCAACCTTGCCATAACCTTGCCGAAACCTTGCTTTTTTCTTGTTTTATAGCAGGAAAGCCCCGCATTATTTACAGGGCTTTGGGAAGCAATATAGTAAATACAGTCCCTTTATCAGAGCTGTTTTCAGCGGTAATGGTTCCTTTGTGAACACTGATAAGCTCTTTAGCAATCGCCAGTCCTAAACCATTTCCCTTTGCAGACCGCGACTGGTCGCACTGGTACATTCTTTCAAAAATATGTGGCAGCTTATCGGGAGCTATTCCTTTTCCATTATCTGAAATTATAATTTTAGCTTGTTGTATATCTTCACAAATATGCAGTGCCATTTTATCTCCCGCACTATGGATAATAATATTTTGAAAAAGATTGTTAAGTACGCGGGTATATGCGTTTACATCTATGTGAATAAAATACTCTGTTTCGGGTATGACAAACTCATATTCAAAATGATTGCTTTCTAAGACGGGAATCCAATCCGCTATAATGTTGCGGGATAACTCGTTAAGGTCAAATTTTTCAAAATGAAAAATCTGCTCTCCGGAATCCAGTTTTACCCATTCAAACAAATTTTCCACAAAGGATTTCATATAGTGGGCTTTTTCATGTGCGACATGGATATATTCGTCCTTTTCCTCTCCAATAACAATTTTGTTTTCAACCGCTTCCAGATAACCTACAAGAGAAGCAAGCGGGGTCTTTACATCATGTGAAAGACTTGTCATCAGCCGTTTATATGCCTGTTCAGATTGTCTTTGCCGTATAAGCTGCGCCTGACTGTTTACTGCTATTTTGTTAATGTCATAGCAAATTGTTTTTGTCATATCGTTTTCGCCTGCTAAAATACGTCGGTTCAAATTCCCGCCCTTTATATCATCTAAGGCGTCTTTTATCAGCGCAAGCTGTGTCCGCACACGCCGTAAGACAAAAAGGAGATACATAATAATAAGCAGCATAAGGGCTATCACTATGAAAAGATAAACATTTATATCCATGTTACGCCTCCTTGTTAAAACGGTAGCCGACACCCCGGACAGTTAAAATGTAAAAGGGGTGGTCGGGGTCTGGCTCAATCTTTTTCCTTAATTTGCTAATAAAAGACATAATATTGCTATCATCAAAAGCGTATTCTTCCTCCCATACCTGTGAATAAATTTGTTTTTTGGTAAATACTCGTCCTTTGTTGGAAGCAAGAAAGAGAAGTAAATCAAATTCTTTTCCTGTAAGCAAAACGGGAATATCTTTGACCGTAACTGTACGATTTAATTTGTCAATTACCATATCTTTCAACGATATGCTGTCTATTGTTTAGGCTGTAATCATGGAATTTAGACATAGTACGCAGATAGTCGGCGTAACGGTCGCTTTCATAAATCCCCAAAATGCCCTGTTCCAGTCGGTCGGTAATCTCTTTCATTTTGTTGGCGGGCTTTTCGGAAGATAGGATAATCGGGAGAACCGGGGGCTGCTCTGTGGCAGTGGTCGGTATGGCTGCGGCAGCGTCAAGGTCTGCCTGTTCCTTTTCCTGTACTGGCGGCTGCGGTGTTACCCGATATTCCTCCGGCACGTCCCGTCCGTCATACCACTGTGTAAAGGTGTTGCGGTTGTTGTAGATATATCCCTGCTCGGTAAATCTGCCCCCGTCATTGATAGCAGCGTCCCGCCCGTATTCCTCATAGAGAAAATAGTTTTTTGCTTCTTCCGGCAGCTCCAACTCGTCCAGTTCTTCAATCAGATAATGCCCGTAATCTTCCTCGGTTTTTACGGACGGATAAATCCAGTAACAGTCAAGATTTTGTGCAAGGTTTATAATGTCCTGCAAGTCCCTTGTATGGTCGCCGTATGTGATAGCCGCAGCAAATTTTTCCCGGTCGTCGTCAAACTGCATTTTCAAAAGCTCGCCCAAATAGTTCAGCTCGTCAAGGCTTTCAAGCTCGGTCAATTTCCCTGCCAGTCCCGGAATAGAGGACTGATATTCTGTGATGTGCAGCTCCCCGTAGTTTTTGCCGTCTATCCCGATACGGTCAAAGACTTCTTTCAAATGTTCAGCAGTCGTGGGGAATGATACCCATTCGCCCGCAGGTCTGCCCTCGGTGTACTTTCCAAGATTAGAAAGATACCCGCTTAAAATCGTTTCTTCCATGCGCTCACTCCTTTCTTTCTCAATCATGCGGTGCATAAGCTCGTAGTCCTCCATGCTCATGCTCCCGTCCCGTAAATTTGCCATCAGTTGCTTTAAGCGGTTTAGCTTGTTTTGTGCGCTTTCCCTGCGGAAGTTCTCGCCGGAGAAGCAGACCGGGGCGCACATTTCAAGCAGTCGGTCATAAATCCGGGCGTGGGGCGTGTCCTGCGGGTTCTGTAACTCGGTAAGCGTGAGGTTGGTCGTGACGATCAGCGGCTTGCCGCTTCGGTAACGACTGTCAATCACATTGTAGACTTGCTCCAATCCGTACTCTGTGCCACGCTCCATTCCAAAATCATCAAGGATAAGCAGCGGATAGCGGCAGAGGTTGGAAATATACTCGTTCTTGCCCTCGAAGGTGGCTGCAAGGTCATTGAGGATAAGGGCAAAATTTGTCATACGGACGGAGATTCCTTTCTCCATGAGGGCGTTTGCAATGCACCCAGCAAGGTAGCTTTTGCCTGTGCCGACGCTGCCCCAGAGCAGATAACCGATGTTCCCGGCTTTCATGTCCTCCCAATGTTCCACATAGAAATGGGCGGTTTTCATCTGCGGGTTTCTGCCGTTGTCATTGGCAAAAGTCCATTCCCGCATAGCCGGGTCGGTAAAGCCCCGGCGTTTCAGTTCTTCCACCTTGTCCCGGTGCTTTCTCTGCTGTTCGGCGGCTTCACACTCCATGCGCTGCGCCCGCTGGCAGTCACATTCTGCCGGGTGTCGGTCACGCCCGAACAGGGCAACCTTATCAGCCGGGAAATAGGCTTCTTTCGGTGTCCGGCACTTGCCGCAGTAGAGCAGACCGTCCTCACCTGTGTAGTCCTCCGGCTCGGCGGTGGCTGCTGGTATCTGTAAACTCATATCTTCAAAAGCTGGTTTCATAGACTTTCTCCCTCCTTGTAGCTGTAATCGGGTATGCCTCTTTTCGGGGCAGCTTTAGCGGTATCGTCAGCCGCCCATCTGCGGATAGTGGCTGCATGGTTCTTGTATTTCCTCCCAGTGGAAGCGATATAGCCGGATAGACGGTCAATATAATACTCCCACTTGTCGGGCAGTTCTGCTTGCAGTTCGGAAAGTTCCGTATCTGTCAAAATCACATTTTCATATCTGCCGTAAGCTGCGGGGGCGGCTTGTCCCGGTTCTGACTCTCTCTCTTTTTCTATCTCTATATCTATCTCTTTCTTTATCTCTATCTCTGG